>LLEK01000089.1_pt1 | contig 16567 bp, 20 predicted proteins | sample 595821 | NCBI WGS metagenome assembly LLEK01 (sample SAMN02919311, study PRJNA255460) | bioreactor metagenome | biome: chemostat; feature: culture 2011_25.1; material: sediment; isolation source: day79 25degC chemostat 2011 inoculated with Wadden Sea sediment taken from... | place: Germany: Bremen ...
CCTGTCGTGCCTTGGGCAAAAGGCCGGAAAAAAACCATGTCGCCAAAATCCCCGCTGGGGAGAATATAAATTTTTATTTAATTTCTTAATGTTAGTCACAATCTTATACCGAATTTTAAAAAACAATCTTTTAAGACTCTTTGCGTATCATAGAAACAGCGGATGATATTGGAAAGAAATTACATTTTTTTATTATTGCCGTAGCGTTACATCTCAAACCACTGTATAAAAGCGGTGGATTGGTTGGAGCTTTCCGATCATGTCACCGACAAATATTTGAGATAAGAACCTGCTAAAGGTTTGAAAATATTACGTTACATTCAGGGCTGTCTAACAATACCTAGGGGCACATGAGCAATTCTGAAACACGGTACAAAAGTTTTGTAGAAAAAACAAAAGAGTTTACCGACAAACATTTCCCCGAACGTCAATTGGTCTTGCGTACCGACGGTGACGTCAAATACTTCTGCATCTCAAAACGCTTTCAAATGAGTGTCAGCGCCGGGGTTCTGGCCTTCCTGACTTGGTCTGCCTTTACGAGCGCAACTCATTTTATGCATGATTCCGAACTCCTCGCCAAGGATAAGGAAATTCTCAGCGTTCAGGTGGCTTACCGCAGTCTTCTCAGCGAAGTGACCGAATACCAGAGCAAATTCACGAATATCAGTAACGAGCTAGAAGCCAACCATTCCAAGTTGGTCGCAAGCCTTGATCAAAACATCCTTGAAAATAAGGATCGTTTAGTATCGGCAGAATCCGCCCGTAAAGAAGCACAGGTTGCACGCCGCCAATTGAACTCGCAGCTTCATTCCATTGAAGAATCCATGCGTGAACTCGCCAATCGCAACTATTCCCTTAAAGGTGACCTTTCCCTCAAGGAAATGGATTTACAGACGGCCTTGGCTGAACGCAACACGGCGCGGCTGCAAAAACAACGGATTGAAGAAAAATTACGGGCTGCCGAAATTAAAATGGCGCACCTGAATCAAAGTCAGGAAGAGTTGATCAAACGTGTCAGTGATCAAGCCAGTGAAGAAATTGCAGATATTGAAAATATCCTGACAATTGCCGGTCTTGACCCGGATAAAATGCTCAGCAACATGGATCAGGATACCACAGCATCCGGTGGACCGTTCATTGCTGCCACAGGTAAAGTATCAGACGAAATGCCTGCACCTGAAGAAATCCAGTTAAACGCAATTGATCGACATCTTGCACGCTGGCAAGGTCTGCAAGGGATACGACAATCCTTGCCTTTGGCACAGCCTCTGGATTATTATTATATCAGCAGCCGTTACGGTAAACGCCGGGACCCTGTGAACAAAAGATGGGCTGTTCATTATGGTCTTGATATGGCAGCATCAAAGAAATCGCCCGTTTATGTGACCGCCCCGGCAAAGTTACCTTTGTCGGCTGGAAAGGAAACTATGGTAATTTCATCATGGTGGACCACGGAAACGGCATTGAAACACGATATGGTCACCTTCATAAGATACTCGTGAAAAAAGGTGATACGGTCGATTATAGAACCAAAATTGGACTGGTCGGCAGTACCGGTCGCAGCACGGGGGCGCATTTGCACTATGAAGTACGTGTAAATGGCACAAACGTTGACCCGTTCAAATTCATAAAGGCAGGACGTAATGTTTTCCAAGGCTAGTAAAAAAAGGTCCACACCCACAACTGGTTCTACGCCAAACAAACGTGTACCGCCGTCTATTATCAGTGAAGATTTAACTATTACCGGCAACATGAAAAGTGACGGTGAAATCCAAATCGACGGTAAAGTGATCGGTGATATTCAAAGCCATGATCTGCTTGTTGGGGATACGGCCCATATCACGGGCGAAATTGTCGCGGAATCCATTCGCGTACATGGCAAAGTCGTCGGGCAAATAAAAGCCCGAAACGTCAGTCTTGCCAAAAGCGCCCACGTGGTCGGTGATATCTTGCATGATAACTTGTCAATCGAGACAGGCGCTTTCCTTGAAGGCCATTGCAAGCGATTGGCCGAAGGTGAGTTTAAGCTGAGTGTTAAGGTGGAACCTGCACCAAACACAGTAAAACCTGCACAAGTGGAAACCAAAGCCAAAGCATCCGCCTAGTAGGCTCTCATTACAAGATTATCAGATTGAAGACCGCTTTTTTAAATGAAGCGGTCTTTTTATTTTATGCAGAGATAAAATTCAAAACAGCCTGTCGAACATCTTCTTCATCTAACGTCGGGGCGTGTCCCACATCTTTGACTTCAATACCTGTGATATGCGGCAAACTTTCCAGCATCCGCAAATACGTTTCCCGATTAAAAACACTGGAAGCCTGCCCACGGATCAACAAAACCGGGCGCTCAGCCAAGGCATAAAAATACGGCCATAAATCCTGTTTTTGATCATTAGCTGCACTATGACGCAGGCTATCTGCAATTTTGACATCCCAACTCGGCACATAGCGCCCTTTTTCCAGTCTATAGGTTTTTTTCGCAATCCGGTGCCAATCTGCATCCACAAAGCCATGTTCATCTTTATAGTGCTTTTTCAACTTCTGAACGGCCCCCTCCAGATCGGCTACGCTTTCACCATCCCCCGTATAGGCGATGATTTTTTCCACACCTGTTTCATCAAGGTCCGGGCCAACATCATTTAAAATCACGCTATGGACCAAACCAGGAGATACAACACACATCGCCATACTCAGCAAGCCGCCAAGTGACGTCCCGATTAAATGGCAGTTATGGAGGCCTAAAGCAGAGGCAACATTAAAAATATCGGACACATAAACCGTAGGATTATAATTTTCCCAATTGGCATCATATTCAGATTTCCCACGCCCGCGGTAATCGAACGTTACAACCCGATGACCCAAGCTGTGTAAATGATCTGCAATATTTTCAAAATCCTTAGAATTTCGCGTCAGACCAGACAAGCATAGGATAGGGCGTTTCGCAGGATCTCCCCCGCGATAGTCGCGCGTATATAACCGCAATCCATCTGCCGCACTGATTTCTTTTTCGATATAATTATTCATAAGCGCCCGAAATCAACGTCGGTAATTGATCGAGAGACCGAATTTCAAATTGAGGAATCGCATTGGGGCCAAGCTTTTCCTGTTTCTGGCCAAAACGGTTCACCCATATCACTTGAAAACCGAAAGTTGCCGCACCGACGGCATCCCATGAATTTGCAGATAAAAAACATCCCTGCGACGGATCAATGTCCAATTGGTTGCACACGAATTCATAAATGTTCGGATGAACCTTAAAAACTCCAACATCATCGGCAGAATAAACACCATCCAGCAAATGATAAAATCCCGCCTTTCGCACGGCACTGGTCAACATGGTGCGTGACCCATTCGATAAAATAACTGTTTTAATATTTCTATCTTTTAGATTTTTCAGCATTTTGCCGACTTCCGGGTAGGCATCAAGCTTCAAATACAATTCCATCAATTTTGCACGCAAAGCCGGATCATGCATATTGAAGGTTTCCATCGTGAAATCTAACGCATCACCGGTCACATGCCAGAAATCCTGAAAATCGCCCATCATGGTGCGTAACCAAGTGTACTCCACTTGCTTCTTTCGCCATAACGCGGAAAAATCCAGCCAGTTCTCGCCGATATCACAGGCACATCGACGCGCAGAAGCCGCAACATCAAATAAAGTGCCATAAGCATCAAACATACAAACTTCTATATTTTTTAACTGTTGCGTCATCCCACGTCTCTCAAATCATTGCTTACGCTGGAGATCCCCCTCCAAAGAAGTTGCAACCTCTTTGGATTTTAAGCGATAGCGATATACCTGCAAATTTTCAAGCACACGCTGCACATAATTACGCGTTTCACTAAACGGTATTTGCTCAACCCAGTCTATCACATAATCATGGTCATCGGTACGTGGATCACCAAACTCACGTATCCATTGCCGCGTCCGATGGGGACCGGCATTGTAGGAGGACAAGGTCAGTACATAAGACCCTTTGAATTTCTTTAAAAGGTCATCCAGATATTCGCTGCCCAGCCACACATTCAACTTGGGATGAGTGGTTAGTTTTTTACGAGAATACTTATAATTTTTCTGCTTAGCCAGACGATGTGCTGTACGCGGCATCAATTGCATCAACCCGCGTGCACCAGCACGACTGGTTGCACGTTCATAAAATGCACTTTCCTGACGCACAATACTGTGTACCAAAGCGGATTCCGGTGTTTTTCTCATAAGTTTTTGATCGAGCAAGGGATAAGCTGCTTCAATAACGCCGTGTCCCTCACGCAGGGCTTTTTTCCCGACATAAACAGCCAAGTCAGGTCGCCCGGCATCAATCGCCAACTCGGCAACCAGCGTGCGCCAACCCGCCGTCGTACTCATGGTATTCAGTTGATAGATAAAGTGGCGCATGAGGTCGCGTTCCCCCATACGTTTTAGGAACTTTACAACATCAACCAAATCACTTTGATGGAAGAAAATCCGTTCCTGACGGTTCGGCTTGGCTTTTTCATTCAATTCGACCTGAATGCGCTTGTTCATACGCTCACCGGCCAATTGCCCATAATAGGCCGTAGGATACAGCGCCGCCGTCTCATACCATTTTTTGGCTTCGTCTGTACGTTTCAAGTTTTCCATCGTACGTGCAATCCAATAGGCGCCACGGGCTTTGCTAATCGGATATTTCACTGCCTCGTACAAATTTTGAAAATGCGTGAGTGCCACTTCGGGTTCTTGTAGAAAACGTAACTTAATCCAACCGGCAATCCATTCTGCATCCGCATAATCGGCGCCTTTGGTTAAACCGTGGTTTTTCACCATTCGATAGGCTTCGCTATAATAACCATCACGCACGGCACTGCGGGCCATAATGGATCGCTGTTTCCACCAAATTTCAGGGTAGGGGACAACGTCGGGAGCCTCAAACAACAACGCACGTGCGTCTTCCTCACGCCCTTTGATCCGGCGCCAACGCATACGTTCAAACAAAAGGCCCGGATGATCTTTCAATTCATCCGGCACACGGGCAATGGCGCGGTCCACACCGCCACGCATTTTACGCAAAGCCAGACGCGCCTCGGCCAAATGCTTCCAGTCTTTTTTGACATATCCCAACATACGGCGGGCGGTATAATATCGGCCTTGCCATAACAAACGGTCCAGACGCGCGATATGATCTTCATAGCGCAGTTCGGATTTATAACGTTTGTAAAAATCTTTTTGCTGATGGCGTCCAAAATTTACATCCCGCCACGATTTGCGAATTTGCTCGCGGGCCTCTTGCTTTCGTCCCAATTGGGACAAAGCGGCTGACAATCGAATATGACCGTTTGCACTGAGTGGTTGACGACCATTAAACCATTGAATGACCGATTCTGGCGGGATAGCTTCCGACATGGCTTCTTCTGCACGACGTTGCAAGGCCGACTGACGCGGCCAATCGGAATTATGCGCAATAAAAGCCGCAATTTCCTGAAAGGGAACATCTTTCACCGGATCAACAATCTGCATCCAACGAATGAATTTCGCCGGTAATGGATTATCGGCTTTAACCGCACGGTTAAGCGCGGATTTCCATTTTTTCTTTTTAGCCTGTGCGAAAGCTTCCTTCGCGATCTTGTAATCCTGATCGGACAAAGGTTTTGCCGTTGCCACATGCAACGATCCAAGCCCCCATAAAACAAGTACACAGACAAAAAATATTCTGCCTAATCGGTATAGTCGACGCAAAGCCACGAGCCTTCCTATTCCATGTTATTTCCTGCAACGATACCTTCTCACGTTCGTTGCTTGAAGACACACTTTAAAAGCCTGCAATCCGCCTAGCAAGGGTTGTGACATACTTTTTTAATTTAGAATTCTTGCCCATTGACAATGAAAGAGCTATGTTCCCCAGTTCTTAAAGTAATATAATTTTGTGTGTCGAGAAATTTCTCGCACATTCCAAGGAGATAAACATGTTTCAGGGTTCTATTCCTGCCCTGATCACGCCGTTCAAAAACGGTCAGATCGACGAACAAGCGTTCCAAGATCACGTTGAATGGCAGATCGAGCAAGGGTCTGATGCACTCGTCCCGGTCGGCACCACAGGTGAATCACCGACTCTCAGCCACCAAGAACACCATCGCGTTGTCGAACTGTGTCTTGAAGCGGCCAAGGGACGCGTACCGGTTATTGCCGGTACCGGTTCAAACAACACGGCCGAAGCCATCAGCTTGCAGAAACATGCGAAGAAGGCGGGCGCGGCTGCAGGCCTCGTCGTCACACCTTATTATAACAAGCCGACACAAGCCGGTTTGATTGCACATTATAAAGCAATCCATGACGCTGTTGATCTGCCGATTGTAATTTACAACATCCCCGGTCGTTCCATTATCGATATGTCCGTGGAAACAATGGCTGAATTGTCAAAGCTTCCCAATATCGTTGGTGTGAAAGACGCAACGGGCGATTTGACGCGTCCTCTCAACACCTATTTGGGTTGTGGTGCGGATTTCTGCCAATTGTCCGGCGAAGATGCAACAGCTGTTCAGTTCCTGTCCGCAGGTGGTTCAGGCTGTATCTCCGTTACCGCCAATATTGCCCCCAAACTATGTGCTGATATGCAGCGCGCATGGCGTGAAGGCGACACAAAAACAGCAATGGACATTCAGTTCAAACTGTTGCCGTTACACAATGCCATGTTCTGTGAAAGCAGCCCCGGTCCGGTCAAATATGCCGGCGAACTGATGGGCCGTTGTTCTTCAGAAACACGTTTGCCGCTGGTTGAAATTGCCGAAACCAGCAAAGAACGCGTGCGCAAGGTATTGGCCGATCTTGATATGATCTAAGAAGATGGCTTCTAAAAACAAAAAGACGACTTTTCGGCGCGCATTGCGGCACAAAACCGCAAGGCGCGCCATAACTATTTTATCGAAGATATTATTGAATGCGGTATGGTTCTGACCGGTACGGAAGTTAAATCCCTGCGCAATGGCCGAGCCAGCATTCAAGAATCGTACGCTGCCGAAAAAAACGGTGAGCTTTACCTCATTAACGCCAATATCCCGGAATATGAAGGCGGCAACCGGTTTAACCACGAACCCAAACGCATGCGCAAATTACTGCTGCATAGACGGGAATTGGATAAGCTTCTTGGGATGTCGACCCAGAAGGGCTATACGCTCGTTCCTTTACATATTCATTTTAACGATCGCGGTATCGCCAAAGTCGCCATCGGAATCGGTAAAGGGAAACAAAGTCACGACAAGCGCGACAGTATCAAAGATCGCGACTGGAAACGTGATAAAGCACGCCTCATGCGTGAAAAATATTAGACCGTGCCTCCCCTAAAAAGAAAAATGCCCCGGCATAGTCAAGCTGGGGCATTTTTAATTTATACAGAGTAATCTGCGCAATAAAGGCAGGTGGATTACATTTTCTTTTTAGCGGCACAAGGGTTCTTAGCTGCACAGGGATTGGCAGCGCAAGGATTCTTTGCAGCACAGGGATTTTTCGCGGCACAGGGGTTTTTAGCCGCACAAGGGTTCGCAGCACAGGGATTTTTTGCGGCACAGGGATTTGCAGCACAAGGATTAGCGGCAACTTCAAACGCACCACTGACAGACGCAGCTTGTACAGGGGCAACAGCGGCACTCATCGCGCCAACCACCACGGCACAGGCCACACCATTGATGATTTGTTTTTTGCTAATTACGGACATATTGGAAACCTCCAGATTAAAATAGAAACATATAAAAGCGGCGTGTTGAACAATGCCGATAAATAGTTTGTCTCACATTTTTGATGTAGAAGGGGAATCACAACGGATCACAAGAACGTGATTACCTGCCTATACTTGACCATATTTTGAAATTTAAAATAAAAATAATATAAACAAATCATAAATACATGTAATAACTATCCGGTATTACCTTTTTCTTGGTAATACCAAATATTTATTAAAATAACTGATTGAAATACATATATCGCATGCGTATATTTATTAAAAATTTCGCTGTTTGTTACTTTTACTTGAAAAGGAAAGTTCTATGGAGAAGCCTCTGCTTCATTTGGTTTTTGGCGGTGAAGTTGCCGATCCGCAAACCAATGATTTCGTCGATCCTGACAATCTTGATATCGTCGGCATTTTTCCCAGCTACGAAGCTGCATTGAATGCATGGCGTGGCGCTAGCCAAGCGCGCGTAGACGAAGCACACACAAAATATGTGATCGTCCATATGCACAAGATGCTCGACCCGGACAAATCCGAATAAGTCGAAAAAACATCAGACACAAAAAAAACGCTCCCCATATTTGAGGGAGCGTTTTTTACTGATCATATGAGGCCTATTCGTCCTCGCGCTTTGCGTCGTCTACATTTTTACGTCAGCTTATCTGCTTCAAATGCTTCTTTTTTCTTCTGCTCTTTTGTGCGTCCAAATTTCACGCGATTTTCTTCGGCCTGTTTTTCTTTATCGGTGCGCGCCTTTTGCTTTCGTTTTTGCCTCAAATTAATAATATCAGCCAAAACGTGGGCTCGCTGTACGAATATGAGCCATCAATTCATCATATTTAAAGGCTGTTTTAAACTGCGGAAATTCAGCAATCACATTATCCGGCGCGCTAAATAGGATGCCGGTATCGGCTTCGCCCAACATCGTTGTATCGTTATAGGAATCACCGGCTGCAATCGTATAAAAGTTCAGCTTTTTAAAGGCTTCAACCGCTTTGCGTTTATGGTCGCTCAGGCGCAATTTGTAATCCGCAACCCGATCATTTTCATCAACGATCAAACGGTGGCAGAACAGGGTCGGCAAATCCAATTGACGCATCAGAGGTTCAGCAAATTCATAGAATGTATCCGACAGGATAACCACTTGAAAATCTTCGCGTAACTTCCCCAAAAAATCACGTGCACCGTCCAGCGGGCCAAGACTGTCGATGACATCCTGGATGTCTTTCATCTTCAAACCATGCTGATCCAGAATATCCAGACGATAACGCATGAGAACATCGTAATCCGGTTCATCACGTGTCGTCCGTTTCAGCGCTTCGATCCCGGTTTTTTCTGCAAAATTAACCCAGATTTCCGGGATTAAAACCCCTTCAAGATCAAGACATACGATTTCCATTTATTTTCCCCTTAGATTAAACATTTAATTCTGCACAGACAGAACGAAATACATCGTGAAACATCTCTTGCGTCAAACGGCCTGTATTCGTGTTGTAGCGCGAACAGTGATAACTGTTGAACAGGACGGGCAAACCATCCCCAAGGTCGTGACGTATATTATGACCAAATTTCCAATGTGATTTTTTAAGCCCCAATGTTTGAATAACCGCATTGTGTGCCACACCGCCCAAGGCAACAAGAACACGCAAGTTCTTCATAGCCGCCATTTCATCAATCAAGAAGGGACGACATGCCCGTTCTTCAGCTGCAATGGTTTTATTCTGTGGCGGAACGCACCGCACCGCATTGGTAATCCGACAATTGTGCAGTTCAAAGCCATCATCCGGGCGCGCTCCATACTCACCGCGCGCAAAACCGAATGTTTTCAGCGTGGGGTAAAGCAAGTCACCTGCATAATCACCGGTAAAGGGACGCCCTGTACAATTGGCCCCCTTCAATCCGGGTGCCAAACCAACGACCAACATCTGAGCCTCAAGCGGACCAAACGAGGGCACAGGGCCATTGAAAAAATCCGGGAATTTTTCACGATTATTTTCACGAAATTCAACCAAACGCGGGCAGAACCCGCAATCGTGTGCCGGCATAGAAGGGGCGTTAAAAGTCATCGTAACTTACTCGTCGTAGTCTTCTTCTTCCTCGTCGTCGATAAAATCGGCATCTAAGGTCGGTTGAGAAGAACCGCCCCCAAGCGGTCGCGTAATAGTATCTTCCAAATCGCTCAGTTCAATAAAGTTATCGGCTTGGCGGCGCAATTCATCGGCAACCATTGGCGGATTGGATCGAACCGTACTGACCACAGTAACCCGTACCCCTTTGCGCTGAACAGCATCAACAAGACGTCGAAAATCACCATCACCAGAGAAAATAACAATATGATCGAGGTGCTCAGCCATTTCCATAACGTCAATAGCCAGTTCGATATCCATATTGCCTTTAATTTTACGACGCCCTTGTGCATCGGTAAATTCCTTGGTCGGTTTTGTCACCATCGTATAACCGTTATAGTCGAGCCAATCGACAAGCGGGCGAATCGGTGAATATTCTTGATCCTCAACCAAGGCCGTATAGTAAAATGCCCGAATAAGATGTCCCTTGCTGGCAAACACCTCTAAAAGGCGTTTGTAATCAATATCAAAATTGAGGGCACGGGCAGCGGCATAAAGGTTGGAACCATCAATAAATAACCCCATACGTTCTTGTGGATAAAAAATCATCTTTATTTCCAATTGTTAAAGTATAAATACATTGCCAAAATACAGCGGCAACACTATAAAAACGCCTAACATATTACGCGAAATCTCTTTTTTCGCAAGGATTTATCACATGATCTACATCGGACTTGGCGCAAATCTGCCATCCCCTGTTCACGGCAGCCCGGTCGACACGTTAAATGCCTGTATAAAGCGCCTTCACGACTTTGACTTACAGGTTGTCAACGTCTCACGCTGGTATGAAAGTGCTCCGGTTCCCATGTCGGACCAACCTTGGTACGTAAACGGTGTGGCCGCAATTAAAACGAACCTAAATGCTCGTGACGTCTTAAAGCGACTTTTAGAAATCGAACATGAATTCGGGCGGGTCCGCTCAGAACTCAATGCCCCGCGCGTTCTAGACCTTGACCTGATCGCCTATAACACCCAAATCATTGAAGATGAGGGAAAAATAGAAGACAAACCGTTTTGCGTCCCACACCCGCGCATGCATGAACGGGCCTTTGTTCTTCTGCCACTTACGGACCTCAACCCGCAATGGATACACCCAAAACTGAAATCAAACCTTTCAGATTTGGTGGCGCAATTGCCAAAAGATCAGATTATTCGCCCGATTGAGCAAGAATAGGCTTGATTTAACAGGTATCGGCGCTATATTTTGCGCCCTTCGCATTTTTATATATTTTGGAGTGACGACTTAATGGCTCGCGTTACCGTAGAAGATTGTATCGTTAAGATCCCGAACCGCTTTGAGCTGGTGATGTCTGCAGCGCAGCGCACACGCGATATTTCCGCTGGCGCAGAACTGACTGTAGAGCGTGACAACGATAAAAACCCGGTCGTCTCCTTGCGTGAAATCGCTGATGAGACCATCGCAATCCCCGAATTGAAAGAGTCTTTGATCCGTGGTTCTCAACGCATGGCCCCGTCTCGCGACGAAGATGACGACGCGGAAGATAATGCAAACGAAATCGAAGAAAGTGCAGATGCTTTGGCAGATGCCTTAAATGCACAAGACGATAGCGCCACATTGGATGCTGCTGGCGCCTTTGCTTTCCAAGACGAAGTTGAAATCGACGACGAAGACTAAGGAAAAGACCCCATGATCCGTCAATATGAGCTGGTTGAGCGGGTCAAGGCCTATGATCCAAGCGCGGATGAGGATGCCCTCAACCGCGCTTATGTTTTTGCCATGAAGGCACACGGTTCACAAAAACGTGCCTCTGGCGACCCTTATTTCATGCACCCGCTGGAAGTCGCCGGTATCCTGACCGATTACCGGATGGATACGGACACCATCATTACAGCGTTGCTGCACGACACCGTTGAAGACACCGAAGTCACACAAAAAGATATTGAAAATGCCTTCGGTGAACGGGTATCGCGCCTAGTGTCCGGTGTGACCAAGCTGACGCAGATCGAGTTACAGTCTTCGCATACCAAACAGGCGGAAAACCTGCGCAAGCTGGTCATCGCCATGTCGGATGACATTCGCGTCCTGCTGGTCAAACTAGCTGATCGCCTGCACAACATGCGCACGATCCACTTTATTAAAAAAGAGGAAAAACGCCGTCGTATCGCTGCCGAAACAATGGAAATTTATGCCCCATTGGCGGAACGGATCGGTATGCATGAAATCAAGGACGAATTGCAGGATATGTCCTTTGCCCAGTTGAACCCGGAAGCCCGCGATTCCATTATCACACGACTGGAATTCCTGCGTGAACAAGGCGGCGGCTTGGTCGGGCGCATTCTCAAAGAACTACGCGACACGGTAAAAGAACAGGATATCGACGCCGATATCACCGGGCGAGAAAAAGCCCCTTATTCCATCTGGCGCAAAATGCAGCGCCAAGACGTCGGTTTTGAACAGCTTTGCGATATCATGGCCTTTCGTATCATTGTCGATAGTGTCGAAGATTGTTATCGCACGCTTGGTATTATCCACGGTAAATATTCGGTCGTTCCCGGTCGCTTTAAAGATTATCTGTCCACACCAAAACCAAACGGATACCAATCTTTGCACACCGGTGTTTTTGGACCAGACCATCATCGTATCGAAATTCAAATTCGCACCCGTGAAATGCATGAAATTGCCGAATACGGTGTCGCAGCCCATTGGCATTACAAAGCACAGGGTGGCTCAAATAGCCAAATGACCGAAGGGCGCCAGTATCGTTGGTTGCGTGAATTGCTGGATATTCTTGACAGTGCGGATGATCCCGAAGAATTTTTGGAACATACCAAATTGAGCATGTTTCAGGATCAAGTCTTCTGTTTTTCACCAAAGGGCGACTTGATCAACTTGCCACGTGGGGCCACACCCGTTGACTTTGCCTATGCTGTTCATACGGAAATAGGTAATCGTTGCGTCGGTGCAAAAATCAATCGTCGCATTGTTCCCTTGCGCACAGAATTACAAAACGGTGATCAGGTCGAAATTATTACGTCCAAAGTCCCGCAGCCGTCCCCAACATGGGAACGTTTTGTGGTTACTGGCAAAGCGCGCGCCTGTATTCGGCGATATATCCGCCTGCAACAACGCGACGAATATCTTGCCCTCGGCAAAATCATGCTGCAACGCGCTTTCAAGCAGGAAGATTATCAATATTCTGAAAAAGCACTGCACGGCGTTCTTAAGAAATTTAACGTTACAGACTCAGAAGACTTGATCGCCGAAGTTGGTAGTGGTCACACACCGGCACGCGAAGTCGTCGAGGCCGTTTTCCCAGGCATTAAGGCCAAGAAAACTACAACATCGACAAAAATTCCGGTTAAATCTCATAAAGACAAACCGTCTGCAGACTCTGTCCCTATTCGTGGACTCATCCCCGGCATGGCAATGCATTTTGCCGGTTGCTGTCATCCCTTGCCGGGGGACCGGATTGTCGGCATCGTAACAACCGGGCGCGGTGTCACAATTCATACAATTGATTGTGATAGCCTCATGCAATTCCAAAACGAGCCGGAACGCTGGCTGGATGTATCGTGGGATATGTCACAGCACGATATTTCGGCCAAACACGTAGGACGCATGAAGCTGATGGTTATGAATGATAAAGGGGCACTGGGCGCACTTTCTATGGTTATTGCCAAAAATAACGGCAATATTCACAACCTTAAAATTATGAACCGCACCCAAGAATTTTTCGAAATGATCATTGATGTGGAAGTGGACGATGTCCGCCACCTGACCAATATCATCGCGGCCTTGCGCGCGACACCGGAAATCAATTCCGTTGAACGTTCCAGAAGTTAGGAGCGGATATGTTTCGACGTCGCAACAAACCTTCCATTCTGCAACGGATCTCTGGCTTTTTCTGGCCTTCAATCGGATGGAAACGATCCTCGAAATATGTCGGACACCGTGTTGCTCGCTTGCCCGGAACGCCTTATAGCATCGCAGCCGGTTTTGCCTGTGGAGCCGCCATTTCCTTTACCCCTTTTGTTGGCCTTCATCTGGCAGGTGGGGCGCTGTTTGCATGGTTGATGCGTGGTAATCTGCTGGCCTCGTGGATCGGTACATTGGTCGGGAACCCTTGGACTTTCCCCTTCATCTGGGTTGGCATTTATCGCTTGGGCTTATGGATGGGGGCAGGGGATGTTCATGCCGCAAATGATCTGGATTTTATCAGCTTCTTCGAACATCTGATGACCGCGGTCAAAAGTCTCAACCTCGCCTATATCGGTGAAATTGCATGGCCTGTGCTTTGGCCTATGTTTATAGGCGGGCTTCCCAGTTTTGTTGTTGTCTGGATTTTATTTTTCTTTCCGATTAAAATCATGGTTCAACGTTATCATGCCCGTCGTGTAAAGAAACACGCGATTGCACAAAAATCTACGTTCAAAGGACATTCCCATGATGACCAATAAATTGCGTCTGGGCGTCAATATCGACCATGTTGCAACCATTCGAAATGCCCGTGGCGGTTCGTTTCCCGATCCGGTACGTGCGGCTCAATTGGCGGCAAGCGCAGGGGCCGATGGTATCACAGCCCATTTGCGCGAAGATCGCCGTCATATTTCAGATAATGACATAACCCGGCTGACGAACGAGATTAATCTACCGCTTAATTTTGAAATGGCGGCGACCGAAGAGATGGTTTCCATTGCGTTGCGCCACCGTCCGCACGCAGCCTGCATCGTGCCGGAAAAACGTGAAGAACGCACCACCGAAGGCGGCTTGGACGCAAAAGGGCAATTCGATCATCTAAAACCGATTGTCGCAAAACTGTCTGATGCCGGTATGCGGGTCTCCCTTTTTATCGAGGCTGACCCGGCACAATTGGAAGCGGCCAAAGAACTCGGCGCACCGGTGATTGAACTTCATACGGGGGCGTATTGTGATGAAACAGGGGCGGCACGTGATCGTGAATTAACCCGCATCATCAAGGCCGCAGCCTATGCCGATGAATTAGGGCTGGAATGTCACGCCGGTCATGGCTTGACATTCAACACCGTTAAACCCATTGCCGAAATCTCCAATATTGTTGAACTCAACATCGGACATTTCCTGATTGGTGAGGCTATCTTCTGTGGCTTAGCCGAAGCAATGGAAAAAATGCGCAGCCTAATGAACGAAGCACGTCTGGGCGTTCAAAAATGATCATCGGTATTGGGACGGATCTCATTGATATCCGGCGCATCGAAAAAACTCTGGAAAAATTTGGGGATCGTTTTATTGAACGGGTCTATGCCCCGGAAGAAATTGAAAAAGTACAAAAACGTGCCCATGTCGCAAATGGTTTTGCCATGCGCTATGCTGCAAAAGAAGCTGCCTCCAAGGCCTTAGGCACAGGCTTTCGAGAGGGTGTTTTTTGGCGCGACCTTATCAATGATAACTTGCCTTCCGGTAAGCCAACCCTGACTTTGCGCGGTGGGGCAAAAGAACGTTTGGATAAATTAATCCCCGCAGGCATGACAGCGCAAATCGACATTTCCTTAACGGATGAATACCCTATGGCCCATGCCATCGTCATTATTTCTGCCCTTGCAAAGGCAGATGATGCTTGACAAGTTACCCATAAGGTTGGATTCATCTTCCCTCAAATTTAACGAGACATAAAAGCTTATTCATGGATACGATTAAAACAGTCTTTTGGGCAATTGTTCTTGCCTTGGGCATCCGCACCATCGCCTACGAACCTTTCAACATCCCATCCGGCTCAATGAAACCGACACTTTTGATCGGGGACTACTTGTTCGTATCCAAATTTTCTTATGGATATAGCACCTATTCCTTACCTCTTGGTGTCAACCTGTTTGATGGACGCATTTTTGAAAGTCAACCGGAACGCGGCGATGTAGCCGTTTTCAAATTGCCGACCAATACGTCCAAAGACTATATCAAACGCATCGTTGGTTTGCCAGGTGATAAAATCCAAGTGACCAACGGTATTCTCCATATCAACGGTGAAGCCGTCAAACGCGAAAAAATCGGGGAATTCGTTTCGCGCGATCAATATGGCAGCGTTCAACGTACAACCAAATATATGGAAACCCTTCCCAATGGGGTGAAACACCTGATTGCAGAAGCCAGCGATAACTGGCGTTGGAACGATAACACACCGGTCTATACCGTTCCGCCGCAACATTATTTTGCAATGGGGGATAACCGCGACCATTCACAAGATAGCCGCTGGATTGCCGAAGTCGGCTTTATCCCGGCAAAAAATCTGGTTGGTCGTGCAGAGTTTCTCTTTTATTCTAAAGACACATTGGAACCGATCTGGGATTTGTCTGCTATTCGCTTTTCCCGCCTCTTTACAGGTATTGAATAACATATGCTTGACCCGGCACAGCTTGAAGACACGATAGGCTACGCCTTTAACGACAGGGCCACTTTAAAACTGGCCCTTGTTCATTCCAGCACACATCGTCGTAAAAAAGACGGACAAAGCGTCGATAACGAACGTCTCGAATTTTTAGGAGACCGCGTTGTCGGCCTCGTCGTCGCCGATATGCTCTTTAATCGCTTCCCCAAAGACAGGGAAGGGGACTTGGCACGCCGTCACACCGCCTTGGTGCGGCGCGAAGCCTTGGCCCGCGTTGCAGAGACTATTTCGCTGGGTGAATATATTGATATGCTTCCGGCCGAAGCAGCAAGCGGCGGGCGTGAAAACCCAGCCATACTTGCCAATACATGCGAGGCCGTCATCGGTGCCATTTTCACAGACGGTGGATTTGATGCGGCAC
>LLEK01000090.1_pt1 | contig 16558 bp, 15 predicted proteins | sample 595821 | NCBI WGS metagenome assembly LLEK01 (sample SAMN02919311, study PRJNA255460) | bioreactor metagenome | biome: chemostat; feature: culture 2011_25.1; material: sediment; isolation source: day79 25degC chemostat 2011 inoculated with Wadden Sea sediment taken from... | place: Germany: Bremen ...
CCTTGTTCACGGGCTTCTGCGTCATAGAAACTTTCCACATCACGGGCAAAATTGGTCAACAGGTCGGCCACTTCCCGGTCCACATCCCCTGTGTAGGATTGTTCAACTCCGATAAAGAAATCATCGCCGCCAACATGACCAAGGAACACGTCATCACGTTCGAATTTTTTGCGCATCAATTCTGCAAACAACATGATGGCCCGGTCACCTTGACGGAACCCATAGGCATCATTAAACGCCTTGAAGTTATCCAAATCCAGATAGACCAGAACGCTTTCGCTATTTTGATCACTACAGGCTTGTGTCACAAAATTGGCGATGGACGAATTCCCCGGCAATTTTGTAAGCGGGCTGCTGTCGCGGGCCTGCGCCAAGTTCTTTTCATTAATTACACGCAATAAAGAACCTGCTGATAGAAAGCCGAGGTAGCTGAATTCTTTTACCAAAATAATCCCGTCGGGGCTTTCCGACAGACTGAAATTTTCCAAAATCGTCTGTGTCCCGGATTGAATGTCCGCCATCGGACACGGACTGATAAATTTGCGTAACGTCAACCCGGTTCCGCGGTTCGCAATCAAATCCTTGCCAAACGGTGAATAGGCATATTCCTTCAACATATGTTCCCGGATCACGCCCAACGGACTGCCAATTTCATCTACCACAGGGAAGAAGGTCATCTCCTTGTTGCGGCGAAAGGCTTCAAAGACCGTATCCATTGTATCCGTCACCTTCAAAGGCGGGCGGTACTCGATCTGTTCATAAATGATCTGTGTATCATTCTCTTTTTCTTGGGATTTTCGCCGCCCGACATGGACAAGATCGGTATATTGCAGCTTTAAAGAACCGATTTCCGTTTGCGGCCTTTCCACATAATAGCCTTGTACCAAATCACAGCCGATTTCCTTGCAAATCACAAGCTCGGCTTCGGTTTCCACCCCCTCGGCAATAACAAAAATCCCCAGAACATGAGCCAAGTCTACAATAGTCGCGACCATCAGCTTGCACTTTTTGTCTTTATCAATGCCATTGATAAAAGATCTGTCGATTTTGATAAAATCCGGCTGGTGTTCCTGCAACAATTTCAGCCCTGAATAACCCGCCCCAAAATCATCAATCGCCGTACTGTAGTCTTCATCATAATAAAGGGCGAGATTTTGTGCCGCCTGTTTCATGGACACTTCGTGACGTTCCGATATTTCCAGACAAAGGGCAGACGGCGGCAAACCGACTTCACGCAATAATGCCTTGGTTCCTCCCCGAAAATAATCAGGTGACGCGATAATGCGGTTATCCAGATTATAGAACAACTTGGTGCGACTGGAGCGTGGCAAAGCAGCATATTTCGTAATCGCAAGGGAGCGCATCATCATATCGAAACGATGCAGGATCTTCAGTTCTTCTGCGCGGTCAAAAACTTCAAAAACGCTGGAAACACCCAGTTTTTCATGCCCGCGCAACAAGGCCTCATAACCAAACACAGTTCCGTTATTGATATCCACAATCGGCTGAAAAGCGTAATCAATCTCGCTTTTTGCAAGTTCCAAATATGCCTTTGCCTCAAAGGTAGGATCTTCATGCCCCATCGGGGCAATATCGTCAAAATCAAACATCAGCGGTTCTAGTTTATGGTTATTTGTAAAGTCCAAGGGAGCCTCGTTAAGCCTTCTTCTATACCTGCAAAGAAAGCGATCTAGAAGCCAAGGTCAATTACCCAACCTGCGTTGTCACAGGACTATAATAAATCTGAAACAGAATGATCACGAGACTCGGACTTTACGTGCATAAAGGCTTTAAACTTATCCTTTGCGTTTACAAATAATCCGGTCATAGTATGCACATGGAAACGAAATTGAACGAATCGATAGCTTTTAGCATCGACAGACAGGTCAGCCTGCTGGCCAATATGACCGCTCAATTCGCCAACACACTGAATGTTGACGAAACCCTGCGCAATGCCCTGTGTGAAATTACCGATTATATGAATGCAGAAGGCGGGGCGGTCTTTCTTATGGACGAAGCCACTCAAATCATCACCTGTGTCGCCTGTTATGGTGCAACGGAAATTACCGGATTAAAACTGGAATACGGTCAAGGGATCGTTGGAAAATCCGTTGCCAGCAACCAAGGTGCCTTGGTGCGCGATGTAAAAAACGACCCCGATTTTTATGGGGCGGTCGATGATCAAACCGGTTTCACAACCAAATCCATCCTCTGCGCACCCTTAAGCGTCAAAGACCGCTGCGTTGGCGCGATTGAACTGGTCAATAAGAAAAAGCCGACGAGCTGTTCGATGAAACAGACCTGAAAGTATTGGAAACCCTCGCCTCATCTGCCGCCCTTGCCGTTATCAACGCCCGCATGGCACGCGCCTTGGTCGAGCAGGAACGGGTGAAACGCGAACTGGAACTTGCTGCTGAAATTCAACGCCGTTTTCTCCCCGATGCCCACGAAGCAGGCGATACTATTTTCGGTATCAACAAGCCTGCACGTGGGGTTTCCGGTGATTTCTTTGATTATTTCAAACTGCCTGATGGTCGTATTTATTTTGGACTGGGCGATGTCTCTGGCAAAGGGGTCAACGCTGCCCTTTTAATGTCGAAAACAGCGTCCCTGTTTCGATGTTTGGGCAAAACGGTTCGCGACCCCGGCAAACTGTTAGGCCGCATCAATGCCGAACTTTGCGAAACAGCAACACATGGCATGTTCGTCACGATGGTTGCCGGTATTTATGATCCCCGCCCGGGTTGCGAAGGTTTAATCCGTCTGGCCAATGCCGGTCACGAACCCGTCCTGTTATTTCAAAACAATACGTTCAAAACCTACGGTGCCGATGGTCCGCCTTTGGGGATTGTCCCGCCCTTACCCGGTGAAGATGGTGCCTATGACGAGGTTCAAGTCTTCCCGCAAGGCGGATCACTTTATATTTATACCGATGGATTGACCGAAGGCTACACCCTGACTGGTCATCCCTTGGAAGCAGAAGGCGTGCAACAAATTTTGCGACAACATGCCCATGAAAGTTTAACGACCCAACTGGACCGACTTGTCGAAGCCGTTTCCCCTGACCCCAGCGCCCTGCGCGATGACGTGACCGTTCTGGCCCTGACCGATGCCTTGCGTCCGGTAAATGAAAGCGAAACCAAGGTCGGACAAAACGAAACAGACCATAGCGCGGAAAAAGACGGGGACTGGTTGATTGATTTCAAATTCCCCGCGCGCCCCGGCTGGATGAAACTGGCCCGCGCCTGTGTCCGTGAATCCTGTCAGAAGGTCGGTTGTGACGAAACGGACACAACCGATATTGTTTTAGCCGTCGATGAAGCCTGCCAGAATGTGATCCGTCATGCTTATGGTGGTCCCAGCGATGAAGAAATTGAACTCACTGTGCGTCAACGCCCCGGCAGATTGGTCTTTCGTCTGCGTGATTTCGCACCTATGCTTCCCCCTGGTTTTATCAAGCCCCGTGATTTGGAAGATATTCGCCCCGGCGGGCTGGGCACTCATCTGATTCAGGAAGTTATGGACGATGTCCAGTATTTACGCCCCACCCAAGGTGAGGGTAACTTGTTGAGATTGGTTAAAAATATAGATGTAAACAAAAAGGGCACATCCAAACAATGAATATAGAGACAAGAGAAATAAACGACATTGTCATTTTCGAACTGGACGGCGAAGTGGATCTGGAAACCTCGCCCACTTTGCGCAAAAGTTTATTGGCGCACGTCAATGTCGGCAAATCCGTCGTTGTCGGCATGAGCGGTGTTGCTTATATCGACAGTTCCGGTATCGCCAGTCTGGTCGAAGCCTATCAAACCAGTCGGCGCAACAACTCCGGCTTTATCCTCGCTGCAATTTCAGACAGCGCTATGCGCGTTCTACAATTGGCACGACTGGACAAAGTCTTTACAATACACACAACAATTGACGAAGCTGTGAGTTCACTCAGCAGCTAGAGGGTCGTCTTTTCGGGGATAATGAACATGAGCGAACAAGAGGCTGAACAAAGCCCGGTTGCAAAAAAAATAGAAAATGTCGGACGAACTACCATGGTCGGTGTGTCCGAAATTGGCTATTGCGCCTCTTTGATCTGGGAAAGCCTCTATTGGGCCTTCATGGGGAAATCTATGGGGCAACCTGTCCGCCTGCAATCCTTGTTCGCACAAATGATGGAAACCGGCATCCGCGCCATTCCGATTGTTGCAATGCTGGGGATAACGGTCGGTATGATGCTGGCTATTCAGGGTATCTACACCATGCGGATTTTCGGGGCCGAAAGCCATGTCACCATCGGCATTGCGTTTTCCGTCGTACGGGAATTTGCCCCCCTGATTACGGGAATTCTGGTGGCAGGCCGATCTGGTTCGGCACTGGCCGCGCGCATCGGAATTATGAACATCAATCAGGAAGTCGATGCCCTTTCGGTTATGGGAATTAATCCTGTGCGTTTTCTTGTCGCGCCTGCATTACTGGCTATGGTGATCATGGTACCTTGCCTGACGTTCTTTTCCGATGTGATCGGATTATTGGGGGCCGGGATCTATGTCTCCCTTGATTTGGGCGTCAGCCTTGCCGCTTATTGGGATCAGGTCTTTGAATGGCTGCGAGTCGATGATGTCATGCACGGACTGGGAAAAAGCGTCCTGTTTGCCATCTTGATCGCTGTTATCGGGGTCGCCAATGGTGCCGGGGTACGCGGCGGGGCCGAAGGGGTCGGTAAAGTCACTACCCGCGCGGTTGTTCAATCCATTTCAGCCATCGTTTTGACCGATATGCTGTTTGCCTTCATGGTGACAAGATGACAAAACCGACAGAAACAGAACTACTCGCCCGCCCCAAAGTCATCGAGGTTGAAGACCTCGTCACCCATTACGGCGAACGCATGATCCTAAAGGGGATTTCAATGGATGTGCGCGAAGGCGAGATTATGGTCATTATGGGCGGGTCGGGTTCCGGCAAGTCCACCTTGTTGCGCCATTTAATGAGTCTGGAACACGCCACATCCGGCACCATGAAACTTCTGGGGAACAACATCGCCGATCTGGGTCTCAAAGACACATATGCCTTGCGCAAAAAAAATCGGTGTGGCCTTTCAAGGCGGCGCTTTATTCAGTTCCATGACTGTTGGTGAAAACATCAAACTGCCGTTGCGTGAACATACCGATCTGGATGAATTCACGATGGACATCATGGCGCGTATGAAATTGGAAGTGGTGGATCTGGCAGGCTTTGAAGATTTGACCCCCAGTGAGCTTTCCGGCGGGATGCTGAAACGCGCCGCCGTTGCCCGCGCCATTATCATGGATCCAAAATTGTTGTTTTTTGATGAACCCAGCGCAGGGCTTGACCCGGTCGTTGCCGCCCAACTGGATGAATTAATCCTGCGTCTGCGCGATGCAATGGGGATGTCCATCGTCGTCGTCACCCATGAACTGGACAGCGCCTTTCGCATTGCCGATCGTATTACCATGCTGGATCACGGTAATATTTTGATGATTGATACACCGGAAAAAATGAAAAATTCCGACAATACCCGCATTCAAAACCTGCTTAATCGACGTATTGAGGAAGAAGAACTCGATCCCGACGCCTATCTTCGTCGCCTAACCGGAGAGGACAGACAACATGAGCGCCCTTAAAAACGCCAAGATGAACTATATGATCGTTGGCAGTTTTGTCATCGCCTGTATTGTGTCATTGATCATTGCCGTCGCCCTTTTAAGTGGTCGCACGGGGGCGGTCGATACCTATTATACCTATTATGGAAAAGTTCAGGGCCTGAAATTTGGCACGCAAGTCGTCTATGAAGGTTATCCGGTGGGACAGATCGAACAAATCATGCCCGAAAAACACAATGGGCGGATGCGGTTTAAAATTGAAATGAGCATTGCTGAAGGTTGGGATATCCCGGATGACAGTATTGCCGCTGTATCCTCAGCCGGTTTGCTCTCCGCCCTGACCATCAATATTCGTGCTGGCACCAGCAAAATACCGCTTAAGCCCGGGGACAATATCAGCGGTGTTGAAAATGCCGATCTTTTTGCCGCCATGTCCTCGCTTGCGGAACAAATCAGTTCCCTGATGGAAAGCGATGTCCGCCCTCTGTTGCTGAATTTAAACACAGCTGTCAACAGTGCCGCAATCTTGCTGGCCGAAGACGGCAATGACATGGCAAAACAGTTAAAAGGTATTCTTGATCAAATCGGAACACGCACCCCTGAAATCGCGGAAAACCTGACCAGTTTCAGTCAGGATCTCAACAGTTCAGGGAACGAACTCACCCAAATATTATCCGCATCCAATCGCGAAAAGATCAACCAGACCATCACCGAACTGGGGCAAATCGGATCATCATTGCAAAAAGCCGATCATATGATGACCAATATGGATAACATCGTGACCAACGGCAAACCGGAAATGGAAAAAACCATTGCCGATTTACGCTTTGTTATGGAAACGCTGGCCCGCCATATCGATACGATTTCACAGAACCTTGAAGGCACCAGCCGTAATATGTATGAATTCAGCCGTCATATCCGACAAAATCCGGGATTATTGCTTGGGGGCACACCGCCCAAAGACCGGGCAGAATAAAAGGCAGGGGAGAAGATCATTATGAGAAAGCATTTTCTGACAGGCACGATCATCGGCGTCAACCGCCCTGATCTTATCAGCCTGCACACAACCGGAATTGCCTCAAGATCATTATTACAGATTAGAAATAACCCCGCCCAGCGCCGGTGAACTGAAACTCAACGGCATCTTGGAAGTTGAACGGTTTCGCGCTGATGGTCTGATTTCCGGTCGTCCGATTGCCTATAGCGAAGGTCATGGGCATCTGTCTGAATATCATTACCATTTCTGGGTGGAACCGCCGGTCGATCTGCTGCAGGACGCAATGGTCACTTTTTTACGCAAGGCCGGTCTCGCCACGCATATCGTCACACCGGAATTACGCATGAATGAAGATTACCTTCTAACAGGCAAGATCAAACGGCTGGAACGTGACCTTTCCGGGGACCCCAAAGTCGTTGTTGAACTGGAAATCGGATTAAAACAAGTCGCAAACGATAAGATACTGGTTCTCAAGACCTACAAACGCGCGCTTGCACAAACCGGGGAAGGTGTGCATGGTAGCGTCGAAACGATCAATCGGGCCTTGTCCGATATCTATACGCAATTCCTCAATGATGTGAGATAACCCGTGCCCAAACCGCCCATTCAACGTCGCCGTGGACGTCATAGCGCCAAGCCGCAAGGACCGTCCCTCCCTAAAGATCCGATGGAAGTTACCATCTTCGGCATCGGCGCAAAAGGCGATGGTTTGGGCAAAGACGACTCCGGTCACGGTTATTACGTCCCTTATGCGGCAGAAGGCGATGTCTTAAAAGTTCGCATCACCGGTAAACGCGAAAATGACTATGTCGGTGACATCAGCGAAATTATCACCCCCGGTGAACATCGTATTAAAGCGCCTTGCCCGTACTATACCAAATGCGGTGGCTGTAACCTGCAACATATCGACAAGGACGCCTATGCCCATTGGAAAAGCCACAAGGTTGCCGATAGCCTGAAACGCAGTCAAATCAGCATCAATCTGGATAAACCGGTTCTTGTTGGTCCTCATTGCCGCAGACGCGCCTCTTTCGCCGTTATGAAAAAAGGCAAAAAAATTCTCTTCGGTTTTAATGCCAAAGGCAGCCATCGGATTGAAGAAATCGACCACTGTCTGTTACTGAGCGATCCGTTGAATGCGCTGATCGACGCCCTGCGCAATTTGATGCCCTTAATTATGAAACGTGAAGGGCGCGGCGATATCATCGTCAATTATCCGGGCGAAGCCGCCGATATCGTTCTTGCCTTGCCCGGCCCGATGGAATTAAAGGCTCAACAACATCTGGTGACATTTGCAGAAAAGCACAATATCGGCCGTTTATCCTGGCAACAAGACGGCAAAGGCACACCGGAAACCATCATCCAACGTTGCGCTGTCACCACACAATTTGGGGATGCGTTGATTGAACTGCCAACAAGCCCTTTCCTGCAACCCAGTAAAGAAGGCGAAGTCGCCCTTGTGGAATTCGCCTTATCTGCCCTAAGGAACGAGAAAAAAATTCTTGATCTTTATGCCGGGTGCGGCAGTTTCACCTTCGCCTTGGCAAAAGTCGGTATTGTGCATGCGGTTGAAAGTCACGCCCCTGCCCTGAAAGCACTGGAATTATCCGCCGGTCGCGCAGGTTTAGGCGGGCGCATTACAACAGAAGTCCGTGATCTGGATCGTCAGCCTTTAATGGGTAAGGAACTGTCTAAATTTGATGCAATCCTGTTTGATCCCCCCCGTGCCGGTGCCCGCGAACAAGCACGTTTTCTGGCCGAAAGCGATGTTCCTGTCATCATCGCGATTTCCTGTAATCCGGCCACCTTCGGGCGGGATGCTGTCGCCCTGATCGAAGGTGGTTATACGCTTGAACGGGTGATGCCTGTTGATCAATTCACATGGTCGGATCATGTCGAAGTCGCGGCTATTTTCAGAAAAGACCCCAAATAAGAAATCACCGCCCTTTTCATTATGAAAAAGGGCGGTGATACAGATCAGTCCTGATCTTTTTTCCCCGGACCGCCACTGCGCCCATTGGATAAAAACGCGACAATCCCACGCAGGGTTTGGACTTCCTGCAAGGTCAAATCAATCCGGGCAAAGATATTGCGGATGTTGCGCACCATCGACGGGCGTTTGGCTTCAACCCGCAAAAAACCCGATGCATCCAGTTCACGTTCCAAGTGTTCATAAAAACCGATGACTTCATCCTTGGTTGCCGGACGGGCTGCTTTACCGCGCCCTTCGGGGATATAACGCCCTTCGGTATTGTCATTCATGGTAAACCATTCGTACCCGATCAGCAGAACAGCTTGCGCCAGGTTTAACGAGGAAAAAGCCGGATTTAACGGCAAATGTAAAATCGCATCCGCCAAAGCCACATCATCATTATGCAACCCCTTGGCTTCTTTACCGAACAGCACCCCGGTTTTGAGTTTTCTTGTGGCCAGTTCCACTGACTCGGTGGCAGCTTGACGCGGTGTGACCATCGGCTTGACCATATCGCGCGGACGCGCCGTTGTCGCATAGACAATTTCCAGATCCGCAACCGCATCCACCGTTGAGGTATAAAAACGCGCCCGATCCAATACCATGGTCGCACCGGAACTGCTTTTTTCCGCCTTATCACGGTCCCAACCTTCGCGGGGGTTAACGATCCGCAGGTCAATTAAGCCACAATTAAGCATCGCACGGGCCACCATCCCGATATTTTCCCCCAATTGGGGTTCTACCAGAATAATCGCCGGGGCATCATCCCGACAAAAATCAGCCGCTTCGGATTTGCGGCGACGATCAGTTCCCGCCATAAGCTTTCACACCCGCTTTATACAATCTGTAAACCAAACTATCGCGCAAGGCCTCATAGGACGCATCAATTATGTTGGAAGACATCCCAATTGTTGTCCATGTGTTGCCTTCGCCATCCGCACTTTCAATCATAACCCGCGTGATCGCCCCGGTTGCCTTGTCCCCATTCAATATCCGAACTTTAAAATCAACCAGATGCAGTTTTTCAAGGTGCGGATAAAACGGGATAAGAATTTTGCGCAAGGCCGCATCCAACGCATTGACCGGACCGTTCCCTTCGGCCACATCCATGATCCGTTGATCCCCGATATACAGTTTCACAGTCGTTTCCGACATTTGTTTGACGTGAACGTGTTTGGCATCCCACACCCGTTCGTCAATGACGCGAAACGATTCCAAATGGAAATAATCAGGTACATTTTCCAACTTGCGTCGTGCCAGCAATTCAAAACTCGCATCCGCCCCGTCATAGGAATAACCGTTGCTTTCCAGTTCTTTGATCTCATCCAGAAGCGCGTTTACTTTGGCATCTTTGGGATCGACCTCTAAACCAACCTCTCGGAATTTGGCCACCAGATTGGAGCGCCCCGCCTGATTGGACATAATGATTGTGCGCTCGTTACCAACACTTTCCGGCTTGATATGTTCATAACAGCTTGGATCTTTTTCAATGGCAGAGACATGCAATCCGCCTTTGTGCGCAAAGGCAGATTCCCCCACATAAGCCGCATTGCGGGCCGGGGCACGGTTCAGACGTTCATCCAACATGCGTGACACATGCACCAGACGGGTCAATCCGTCTTCACTGACGCCTGTTTCAAAACCCATTTTCAACATCAGGGACGGCAGGATGGAAATCAGGTTTGCATTGCCACAACGTTCGCCAAGACCATTTAATGTCCCCTGAATTTGGCGAACCCCGGCGCGCACCGCCGCCAGCGAATTAGCGACCGCATTACCGGTATCATCATGGCAATGGATGCCCAGATGCGTCCCCGGAATATGTTTGGTAACTTCCCCGACAATTTTTTCAATCTCGTCCGGCAACGTGCCGCCATTGGTATCACACATAACGATCCAGCGCGCGCCTGCTTCATAAGCCGCCTTGCAGCATTGCAGCGCAAATTCCGGGTTTGCCTTGTATCCATCAAAAAAATGTTCAGCATCAAACATGGCTTCACCCGCCTTGTCTTTGACGTAGGCGATTGAGTCGGCGATCATCGCAACATTTTCACTGCGTTCGATTTCCAAGGCAACATCGACCTGAAAGTCCCAACTTTTCCCCACCAGCGTCACCGTTTTGACGCCCGTGTTCACCAACCCGTTCAACCCCGGATCATTATCCGCACTGCGCCCCGGGCGCCGCGTCATGCCAAAGGCAGACAGGGTTGCTTTTTTCAAGACGGGTGGTTTGGCAAAAAACTTGTCATCAGTGGGGTTGGCACCGGGCCAGCCGCCTTCAATATAATCAATGCCCAGACGATCCAGTTCAATCGCAATGGCAATTTTATCGGCTGTCGAAAAATCCACACCTTGCGTCTGTGCGCCGTCGCGCAACGTACTATCGTAGAGATAGACTCTGTTATCGTTGGTCATCATTTTTGTCCTATTTTTATCGAAGACGGGGAGAATGCAAAATTATTGGCAATTTCTCAAGTGTTCCTTTGATTTTTCGCCCATCTTTGCACTTTAAAACTTGTATGTTGTTTATACATTTGTATTTATAATAACTGTGGTTTAAAAAATAACTGATGTAATAACCAGAGAATAATAAACGGATAACCGAGAGGACTAAAGAGTGACGGAGGGCTTGAGCCCAGAGTTTGCGGCCTATCAAGACAAGGTCAAGGGCACCAATATCAGTGAAGAAACACTGCTGGCGACAGATTATCTGAACCATTTCAACGAAGTTGTGATGATGATCGATATGTTGCCGGACATGCCTGATTGTCTGGATATGGTCAAAGAATGGCAACCCAAACCCTACAAAGACCATTTCCGCGACAGCACCATTGCAGATAAAGATCTCGCTATCGAAGTCTACGACCATGTTCCGCCGCTTTATAAACAAGCGTTCGAGGACACCATCGCCCTTGTCGATATGAATATTTTTCAGGCCATTGCAGATGCAGAAGAGGCACTGGCCACAGGCGATATGGAATATTTACGTTTTAAAGTCAGCGAATCGGCACAGGAAATTCACCGACTTCAAGACCGCCTCAGCGCCATTATTCACGGCACCGCCGATCTCAGCGGAGAAACGGAAAACGAAAGTCAGGTTACGATGGATCAAAGCGATATCGACGCCTTGTTCAATTAAGCCAACCATCTTATATCCTTAAAACATTCAGCTTTTTTATAATTAAACGCACGTCAGTCTTTTCTTTCGACGTTTCTTAGTCCATGCTACTAAAGTAGTAGCGAGGTTTCATTATGGGTACAAACGACAATCAGACCTATGAGGTCCAGATTTATATAAGCGGGCGCTGGCAAGTCCATGCCCGATACCCTTATCACGAACGCATCCTCGCCGTTCGCGAAGCCAAAGATTTGGGCCTCGAAAAAAAGACATTCCCTGTGCGCGTCGTTCTGGAAGACTACAATCCTCGAACCGGACGCCATGAAGAACGCCTGATCTATAAAAATGGGATTAGCCCCGCTGATGTAGACAAGATTGCAAAAACCAAACGTGCAAACAGTTGGGCCAATATCGCGGTTTCCAGTAATGGGCGTGTCGGATATCTGAATGACGATATCGACATGTATCCGGATACTTCCGAAGACCCCCATACGCCCCCTAAGGCCAAAGTTTCCGCCCCGATGTTTCTGGGCATCTGGCTGTCAATTATCAGTATCGGTGCCGGTGCGGGTGCGGCTGCAACGGCAATGTTATACCTGCTTATTCGCGCCTTTGATATTTCTCAGGCCGACAGTATTCAAAAATTCCTGCTTATGGGGATGTTTGCACTGGTGTTTATGATTGCGAGCAGTTCCAGCTATGCCCATTATACCAACCGTTTCGACCTGAATATTTTCAAAAAGCGTGTGCGTAAAGCAACACCACCGGAACCGACCAAAATTTCGCGCGACATGGCAAAAGCGGCTGAGGCAATTGACAAGGTCAAACCTGTTGTCGTTCCAAAGGAAACAGAAGAGCAGGACGAAGAGTTTAATATTTTTGACTTAAATCCTGCGACCGAAGAAACACCCCCGCCATCACAAAATGAGGTCGAGTTATCACAAGAAGGTCAGCAACAAAAAATGTTCCTGATCAACTTCTTAGGAACCTGCCTCGGTGCCCTGAAAGGCCCAGACAGCGGTATGGAAAACCTGAACCGGTTCGGGCTGAACATGTTTATGACCGGGGCTGTTTTACGACTGGCAAAAGACCACAACCTGCGCGAAGACGAAACACAAGTCATCCTTCACCGTATTATTGAAATGTTGGGGGCCAAACCCGATCAGGCCCAACGATTTGAAGAAGAATACGAAAAATACCTGCAACATCCACGTCACTTGGCTTTGTTTGAAGAAAGCGGAAAAATCGCGGCCCGTTTTGCCGATGGCGATCAATCGGCACCGCTGTATATTCGCTCCGTCATGGAAGAATGGGTCAATTGGAAACCCGCACAAGAAATGCCACAAAACCCCAACTTGTTAACTATTATGTTTACCGACATGGTCGGTTCCACCGATCTGGCCACAAAACATGGGGACTACGCAGCACAAGAAGCCTTGAGAAACCATGACCTTACCGTTCGAACGGCCCTGACCAATTTTGAAGGTAAGGAAGTCAAACATCTTGGTGACGGCATCATGGCATCGTTTCAAGATTGCGATCTGGCTTTACAAGCAGCCATCGAAATTCAAAAACGCGTAGAAGGCAATAACAACGCCAACCCGGAATTCCCCTTCCAACTGAGAATCGGCTTACATATGGGGGAACCGATTAAAAAGAATAACGACTTGTTTGGTTCTGCCGTTCAGCTGGCGGCACGCATTTGTAACAAAGCAGAAGGTAATCAGATTGCAATCTCCCAAGATCTAAAAGATGTCTTTGGTGATCAGCCAGTTTACACCTTTATGGATCAGGGCCTGCAAAAATTAAAAGGGTTTGAACAGCCCCAACCGATCTATCTGCTGGATTGGAAAGCGCCGCCCCTTACCTATGACGACATTAATCTGGAAGAAACCATAAACCCGCAAAGCGGCGATAGTGAGGGCGAGGAAAACCTTCCTCCCCATCTGAGCGCACCTGTCAGTACAGATGGAATTGCCCCGGATATGAGCGTACATGTCCTCAAGGCACCACCCAAACAGGATAAGGGGTTCAATATGGGTTTTCCAATGACCCCACCCAAGGCAAAACCGGCACAAACATCAGCAAACAGTGCCCTTGCAGAACCTACGCCAGATAAAACAAAACAGGCTGATTAAGACCGATCCAGTTGATAGGCCCGATCATGTTTTAAGGATGGAATTTTCCCGCGCGTTGCCGCAACCACATCCACCTCAATATCGGCGATCAACACACATGGTTCATCTGCCCCTTCAGCCAAAACTTCGCCCCACGGGTTGATGATCAGCGAATGCCCGTATGTTTGGCGGCCCCCTTTATGCTCCCCACATTGTCCGGGTGCAATCACATAGCAACCTGTTTCAATGGCGCGTGCCCGTAAAAGGACTTTCCAATGGGCCTCACCCGTTTGCTTGGTGAAAGCCGCAGGAACCGTAATAATATTGGCCCCCGCCTGTGCATAATCGCGATAAAGATGGGGGAAACGGACATCGTAGCAAATGCTCATGCCCAGTGGACCCCACGGAGTTTGCGCCAGAACCGCACGATCCCCACCATCAAATGTGTTGGATTCTCGATAGCTTTCGCCACCGGTCAGATCCACATCGAACAGATGAATTTTATCGTATTGCCCGACAATTTCGCCCTGATCATTCAGCAAAAAACAGCGGTTGGCGACTTTACCATTTTCCAAACGGACGGCGAGTGACCCGATTAAAATCCAGCTTTTCGTTTCAACGGCTAAATCACGAAAGGCACTCAGACCGGGGTGTTCGGCTTGCGGATAAGATTTCGCAATAACGTTTTCACCGCCGAATTCCATCATGGCAACATTTTCCGGCAGACAAATCAAGTTCGCGCCTTGCGCTGCTGCTTTGCGTACCATATCGCCAGCTTTGGCAATATTGGTATCCATATCATTGCTGGCATTTACCTGTACACAGGCGGCTTTGAATAACGTCATTTTCTTCATTCACCTTTTATGAGGCCAATTTCGGGTCCAGTTTTCCGGCGCGCTCCAATGCATACATTTCATCACACCCGCCGATATGTTCATCATTGATAAAAATCTGCGGAACGGTATAGCCCCCGTTGGCCCGCTTCATCATATCCTGTCGCAAATTCGGCGCGGAGTTTACATCAATTTCTTTATATCCCACACCCTTTTCCTGCAACAACGCCTTGGCGCGCAGGCAATAAGGACACGTGCGGGTCGTATATATTTCGATTTTAGTCATTCGTATCTCTGTATCTTGGTCTGTTTGTGTATCTGATATAGCATCATTTACAACTTTTGCCAGATCAAGTTCGCGTGACCGGTTCGTGAGAGCCCCCTTCACAAACGCATACATCACACCACGAAAAAACACCCCGCCACCCCTCACTCCTTGGCACATTAATTGCTTAAAATTGTATTAACGCAATTAAAGGCAGGAAAAAGATATGTACGTTTCAGGCACACAAAACCCTTATTATCAGACGACTTATATCACACAAGCCAGTCAAACTGCGTCGTATGAAGCACAAGGATCAAAACAATCTGGCACAGACACAAACGCGGCAAATATTGCCTCACCTGTGGCAACATCTTCCCCATCAAAAACCAGCAGTGAAATAAATGCGGCCCTTCTCGCCTTACAAGAGGCACAAACAACCGGGCAAACAACGTCGACGGTTGAAATGAACACCAGCAAAGGGAACATCCCCATCAATCTGGATGAATATTTCTCCTACTCTCCCTCGAATCCCGTCGCAAATCTGGATGATCTTCCTTTATTGCTGCCAAGTCCACAAAACATTCAGGCCTTGTCTGAGCATGCTTCTGGACGTTTTAGTCAAATGCTTTCAGACTATGGCATTCCCGAAGCCCCCGCAGAAATCACCTATGACCAGGAAGGCAAAATTCATTTCCCAGATGATTACGCCTATAGCGAACAGTTGACGCAAGCCTTGGAAGAAAACCCCGGCATTGCACGCGCACTCAGCACGGTAAATGCGTTGACCAGTCACTATGTGGAAATCCAAAAACGCATGCCTATGATCGACGAAATGCACAATGCAAAATCACAAGCAGACATTGACGCCATTCTGGCAAAATATCAGGGGCTCCTCACCGATAACGGCAACTATTCCAGCATCGCCTTAAGCTTTAACAAAGAAGGCAATATCGTCCCAATGGCAGATGGAAAAGCGGTCCAGTTTGCTTAAACATTTTTAGTAGGAAGCACACGGGCCAAGGTGACGACACGGACCTCCTTGGCCCCTGCCCCCAATAAAGTTTTGGTACAGCCCAAAACGGTCGCGCCGGTGGTCATGACATCATCGACCAGTAAAATACGCATCCCTTCAATATCACCAATGATCTGAAAAGCCCCTTGCAAATTCTTTTGCCGGGCCATCCGCGATAAATGACCCTGTACAGGTGTATGGCGGGTGCGTTTTAAAAGGGCGGGTTCATAGATTAAAGCGCTGCGTTTTGATATTTCAAGGGCCAGCAAGGCCGCCTGGTTGTAACGTCGCTTCAACAATCTGCGCCAATGCAGGGGAACCGGCACCACCACATCACAGTGTTCGATCAAGGACATGGCACTTTGCACCATCCAACCTGCAAAAGCCGGGGCGAGATCGGTCCGGTCACCATGTTTAAACGCCAAAATCAACCCTCGGGAAAAATCATCATAGGGGAAAACCGATCGGGCCTGTGCAAACGGTGGCGCACACATCGCACAATCCAGACACAGGGCACTGTCGGGAACGTCAAATTCGAACGGCAAGCCACAAATCTGACAACACGGGGCACTTAAAAAACAGGCCTGTTCCCAGCAGTCCTGACAAAGGGTATAAGGATCAAGGACGAT
>LLEK01000091.1_pt1 | contig 16388 bp, 17 predicted proteins | sample 595821 | NCBI WGS metagenome assembly LLEK01 (sample SAMN02919311, study PRJNA255460) | bioreactor metagenome | biome: chemostat; feature: culture 2011_25.1; material: sediment; isolation source: day79 25degC chemostat 2011 inoculated with Wadden Sea sediment taken from... | place: Germany: Bremen ...
TATTTGTTATGTTTTATTATACTAAATATTAAATTCTTTAGCAACTATTAGATATAATCCACTATGAATAATATAAATAAAAGATTAGCAGTAGCTTTTACAGGCCCTTCTGGCAGTGGAAAAACAACTCTTATAATTGAAATATCAAACTTTCTTCAACAACAAGGCTATAAAACAGCCATAGTAAAACATGATCCAAGTGATAAAGCTATTTTTGATAAAGAGGGAAAAGATAGTTATAAATTTTCACAAACAGGTTCAGAAGTCGCTGTTGTATCTCCTAATAGAACGACTTTATTTAAAAAAGAGACATCTACAATTGAACAAATGGTAGATATGTTCTCTTCATTTGATTTTTTACTTGTAGAGGGTTTAAAAACTTTACCACTACCTAGAATATGTATACAAAGAGATAGTCTAAATTATGATTATTTTGAAGTAAGTGATTGTATCGCTTGTAATAATACTATTGATAAAAACACTATCCCAGAAGATATGAATATACTAGATTTAGATAATTTAGAAGAGATTGTAAAATGGATTAAACAAAATGGACAAGAGGTTTAATATATGAATGAAATAATTGAATCAATAAAAAAATCAACAATAGAGATAAAAGAGATTATAACTAAAGGAGACACTAGTAAAAGTGAACAACAAAATTCAACTGGAGATACTCAACTAAAGTTAGATATTGCTAGTGATGTTATTATAGAAAATAACTTCAAAAAACTTTCTTGTGTAAAACAAATCGTAAGTGAAGAACAAGATCATATTATAAATATAAAGGAACAAGGTAAATACCTTATAGCTTACGATCCTTTAGATGGAAGTAGTTTAGTTGATGTGAATTTATCTGTGGGTTCTATTTATGGTATATATAAAAATGACTTTACAGGTAATAATATCGTTGCTTCAGTTTATGTAGTTTTTGGTCCAAGAGTTGAGATGGTTGTATGTGATGGAGAAGTTGTAAAACTATATAGATTACAAAACAATAATTTTGATTTTATAAAAAACTTAACAATGAATGAAAAAGGAGAAATAAACTCTCCAGGTTCAACTCAACAATGTTGGTACCCAGAACATAAACAGATGATAAATGATATGTTTGAGGAAGGATATGAACTAACATATAGTGGGGGTATGGTTCCAGATTTACATCATATCCTTTTAAGAGGTGGTGGACTTTTTTCATATCCAGGAGCAAGTGATAAACCAAAAGGAAAATTAAGACAATTATTTGAAGTATTTCCTTTTGCTCATGTATTTGAAACAGCAGGTGGTAGCGCTATAGATGGACAACAAAGAGCTTTAGAAGTTCAAACAACACATATACACGATACTAGTCCATGTTTTTTTGGAAGCTATAACGAAATAAATAGAGTAAAGAAGACATATAGTTAATATGGAAGAACAAACACAAGACAAATGGCAAATTGCTTTAGATGAAGAAGTAAAAGTTCTAAAAGAATGCCAAATATCTAAAAGTGTTGATTCTTGTCTAAAATGTGAAAAAATACTAGGTTGTGAAGTACGAGATAAGTATGTAAAAGTTGTATATGAAAGTATGAATAAAGGAAGTGGTGGTGGATTCGAATTCTAATATTTTACCTAGTCCATGTTTTATATGTGAAGAAAAGCTTTTAGAAAAGAACTTAAAGCTTTTAGAAAAAGTACAAAAGGAAGCAGATGTTAATATTTTGCTAGCCTTAAAAGGCTTTGCAATGTTCAGCACTTTTGATTTATGTAAGAAGTATCTAAAAGGTTGTTGTGCAAGTGGATTAAACGAAGCCAAACTAGCATATGAAAAATTTGGAGGAGAAGTACACACATACTCTCCAGCTTTTAAACCAAATGAATTTGAAGAGATTTCTGAAATATCAAACCATATAGTATTCAACTCTTTTAATCAATTAGAGACATACAAAGATAAAATAAAACCTCACAATAGTATTGGTATTAGAGTAAATCCACAAGTATCTACAGTTGGGATTGGATTATATGATCCTTGTGGTTTACATAGTAGATTAGGTATAACAAAAAACAAATTTCCTTTAAAATTACCTGATATAGTTGATGGGTTACACTTTCATGCTCTTTGTGAACAAAACCTTGATGCTTTAGATACAGTACTAGAGAAATTTGAAAAAGACTTTAGAGATTATCTCCCTAATCTTAAATGGGTAAATTTTGGTGGTGGTCACCATATAACAAGAGATGATTATAATGTTGAAGGCTTAATAAATTTACTAAAAAGTTTTAGAATTAAATATCCAAATTTAAAAATATATCTTGAACCAGGTGAAGCTATAGGATGGCAAACAGGTTATCTAAGTGCAACTATCCTTGATATTATATATAATGATATGGAAATAGCAATACTAGATACTAGTGCAGAAGCACATATGCCAGATACCCTTGCTATGCCATATAGAGCAAGTATAAAAAATAGTGGCTTAGCAAATGAAAAAAATCATACCTATAGAATAACAGGAAATACTTGTCTTGCTGGAGATATTATAGGAGACTATTCTTTTAAGGATAAACTTAGAATTGGTGAAAGAATAATATTAGAAGATATGATACATTACACTATGGTAAAAACAACAACATTCAATGGTATAAACCTCCCCTCAATTGCAATAGAAAAGGAAAATGGAGATATTGAAGTTGTAAGGAATTTTTCTTATGATAGTTATATAGATAGACTTTCTTAATGTAATATATCTAAATACACTGTATACCCACTAATTAAAGATTCTTCATTATATTGAGGACTTAAAGTCATATCACATTTTACAGATTCATTATTATTTGTTTGTAACACATATGTAGATACAATAGTTTTCTTAGCATGTATAGCTTTTAACATAAGTTTTTGGAAACTTTCTTGATTGGTATTATTACACTCTATTTTATTTATACTTTCTCCAACTATATGTTCTTTATCAAATCCAAAAAACCTCAAAAACTTATCTGATACTTCAGTTATATTAGCATTTTTATCTGTTTTAAAAGTTATAACTAAATTATCAATAATAGCTTTATAATAATTATTTTCTCTCTCTAACATATCAACTTTATTAGTTAATGTACTATTAATATTATCATCTTTTGAGCTTTTTGTTACTAAACTCTTTGCTAATTTTTCTATATTTTTTAATTTTCTATATTTTCGTACAATAGTAACAATTGAAACTGTTAATTCTTTTATTTGTATAGGTTTAAAAATATATTTATCAATATTAATAGCTATTGCATCAAGCAAAAGACTTGAGTCTGTATGAGCTGTAGTTATTATTGTAGGGATAGAATTATTTAATTCATTGATATCTTTTATCATATCTAAACCATTTCTAATTGGCATATTAATATCTGATATTACTACATCAATTTCTTCTTGGTTTTCTTTAAAAATTTCAAACCCTTCTTCCCCATTAACTCCTACAAAAACTTTTAAAAATATCTTTTCTAAGGCTTGTTTTATATGCCGTCTTACTATAGTATCATCTTCAACATATAATATAGTAATAGTTTTTAATTCTTTTGTATCTAATTTCAAAACTTTAATCCTTTATATCAAATAGTGAATGTTTTTCTTCTTGCACTGGTGGAGTTAGCCTAAAAAGCTCATAACTCTTAACTGTAGCAACTCTACCTCTTGCTGTTCTTTGAATATATCCATTTGCTAAAAGGTAAGGTTCTATAGCTTCTTCTATTGTACCCTCATCTTCACTTAAGGCTGCTGCAATAGTACTTAACCCCATAGGTTTACCTTTATTTGATAAAAGTAATTCTAAAAGCTTTAAATCCATTTCATCAAATCCTTTATTATTAATACCTAATTCATCTAAGGCATATTTACATCTATGCAGTTCAATTGTAATTTCATCTTCAACCTCTGCAAAATCTCTAACCCTTTTAAGTAACCTAAGAGCAACTCTTGGTGTTCCTCTACTTCTTCTTGCGATTTCAAGACTTGCAGTATCTTCAGTAATTTTGTTTAACTTTTCTGATGCTATTGATATAATTTTTGATAATTCCAAATCATCATAAAAATTCAACCTAAAATGCATACCAAATCTATCTCTTAGAGGGTTACTTAACATACCTGCTCTAGTTGTAGCACCAATTAAAGTAAACTTTGGTAAATCTATTTGTACAGTTTGAGCAGCTGGCCCACTTCCTATAATTATATCCAATCTAAAATCTTCCATAGCAGGATATAATATCTCTTCTATTGCAGGAGTTAAACGATGAATCTCGTCAATAAAAAGAATATCACCCTCTTCTAAGTTTGTAAGAATAGCAGCTAAATCTCCACCTTTTTCTATTGTTGGAGCAGCTGTCACTTTGATATTACTTTCCATTTGATTGGCTATTATATGGCTTAATGTTGTTTTACCTAATCCAGGAGGTCCAAATAATAAAATATGATCAAGAACTTCATCTCTTTTTTTACAAGCTTTTATAAATACCTGCAAATTTTTTTTTATTTTTTCCTGACCAATATAATCATCCCAAATACTAGGACGAAGACTAACTTCATCACTATTATCCTCAAATGTCATTTTTTCTAGTTCTACTAATCTTTCCACTTAAATTTCCTAGTTTTTAACAACTATACCCTAAAATAATATTTTTAATCAAAAAACTAACAATCTGCAATTTTATTCCATACCTTCTTTATATCGTATCACTTGATTTCTACCATTATGTTTAGCACTATATAATGCAATATCAGTTTGTTTTACATATTTCCAAAAGCTTTTATTTTTGTTTGGGAATAGTGATGTTCCAATACTTACAGTTTTACTAAACGTTTCTGTTCCTGCTTGTATTTTTTGTTGAGAGAATGCTATTCTAATCTCTTCTGCAACACTATTTAATTTTTCTTCTGTACAGTTAGCTAATACAACAATAAACTCCTCACCACCAAACCTTACTATAACATCTTCTGGTGTTACAACATCTGTTAATGTATTTGCAATAGTTTTTATAGCAATATCACCTATATCATGTCCATAGTTATCATTTATAAGTTTAAAGAAATCAATATCAACCATCATTAAACCACAAGCTATACCTTTTTGCTTTCCATTATAAAGTACACTATCTATGTATTTTTCAAGATATTTTCTATTATATAATCCTGTTAATGGATCAGTTTGTGCATTTCTTTCAAGTATTTGCATAAGCTTTTTACTTACAATTTCTGGTTTAGCTGTATCTACATAATCTTTTATAAATGGTAAAATTGCTCTTAAACTATCATGTTCATTTTGAGTTTCACTTACAAAAGAAACAACAAAGTCCATGTCATTTGATATAGAATATGGAACACATATATAAAACTTTTTCTCATCAGCAAACTTATCACATACCTCTTTAAACTGACAAGAATCAACTATAGTATTTGTTTTATCAGCTCTACAACCAGCTACTATTGGATCACAAAGTATATTTTTACTTACATATACAATTTCTGTAGTTTTATTTGTTGTATCTGCTTCTAAAAAATTGAAATTTTTTACTCCAAATTTTTCAGTTAATACAATTGCAAACCTTTTATATACTTCTTCTATTGTCTCATCATGTTCTATTGTTTTTCTAAATTTATATATATCTGCTAGTCTAGTAACTGTATCTTGTACACTTAATAAAGGATCATCATTCTTTTTATTTAATTTATGTGCAGTTAAAAACATATTTATTTTATCTTCAATATTCATCAATGAATTTTGAAGTTTATTCATATGTTCATTTATCCAGCGTGCTACATTTTTTGCTTCACCACTTTTTATATTTTCAATTCGTCCAGAATAATCACCATCATTTGCTCTTTGCATAACACTTTTTATAGATTCAAAAATAGAAAGATATGGTGTAATTATGTTTTTAACAAAAAGTAAAATAATTAAAATTAAAACTAAAGAGATAGAAGATACATAAAGAATTATTTTTATACTTGTATCTTTTAAATCATCCATTGTCATAACCATAGATATAGCACCTAAAGTATCTCCAACTTTTGACTCATGACAGGATACACAATTTATTTCACTATTTATTTCTGCTTTATATGGAATAGTAATTCTATAAGTACTATGTCCAAAAAAGTTTTCCTCTACCACATCAATAATATTACCAGTTTTTAGTACTTCTTTATCTATATCATCTCTTATAAGATCTTTACCCACACCATATTGCTTATCAACGGTTTTTGCTCTAAGTATCCAAATATCATCAATATTATCAAGACTTTTGGTTTGTTTTATATAAAAGTCTCTGTTTTTCATGATACCATTAACCATATGTGCAGTTAAACCATTTTTAACACTTTGGGCTACTAATTGAGCTTTGGTTTTGGCACTATCTATACCAAAGTCTCTTAGATTTATAGTTATGTTAATAATCATTGCTAAAAACATTACTATCATTATTGTTGCTATAGTCGATATTACATTTTTCTTTGTATCCATATTTTACACTCTCTCTTTTTTGGAATCTAAGTTTTTATTAATATATTTCTTCAGAAGAAGGGAATTTTTTATCTTGAACGTCTTTAACGTACCGCCTCAGACCATTCCTAACCAAATTTGCACCATCTAAATAATGTCTTACAAATTTAGGTTTAAATTCATCAAAAAAACCAAGCATATCAGACCAAACTAACACTTGTCCGTCTGTATCCACTCCTGCACCTATACCTATAATAGGTATATTTACTGCTTGAGTGATTGCTTTTGCAGCTTCAGGTTTAACACCTTCAAGTACAATTGAAAAAGCTCCTGCTTCTTGAATTGCTAAAGCATCTTCAATAAGCTCATCTATCTCTTTTTGTGTCTTACCTTTGATTTTATAACCACCCTCAACTCTTACATTCTGTGGCATAAGACCTATATGTCCTACTACAGCTATAGAGTTTGATGTTAAGGTTTTAACTATATTAGCTTTAGATTTTCCACCTTCTATTTTAATTGCATCTGCTTTTGTTTCTCGATAAACTCTTATACCGTTTTCTAAGGCTTGTTTTTCATTTGTATATGTTCCAAATGGCATATCACATATTACAAAACTATTTGGTGCACCATTGCAAACAGCTTTTGTATGGTAAATCATCTCATCAATACCAATATTTAAAGTATCTTCATTTCCACCAAAACTCATATTTAAACTATCACCAACTAAAATGAAATCTACCTCTTTATCAAAAAGTCTTGCAAATAATGCATCATATGCTGTTATCATAGATAATTTCTTTACACCTTTTGTTTTTAATATAGATGTAATAGTATGTTTTTTCATTATACCCCTTAATTATTATCATAAGTTTGTTATTAATATTATGCTAGTATTGTACCTAATATTATATTAATAAAAATCATAGGAAAAACATGAAAAAACTAGTTGGATTTATTACAGCATCCCTGCCTAGCAATAATTTTACAGTAGATTTAGCCTTAAGTATGAAAGAAGCTGGTGTTGATACTTTAGAATTAGGTATACCTTTTTCAGATCCTGTTGCCGATGGGCCAGTTATAGAAAAAGCAAGTTTAAAGGCTTTAAATAATGGATTTAAACTAAATGATTTATTTGAAGTCTCTAGTAAAATAGCACCACATATAGATACTTTATGGATGGGATACATGAATCCATATTTCCATTATGGTATGGAAAACTTTTTAAAAAAAGGTAAAGAGTTTAATATTCAAGGTTCAATTATTCCAGATTTACCTTTTGAAGAAGCCATAGCTTATAAAGATTTATTTGATAAGTATGATCAAACCATTATAGATTTTGTAGCACCAACAGATAGTTTAGACAGAATTAAAAAAATAACACAAGATAGTAAGAAATTTATCTATATGGTCGCTTATGCTGGTGTCACAGGAAGTGGAGAAAGCGAAGATTTAACTCAAATCATATCAAATATAAGAAGTTGTACAAACACCCCTATTTATATAGGATTTGGTGTTGATGAAAAAACTGCACGTAATAAAGCTCAAAATGTAGATGGTGTTATAGTAGGAAGTGCTTTTGTAAAACATTTAATAGATGATACGTTAAGCAATAATGAAAAAATTCAAAAAATCACTCAGAGTGTTAAGAATATAAAAGAGCAAATAAATAGTTAAGTGAGTATAAATATCACTTATACTATAATTTCATCTTTTAAATGACCCCATCGTCTAGTGGCCAAGGACGTTTGGATTTCCTCCAAAACACATAGGTTCAAATCCTATTGGGGTCGCCATATAATATTTATATTTCTTATAATCTTTAAGAAACTTTTGAATCTCCTAAATTTAATTTATCAAATGCATCTTGAACATTCTCTTTTGTTACAGGTTTTAATATATAACCTTTTGCACCTTTACTTATAGCTTCCATTACTAATTTATTTTCACCATGAGAAGTTAGCATAATTATATTTGCCTTAGGGTCTATTTTTCTTATTTCAACTAAAGCATCAATTCCACTATTAATTTCATTTTTTGATGGCATTGTTATATCCATAGTTACAATATCTGGTTGAAAAAGTTTGTATTTTTTAATTGAATCAAAGCCGTTCTCGGCTTCAGTTACTACCTTGTATCCTAAATTAGTTAGGGTGGTTTTTATAGTATGCCTCATTATTTTTGCATCTTCTACTATCATTACTCTTAGCATTGGTTAATCCTTTAATTTTATAGTTGTACAGATAAAGTCACCTTTTACTGTTTTTATTTTTTTTGAGACATTTTTATTTTCTATTTTTAAATTTTTTAATATTGATTTATCAAATGAGATAGGCTCACTCATAACTAAATCATTATATATTGGTGGAAATTTTGATATTGCTAATCCTGATACAATATTTACTATCTCATTTGGTAATGAATTCATCATCTCTCTAGTATCCTCTTCACTCATAGGATCAGACACAAAAACGTTATAAATACTTTTAGTTAACTCCTCACTCATAGCTATTGTACAAAAAAGATTTACACTACCATTAAACCCAACCGTTGAGAAGTATTTACCTAGTTCATAATCTTTACAATCAATAATATCTTTTACTTCAATATCCATATTTGTTTCAAGAAAATTAACAGATGCTTTGATAATACAATCTAAAACTATATTTTCTGCAAGAACTTCTTGGGCTTTAGTTTTAGTATAAGGGATTGTAAATATAAAGGTCACCCCTTGCCCTGCTTTATTTTCAATCTCAACAGTACCATTTATTTTGTTAAGTTCGTAAAAAACAACTTCTAAGCCTTTTTTCTTATGGCTGGGTTTTTCATCAAAAATAGAATTCAATATAACTTCATCAGTTATAGAAGATTCACCATCATTATTAATATTTCCATTTACAATACTATCTTGTAATACCTTTTCTAGATCTATCCCCTTTCCGTCATCTGAAATTTTTAATACTATATTTTCATTAATCTTTTCATATTCACAAGTAATCGTTGCTTCTTTTTCTTTTTTAGATTCCTCTCTAGTGTTAGCACTTTCAATTCCATGCTCTATAGAATTAATAAATATATGAACTAAAGAATCAGTAAAAGCTTTATAAGAGCTACATACAAATAGTTTTTTATCACCTTTTATCACTAAAGGGTTTATCTGTTTATTTGAACTTAGAGAGATGGTTTTTACCATATTTGAGTAAAACGTCAACATATCTATAAATGGTTGATCTAACATACTTGAAATGGTATTTAATAGGTCATATGCTATATCTTTATTAACATCTATTGATTTTTCTAGTAAAGAAAGCATTTGGCTTTTTATATCTTCTATTTTATCTACATTTACAGATACTGAAGCACTAGAGTTTAAAAAACCTTCTCCAAAAATATCTGCTATAATTTTTAAATCACAACTTAAAGCTATTTTTAAATTAGATTGTAAAAGTGTTCCTATAAAAAAAATATCTATATCATCTTTTTTTAGATACTTTTTTAATTCTTTTTCTGCATTACTTATAGCATTTGAAAGATGAATTATATCTTGTTTGGAAAATGACTTTTTAAACTTATAAAACTCCTCTTCTAAAGTAGTTATATTTTCTTCTATTTTTTCACTTTTAGTTAGAATATCAGGTAACTTATCTAAAAATATTTCAAAATCTCGCTTTAAATCAATAAACTCTTCTTTATTAGTAATTATTGATATAATCATCTTTTGAATCTCTTGTTCAATATTTTTTTGATCACTTATATCTTTTCTTATAGATGTATATCCAATTATATTTTTATCTTCATCATAATTTGGAGATATAGTTGCTAGTACCCAATAAAAGCCACCATCTTTTTTTAAACTTATTATTTCATTTTCCCAAGTATCACCTTTTTTAATAGTTTCCCAAAGATCTTTAAAAACACTATTTGGCATATCAGGATGTCTTAATATACTATGATTTTTATGTAAAAGGTCCTTTTGTGAATAGCCCGTTACTTTACTAAAGGCTTCACTTACATAGGTGATATTACCATCTAAATCAGTTGTTGTAGCAATAACATTTGCACCAAAAACATCTACTAATTTTGTATTATTATCCATTCTCTTCACTTGTTTATAATATATAGCACTCTGGTGCTACTTTAATAAGTACTTCACTCAGTTTATCTTCAGTGACGGGTTTTAAAACATATCCTTTAGCACCACTTGTAATAGCATCTATTACCAGTTTTTCTTCACCATGAGAAGTAACCATAACTATCTTAGCATCTTTATATTTTTGCCTAAGTTGTCTAAGAGTTTCAATACCATTCATAACAGGCATAGTAATATCCATAGTAACAAGGTATGGTTTATGTTTATCATATAACTCAAGTGCTTCTTTTCCAGACTTTGCTTGTGCAACTACCGTATGACCCATCTTTTCTAATATTGTGGTTAAGCTTCTTCTCAAAAGCATGGAATCATCAACTACCATTATTTCTAACATTATTCATCCTTTCCTTTTATTTATCTATCAAATGGAATTGTAAATATAAACTCTAGACCATTACCAACTTCATTTACAATTTTTACATCACCATCTAATTTTTCAACCTCATTTTTTACACTACTCATACCAACACCTCTACCTGATGTTGTTGATACATTTTCTTTTGTACTTAATTTATCAACAAAAACAAGAAGAAGTTTTTCATCTTCATTCATAGCGTCCAATTCATTTTGGGTTTTTAGTCCATTTTCTATTGCACGTTCTAGTAACTTATCTATATTTATTCCTCTACCATCATCACCTATTATAATTTGAAGGTTTTCTTTTCCAAACTTATCTTTTATAACATCATATGAACAACTAATAGTTCCAATTTCATCTTTGTTGTTTTCAAATCTAAAATCAATAGTTTCTATACCATGATCTATACAATTATTAAAAACATGTATCAATGACTTAGCAAATGGTTTAAAGTTATCTGGAACAGTTAACTCTTGGTCACCATCTATATTTAAAGGATAAATATCTTTTTCTAATTTTTGAGCTATTTTATTAACAGCAGAAGGATAAGTATTTAACATATTATAAAAAGATACGTATCTGAGTTTTTCAAAATAAAATAATATATCTTTTAAAGAACAACATGTTTCATCTGTATATATTTTTTTAATCTCTTCTTCTAAGCTATCTAATAAACTAACATCTATAGTTAAATCACAAGTATCTACTAAATACCTTTCCCCTAAGTTTTCTGAAATAATTTCTAAATCTAAGTTAAAAATATCTTGTAGTTTATGTTCATTAAATATTTTTATAGCTTTTGAGAAACTTGATTCATCTTTTTTTAAATAACAAAGCTTACTCTCAAGATTATGTACTCCATCTACTATGTTTAACATCTCTTTTTGAGCAAATACTCCTTTAAAAGTATGTAATCTTCGCAATAATATTGTTAAATTTTTTGGAGGATTTACTATAAAACTTTCAAATTCAAATTTTATCTCCATAAAATCAATTCTATTAGAAGCTACTGCTACTATCATTTTTTGAATTTGATTTTGTCTTTGTATTTTTAATTCTAGTTTCTTTCTATTTGTAATATCTGTAAGAATCAACATAAACTTATCACTTGAAAGTATTTTATACTCTATTGTTATATCTTTATTATTTAAATTATGTTCTTTTGGTAATAAAGACAAATACATATCATTTACTGCGGCATCATCACTATTTACAATTCTTGAAATAGCATCAAGAAAAAAGTCTTTTTATTTTCATCATCTTTAAAAAGAATATCTAAAATATTGCAATCTTCAATCTCTTCCATTTCAAATATTTTTAAACACTCTTTAGAGTAACTTTTAGATATTTTCATATCCTTATCAAACGATAAAAACCCTTGTCCAGTATTATTAAGAAGTGTATGGATATCATCATTTAGTTTTTCCACTTTCTTTTTATCAGTGATATCAATTCTAATAGCACTATAACCTATATGTTTTCCATCAGTATCATAATGAGGTGCAACATTTGCCTTTACCCAATAATATGTCCCATCTTTTCTTAGATTTTTAACTTCACCTTCCCATAGCCCACCACTTTGTATAGTACTCCATAAGTCTTCAAAAGCTTCTTTTGGCATATCAGGGTGTCTTATTATATTATGATTATTTCCTATTAGTTCTTCTTTTGTATATCCTGATATTTTCTCATAAGCACTACTTGTATAAGTTATAATACCTTGTAAATCAGTCCTTGAGGCAATAACATAAGTATCAAAAGTATTAACTAAAGAGTCTAACTCTTGATTTAGTTTTTCAATTTTTTTAAACTCATCAATACGAGTATTATGATCATTTAATTCTTCGATAATCTTAGCTAATATTTTAATTAAATTATCAATTTTTACAGGTTTATGTATATAATTTTTAACACCTATATTTATTATTTTTTCTAAATAATCTGAATTATTATATGCTGTTAAAAAAAGTATATTTTGATATTTATTTATTTTTAATATAGCTTTTGCCATATCCATACCATTCATACTTGGCATGTTAATATCACTAATAATTAAATCATAATAATCACTGGGTTTGTCTTTGTATTGATTAAGTCCATCTTCTCCATTAACAGCAACAGTAATATATTCAAAGAAATTATCAAAAACCTTAATGGCTTGTAGCCTTGTTTGTTCATTATCTTCAACATATAAAATTTTTAGCTGCTTAGTTTTTGAAACTAAATCTTTTAAACCTTTATCATCCATACTTTAACCTTAAAAATATCATCTAAAAAATTATATCCATTTAGAGTGTCACTACTGTGTCAATATAGTCTCTCTGAAAAAAGTTACAATTCTATTTTAAATATAGCACCTGTGCCACCATTTGATACGGATAACTTTCCACCACAATGATTCTCTATAATGGTCTTTGACATATAAAGACCAAGTCCCGTACCATCCCTTTCTAGTTTTGTTGAAAAATATGGGTCAAATATCTGTTCTACAATACCTTCTGGTATTCCTCCTCCATTATCTTTAACTATTAAAGTCCTAACTGTAGGATTTTTTGTACAGGAGGATTGAATAGTTATGATTGGATTAATTACTTTTTTTTCTACTAAAATATCTTCTGCATTTTTTATAAGATTTAATATAACTTGTTTAAGCTCATTTGAATAAGTCTCAAAAGTGTCTTCACAATTTAAATCTGTAACTATTTGTATATTTTTATTTTCTATAGAAGTTTTAACAATATCTAAAGTAGTGTTTACAATTTTAGTTAAAGATGTCACCTCTTTATCTTTATTGTCTTTAAAAAACTCTCTAAAATCATCAATAGTATTAGATAGATGTTGAGAATATTCATCTATTAAGATTATCTCTTTTTTAAATAGTTCTTTATCAATATCATCCATTACACATTTAAATAAAAGGTTATTAGAAGTTAAACTTATAGAATTTAGTGGTTGTCTCCATTGATGGGCTATCATACTTATCATTTCACCCATTTGAGCAAGTCTTGATTGGTATATAAGTTGTTGATCTATCTCTTTATGTTTTTCAACTTCCTCTTGAACTTTTTCTTCTAAGGTTTGATTTAATCTTTCAAGTCTTTTTTCAGCCTCTTTTATTTTATTTGTATGACCTTCTAGTTCTGTATAATGTCTATTTGTTAAATAAATTTTATATATTAAAATTAATAGTAATATAGATAAGATTCCAAGTATTTTATACACAAAATCATAATCTTTATCTTTCTGGACCATTACAGTTATCCACTTATTAAATATACCTTGTTTCTCTGCTTTTGTTAATGAACTCATCACCTTATTTAATATACTTAAAAGTTCTACTTGTGAGTTAAGTACACCAAATCCAAAATCAAAAGTTTCAAAATCATTTATAATTTTAAGTTTACTTGAAAACTTTTTTTGAATACTATAAGAAGAGTTTAATGTAGTACCAATATAACCAAAAACATCACCTGAAGCGACTCTACTTAAACCTGTATTTGTATCTTTTACCTCTTTAAGTATAATATTTGGGTATTTCACTTTTATAAACTCTATAAATCTACGAAAGCTTTTATTAATAGCTATTTTTCTATTATTCAATGTTGTAAGATCATAAATAAAAGGCTGTTCTAGTCTTGTAACTAAAGCAATACTATCATGAATATAAGATTGTGTTGATGTATATGGAATACGATGTTTATATTGAATCTCTAATAATGGTTTTATATCACATCTTCCAGCTCTTAAATAATCCATACTACTTAAAAGTTCTTCCTCTTTTATTATTTCTAGAGGAATTGATAATTTTTTAGAAATAAGAGTTAAAAAAATCTGCACTAATTCCTACAAATCTATCATCTTCTATACTCTCAAAAGGTAACCAATCCTTTTTTACACATACACTTAAAGTTTTTTTACCTTTTAAATATCGTCGTTCCTGTTTAGTTAAAGACATTTGATTTAATAATTTATTTTTCGTATCAGTATCAAACCATTTAATTTCTAATTCCTTTAGTTTTTCTCTATCTAATTCTTTTTGAGCTTTTTTTATTATGGAATTAAGTTGTTTTTCATCATTTCTCGTAGCTATATAAAAATCTACTTTATCATTGAATACACCACTTATATTAATAACATCTGGAAAATTTCTTTCAATTTCATAATTTATAACTATAGAGTTATCAACATAGCCAAATATTTTTCCTGATTTAACTTTTTCTAAACCATCTTGTATAGAATCAACTTCTATTATATTTATATATGGATATTTTTTTCTATAAACTTCAACTAACCAATGTCCTTTAACTATACCAATATTTTTATCTTTTACTTGTTTTATTTCGTATATAAATCTATTTGTAGGTTTTGTAGCAATTACTACAGGTCCAGAGATAAAACTATTAGTAAAGTCCATATACTTTTCTCTTTGTTCTGTTTTTGCTACCATAGAAAATATATCACATTCTCTATTTTTTGCTTTTTCAATTGATTCTGCCCAAGTTGATGTTTTAACTAAAGAGATGTCTTTATCTATTTTTTTACTAATTAGATCTATATAATCACTATTAAATCCAATATGTCTATTTTCTTCTATTTTTTCAAATGACATCCAATTGGGGTCTATACACATTTTTATAATTTTTTTACTTTTTAAATATTCTTCCTCTTTTAAAGTTAAATTTATAGTATTATTATGAAAAACAAACTTATCAATATCTATTTTATTTTTAACAAATCCTAGTAAATTATACACATCATATATTCTTTGTATTTTATATTTATTTATTTGTCCAAAATTTTTCTTTTTAATACCAAAGTAAGCTAACTCTTTAAGATTATTAGCTTCATAAAATAAAGCTTCCTTAGTCTTATTTTGAGTATTATATTTATCTAATATTAATTGTACTGTCTCATCTATATTAGAAAAAAGCATATTTCCAACCTTTTATAGATGCTTCTTGAAAATTCAAAGCTCTTTGTTTATGATTTTTTGTCTCATTGGTACTGGTATATAAAATATCTGCATAAAAATCAAAACCATAATCTTTAGGGTTAAATATATTTACATCAATCCCTTTTTGTTTTAAAGTGTATAATTCATTTGAAAGATATATTGATACAATATCTACTTTATCGTCTATTAAATCTTTTACTTTATCTTTACTAGTAAATATTTGTATATCATTTTTTTTGATATTTTTGGAAGATAACATAGCAAAAACAGAAGCATCCACCTCTAAATTAGATATAACTACTTTCTTATTTTTAAAATCTTTTAAAATTTTCTATTTTTAAAGATTTTTTTGAAACAACTACTAAAGGTGATGTTTGAAAAATAGAAGAAAGTAACTGTATATCTTCACCTTCACTTTTATTAACAATAAGAGAGCTTCCTCCTATTGCATATTGAACTTTA
>LLEK01000092.1_pt1 | contig 16331 bp, 22 predicted proteins | sample 595821 | NCBI WGS metagenome assembly LLEK01 (sample SAMN02919311, study PRJNA255460) | bioreactor metagenome | biome: chemostat; feature: culture 2011_25.1; material: sediment; isolation source: day79 25degC chemostat 2011 inoculated with Wadden Sea sediment taken from... | place: Germany: Bremen ...
AGATTGATTGTCTGATGGCGTATAAGTTACAAGATATTTAGCAAGTGTACCTTTATACCAACTATTAAATAAAGGTCTTCGTTGCTTTTTAGGTAAATACTCTAAAAAGTTACTTTCCCCTTCTATTCTCAGTCTATCCATATATTTTCTTACTAATAGTTTATGTTGAGTGTTACCATATACGTCAAAACCTGCAACCAAAGAGTAATATAACCTTTCAAGTAAAGGATAATCAATCATCCACATAGTTTTAGGGGTATCTCCTAAAGCTCCCTTATGTACAGAAGCAGAATCAAAATGACGATATATAGTCAAAACCGCATCGTTATCTTTTTCCCCATAATGATTACCTTTCCAAATAGTATTAAGGTTAAGCTTATTTCCATATTGTTTATAAAGTTTATTTTTATTTTTATAATAATCTATAGATACATTGTTATATTTATATATACTTAATATATCTAAAATATCGCTACTACCTCCATACTCATTAGGCAATGATAGATTTTTTAAGTTTGCTTCAATAAACTTTTTATCTTGAATGGTATAATCATATTTAGGTTCTTTAAAAATCACCCAAAAATGATCATTTATCACATTAAGAGCTACTTGTCCTTTACAAACGGGCCCTCTAATAAAAGACATAATAAAATAATGGATATTATCCAACATAAATAAATATCTTGAATTTAAAGGTATTTGTTTAAATGATTCAAGAGGATTAGAAGCTATCTTTGCATCATAACTTGGCATATAAGGTTTTGTATTCCACTTTGTATCAATAAACAATTCTTTATATCTTCGAAGCTTTTTCTTATCCAAATAGTAAACCATATGAGTTTTATGAACAATAGTAGATTTTATCTTTTGAAACTTATAATAAAAATCTCTTTTAGCTTTTCCATAAGGGACTCTTGTTTTTACAATATCATTTCCATCTTTATTATAAGTTCTAACTAAAGAATAAAATCCATCATCTTTTTCAAATTTTATATGTGATAAATAAAGATGTTCATAAATATACCTTGCTGTTATTTGATATTTTATATCTTTATTATTTAAAAACTTTTCAAAAAGAATTAACTCTTTTGGAAATGACTTATCTTCAATTCTATCATCTTCAATATCCTCTTCCAACCATTTTATCAACAAATTGTGCTCTTTTTTATTTAAAGGAGGAAACCCATAAGGCATACCATGGTGAGGATTTTTTTCCAAATAATTGTTTACTTCATCTAAATCTTTACTACATTGCAATTTATCTGTTTCTGGTGCATAACTTCCAATATTTTGTGTTTTTTTCTGTTTTTGATGAAGTAACTCCATCATTATATTAGTATTATTAGATTTTTTTAAAACAGAATAAAAACCAAGATCAGACCACTCTTTTTCATTTTTAGCATCTATAAAAAGTCTTGAAGGATTTGCTGGTTTAATTCTATTATCATATATTATCTCTTTTGTTGCACCTCTGATAAGTCCTTCATAAGAGCTTAACTTTAATTGACATGGGGAATTATAACAAGAGTGACATACCACACATCTTGTATCAAGTATGGGTTTGATCTCTTTTTCAAATGATACTTTTTTTAGATTATCAGCAACTACAATAGTTGAAAATAAAAAGGTAAAAAACAAAAACCTTATTGTAGTTTTTTTCATTTTATTCCTTGATTTGTTTAATCGTCTTGATTAAAAATAGGTAAAAGTAATTTATTAAATAAAAAATAAATATACAATATCTCTCTTAGATGTCCTATACCATTATATATAATAGATCATCTAAGGGATTAACTTTTCGATAAATGTAACTTTTTCATATTTATATTTTTTGTTTTAGCTACAATAAGTAAATTGAATTTAAAATATTAAAACTTTGAAAGTGCAGATTTTAGAGAATCTTCTATATTACTATAAAATTCTTCAAATCCATTTTTCAACTCTTCATAAGTTTCATCTGTTGAACTTTTAATATCTTCTAATTTTTTACTAGTTTCATCTTTTAGTCCATTTAACTCTTTAATTTTTTATTTAATTCTATTTGGGCATCAGCATCAGCTTCATCTAATTTTGCTTTTAATTTCTTAATTTCAGCATCTAACTGATCAAATTTTGCTTGTGCTTTTTGTTCATATTCTTTTCTATTTTCCATCTTTTACCCTTTCTTAAAAAAGTACTTTAAATTATTTTATACTCTCTTTTATTCCATCTTTCACTTCATTTACAACTTCTCTTGTTTTGTCACTAATATTTTCAGCAACATCTTCACCGTTGTCTACAATATCTTCTGCTCTATCAAGAACATCTTCATTTTTATCCTTTATGATTTCTTCAACATCATTAACATTATCTTGAACTGTATCTTCTGAACAACCTTGTAACATCAAAATCATAAATGATATTGATAATAATAAACTTTTCATTGTAATTTTCCTTTTTATTTTTATCAATTAAGGAGTTTTACCTCTTAATGCCTTTGAAATAGCCGACACAATTAATAATATTAAAAATATATAAAATAGTATTTCTGCAATACCGGCTGCTGTTCCAGCAATACCTGAAAATCCTAAAACTCCTGCAATAATTGCAAGAATTAAAAATGTAATTGACCAAGATAACATTTTTGCTCCTTTTTATTAATTATTTTTTACTATTAAGTCTTGACTGATACTCTTGTGGATGATCACACACAGGACAAACCTTTAATGCCTTTTTACCTCTATGAACATGTCCACAAACTTCGCATATCCACTCTTCTTTATCATCACTTTCAAACTCTTTATCATTTTCAAGTCTATCTAAAAGTTCTTTATACATATTTTCATGTTCAATCTCAACTTCACCAATTAAAGAAAGCTTATTTGATATTTTGTCATACCCTTCATCTTTAGCGATTTTAGCAAAATCTGGATACATTGTCGTATTTTCATAATTTTCACCTTCAATTGCTAACCTTAAATTCTCTTTTGTATCACCAAAATTATTACCACTTAAAATCTCATTATAAAACTCAAGTTCAATTTTAGCATGTCTTTTTTCATTATCTGCTGCTCTTTGAAAATGCTCTGCTATATCTCTAAAGCCTTCCTTTTGAGCAATCTTTGCAAAATACTCATATTTATTTCTTGCCATTGATTCACCAGCAAAGGCTTTCATTAAATTTACTGTTGTTAAATTTTCTGTAATCATCTCCATTTTTTGACCACAGCAGTGCATTTCACCACCACCAACATTATGTATTTCAGCTATATTACCACATTTGTTACATTTATATGATTCGAATTTTCTCATTTTTACTCCTTTTAGTTTTAAATTAATTTATATACCAGTGACTTATTAATCCAATTATTTTAATCTAACTATTACATTTTACCCTACATACTTTTTTTGTTTTATTTTTCAATATCATTACTTAATTTTTGATATACCCCTAACCCTACTATTACCATTACAGAAGTTACTATCAATATTGCAGGGTAAATTAATGTTTTAAGATCATCTGTACCTGCTTTAAAAATATATACTAAACCTTCAACACTAACTGCTATTGCAATTATAGTCATAATTTTTGTTAAAGTTCTTCTTGCTTCTTCAGGTTCTCTTAGCTCTTTATTTCTAAAAACCTCTTCTTCTATCATATATTTTGAGATATCTAAAATTGCTATTGATATAATCACAGTACCTACAGATTGTAACATTGTAAAAATAAATTCTTTTTTTAAAGAAAAATTATTTACAGTATACAATACTTCACTTATTGACCACCACATTATTGATAATGACATAATTGTTAATACAATTGCTGCAAATAAATAAATTATAGTTGAAAATGTCTCAAAAAGCTTTTTCACTTCTACTCCTTTAGTATAATATATTAAAAATTTCAGTTTTTTAAGAATTATAAACTATATTAAACCTAATTTAGAAACAACCTCTTCAAGTTTTTCATACTTTATAGGTTTTAAAACATAATTTGAAGCTCCACTTTGAATAGCTTTTATAACTTTTTCCTCTTCTCCATGAGAAGTAACCATAATTATTTTTGCAAGGCCATCAATCTCTCTTATTTTTTTAACTGCTTCTATACCATTAGCTATATCATTTTCTTCAGGCATAGTAATATCCATAGTTACAAAATCAGGTTTATGCTCTTTATATTGATCAATCGCTTTACTACCTGTATCAGCTTGGGCGATTACTTCATGTCCCATCTGTTTTAACATATTTGTTATATTTACTCTCATAATTGTTGCATCATCTACAACTAAAGCTTTAGCCATTTTTTTTCCTTTTTGATTAATTATATAAAATAACTTAAAAATATCTCTTTATCTTCTATTTTTAAAATAGATAGATACATAACACCATCTTCTTTTTTTGTTATTGTAGTAGTTTGAGTCATTGTATGTGGTATAGATATATCCACAAAACCACCTTTTTTAACTACCTCTAAATCAATTAATATATTCCCAAGTATTATATTTAATGTTTCTGCTACATTTTCACTACTTAAAGATTCTAACTGCTCTTTAGATAACTCTCCAAACATAGCCTTTTCTAACATTGTATATGATAATTCATTTGATACACTCATACCAACCGTAGCAGACAAATCACCTTTAAAAGTTATCAATGTCGTTACATCAAGATAATCTACTTTATCAACTTCAATTATACTAAACTCTTTATCTATATTAAGTTCTAAATTTTCACTAAAATATTCTATAGTTCGTTTAGATAATTTACTTAATACCTCTTCATAATATGTATTATCCATATTTACTCTTTATATTTTAAAAGGTAACTTGAAAATGAACTCAATACCTTTTCCTAAATTATTATTTATAATCATACTACCATTTAACTTTTTTAATTCTTTAGAGATAGAAGCTAAACCAACACCTCTACCTGATATATCTGTTATATCTTCGCTTGTACTAAACTCATCTTGGAATATAATCAACAACACCTCTTCTTTAGTTAAATTATCAACCTCATCTTGTGTATAAATATTTTTAGCAACTGCTAAAGACTTTATCTTTTCTTCATCAATACCAGCACCATCATCTTTTATTTTTATAAGAAGGCTACCTTTTTCTTTCTCTACATCACAACTAATAGTACCATACAGCTCTTTACCTAACTGTTCTCTTATCTCTAAAGACTCTATACCATGATCAATACTATTTCTAAATAGATGAACTAAAGAATTAAAAAACGGTTTGTATATATCTGATAGATAAATATCTTGAGTATTTATAACTAAAGGGTTGATATACTTTTCTAACTTTTGAGATAATTGCTCTACTAGTTTTTCATAAGGTTTTAAATATAAATTTATACTTGGATATTTTAATTGTATTATATTTTTTTCAATAAAATCTAAATCTTCTATACCTTTTGATTTTACATAAGTTACAATATTTTCATATATCTCATCAATTCTATTTTTATCAATAACAATAGTATTTGACTTATCAAAAAAAATCCTCACCTAAAATCTTTTTTAATATTTTTATATCTTTTTCTAACCATGAATACATATCTTTAGTTGTCACATTTAATATATCTTCATCTATAGTATCATTTTTTAAACTTGTATCAATCAATGACTCAAACTCATGTAACTCTTTTACTATATTTAACATCTCTTTTTGAGCAAAAAGACCTTTATATGTATGTATCTCTTTTCTTAAATCAGATAACTTTTCAAGAGATTTAAAACTATCTATTTTTTCTATAAGTTTTTCATAGTCACTTTTTACAGAAACAAACTGTTCTAAAGTTGTAATAGTCTCTACAACCATTTTTAAAACTTGTTGTTCATCTTTTATTTTTTGTGTTAATTTTTTTGTAGCTGTTACATCTGTAAGTATCATCATAAAAGTATTTTCATCTAGTACTTTATATTCAACTTCTATAAATAAGTCATTGATTTTAAAATCTTTTTTTAGTAAAGAGATAAGAACCTCTTGTCTTATATCACTCTCTGTTAAAATTCCTTGTAGTGTAGCTTTAAAAAACATTGCATCACTTTGATCATCAAACAATAAAACTGATATATCTTTATTTGAGACATCTTCTTTAAATATTACCTCTACCTCTTTTGAATACTCAGAACCAATTATCATATCTTTGTTAAAGTACAAGAACCCTTGGGCAGCATTATTTAGTAAATTTGCAATATTTTACTTTTTCTTCAACCTCTGCTGTTCTTTGTTTAACTTTTATTTCTAAGTTTTTAGTTAAATCCTCAACCTCTTTTTTTAGATGTAATATCTTGTCTAATTGCACTATATCCTATTTGGTTACCTTTATGGTCAAAATCAGCCATAATAATAGCATCGACCCAGTAAAATTCACCATCTTTTTTTATATTCTTTACTTCACCTCGCCACTCTTTTCCAGCTTTTATAGTTCTCCATAAATCCTCAAATATCTCTTTTGGCATATCAGGACTTCTTAATATACTATGATATTTACCTATAAGTTCATCTTTACTATATTTACTTGTATTACAAAAAGCTTCACTTACATAAGTTATTTTACCTTTAAGATCTGTTTTACTTGCTATTACATTTTTATCAAAAGCACCCAATAGTTGTGTAATCTTTCTAGTTTTTTCTTCAATAGTATCAGACATATGAACTAAAGACTTAGATAAATTATCAATCTCTATCATAAAAGAATCTATATATCTAACATCCTCAAATTTACCCTCTTCTATTTTTTGATTCTCTTTTTCAAGTTCTAATATTGGTCTTACTATTAATCTAATAGCATAAAAAACAACTGGAAGTACAAATACAATTAAAATAATAGAAGTAAACATTAAAGCTTCATATATCTTTTGTTTATATGGTTTCATAATAGTATCAATAGGAGAAACTATAGTTAAATACTCTTTATTTGTAGAGTTTGATTTTAAAGCTGTAGTATATTTTATATACTCTATACCTCTTATATTAACTATTGTTTGTTTTTCTAAATCTAAGATTTCATTATCTTTTATAAAAATGTCTTTATAACTATCATTTATATTTTTTATTTTTTTATTTGAAGCTTCATCAAACTGCCCTATTAAAGTACCTTCTTGTTTGAAAATAAAAGCAAAACTACCTTTAACTAAATTTTGTTTAGCTAAAAGATTACTAAGACTACTTAAAGATATATCCAATGCTACTATTGAGCCTTTATCTTTACTTATAACTTTTGCATAAGTTACCCCTGGTTCTTTTAGGGTTGAGAATATATATGGTTCTGTTTTAATGATTTCATTAGAACCAATAGCTTTAATATACCATGGTCTTTTAGTTGGTTGATAAGTTGTTGTTTTTTTTACTGTAGAAATAAGACGAAGATATTTATTTAAATACTCTTCATATCTAACCATAACACCATCTTCTTGTATATGTTTGATTATCAACCACCTAGCTTCTTGGGGTGTTTTTAGTTGCTCTTTTATAGTTGAAGATAAATTTAGATTAATAACTTCATAAAAATAATCATTTGAATATCCAATATAAATAGCATATATATAATTTGAATCTTTAATATGCTCTACCATTACAGGTAGTATTTTATGTCTTGAACCTTTTATTGGAAGCTGATCAATATCATTAATATTTTTAGAAATTTTTATAAAATCTTCACTTTGCAAATCATAAGATTTAATCTGACTTACAACTTTATCATTGATTCTATCAAATACTTTTTGTGTAGTAATTAGTGCAAATTCATTACTTGACTTGTATTGAAAGAACATAATAGTAGCTACAATAAATAATATAATTACAGAAAAAAATACAACTATTGATGTTTTTATAGAAAACTTTGACATAAAATATACCCTTATTGAATTATATTATTTACTTTAAACTACTTTACTGTTTTAAGACCTTTATCAAGCCAACCATAGTTTATACCACCATCTAACTCTTGAACATACTTATATCCAAGTTGAAGACCAAGTAATTCTCCAACAGCTTTTGTTCTATTCGCATGGGCACAAACTAAGATAAATGGCTGTTCTTTACTTTTTACAATTTTTGTAAACTCTCCCATCCATTTATTTATGTCATACTTTCCTTGTCCATCAAAAAAAGTAAGTTTATGACTACTTTCTATAATTCCATATTGTTTCCACTCATCTTCTCTTCTTATATCAATAACAATAGCACCTTTTTTAAGTTCTTCTCGAAACTGTTCAGTAGTAAGAGTTACAAATCCTGCCATTAATGTTGAACTAGCCATTATAACTAGAAACAATATTTTTTTTAACATTGTTTTCCTTTTTCTTATTCATTTCTTAAAACATCCAATACATCTATTTGTGTTGCTTTTTTTGCTGGATAATATGATGATAAAAATACTATTACCATAGAACCAATAACAATAGATACAAAATCAACCATATCTAAAACTAAAGGTAGTTTACTTGTACCATATACATCCGCAGGTAAAGAGATTATATCAAAGTTTTCTAAAAGATAAATTCCTAAAAAACCTAAGCCTATACCAAGAATAATACCAGTGTAACCAATGATTACACCTAGCTTTAAAAATATATATTTAACCTCTTTTGTACTAGCCCCAAGAGACAATAAAAGTGCTATTTCCTTTCTTCTACTCATAACTGTCATAAGTAAAGAACTAATAATATTAAGTGATGCAATTAAAATAATCAACATCAACACTATAAATAAAGCCTTTTTCTCCATCTCCATAGCTGCAAAAAAGTTTCCATTTTGTTGCCACCAACCTATAATTCCTACACCAAATCCTGGTAACTCTTTTTTTATAAGTTCAATATCTTTAAAGGGATCGTCACTATAAATATGAATACCATCATAATAATTATCATCTTTTTTCATTATTGTTCTTAAAGCATCTATTGAGGTATACATATAAGCTTTATCATAAGCTGTAAGTCCAGATCTAAACTCTCCACTATAAACAAATCTTTTCATTTTAGGCATCATAGAAAAACCACTTGGATTTATAGTTGTAAAATATAAAGTAACTTTTTGGTCTTCAAAAAGAGATAAATCATCTTTAATACCTTGACCTATAATTAAATCATACTTTCCAAAATCTTTTATATCTTTTACAGAACTTGCATATATCTTATTTATATCTGATTCTTTTTGTTTATCTACACCAAAAATAACTCCACCAGACATAGACTGATCACTTTGAATCATAACTTGTGATCTTAAATAAGCAGAAAACTTAAGATTAGGAAATTTTTTTTCTAAGTCATTTAATAGTTGCTCATCAACAGAGTCATCTATTTGAGGATAAATACTAAGAGGATAATTCATAGTAAAAAGTTTATCTTCAAACTCTTTTGCAGTACCATTCATAATCGCCATAGCAACTATAAGAACCATAACACCAACAGATACACCAATAAAAGCCAATATAGCACTTATAGATATAAAAGGATTCTTCTTATCAAATTTAAGATATTTTCTTATTATAAAATTTATTAACTTCTTGTTCATTTTTATCTTTACTATAAATTTTTTGGGACAATTAGTAAATCATCATAACTATTATAACCATTTTTATCACATATAAAAAGTGTATATGCACAAATAATACTATCTAACTTATCTTCAATTTGTTTTAAATCTTTAGATTTAGTATCTTGAATATCATACTTTTTAAAATCTATCACAACACTTGATATATAATCTTGTAAAATATTTAAGTGCTCTTTTATAAAAGCTAAACTTCTTCCTGTTTTCTTTTATAAGGAAGAACCCTATCTTTTGTAAAGCATCTTAAAATTGTAGCATGGGGATAAACCTCAAATAGATTTTTTCTTAAGATATATTTATCATTACCTTTAAAAAGTTTTTCTGCTTTAGTTCCACCATATAATTTATCCATGATATTTTTATTTACAGGATATACACCTAACTTATACTTTGCAAAGTCTTTTAAAAAACTATTTTCTATAGTACGGTTTCCACTATTATTTAAAACTTCAAGTGGAGCATCTACACCTATTTTATCAGGATTTATAGATTTGATATATTCTAATATATCCTCATTTGATTTTAAATAAACTGTATCAACTAATTTGTTCTTATCCAAAATAGTCAATGCAGAAAAATTATTATCACTCCAAGCTAAATCAATACCTAAATAAAGCATATAATTATTTAGCTAATATACCCTTTTTAGGTCCACTTTGCCCACAACATTGTTTATACTTTTTACCACTACCACAAGGACATGGAGCATTTCTAGGTATTTTCTTCTCTATTGTAGTTGTTGCTTCTTTATTATTCAAAGAGATATCCTCAACTGAAGACTCCATCTCTTGTCTTAATCTATCAAGTGCTTCTTGCTCTTGCTCTATTTCATCTTGACTTCTTAATTGAACAGAAAAAAGTATTCTAATAATCTCATATTTAATTGAAGCAATTAACTCAATAAACATATTATATGATTCTTTTTTGTACTCAACAAGTGGATCTTTTTGGTTATAACCTCTAAGCCCTATTCCTGTTTTTAATGTATCCATAGAATATAAGTGTTCTCTATATGCTTTATCTAAAACTTGAAGATATAAAACTCTCTCTATCTCACTTCTTTGATCAGCCTCAGGTGCAGACATTTTATCTTCATAAATCTCTTTTAGTAAAACTGTAAGCTTTTCATGAATCTCATCAAAATCATTAGACTCAACTTGCTCTTTTGCAACATCAATATTTAAATCTTCTTTTAACTTTAATATTAAATTTTCATAATTAAAATCTTCAGCCATTAAGCTTTCGCTCATATCTTTTGCATTTTCAATTATAACCGATGCAAACTCACCAATATTTTCATCTATTTTTGTTCTAATATCATACTCTTCATCTAAAAGATCATTTCTAAAACTATATATAACTTTTCTTTGCTCATTTGCTACATCATCATACTCAAGTAGATGTTTTCTACTTTCAAAATGCATAGACTCAACTTTTTTTTGTGCATTTTCAACGGCTCTTGTTACCATACCAGATTCAATATGTTCACCCTCTTCAAGTCCAAGTCTATTCATAACTCCAGCAATCTTATCACTTCCAAATATTCTTAAAAGATTATCTTCTAAAGATAAGTAAAACTGAGACTGCCCAACATCACCTTGACGACCAGCTCGTCCTCTTAATTGATTATCAATTCTTCTTGATTCATGTCGCTCAGTTCCAATAATAGCTAAACCACCAACTTCTAAACACTCAGCAGGTAGTTTAATATCAACACCACGTCCAGCCATATTTGTAGCAATAGTTACTGCACCCTTTTGTCCAGCATCTTCAACTATCTTACCCTCTTTTTCATGTTGTTTTGCATTTAAAACTGTATGAGGTATTTTTTCTGCTTTTAAAAGACTATGTAAGTGTTCAGATTTTTCAATAGAAGCAGTTCCCACAAGAATAGGTTGACCTGTTTTATTTATCTCTTTGATTCTATTACAAACAGCTATAAACTTCTCTCTTTCAGTTTTATAAATAAGATCATTTCTATCATCTCTTACAACTGGAACATTTGTAGGGATACTTACAACATCAAGATTATAAATCTCTGCAAACTCTGTAGCTTCTGTTTGTGCTGTTCCTGTCATACCAGCTAACTTATCATACATTCTAAAGTAATTTTGGAAAGTAATATCAGCTAATGTTTGAGACTCTTCTTTTATAGCAACACCCTCTTTTGCTTCAAGTGCTTGATGTAAACCATCACTAAATCTTCTACCTTCACTTAATCTTCCTGTAAACTCATCAACTATAACAACTTCATCATTTTGTACAACATAATCAACATCTTTTTCAAATAAACTATTTGCTTTAAGAGCTTGATCTAGATGATGAGATAAAGAAGCATGCTCTAGTGAGTAAAGATTATCAACACCAAATAACTCTTGAGCTTTTTCGATACCAGCTTCTGTTAAAAGTACAACTTTATTTTTTTCATCAACAGTATAATCACCTGTTACCTCATCTGACTCTTGCGGATTTGTAGCTTCTGTTCTAGTACCTTTTTCTAATTTTTGAGATATTTGATGTGCTTTTGCATAATCTGCACTTTTATGGTTTGTAGGTCCAGATATAATAAGTGGTGTTCTAGCCTCATCAATTAAAATAGAATCAACCTCATCAACTATAACAAAGTTATAATTTCTCTGAACTTGCTCTTCTAAAGAATAGTGCATATTATCTCGTAAAAAGTCAAACCCAAACTCATTGTTCGTACCATAAGTTATATCTGCAAGATATTGTTCTTTTCTTTCACCATCTTCATTTAAGTCAGCTGTTAAAGCCCCTACACTAAATCCAAGAAAATTATATAAGGGCTCTAACTCTTTTGCATCTCTACTAGCAAGATAATCATTTACAGTAACTACATGTACACCTTTACCACTCATAGCATTTAAAGCAACAGCTAAAGTACCAACAAGAGTTTTACCCTCACCAGTCTTCATCTCTGCAATTCTACCCTCATGTAAAACCATACCACCAACTAACTGTACATCATAATGCCTCATACCTAAAGTTCTAACACTAGCCTCTCTAGTTATAGCAAAAGAATCGTTTAAAACCTCATCTAATGTTTTTGTGTTGTTTTGTACTTCAGCTTTTAAAGCATTGAACCTATCTTTTAACTCTTCATCTGATAAGCTTTTGTAAGACTCTTCAAGAGCGTTGATAAGTAGAGCTCTTTTCTTATACTTCTTTACCTCTTTATCATTTCTTGTTCCAAATATTTTTGAAAAGATATTTAACATTTATAGTATTCCTTGGGTATATTTTATATATTCAAATTCTATATAAGATGATATATAATTTATAATAAATAAGGGGTTATTTTATCTAAAAATTTGTTATGAAATTATTAAATATATTTCTATTTATTGATTTGCTTTAATTAATATTGACTTATTAATATTATTTTTGTATAATTATTCCGAAAGCATTAAGACGATTTCAATCTTTAAGAGCTGGTTACTCTTAAATAATCGGATTTCAAAAAAGGTAGGGAATAATATCCCTACCTTTTTTTATGATGGGTGGTATCTGAAAAAAGGGTAAAGGGAACTCCTAAGAAAGGAGATCTCTTAATGCTAAGGCTAATAATTATTTTAGTCGTGGTTTGCTTTTTGCTTGTAGTACCACTTAAATAAAAACTACTAGGGGAACTAACCACTCCCCACTTTTTTCATAATTTAAATATATTTATATAACTTTTTAAAATATTTTCTAATAATAAATTAAGCCATCTCTATTAGTACTTCAGGATGATTATTCGCAACATTTAAAAGTACTCTTGCAGGTCCTTCAGGCTGTCTTCTACCTTGTTCCCAATTTCTTAGAGTATGAACACTTATATTCATAAGTGTTGCAAACTGCTCTTGAGTTAAAGACATTTTATTTCTAATTGCCCGAGCATCTGGTTCTTCAATAAAAAAACTTCTACTAGCTTTTTTCTTCCCATCTATAATATCTTTAACCTCTTTTGTACTTGATAATAATCTTTCAAAATTTTCCGAATCCATAATTATTCTCCTAAAAATGTTTTTCTTAATATTTCAATTTGTTTTGGTGTAAGATCACTTGTATCACTTTTTGAATAAATATAAATCATATAAAGTATTTGTTTATCTTCATAGTAATAATAAATATTTCTAATACCACCACTTTTACCTTTATTTTTAACTTTCCATCTTAATTTTCTAAGCCCCTTTGAACCAGTAATTACATCTCCACTCTTAGGGTGTTCTACTAAAAAATTCTGTAACTTTCGATATTCTTCATCACTTAAGATTTTTGTAATATCTTCAGTATATATTGAAGTTTCTACTATTTCCAATTATAACCTTTTTCATTTTATAAGTCAATGACTTATAAAAATTTATATTTTACATATTTTTTAATTATATAGAAAAATTCAACTTCACTAAAAAACATGACAATATGTCATAATTATAGATATCTTTTGTGATTCTTTCTAAGTTATCATAGGTATAGTCTTTTATGATTGTTTGGTTTTGTTTTTTATTGTTTCTTTTGTGATGTTTGAGTTACTGTCGTATTTTGTTTCTTGGCTGTATAGAGTATTAGAGTTTAGGGTGTATTCTCTTTTTTCTTCTCTGTTTCTTTCATCACTTTTTATTGTGTTTGTTATGAATAGAGATATTGATTATATGCATTCCACCTCAGGAGAGGTGGAACGAGTTAAAACATTATCATTTTTATAGAATATTTTATATCTTAATTTTTCAGGTAATTTATATATCAAAGTATAAATTTTTATTACTAAAAATCCTATTCTAATAGCAATTATAAATACAGATATAAATATTGATAGATATATAATTGATTCCATTTAAAACATTATTATATAAAATATAATAAATACTTGAATAATGACTAAAATTCTAAAAAGCTTATATTTTTTCTTTAATAGTTGATCAAACTCCATTTTATCAAATGAATTTATATTTGGATGGTTTATATCAATTTCATATATATTATAATATGTCTTATAATTAAATGAATTCATTTGTTCTAAATACCATAAATCTTTTTTCTTAAAAGGATATTCTTTTTTAAAACTAATTAATGTACTAATAAAAAATAAAATCGTATAAATAAATATAGAGATTAGAATAATATTAATCATTTATTTTTTTTTACTTAAATATATAAAAATTACACCAGATAAAAACCATATACTAGCTTCTAAAATTGTTACTTGGTGCCAATGTCTAATATATACTTTTCCTAAACTAAATCCCAATACTCCTTCTATAATATTAATTATTCCAAGTAAAAATAAGGCTAATTTCAATCTCATTCGAATAGTTTCTACTTTTTATAATACTCTTCTAAATCGATAGTTTTAATATCACACTTAGGACATATTCCATCTTTTAAATCGATATAGGTATAGCTTTCTTGACATTTTGGACATATTGAATATTCTATTTTATTATTACCTTTTTTTAATTCATTGTAAAAAAAGTATAAAAATATAAAACTAATAAATATTATTATAATACCTATTGGTAATGAATATATTCCTAGTTTTAAGGCAGTGTAATATCTAAATTCATATGTTTCAGTTAAAATAACTCTAATACCTCCTATTAAAAAGAGTATAAAACTAACTATATATATTATTTTATTCATCTTACTTATTTTCCATTTATATAATTTTCAATAGGAATAATAATCCATGCATTGATTCTATTTCCTATTAATTGAGGACCTGTCATTGGAGGTTCTGAAGATACTCCCCCATTTATTATATCAATTCCTATCATCACTTGTAAAGGATTAGCAATAGCATAATTTGTTACTCCTTCCACGACAGGAATAATCACAGGGGATACAATAACTGCTTCAACAAGAGGTCCAGCTGTAATTGCACCAGCAACATATAAAGGTAACTTTGCATAAGTTGGTGCATTAACTAACATATCTTGAGTACCTTGCACTCCACCATCAAAAGCAGTATCTATATCACTCCTAATATCATCTTTCCTATCCCATAATTTAGACAATCCATCTCCTAACCCTGACATTATTTTATCAAATGTTGAAGTATTAGTAGAAGTAGTACTTTGATAATTATCCTGCCAATTATCAAAAACAGTACCACTAAAGTTATTAATATAAGCAGTTGTCCCCATAGCATCCAAATACTTCAATGGATTATTCTTTACATATGCATATAAGTTCATACCATCTACATACCCCTTAGGATCTTTAGATATAAATCTTCCAAGTTCTGGTGAATACATTCGATTACGATAGTAATACAACTCAGATTCTGAGTCATATCTTCTTCCTGTATATGTAATACTATTATTTACTTTTGATTTTAAAATAACATTTTGATTTTCATCTTTCATTGTCATTATACCAAATGAGTTATAAGAGTAGCTTTCTACTATATTTCCTAAGTTATCTGTTATTGCTTGTATTGAATATTGTCTATCTTTTATATAGTAGTATGTATTATTGTTATATATGTATGCTATTGGGTCATCTATATAAGAAGCATAGATATATGAGTTAGTTAATGTATCGTTTTCATATTCTTGTATTACTTGGTTATTGTTATAAATATAAGTAGTTGTTGTATTAGTTGAGTTTAGTGTTTTACTTACTCTTCTATTACTTGCATCATAGGTGTATGTTGCTTTTATACTTCCATCTTCTTTTAGTTGTACTAGTCTATTTAGGTAGTCGTATTTGAACTCTTTGTTTTTATAGGTTTTTATATTTCCTTTTTGGTCATATTGTATGTTTGTGTTTGTTATGTTTGTG
>LLEK01000094.1_pt1 | contig 16066 bp, 16 predicted proteins | sample 595821 | NCBI WGS metagenome assembly LLEK01 (sample SAMN02919311, study PRJNA255460) | bioreactor metagenome | biome: chemostat; feature: culture 2011_25.1; material: sediment; isolation source: day79 25degC chemostat 2011 inoculated with Wadden Sea sediment taken from... | place: Germany: Bremen ...
TAATGCGTTTGGGAAGGTCGCCGCGACCGGCTAGTAATCCAAGCTTTTCCGCCATGATTATTTCGGCGTACAAACGCCCCTCGAAGAATCCTGACGGATAAATTTCACGATTTCCATAACGGGTTCGATGTCTTTATACATGCCATAAACATCTTCAACGCGTTCTGCCATCGTTCCTTCTTGTGCAAACAGCAAACGATAAGCGGTGCGCATGGAATGGATGACTTCGCGATCGAAATTGCGGCGTTTTAAACCGACAATATTCAGCCCACCCAATCGTGCCCGATTGCCCGTGACTGAACCATAAGGAATGACATCATTTTCAACACCTGACATACCACCGATCATGGCATGTTGGCCGATCCGGCAGAATTGGTGAACCGCAGACAGTCCCCCTATAATGGCCCAGTTTTCAATAATCACATGTCCGGCCAAAGTGGCATTATTGACCAAAATAACATGATCACCGATCTGGCAGTCATGGCCGACATGTGCCCCAACCATAATCAGGCAGTTGCTGCCGATTTTAGTCAGCATTCCGCCACCTTCGGTCCCCGGATTTATTGTTACATGTTCCCTAATGGTATTGTTATCACCAATTTCCAAACGGGATGGTTCGCCATTGTATTTCAGGTCCTGTGGGCAATGTCCGATCGAGGCGAATGGAAAAATTTTGTTGTTTTTGCCAATGGTTGTTCGACCTTCGATAACCACATGGGAAAGTAATTCAACATTTTGACCAAGTTGTACGTCCGGCCCCACAATACAGAAGGGACCAATTTTGACACCATCGGCGAGTTTTGCCTCTGGGGCGACAACGGCGCTTGGGTGGATTTCAGCCATTATTCGTTCACGATCATTGCTGTGATGGTTGCTTCGGCCATCAGGTTTCCTGCGCTATAGGCCTCGCCTTTAAATTTCCAGATATTGCCGCGCTGACGTTCTTTTTGCACTTTAATATTCAATGTATCACCCGGGCCAACGGGTTTACGGAAACGACAGCCGTCAATTGACATAAAGTAAACCAGTTTACCTTCAATGTCTTTGCCTTCTGTATGAACGACAAGCACCGCAGCGGTCTGGGCCATTGCTTCAACGATCAAAACACCAGGCATAACGGGCTTTGATGGGAAATGGCCGGGGAAAAAGGGTTCATTAATGGTGACATTTTTGATACCGGTTGCGCTTTCGCCCGAAACGATATCTTCAACCCGATCAACCAGAAGAAAAGGATAACGGTGCGGGATCATTTCCATGATACGCATGATATCGACAGATGTAACTTCTTGCTCAGACATAAGTGGTGCCCTCTTTATTTTTTACCTTTTGTCAATCGGGCAATCATTGCCTGTTGACGTAACCATTCTTTTTGCGGAATTGCAGGGAAACCACCAACGGTTTGCCCGGCTTCAATATTTCTCATAACGCCGGCACAGGCGGCAACGGTAACGCCATCGCCGATTGTCAAGTGACCACCGATCCCGGCTTTGCCTGCAATGACAACAAAATTCCCGATCTTTGTACTGCCGGATACACCGGCTTGCGACACGATAACGCATCCCATACCAAGTTGGACATTGTGACCGATTTGTACCAGATTATCAATTTGGGTCCCGGCACCAATAACGGTGTCCGGCCCGGCACCACGGTCTATTGTGCAGTTGGCCCCAATATTTACGTGGTCCTTAATGATGACACGCCCCAGTTGGGGAATGCGGACATGGCCTTGCGGTCCGCTGGCAAAGCCGAACCCATCCTGCCCGATTTGGCAGCCGGGGTGAATTGTGACCGCGTTGCCAATAATCGAATGACTAATGGTGACATTGGATGAAATAATACAATCGCTGCCAATTTCAACACCGTCATGGATAGATGCGTTTGCTTTAATCCAGCTATTTGCCGCAATTTTTACGTTTTCGCCAATATAAGCCCCAGCATCAATGCGAACACTGTCCCCAATTTCTGCATTTGCGGCAACACTTGCCTGTTCAGAGATATATCCTTCAACATGAGGAGCCGGGTAAAAGGTCGATGCAATTTTTGCATACCCCATATAGGGCTCTGGTGTTATCAGGAGTGCCATCCCCACAGGGGCTTTGTTGGCAAGGTCTGGATGAACAAGGCAAAGACCAGCTTGGCTGCTGCAAAATGTTTCCAAATACTTTCTATTGTCTAAAAAAGAAAGTTGACCTGAATCAGCCTGATCCAAAGCGGCAACATCATTAATGAGCAAATTCGCATCGCCGCGTAATTCAGCAGATGCAATTTCGGCAAGATGTTGCGCCGTGAAAGGACCCTGTTTTTTAAAAAATCGGTCGTCAGCCATTGGATTACTTCGGCGACACAGTGACTTTAGGCAACTTTTTGTCAAGCGCTGCAATAACCTGATCTGTAATATCAAGCGGATCTGCAACGATCACAGTTTGATTGCGGCGCAAGACCAATGTGTATCCTTTTTCTTTGGAAATCTCGAGAACAACATCACGCAGGGCAGATTGCACCTGATTTTGTGCCTCTTGTTTTGCGTTCTGCAGACTCAGGTTTTTTTTGTTGAACCTTTTTTTGTACAGCCAGTACATTTTGTTCGAACTTGCGGCGTTCTTCTTTAAAGGCTTCCGGGCTTAACAGGCTTTGCTTTTGGGCAAGTTCTTGATTTGCCTGACGAAGAGCTTCTTCTTCTTTTTGAACTTCCTGACGGTAAGTATCGCGGATTTGTTTAATCTGTGCGAGGATACCCTTGGGAGCAGCGGCTGTTCCCAGGATTTTATCAATATTTACAATGGCGATATTTAAAGGAACTTGCTGTTGCGCTTGCGCACCAGAGAAAACACCTGAAATAAGAACACAGAGAAGAGTAAGAACAGGTAATTGCCGTAGAAAAGTCATATATCAGATCCTAGAAACGGGTTCCAAAAGAGAAACGGAAAGATTCGGTTTTATCGTGGTCTTCTTTAAGGACTGGGAATGCCCAATCCAGACCAATTGGCCCCATCGGAGAGACCCAGGATATTCCGACACCAACTGAGGCACGCAAGGCATTTTTATCAATTGTGTTGGCATCTTTAGGAGTTAATTCTGTCAATATACCATAGTCACTAAAGAGTGTGCCTGCGATTTGATATTCGCTGGGCAAGCCTAAAGGGAAACGCATTTCTGTCGTACCGTTGAACATATATTCGCCACCTAAAGAGTCTGTTGAAACTGTATCTCTCGGGCCAACACCATTATCTTCAAAGCCACGCAAGTTCTGACCGCCAAGGAAGAAACGGTCTTGCATATTAACGTCATCCCCTAATCCCAAAATATGAGCCAAGGTTGCTTTTGAACTTATGACCCATTGGTCGCCAATAGGGTAATAGTATGCCCCATTCATCTGATTTTTGAGATAATAAGTTGTCCCTCCAAGACCTGCGAATTTATTGGAAAGGGAAATCTTATATCCTTCCGTAGGGAGAATTTTACTATCACGAACGTCATAGGTCAGAGCGTGAGAAATCGAAGAGGTAATTTCATCACCTTCTTGGCTTTTGATAAGTCTAGAGGCTGAAGTTGGAACGTTTTCAACACTCGTTTGGTCCAGTCCATAGCTCCAGCTTTGGGTTAAATACTCGCCGATTGGGTATCCCGCACGAAGTGCAAAACCAACACTTGAAGAGTCATAAGAACTTTCGTCTTGGCGTTCTTCCGTAACCTTGTAAAGGTCAAATCCGGCAGCAACCTCACGGTCCAGAAAATAAGGTTCTGTAAAGCCGATGTTAAAGCGTGTTTTTTCTGCGGCAACACTTGCGTTAAAGGAGAGACGTTGCCCTTTACCCAATAAATTACCTTCGGAAATTCCAAAATCGGCAAGTGGACCATCAGAACTTGAATACCCGGCGCCGATTGATAAGGAGCCTGTGGATTTTTCAGCGACGGTTACGTCAATAACAGTCTGGTCTGGCGCACTGCCGGGCGAACGAGAGACTGCAACTTTCTCAAAAAAGTTTAAGTCGTTAATGCGTTTTTCCGAGCGTTTTAATTTTGCGGTATTGAGCGCATCACCTTCGACGAGTTGGAATTCACGGCGAATAACCTCATCCAGAGTGCGGAAATTACCTTTAATATCAATTCGTTCAACGAATATGCGCGGGCCTTCCTCAACATTAAAGGTGAGGTTGATTTTTCTGTTCTCGACATCCCTGTCAATGGAAGGAGTTACACGAACGAAAGGGAAACCTTGAAAACCGATAGAATCAATTAAATCTTCAATTGAGCTATCGACTTCATCGGCATTATACCAATCACCGTTTTCTAAAGTGGGGATGTCGGCAACAGTTTTTTCATCAAAACCTTCAAGAGAGTTATTGATGTTTACCTGATCAATTTCATAGCGAATACCTTCATCAATAGTATATGTGATGAAGAATTCTTCCCGTGACGGGCTAAGTTCAGCGACGGCAGACGTAACCTTAAAATCGGCAAAGCCACGCGCAAGATAAAAACGCCGCAAAAGTTCTTTGTCGTAATTCAGGCGGTCCGGGTCATAATTATCGTCAGCGGTTAAGAAGTTATACCAACGCGTTTCTTTTGTCCGCACGACTTCGCCAAGTTTGCCATCACTATATTCATGGTTACCGACGAAGCGGATTTTTTCAATCCCTGTGGGCAAGCCTTCTTTAATCTCAAAGACAAGATCAACCCGGTTTTGGTCAAGTTGGATGACTTTCGGTTCAACTGTCGCCGCAAAGCGACCACTGCGACGATAAAGGGTGAGAATACGCTCAACATCCTGTTGAACACGCGTCCGTGTATAGACAATGCGGGGACGCAAAGTGACTTCTGTCTCTAAGGTGTCATTTTTGATTTTACGGTTGCCTTCAAAGGCAATCCGGTTAATGACGGGGTTCTCAATCAAATTGATGACAAGGTTTCCACCTTCGCGCTTGAAGGTAACATCGGCAAATAGACCTGTATTAAACAGCTTTTTTAACGAACGGTTTAACTGGCGAGAATTAAACGTATCTCCTTCCTGAAAAGTCAGATAGGTTTTAACCGTTTCCGGTTCAACACGTTGTGTGCCGACGATCGTGATTTCTTCGATCAGACCTGCCGCGAGAGCTGGTGCACTTACAAGTGCTGCCGTTACACCAAATGCCAGTCCTGCACCGATTGATGCCATGCGTTGACGATATTTCACCTTTGTCCCCCGTTATTGAGTTTTTTTGCTCAGGTGAAGAGCTGTTTGATAAAATCGAATACTTTCAACTGTACAAGGTCGTTCCAAGTCGCAAAGACCATTAAACCCAATACCAGAGTTAGCCCCAAACGAAAACCATATTCTTGTGCCTTTTCACTTAAAGGCTTACCGCGAATGGCTTCAAAAGCGTAAAATACGAGGTGACCACCATCAAGCATTGGAATTGGGAACAAGTTTATCAGGCCAAGGTTAACAGAAAGTACCGCCATCAAATAAATTAAATTATCAAAGCCGGACTTTGCTGCATCACCGGAAACTTGGGCAATTCGCAAAGGGCCGCCAAGGTCTTTCATGCTGCCCCCGCCACTGATTAAAGTGCCAAGATGCGAAAGAATTTCAGCTGACATGTTATAGGTTCGTTCCACCCCCATCCAGACGGCTGTAACCGGGTTGTAGCGGATATATTCGGCCTGATCCGGATCTGGGCGAACACCCAGCAATCCAATAGTTTTGTCGCCGCTTTCTTTCGCCTTGGGTGTGATTGTCAGTGATAATTCTTTCCCATCCCGCAAGACGATGGCACCCAGCTGTGTTGACGGGTTTTCCATAATAATCGTGCGTAACTCATCAAAGCTATCTAATTGCTTTCCAGCCAAGCTGACGACTAAATCGCCCTTTTGGAGGCCAGCTTCTTCGGCTGCACTGCCACTGACAACTTCACCAATGCCGGCATGGAATTTTTCCGGGACACCGACGGCCATATAAAGCAAGGCAAATAAGACGGCTGCTAAAATAAAGTTTGCAATCGGGCCAGCTGCAACGATTGCAGCACGTGCGCCAAGAGATTTATAGTGGAAGGAAACGGCTTTTTCTTCGTCTGTGAAAGGACGGGTTTCGTCTTCATTCACGCCGCTGCTGGCTGCATCGCTGTCCCCGAACATTTTGACATATCCACCAAAGGGCATTGCGCAGACTTTCCAGCGTGTTTCAGCTTTATCGTTCCAGCCAAAAAGTTCTGGTCCAAAGCCGATTGAAAAGACTTCGACTTTTACACCATTGCGTCGTGCGACCCAGTAGTGACCGAGTTCATGGAAGAAAACAAGCACACTAAGCGCGAAAATAAAGGAGACAATCGGATTGGCAAAAAGGAGATCATACATATGGGAAAAACCAATAATTTAAAAGTATGCGTTAAAATAGGCCTATCGGCTTCTTTTTTCAATGGCTTGCAGCGCACAAATGCGTGCTTTTTTATCTGTAGCTAGGATATCGTCAATATGTGCGATTTCTTGGTGCTCGAAGCGGGATAAAACATCTTCGACAACAGCGGTGATATCACAGAAACCAATTTTTTCTTTGAGGAAGGCGCCGACAGACTCTTCGTTTGCGGCATTGAGGACCGCCGGTGCAGATTTTCCAAATTTTAAGGCCTCACGTGCAAGACGCAATGCCGGGAAACGCACAGGATCTGGTTCTTCAAAATTCAATTGTGCAATTTCTGCTAAATTCAATTTTGCGGATGGTGCGATCATTCGTTCCGGCCAAGCCAAAGCATAAGCAATTGGTGTCCGCATATCTGGTGTTCCCATTTGTGCAAGAACCGATCCATCAATATAGGAAACCATAGAATGTACGACAGATTGAGGGTGAACCAGAATGTCTATTTGAGATTCGCTTACAGGAAAAAGATGGTAAGCTTCAATAAGCTCTAACCCCTTGTTCATCATACTGGCTGAATCAACAGAAATTTTTGCACCCATTGACCAGTTCGGGTGGGCGACCGCTTCTTTTGGGCTTACTTTACACATCTCTTCGATGCTGAATATGCGAAAGGGGCCGCCTGATGCGGTTAGGATGATTTTGTCGACGGCTTTGGCATTTTCACGGTCTAAAACTTGAAAAATGGCGTTATGTTCTGAATCGACCGGGAGTAAGGTGGCCTTATGGGTTGCAACGGCTTGCATCATCAGTTCACCAGCGCAAACAAGGCTTTCTTTGTTCGCCAGACCAATAGTGGCCCCGCGTTCAATTGCTTTTAAGGTGGGGGCTAATCCGGCCGAACCAACGATTGACGCCATGACCCATTCGGCATCGCGAAGGGCGGCTTCGATGATTGCGTTTTCCCCTGCCCCGACTTCTATATCCGTGCCGGCCAGTGCGTCTTTGAGAGCCTGATAGTTTGCTTCATTTGCAACTGCGACAAATTCGGGATTAAGTTCTCGCGCCTGTTCCGCCAACAATTGGATATTGCTGTTTCCGGTTAATGCGACAGTTCTGAATTTATTTGGGTTGCGACGGATTAAGTCAATGGTGCTTGTACCGATTGACCCCGTGGAACCAAGAATGGAAACGGATTTTTTTAAAACCATGATAAAATATGTCCGTTACTCATCAAGACGATGGCTGCAAAGGCTGCACCGGCAGTCAGCATGCCATCCATTCGGTCTAGAACACCGCCATGTCCGGGGATGATATTGCTGGAATCTTTGACGTTAAATGTTCTTTTTACATGTGATTCAAACAAGTCGCCAATTTGTGCAATAATGGCAAGGAGTGCACTGAACGCTCCGACCAAAAACGGCTGGTTCCAGTCAAATATATGGGACATGACAATGCCCATGATACAAGCGCATAACATCCCGCCAAGAAGACCTGCCCATGTTTTTTTAGGGCTAATACGGGGGGCCATTTTGGGGCCGCCGATTGTCAGACCAAAACCGTAGCCACCTGTGTCTGTTGCCACAACGACAAGAACCAGCCAGTAGACAAATTCCACGCCGTTTTCCAGATTATTTCGTAGGAAAATAAACGCACAGATAGGGAGTGCCAAATAGAGCACGCCCACAGAAAATAAAACGCGTCCGTTTTCGCGTTGCGCCAAAGCAAAGAGTAAGGCACAGATGACCGGAGCAATTAAAATGGCTTCTTGCAACGCTAAGCCACTGATTGGCAAAAAGGGGATTAGCCCGACAAACAGGAGCAGTAAAATCCCGCCGCTCTGTAGTTTACCTTGACAGAGGCGAGACCATTCCCAAGCCATTAAAACACCTAAAATGGCGATGAAAATATTGAAAAAGGGCTCGCCGAGTTGGATTGAAGCCAGCGCCGGAAGAGCAAGGGCAATCGCCGAAATAACACGTTGAAGCAAGTTTTTGGGGAGCGATTTAGCCACTGATCATTCCGTATCGTCTGTCACGTTTTGACAATTCACCTAAGGCTTCTTTCAAATGCGTTTTATTGAAATCAGGCCAGAGAACATCGGTAAAAAAGAATTCCGTATAAGCAAGTTGCCAGAGCAAAAAAATTGCTGACACGTTGCTCACCACTTGTGCGAATAAGCAAATCGGGTTCCGGTAAATCAGGGGCATAGAGCTCATTTGCCAATTGATCTTCGTCGATTTGATCAATGTCGAGCGTGCCATCCTTGATTTTTTGGGCAATACATTTCGTTACATGCACGATTTCAGCGCGAGCCCCATAACTTAAGGCAATTGTTAAAACGAGCTGTTTGTTATTTTGCGTCAGATTTTCCGCTTCTTCAATCGAATGCACAATATCATCTGAAAGGGTGTCACGTTCCCCAATAAAACGAATACGAACCCCTTCTTTATGTAGGCGTTTGACTTCATTTTTCAGATAATAGCGCAACAATCCCATGAGGGCGTCGACTTCTTCCTTTGGACGTTGCCAGTTTTCTGAGGAAAACCCAAAGAGTGTTAAGTGAGTGACGCCTAATTCAACAGAGGATTCAATAACACGACGCACCGCGTCGGCCCCCTTTTTATGACCGGCGGTCCGTGGCAGCATACGCTTCTTGGCCCAGCGCCCGTTGCCATCCATAATAATGGCAACGTGTACTGGGGTTATATCTGTTTGGAGGTGTAGAGAAACTTGGCTCATGCGATTTATACTTGCATGATCTCTTCTTCTTTATGCGCCAAAGTTTCATCAACTTTCTTAATGGCGGCATCAGTTTCATCCTGAATTTCTTTTCCGAAATCACGGTGTTGATCTTCAGTAATGGCGTTGTCTTTTTCCAATTTTTTCAGTTCGTCATTGCCGTTGCGGCGAATGTTGCGAATGGCAATACGGGTATCTTCGGCATATTTACCAGCCACTTTTACCAGCTCTTTACGACGTTCTTCGTTGAGCGGCGGGATCGGAATGCGAACTAATGTGCCGTCTGCTTGCGGGTTGAGGCCGAGACCTGCATCGCGAATGGCCTTTTCAACCATTTTAACATTGGTTTTATCCCAAACCTGTATGGAAAGCATACGAGCTTCCGGCACACTGACAGTCCCAACCTGATTGATCGGCATTTTGGCGCCGTAGACATCAACCATGATTGGATCAAGCAAGCTTGTCGATGCCCGTCCTGTGCGCAGACCGGCGAATTCGTTGTGAAGTACTTCGATTGCCTTGTCCATTTTGGCGTGAAGATCTTTTTTAATGGCTTTGAAATCAACGTCAGACACGTGTCTTCCCCTCTGTTAATCTTTGATAACCGTAAAGAGCCCTTGCGCATTGACAACATTCGCAAAGGATCCGGGTTTATGCATGGAAAATACAACGATCGGCAGGTTGTTTTCACGCGCGAGCGTAATAGCGGCTGCGTCCATAACCTTCAGATCTTTTGTCAAAACTTCTTTATAGTTTAGTTGGTCATAGCGTTGGGCATTGGGATCTTTTTTCGGATCTGCACTATAAACGCCGTCAACTTGTGTTCCTTTTAGGATGGCATCGCAGTTCATTTCGACAGCGCGCAAGGCGGCTGCTGTATCGGTTGTAAAGAACGGGTTGCCTGTACCGGCGGCAAAAATACGATGCGGCCTTTTTCCATATGGCGAATGGCGCGGCGGCGGATGTAAGGTTCGCAAACGCTTTGCATTGGAATAGCGGATTGAACGCGTGTTTGCACACCTTGGCGTTCCAGCGCGCTTTGCATGGCCAAGGCATTCATCACGGTTGCCAGCATCCCCATATGGTCTGCACTGGTACGATCGATACCTGCAGCAGCATCTGAAATGCCACGAAAGATATTGCCGCCTCCGATAACGAGACAAATTTGAGTGCCGAGCTTGTGTACTTTGACAACTTCGCTGGCAATTTGATCAACATATTCGGTATCTAGACCGAATTGTTTTTTCCCCATGAGGCCTTCACCGGAAAGCTTCAAGAGAACACGTTTAAAAACGGGGGTATCCGACATTATTATTCGTCCATATGAACCATATTTGAATGGAGAGCTAGACATACCCTGCTCAGCTTCAATAATCAACGCCTGTTTGTCTTTGTCATTAAAAAAAACAAGGACGGCTTGGTAATGTCCAAACCGTCCTTATTTTAAACTAAAAGCAAAAGTTTGCTTGAATTAGTTACCGGCAGCAGCGGCAACTTCAGCAGCAAAGTCTTCTTCTTTTTTCTCGAGGCCAGCGCCCAGTTCGAAGCGAACATAGCCAGTCAGCTTGATCTCTGAACCGATTTCTTTGGCGAGGTTTTCAACTGTTTTGCCAACAGAGTTGTCAGGGTCGATAACGAAAGCCTGCTCGATGAGGCAGTTTTCTTCGTAGAATTTACGCATCCGACCTTCAACCATTTTGATGGCGATTTCTTCCGGCTTGCCAGCTTCTTTCGCTTGTTCGATCAAAACGGTACGTTCACGTTCGATTTCAGAAGCGTCAACAGAATCACGATCCAAAGAGATCGGGTTGGTTGCTGCAACGTGCATGGCGATTTGTTTGCCCAGTGCATTCAGCTTATCTTTGTCGCCTTCGGATTCGAGAGCAACCAGAACGCCGATTTTACCGAGACCTTCGCTCGCCGCGTTGTGCATGTAAGAAGCAACAACACCATTGGATACTGTGAGTTTTTCCATACGGCGCAGGTTCATGTTTTCGCCGATTGTGCCAACCAGTTCTTTAAGTGCATCTTCACAGGACTTGTCAGAACCCGGGAAGTTTGCCGCTTTCAACGCATCGAAATCGGCAGCTTCAAGAGCAACACCAGCAACGCCTTTAACGAAAGACTGGAATTGATCGTTTTTGGCAACGAAATCAGTTTCGGAGTTTACTTCAACAACGGCAGCGCTGTTGTCGCTAGAAGCAACGGCAACCAAGCCATCAGCCGCGATGCGACCCGCTTTTTTAGCCGCAGATGCGAGACCTTTTTGACGCAACCAGTCTTGTGCAGCCTGAATGTCGCCATCCGTTTCGTTCAATGCTTTTTTGCAATCCATCATGCCTGCGCCGGAAGTTTCGCGCAGTTCCTTTACGAGCGCAGCAGTAATCTGTGCCATAGGGAAATCCTCTTGTTCAGTAGAGCTAAAATTCAAATGCTTTTACACGTCTTATATGTCAAAGCGATGACAGCGGGAGAAGTCATTCTTCCGCTGTCACAGTGCGATTAAGCTTCGGCAGCAACAGCCGCTTCTTTAGAAGCTTCAGCTTCCGGCAGATTTTCCACCGGTGCTTCTGCTTGTGCACCAACGTCGATGCCAGCAGCTGACATTTGGCTCTGGATACCGTCAAGAACGGAACCGGCAAACAGATCGCAGTACAGTTTCAAGGCGCGGATTGAATCGTCGTTGCCCGGTACCGGGTGCGTGATGTTCAACGGGCTGCTGTTGGAGTCAAGAACCGCAATAACCGGAATGCCAAGGTTTTTGGCTTCGTTGATTGCAATGGCTTCTTTTTGAGTGTCAAACACAACCATGACGTCGGGCAGGCCGCCCATTTCTTTAATACCACCAAGGGTACGCTCAAGTTTCTCACACTCACGTGTCAGGTTGAGCTGCTCTTTCTTGGTCAGGCCTTGCATGCCACTTTCAAGCTGTGCTTCCAGTGTTTTCAGGCGTTTGATGGAACCAGAAACTGTTTTCCAGTTTGTCAGCATGCCGCCGAGCCAACGGTGGTTTACGTAGTACTGACCACATTTTTTAGCAGATTCTGCAACAATATCAGACGCTTGACGTTTTGTACCTACAAACAGAACGCGACCACCACTGGCAACTTTATCACGAACCTGAACCATAGCTTGGTGCAGAAGCGGAACAGTTTGACCGAGGTCGATGATGTGAATGCCGTTACGTGCCCCGAAGAGATATTGATCCATCTTGGGGTTCCAGCGACGTGTGTTGTGGCCGAAGTGAACACCAGCTTCCAAGAGCTGGCGCATGGTAAAGGTTGGCAGTGCCATTATTTCATTTCCTTTTCCGGTTGATCCTCCGTGGAATGGTAGAGCTCGAAAATCGAACACCGGATCGAAGGTACGGGATGTCTCCCCACACTTCCGTGAATTCCACGTGTGAAGTTAAGGCGCGCTTGATATGCCTTTTTTAAAGCAAAAGCAAGACTTTTTTAGTTTTTAGGAGTAATTCCACCGCATTCGTTCAATAAACGATAGGTTTCCATCAGATGACGGACATCGTTACCGGCGCGGTGGGGCCGCAAAGCTATATTTTCCCACGCTTGTAATCCCAGTGTATCAATGATGTTATCAAAACGTTTTTGAACATGTTCTGTTGAATTACCTTGAATCTTCTGGCTTTCATCGATTTTAAGATCAAACAGATCTATAACTGAACCAAGTTTAAATGTCGGATTTAGGTCCACTTCTTCATACAAGCGGGCGAGCCAAAAACCATCAAACTGTGGTGCATCACTGTAAAGAACCTGTCCAGCAAGGCTATCATTCATCCTTAAGGCAATGGTTTTGGGTGAGGTTCCGAGTTGCGATAAAATGTCGCGGCTGATCCGATGGGCGTCTACCTCGGCGTCTTTATCCCAATAAGTCCATGATTTGATCGTATCCGGTTTGATCAGGTGGCTTTCCACAGTCCCGCCCGCACCGTTCCAGGCAACCTCGATCGGATATGAATCTTCGCCAAATCCACTTGCTTCAAAATCGATGAAATGAGGGTAAAAAAGGCCTGACATGATTAAATTTCCTGTACTTCTGCAATTCCGGGAATGGCTTTGACAGCCTGCAATAACCCCGGTGTGATCCGGTATCCCTGATTTAAATGTATTTCAGCTTCTGTGGTTGCATCAATTCGGGCCATGATGACAACGTTGCCCCGTCCCTTTCCTTCGCGTTCCAACAGTTCTTTGGTCAAGGGAACGGCTGTTTGATCTTCAATGAATATTTTTAATCCTGCTGTTGCTTTGGCTGCCTTGACGTCAAGCAATTCGATTGTGTTTGCGATAAAACGAAGGCTTTCTTCTTCAAATTGTGCGGAAGCCATAATAAAAACCGATTGTCCCGGTTCAAGGTAGTCACGGCTGACGGACAAAGCTTCGCTGAAAACAGCAATTTCAAAAGCGGCAGATGAATCGGAAAGTTGCACGAAAGCAAAACGATTGCCTTTTTGTGATATTTTCTCGCGCTTGCTAATTACGGTTCCCGCAATTTTGACAGGACCGGAAATGCCGTTTTGAAAAATATCAACGTAGGACTTAACGCCAATGCGTTTCAGGGTCGTTTTATAAGCGTCCAGAGGGTGCGCTGACAAATAAAAGCCAATGGCGGAGGCTTCTTCGCGCAGTCGGTCCATAAGGGGCCAGTCGGGCACATTGGGCAGTTGTGCGGCTTTTTTCATTGCATTGTCATCGGCGCCGAAAAATCCCATTTGGTCTGAATTTCGTTCTGATGCGGCAAGGTTTGAATGTTTGATCAAGGTTTCAATGCCGTCAAAGACCTGCCTGCGATTACTGTTGATACTATCAAAAGCGCCGCCCCGGACAAGGTTTTCCAAAATCCGTTTATTCATCCCTTTGCTATCAACCCGGTTGGCCAGATCAAACGGGTCTTTAAATGGACCATTGGCTTTGCGCTCGGCAACAAGAGCCGCCATCGCGGCATCCCCCACATTGCGCACGGCAGATAAGGCGTAACGCACGGCTTTGATCGTGCCGCCGATTTCTTCGTTGGGATTTGGTATTTCTTCAACACTGAAAATGACATTGGATTTATTAATGTCGGGTTGAAGTAACGGAATTTTCATTCGGTCAAGTTCTTGGCGGAAAAGGTTAAGTTTGTCGGTGTTGTTTAGATCCAACGACATAATACCCGCCATAAATTCTGCCGGGAAATTGGCTTTTAAATAGGCGGTTTGATAAGCAACGTAGGCATAGGCAGCCGCGTGAGATTTGTTGAAACCGTATGAGGCGAATTTCGCCATGATATCAAAAATTTCACTGGCTTTTTTATCGGGTACGCCACGTTCAACGGAACCGTCAACAAACAATTTCCGTTGTTTTTCCATCTCCTCGGCGATTTTTTTACCCATCGCGCGACGCAGCAAATCGGCTTCGCCCAGACTGTATCCGGCCATGACCTGCGCGATCTGCATAACCTGTTCCTGATAGATCATAATCCCGTAGGTTTCTTTCAGGATCGGTTCGATCGTGGGATACAGGTAATCGGGCTTTTCCTGACCGTGTTTACGTTTAATGTAGCTGGGGATGTTATCCATCGGCCCTGGTCGGTACAGGGCCACAACCGCGATCAGGTCTTCAAGTCGGTTGGGTTTCATGGAACGCAGGACGCCTCGCATGCCTTCGGATTCAAGCTGGAAGACGCCGCCGCCTTCGCCGCGTCCCAGCATTTCGTATGTTCGTTGATCATCCAGTGGAATTTTTGAAATATCCAGTGGGACATCCCGTTTTTCATTGATGAATTTCAGCGCCGTTGCGATAACGGTTAGTGTTTTTAAGCCCAAAAAGTCAAATTTGACAAGGCCGGCTTGTTCAACGAATTTCATGTTGAACTGGGTGACGGGCATATCTGATTTGGGGTCGCGATAAAGCGGAACCAGTTTATCCAGCGGTCTGTCCCCGATCACCACGCCGGCGGCGTGGGTCGAGGCATGACGAAACAGGCCTTCCAGTTGTTTTGCGATACCAACCATTCGGGCAACCGTTTCGTCTTCTTCGACTTCTTGACGAAATTCGCGAATTTGTTCCAATGCTTCACTGACGCTCAGGGCTTTACCCGGATCGTTGGGAACGTATTTACAAATTCGATCGACCTGACCAAAGGGCATTTGCAGGACGCGCCCCGTATCGCGCAACACCGCACGGGCTTGTAGCTTACCAAAGGTAATAATCTGGGCGACATGGTCGTAGCCATATTTGTCCTGAACGTATTTTATAACCTCTTCACGGCGATCTTGACAGAAATCGATATCAAAGTCAGGCATGGACACGCGTTCGGGGTTGAGAAAACGTTCGAACAGCAAGGCATATTTCAACGGATCCAAGTCGGTAATGGTCAGGGCATAGGCCACCAGTGACCCCGCCCCGGACCCCCTGCCCGGTCCAACGGGAATATCGTGTTCTTTTGCCCATTGGATGAAGTCGGCAACGATCAGGAAGTAACCGGGAAAACCCATTTGATTGATAATGCCAAGCTCGTAATCCAGACGTTCCCAGTACGGTTTGGCGATTGTATCGCGTTCTTCCGGGGGCATGCCTTCTTCAAAAACACCTTCTTGAAGGCGTAATTTCAGGCCGTCTTCAGCCATTTTACGCAGTTCGTCTTCTTCGTTTCGTCCTTCCCCACAGTCAAAAGGTGGCAGGATCGGGTCAATGTTTTCAACCTTGACGGCGCACCGTTTGGCAATAACGAGGGTGTTATCACAGGCTTCGGGGATGTCTGCGAAAAGTTCGCGCATTTCTGCAGCGGATTTTAGATAATGTTCAGGGGTGAGTTTGCGTCGATCTGTTTGATCGACATAGCTGCCTGCTGCGATGCAAATCAGTGCATCATGGGCCGCATACATCTTGCGGTCCGGGAAAAAGGCTTCATTCGTCGCGACGAGCGGAATATCTAATTTATAGGCAAGATCAATAAAATCATCTTCAATTTGGTCTTGTTCCGGCAGATTGTGAC
>LLEK01000095.1_pt1 | contig 16057 bp, 18 predicted proteins | sample 595821 | NCBI WGS metagenome assembly LLEK01 (sample SAMN02919311, study PRJNA255460) | bioreactor metagenome | biome: chemostat; feature: culture 2011_25.1; material: sediment; isolation source: day79 25degC chemostat 2011 inoculated with Wadden Sea sediment taken from... | place: Germany: Bremen ...
AACATAAATTAATTCCTCTTCTTTAATATCTACTAATCCTAAAGCATATAAATTATCCAATGCAAAAATAAACTCATCTATATTTTCAAATTTCTTGTCAACAACTTTAAAAAGCTCATTTATATTAATAATATTCTCGTCTTTTTGTTCTAGAATATAAATCATTTTATTTAAAATTGATTCGTTGAATGAAGTTGTCTTATTTGGAAATAACATCAAATACCTCACAGCTTTGTACATAATATGAAATAATGATTGAACAAGCCTCTTTCGATACATTTGTTCTTTTATTTAGCCATTCAACCATCTGATTGTAGACTATATCTTGATTATCCTCAGTTTCTTTAATTTTTAAATAGAATAATTTAACTTGAGTTGCTATCAACATAGACTTGGATGTATTTATTGCATCAATTTTCTTAAATTCACTTTTTATTACATGAAAAAACTCAGAGACATCATTTTTAATTCTTCTTTTTGTTAATAAAGACATTGACGTATCTGTTTTATTATCAATTACTGTTGGGTCTAATATAAGTTCTAGTTCTTCATCTGTACTTTCTTCATTAGATAGTATTGAAAGAATCTCTTTAATATCTTCTTCAATATTAAAGTTATAATACTCGTTTTTTATTGATTTTTTAGATAAAATTTCTTTTTTAAATTAAGCAAATAATTATATTCTTCTAGTGTTCTAGGTTTATCAAATTTCTCATGACAATTAGGACATAGCCATATTATATTTTTTATATCCTCTTTATCTTCAGATAAAACTTCAACATCCTTTAAAATCTCAAGTTCATCTTCAGTAGGGCTGTGAGGGTATATATGTGCTAAATTAACTCTTCTGTAAAGACTATCAGATTTTTCATACATAAGTTGTATAGAGCAATCGGGACATAATCCATCTACTTCATTAAATAATATAGTATATTGATTGGGAGTATATTTTTTTCTTGCACCCATTAAAAGTTCCTTATGTATATTTTAAACTTTGCATTATTGATTAAATAATAGTCATTATAATAAATAAATGTCACAAAAGCTGTCACATACCTTAAGTTATAATTAAGAATATAGCTTTTAATATGTTCTCTTTATATAAAACTAAGTAATCTTATCTAAAAATAACATAATAATTTCAAAAAAGAATATAATATGTTAAAAGTAAAAATTTTTCATAACTACTTAAATAATGTTGATAGAACAAATCTTCACTTTGTAAGTGGGTGGTCAACAAAAAAAGAACACATAGATAATACCTTTAATCTTTATTTTGAAAATATAGGAGATAAAAGTATTTTTAAAGATGACCAAATAAATGAATTAAAAAGTTGGTTTTTAGATATAGCAAAACTCCATCAATCAAAATCAAATGTACAATATCCTGAAAAAAACAACTTTCAAACAGAAGCTATCAAATTTAATAATCAAATCATTTTAAAAGAGTGTTTTAATCTCTTACATTTAATTACAAACTATCATAATGCATATATTTTAAAAACTGAAAACGAAGATGAACTAAAAGATACTTTTTACCATATAAGCCAAGATAAACAAGAGATTCGAAAAAAGTATAATAAGTTTGATAAAGAATCAGAAAAATACAGAGAATCAAAAGAGTATAGAGCACCATTTATTTTATTAAAAAAGGTACTAAAACTTTTACTTTCAGATCAATATAAATTTCGTGCTAATTATTATATTTATTCTATAGCTCTTAACTATGAAATTATCAACTGGAATAAATTATTTGAAGATGCTAATGATGAAAAAGCTATTGAAATTTTTCAAGAAGTATTACATTACTTGATGTATAAAAATATCTCTGAAACAAGAATTAAAAACTCTTTAATGACTTTAGTATATACATTTTTAACAAAAAGACTATTTCTGAAAGAGAAAGATGCTCTTGATTTAACAAATAGATTAGCTCATGATATTTTATATGACTTAGATAATAAAAATGACTATAGAAAAAGTGAACTCTCTAAAAATATTTATATCAATAGTGTTTTTAACTATCTTCCAATATTTGCTTATCAAAACACTAAATATAAACCAAAATATACAAAAGAGCAAGAAGAAAAAATATCTAATACAATAAAAAAACAAGCTTTACAAGTTAATAAACAATATAAGTTTATTGATGATCAGCTCTTTATAGACTCTTTTAACAACTCACATATAGATTATGTTATGCATGATCTTATCTTTTTATATAACTCCAAAGAGGAGTAAAATCCACAAATAAAGTGGAGAAAAATCTTTTTACACACTTTTTAAATTCCATTAAACTTCCATTACTGTACAGCAAATTTTAAATATAGATAACGCGTTATCTATGAAAGGATAAAGTTATGCTAACTCTAAAAGCAAAATTATTCGGAATCTTTAAAGCAAACGATTTTAAAGATAAAACTAGCGGTGAAGTAACAACTGGAAAAACAAAGCTACAACTTCTAACAACAAGAAAAATGGTAGATGGAAGTGAGAAACAAGAACTACTTGATATTTCAATTCCTGATTCAAGGGTAGATCAATATAAAAGTAAAGTTGGTCAAATAGTAGATGTACAAGTTGGTGTAATAGGTAAAGTAACCTACTACGGAATTTAACTAAGTCGCTGTAGCAAATTATCAAAAAAAGACGGAGTTTATCCGACTCTTTTTTTAGAATTTGCGTAAGCGAAAATTTTTAATTAGGGCGTCTTATAGTAACACGCCCTATCTAACGGACTAATAGGAAAAACCATGATAGAAAATATAAAAATGATTCATGGTATAGATACTTTATATTACTACTATGAATCAAATGACAATTATGATGATCTATTCTTAGATATTGTAGATCAAGTTGAAGATAAAAAAGGGGTATTTGAGAAAAAAGATATTGAATATGAAAACAAAGATATTAATATCTTAATAGATTCTATCCCTTTTAACTTCTTAGGTAAAGCCGAGGGGTTTTACTGGTTTCAAGATATCAATGACTTTTTTAAAATAGGATTTAAAGACTATAAAAAACAAAGGAATATGAATGATATAAGAGTACAACTCTTAGGAGTTGGAATATATACAATAGGTATTAAATCACTTATTGAATTTATAGATGATCTGTTAAAAGATCATATAACTGGATATAAACCAATTACAAGAGCTGATTTAAATACATTTGTACAATATGATTTTAGTTTTGTAACTAAAGAGATGTTTGTTACTAGAAAACAAAAATATGCAACTGTAAGTGAAATAGGAAACTCCACTACTACACAAACTTTATATGTTGGTAGAGAGCCTATGAAACTAAGACTATACAATAAAAAAGAGGAACTTAAAAAGTCTTCTAAAAAAGATTTAATGTATGAGTATTTTTTAAATCATGGGTTTGATTTAGAAGATCATATTTTTAATATAGAGTTTGAGATTAAAAGAGACTATCTAAAGAAATTTAATATCTTAACTGTTGATAGTTTTTTAGAAAATGCAATAAAGCTTTTTAATATAGCTATGAATGAAATAAGACTTGTAGATATTTCAAACATTACAGATAATGACATAAAGAACAACACTAAAAATAGAGCTGAAACTTTGCCTATATGGCAACATATCAAAGATAGCTATACACTAACCGAGTTTTTACAGTCTTCAATCCCTTTAGAGCGTATTAAAAGAAAAATCTCAATCTATGATGATACAAAGTTTGAATTAGAGATTATAGCCGTTCTAAGACGAGCATTTATTAATAATCTAAACATAGAGCCACACTTTTTAGATGGATATTACTATAAAGCTAAAGATTCACTCAAAAAGACCACTACAAACAAAGAGATCAAAAAGAACTATGAAGATTTACCAAACTATATTAATCCTGATACTGGCAAAAAAGAGCCAATGAGAAGATTAGAAGATGGTACTCTTCTTAAGCCAGTTAATGGAGTAAGTGTTAAAACATTACAAGATTTAGACCTACTTATCTATCTTGATAAGTTAGTTGAGAATAAAGACTTTTCAGATCATGACCATAACTTATGGAAAGTTGCTTATGATGAAGCTATGAGTAGAGGATTAATACCTATTATTCATGGTGGAGAAGCTCTTTCAAAAAGGAGTTAGTTATGGATATTGCATTTGAAAATTTAGCAAAGATAGATGAACTTCTTAAAAGGCTAGATATGATTGAAAAGAAAATGTTTGGAGAAAAAAGATGGTTAAATATTAAAGAAGCATCTTATTATCTTGGATATTCTAAAGATCATATCCATAAACTAAAAAATGAACATTTTATTGAGGGAACTCATTATCATAAAAAAGCGGGACGAGTTTTATTTGATAAGTATGAACTTGATAATTGGGTTACTACTAATCCAACTCTTGTTGATTCACAAGCTGTAGCAAATAAAGTTCTAAAAGGTTTAATATGATTTGTTATAGAATAATATTAGTGTTAGAAAGAGCTTTATTTTACGGTATTTATATGAAAGGATCATATAAATATGCATAAGATGACACAACCTAAGCTTTATACTAGAGGTAATACACTCTGGGTAAGGTTTAGTTTAAATGGAGAAGTGATCAAACGATCACTTAGCCTTGATGATAACAAGGCTAATGTAAAAATAGCGAAAACACATATAATTCCACAAATGATACTAAAAGTTCATAGTGGAGAGTTCTTTGACAATACAAAAGTACCATTGATAGATGAATATGTACAAAAATCTTTAGAGATGCACAAAGGTTTACGAAGTGCTTCAACGCATAAAGATTGTGTAGGTATATATAAAAATCATATCAAAGAGTTCTTTGGTAAAAAACGATTAGATCAATTAAAGCCATCAGATATAAAACTATGGCAAAATAAACTATTAGATCGTGGGTTATCTCCTGCAAGAGTTAAAACAGTAAGAAATGTTATGACTATGATGTATAGAGATGCACAAGAAGACGAAATAGTTGATAAAAACCCATTTGATTTAGTAAGAATACCAAAGATACCACCAACAGAAATTTATCCTTTTTCACTAGAAGATATAAAGCTTATTTTAGATCATGCAACTGGATGGGTTAAAAACTTTATTGCTTTAGCATTTTTTACTGGTGCTAGAAGTGGAGAGATGATAGGTTTAAAGTGGGATGATATAGATTTTAAATCTAAACAGATTTTTATAGAAAGATCAATTAAAATGGGAGAGACTTCAACAACTAAAACAACTAACTCTGTTAGATCAATAGATATGCTAGATACTCTTGTACCATTTTTAAAAGATCAATATAAACTAACTGGGGATAAAAATAGTTTTCTGTTTTTAAATAAAGATGATGAACACTTATATGATATAAAAAGAGTTCGTGATACCCATTGGAAAAAGGTTTTAAAATCTGCTAATTTAGAGTATAGACCTATTTATCATACTAGACATACATTTGCTACTGTAATGATTGAGAATAATGAAGATATTCTTTGGGTATCAAATATGCTTGGTCATGTAAATTCAACTATGACACTTACAAAGTATGCAAAATATATAAAAAGAGCTAACAAACAAAGAGCTACTTTTTTAGATAAAGTTATATGAAAATAGTACATTAATGGTACAAAATTGGAACAGTTGGTTTTAGTGATTATCTATAAAACTGATTGTTGTGGGGATTTGGTTTAAATGGCTCCGGCACCTGGGATCGAACCAGGGACCAAATGATTAACAGTCATCTACTCTACCGCTGAGCTATGCCGGAACTTGTAAAAATTAGATGAGAATTATAATGGTTTATCTATTAATATTACCTTAATATTTTTATTATTTTGATAATTTTTCATATAGTTCATCTACATAGTTTTTTGAAAATGTTTTTGAGTCTTCTTTTTTTTGTAAAAGTTCTTTTTTTATATCTTCTAATTCTTCTAGTTCAAAGTATTCTAAATAGTTTGGATTTATATCTATAGCACTTCCATCTATGGTTATGAGGTGTTTTATCTCTTCTATTAGTTCTATTTTATCTTGATCTATCATTTTGTAAACTTTTCTAGTATTTGGTCTAAGTATAGTTGCATTTTAGGGTCACCAAAGTCATCTTCTTGACTTTTACAATAACCACAAGAGCTACCTGCTTCGGTTAGTTCTTCTATATCTTCTATGGTTTTTGCACCTTGTTCTCTTATTGCGTGTACTATTTCCCCTAAAGTTACTTTTCTACATGAACATACTTCATATGAAAAACTAAATTCTGCCATTAATTTTTATCCTTTTTTATCAACTCATAAGACTCATTTATCTCTTGAAGTTTTGTGGTTGCTTCATCTATGATTGATTGGCTTGCTCCTTGTCCTGTTACTATATCTGGATGATTTTCTTTTACAAGTTGTCTATATTTCTTTTTAATTGTACTCATATCATCTTCTTTTGATGCTCCTAATATCTCATAGGCTTTATTTAAAGATAACTCTTTAGAGTTTTGTTTTTGTGTATAAAACTGTTCAAAAGAAGCAATCATAGCTTCAAAATCAGCTCTTTTTACCTCTAAAGTATTTGCAATATCTTCTGTTATCATAAACTCGGCTTTTGAGAAATCATTGTCTATGAAAGCTAGATTTAAAAGATACTCTAATACTTTTAATCTTTTATTATAATCTCTTTTTGTTAATTTTAAATATTTTGATGCTACATCTACTGTATTATCAAAAGTATTCATCTCTTTTTTATATATGTTCTTTAATTGTTCTCTTATATCAGTAGAATTTTCAAAGTGATTTGATATATCTGTAAATGTATGGCTTAGTATTTCAGCTTCTAATTCACTAACATTTCCATCTGCTTTTGCAACTTTAGCAAGCATAGCTACTAAAAGTCCAGCTTCATGTTCTTCTAAGTCACCTTTTAGTTTTTGTTTTCCATCTACTTTTATCTTAAAGTCACTACTTTTATATCCTCTATTTAACATATAAAAAATAAAACCAACTAGTGCTAAGACTAATAATTTAAGCATTTTTAACTCCCCAGACAAATTATGTAGAATTTTATCAAAAATAAGGTAAAATCTCCGTCTAATAATTAATACAAGGTTTATATATGTTTGGCATGGGTTTTATGGAAATTTTTTTAATATTAATTGTGGCTATTATTGCTTTAGGACCTGAAAAATTACCAGGTGCTTTAGTTGATGTTGCAAAATTTTTCAAAAAAATGAAGGGTGAAATAAATGATGCCAAATCAACTATAGATAGAGAACTAGATTTATCAGAGATGAAACAAAGTGCACAAGAGTTAAAAGATAGTGTTTCAAATATTCAAAATATGGCAAATATAGATTTAGATGATTTAACAGGTATAGAAGATAAAACATCATCTTCACCTACTATGGATGACCTAACTAAAGAGAAAAAGTCTAAAGAGTTACCTAAAGAAGAAAAAACAAAATTAATTAAAACAGCAAAAAAACAAAAAGTTTCTATGAAAAAAAGTGAGGAAGTTTAATGTTAGAAGATTTAAAGCCACACTTAGCTGATCTTAGAAAAAGACTTGTTATATCATGTGTTACATTATTTGTAGCATTTTTTGCTTGTTTTGCAGTATATGAACCAATTTTAGAGTGGATGATGGTTCCTGTTGAGGCAGTACTTCCTCCTGGTTCTCAGATGGTTGCTATTGAAGTTCAAGAGACATTTTTTACAGCGCTTAAAGTAGCGTTTTTTAGTGCTTTTTTAGTTTCTCTTCCTGTTATATTATGGCAGATGTGGTTGTTTTTAGCACCAGGGCTTTATGATAATGAAAAAAAACTAGTAATACCTTTTGTTTTAGGTGCTACTATTATGTTTTTAATAGGTGCTTCTTTTGCATACTATATTGTTGTACCTTTTGGTTTTGAATTTTTAGTAAATTTTGGTAGTACAGTTGTTGCAGTTATGCCAAGTATTGGTAAATATGTAAGTTTCTTTACAAAACTTTTATTTGGTTTTGGACTGGCTTTTGAATTACCTGTATTTACTTTCTTTTTAGCTGTAATAGGACTAGTTACAGATAGAACTTTAAAAGACTTTTTTAAATATGCTGTTGTTCTTATATTTATGCTTTCTGCACTTCTTACACCACCAGATGTTATTACTCAGTTTTTAATGGCTGGACCACTTATTATATTATATGGTGTATCAATATATATTGCAAAAGTATTTAACCCTGAACAAAGTGAAGAGGAAGAAGAGGATGAACTTGTAGAGGAAGAGGTAGAAGAAACTACTAAATAATATGCTTGATCTTTTAAAAACTTCAAGTTATGATTATAACTTACCCAATGAATTAATTGCTACATATCCTACCCAACCAGCAGATGAAGCAAAACTGCTGGTTTATGACAAAAAAACAAAAACTATCACACATACAATTTTTAAACATATATTAGAGTATATTCCAAAAGATACACAAATATTTTTTAATGATACAAAAGTAATCAAAGCTAGAATATTTGGAAAAAAACAAACAGGTGGAAAAATAGAATTACTTTTTAATAAACCCTTACCAAACAATGAGTATTTAGTATATATGAGAGGTAAAGTTTTAGAAGGTAATATAATTAGTTTTGATGATGGTTTATCTATAAAAGTCTTGAAACTTCAAGAAGATGGTACAAGAATAGTTAAATTTTTTAAACAAAATAATGAATTAGACTTTTTAACTTTAGTTGATATTTTAAATAATATAGGACATCTTCCTTTACCACCATACTTAAAAAGAGAAGATGAAGAATCAGATAATACAAACTATCAAACTCTTTTTGCTAAGAATTATGGAGCAGTTGCAGCTCCAACTGCATCATTACACTTTACAGCACAATTACTTGAGGAATTAAAAAGTAAATATAATACAAACTATTTAACTCTTCATGTGGGAGCTGGTACATTTAAACCTGTAGAATCTGAAGATATATTAGATCATCCTATGCATAGTGAATATTATGATATTCCTGCATCATCAAAAGAAGTTTTAGATAGTAAAGAAAAGGTTTTAGCTGTTGGAACAACAGTAACTAGAACAGTGGAGTTTTATAACGATACAAAACAATCAACAGGTGAAGCAAATATATTTCTAAATCCATCAAATAAGCCTAAGAGAGTTGACTATTTACTTACAAACTTTCATTTACCAAAATCAACACTTATAATGCTTGTAGCGTCATTTATAGGTTTAGAAGAGACAATGAATATATATCATGAAGCTATAAAAGAAAAATATAGGTTTTTCTCTTATGGTGATGCTATGTTGATAATCTAAATATTAATAAACTGTTTTTTATAATTAACAACTTTTTTAAATAATTTCTGGTTTCCACATAAGGTAATTTAGTTCTTAATGTTGAATATATTTGAGATGGTTGTTTATTATTTATTATATTAACTGCTTTAGTTCTATTTGAACTAAATGTTTTTAGAACATTTCCTGTCCCTGTATTATAAGCACTTATTACACAATATTCTTTTGATATTGGATTATTTACTTTTACTAAATATTTTTCTTTTAATATTTGAATATAAGCACTACCTAGTTCTATATTGTTATTTGCATTAAATAAATATGATTTAGTAGGTGTCCAAGTTCTTTTTTTTGTAAACTTATAAGCATCTCTTCCTGCACTTGTGGGAACTATTTGCATTAGTCCTATTGCCCCTGCATTACTTAGTGCAAATTGATTGAAGTTGCTTTCTGTTTTTATGATGGCATAAACTAGGTTTTGGCTTAAGTTATGTTTTTTTGCATATTTTTTTACTATAGGTTTAAATTTGGCAACTCTTACATTTGCATGATCTTTTGTCATTGGTATATTTACATAAGATATTTTTACTTTTTTATTGTTTTTATTTATAGTTTTTACTTTAAAACTATTTTTTATAAGAACATTTGCAAATCTATTTGCTCTCCATGAATATCTTATATCTTTATTTTGATCATCTTTTATTTCTCCATAAAGATATGGTGTTCCACCTAGCTTTATAGGTTTTGTACCAAACAGATCAGCAGCTCTTGGGTCATCAGGTAATAAAAGGGTTGTAACAATAGCTTCTTTTAAACTATTTTTACTATTTTTATCATCAAGTGTTTCAACTGTAACTATCCCTTTATCAAAATCTATTAGTGCCCTACTTTTGTAGTTGTTCATATATTTTACATATTCTTGTTTTTTAGGAACTCTTACATTTTTTTCGCCCCAAACACCACTAATATTATTGATAAATTTTTCAAAGATTTTATCAATATTTTTAAGATTATCAAGATCGTATTTTAATTTTTTTGGATTTGAAGAGTAAGATATAGCTTTACTTCTAGCTATTGTTTTAAAAGCAGATGATGGATTTTTACTTAAAGCTGCAGTTGTAAAAGATTGTACATCACCTACACTACAGCTTGAAAAGAATAGTATTATAAATACTAAAATTAGTTTTATTTTCATATATTAAATTATCAAGAGCTTTTAAATTCATCCCATCTTCTAGATATGTTAGTTACAAGCTTTTGTGTTATACCTTTTATATTTAGTAGTATTGAAGGACTTTGTTCTAGTACACCTATAACATCTTCTTTACTACCTAGTTCTTTCATAATTGTATCGAATTTTTTCTTACCTATTCCTACTACTGAAGTTAATATATTTTCTAATTCTTTTTTAGTAAGAGTTGGTGTGGTTTCACAAATCTCCATATCTTCACCATAAGGGTCTGGTGCTTCCTCTTCTTCTAGTTTAGGAACTTGCATAGATTTTAGTGACTTTAAAGAGAATTTATCTTGATAGTTCCATTTCTCACTTGGCCATTCTTCTTTCCATCTTCTTTGTACATCAAGCATAGGATAAACTTCATCAAGTTCATGTAAGTAAACAGTTCCTTTCCCATAAACTCTTTTCTTTTTACCAAAATAAGCACCATCAAAACTTGGACTATATCTACCAAATGTGATGTATCTCATAGTTCTTAGAAGTGAAGCATCTATTTTACTTAATTCTTCCCAGTTAAACATTGGACAATGAGGCTTTTTAAATCTACCTTCACTTAAAGACCACATTATATATTGTCCTATCCAATCTCTAATATAAGGAAATGCTGCAAATGCTGTAGCACATTCTAAAATTCGCACTTTACCATCTTTCCCATATGCTATATCACAAGCCCAATATTCAGCACGAGCTGCTTTACTAGTTTTTACAGCTAAATCAAGTACAGACTTTGGTACATTCATATAGTCCATACTACCACCTTGTGAAGTATTTGTTAGCCATTCTCCTTCTGGTGCTCTTCTCCAAAAGGCACAAACTGGTTTATGTCCAATTAACATAACTCTAATATCTGCTTCCATTGGTACAAAATCTTGAAAATACATAGGATGATACTTTTTCTTATCAAATAATGCTCTAGCTTCTTTATAGTTATCAACCTTATGTACAAAATATCCCCCATAGTTAGAAGGACCATAAGATTTTTTAATTATTTTTGGGTATTTACATTTTCTTAAAAACTTATCAGCATTTTCTCTATTATAATAGATATATGTTTTTGGAACTGGAAGATTATATTTCCAAGAAAATCTTGTAACATTTTCTTTTGATTTATTTGCAAACTGTGTATCCATAGATGGGATAAAACGTACATTTGGTAATTCTCTTGCTATTTGTCTAAATGTTTCATGTGCAGTTGCAGGAATATTACCTATAAGTACATCGATTTTTTTTCTTTTTACTTCACGGATGAATCTACTTTTATCATTTTTCCAATGATAAGTTACACTTTCTATTTTATTTGGCCAACCTTTAAAGTTCGAGTGATCAAAGAATCTTAATACATGATCAAGGTATAGAAACCCTAACTTTGGTAGTTGTTTATTATTTAGTCCCATTTTTCATCCTCTGTTTTTTAGTTTTTCTATCTATTAAATCTACAATTAAATCTATCTTTTTATTATTAAAATCTAATCCCATTTTTTCTTGTTCTGGTGTTGCAAAAGCTGGAATACCATTTACTTCAAGAACAACATATTCTTCCTTTTCTTGGTCATATATTATATCAACACCACCAATATCAATACCACAAGCTTTACAAGCTTTTATCGATATATCTATTATCTCATCATTTGCTTCTCTTACAAAAACACTTCCTCCACTTGTAATATTTGTTCTCCAATCAGTTGCACTAGCTTTTCTACCATAACAAGCTACAAATTTTCCATCAACAATATCAACTCTAAAATCTGTATTGTCATATTTTATAAACTTTTCAACATAAAAATATCTTAAGTCCATATGATTTAAAAAAGGTATGAGCATATCTAAACTAGCTTCATTTTCTATTTTTGCAAGACCCACTCCTCCCCAACTATCAGTTGGTTTGTAAACCATTTTATCCCATTTTTTAATAATCTTTTTAAGTTGATGTCCATCATCTCTATGACATAAAGTATAATCAGGAGTAGCGATGCTTTTTTGTCTTAACATAAAAGCTGTATGAAACTTATCTTCAGTTAAAGCAAAAGCTTCGTAAGAGTTTATAGTGGGAATTACTCTATTTAGTGCTTCATATAAATATACTTGATATTGAGTTTGTTCACCTGCATTATATGAAAAGAATAAGTCAAGTTTATTTAGTTTATGGTTTTTGCCACATCCATCACTTTTACAAATAATATTACCATTTCTAGCAATAGCATTTCTAAGATTTAAATGTGGAATAGTATTAATATCTCTTTCTTTTAGCTTTTTTATAATTTTCTTTTGGATGGCATTACCACCACCATTTTGATAAAGCCACATACCTATAGTTCTTTTATTACTCATTATTCAGCCTTTTTTATGAAAAGTTGTAACTATTTATTTGATGATAGTTCAGTATTTTTGTCATCATATCTATTCTTTGAATAAAGCTTGACTTTGAAGCTCTTTCATGAATAGTATGATCTCCATCTCCAAATGGACCAAATCCATCAAGAGTAGTTACTCCACACGAAGCTACATGATTTCCGTCACTGCCTCCTCCTCTTTGTTCTGTTGGTATATCATGATCTGTAATATTTTTAAGCTGTGATATTAACTTTTCTTGATTACTATTTGGTTCCATTACATCTCTTTGGATTAAACCATCTAAAGTTGTTGTTGTTCCCTCCACATAGTTTTTGTTTTTTATATCTTCTAGTGCTTTAAGTAATCTATCTCTTTCACTATTTGTTTTATATCTGATTTCTAAAAGAAGTTCACATTTAGGACTAATTGTATTTGCCCCTATTCCTCCTGTAATTTTCCCAACATTTACAGTTGTTCCTATTGTAAGGTTTGTAAGCTTTGTAAGTTCTTGTAGTTTATAACTAGCTTCTAGGTTAGCATTTATACCTTCTTCATATCTAACACCAGCATGGGCTGCTTTCCCATCAATAGTCATAGTGTATGTTCCTACACCTTTTCTACCTGTTACAATTTCAAGTTTTTTCCCTGCAGCTTCAAATACAAAACAATAATCATATTGTTTTGCTAATTCTAAAGTAAGACTTTTACTATCATCACTACCTGCTTCTTCATCACTTACAAGTAGAAAGTCGATATTTTTTATAGATTGATTTTTATTGTAGATATTTCGTAAAGCTTGTAAGGCAACTATATTACCACCTTTCATATCACAAGTTCCAGGTCCATAAACCCAATCTTCATCTTCACGATAGTCGTCAAATGATCCTTGAGGGAATACAGTATCATTATGACCTAATAGTAGTATTTTTTTTCCATCAACTTTTTGTGAACTAAATAGTTGATGATTCCCTATGTGTTCTCTTTTAAAGGTTTTTAATTCAAAGTCAATATCTTTTAACCACTTCTCCATTATAGAAGCAACTTGATCTACACCTTTTTTATTTTTTGTAAATGAATTTATTTTACATAATTGTTCTAAATCCTCAAGATAGCCCATATAAAAACCTTTCTAGTTATTTATTAAATTATATAAAAAAAAAGCTAAGGCGTAAACCTTAGCTTAAATTATTTTTGAGCACCTCTTGTGTGTCCCTCTATTATAAATCGCAGTGCATTGAGCCTTATGAAGCCTTCGGCATCTTTTTGATTATAAACTTCATCAGCCTCAAATGTTGAGTGAGCCTCGCTAAACAGAGATTTAGTAGAGACTCTACCCACTACTATGACGTTTCCTTTATATAATTTAAGTTTTACTTCACCCTCTACATTTTTTTGAGTTTCATCAATTGCAGCTTGCATCATTTTTCTCTCAGGAGAAAACCAATAACCGTTGTAAATTAAATCTGCATATTTAGATATAAAACTATCTTTTAAGTGAGCTTCTTCTCTATCTAAACAAATAGATTCTATAGCTCGATGTGCTTTAAGCATAATAGTTCCACCTGGAGTTTCATAACATCCTCTAGCTTTCATACCTACATATCTATTTTCAACTATATCAATTCTTCCTATACCATGTTTGTTTCCATAGTCATTTAGTTTTTTAAGAAGTGTAGCAGGAGATAACTCTTCACCATTTATAGATATTGGGTCACCATTTTTATATCCTATAGTGATATATTCTGGTGTATCAGGAGCATCTTCTGGTTTTGTTGACCATAGCCACATAGACTCTTCAGGTTCATTATTTGGATTTTCTAAATGTAATCCTTCATAAGATATATGTAAAAGGTTAGCATCCATAGAGTACGGACTTACTGCTGGGTTTCCATTTTCATCAAGATGTTTTTGAGCTATTTCAATACCATGTTTTTTTGCATACTCAAGTAGTTTTTCTCTAGAATTTAGATCCCACTCTCTCCAAGGAGCAATAACAGTGATATCAGGACTTAATGCTAAATAACCAAGTTCAAATCGTACCTGATCATTTCCTTTCCCTGTTGCTCCATGAGAAACTGCATCTGCACCCATTTTATTCGCTATTTCGATTTGTTTTTTAGCTATTAGAGGTCTGGCAATAGAAGTACCTAATAAATATTCACCTTCATATATAGCATTTGCTCTAAACATAGGGAAAACATATTCTTTTACAAATTCTTCACGAATATCTAAAATAAATATATTTTCAGGTTTTATTCCGTGTGCTAAAGCTTTTTCTCTAGCAGGTTCTACTTCTTCACCTTGACCTAAGTCAGCTGTAAATGTAATAACTTCAGCGTTGTACTCATCTTGAAGCCATTTTAAAATAATACTTGTATCAAGTCCACCACTGTATGCTAAAACTACTTTTTTAACTTCTTTTTTACTCAATTTATATCTCCGCAATAAATGTTCTTATTTTGAGGTATTATAGCTAAAAAGGGCTGAATTATTTAAAAGATGCTAACTTATATATTATCTTACTTTTAGGTATGAAATAAGGTATGGTATTATTATCAATATTTTTATAGATATTTATCCAAAATTCATTCATCTCAATATGTTCTTTTTTAAATTTATCTGAAAATATATATTCTTTAATAGTATGGTTTTGTATAGAGTATTTATAGTTATCTTTTTCTAAAAATGTTTTTGAAACAAGGTTATCTAATTCAAATTCAAAATTAAACATTTTTTCAAGTACAGAATACTCTTTTACAAGATATAATTGATTTAATAGTTTTATATCTATAGAGCTTTTATGTGTTCCTATTAATAATAATAGATATTTATCTTTTTTTGTTAGTTTATCTATATTTTTAGTAATTATAGTGTTTATATTATCTTTAAAGCTTAACATATAGTTATCTAAAAACTTTTTTCCATTTTGTTTAAATAAAGAATATAAGTAATATATAGGTTGTAAATTTCCATCCCATTGTTCATAAGAGGTAGATATATATTTATTTAAAAGTTTATTTTTAAAGTTTAGAATATTAAGAAGATCTTCTTTTGTTAATTTTTTTAAACCTCTTGTTAAAAAATGTATACCTTTTGAGCCTTTAGTTAAAGCCTCTTTTATATCTTCTATACTTTTATTATTATTTTCATTCTGGGTGTACTCTAATAAAAAAGAGATATATTGAGTGTTAAAAAAAATATCAGATAAATACTTTAAAGATATATTATCAATATTTTGAACACAT
>LLEK01000097.1_pt1 | contig 15879 bp, 16 predicted proteins | sample 595821 | NCBI WGS metagenome assembly LLEK01 (sample SAMN02919311, study PRJNA255460) | bioreactor metagenome | biome: chemostat; feature: culture 2011_25.1; material: sediment; isolation source: day79 25degC chemostat 2011 inoculated with Wadden Sea sediment taken from... | place: Germany: Bremen ...
AATTCATCATATTTTTTTGCTATTTCTAAATTACAAGTCCATGTATAATCAAATATATCTTTTTTTCTAGAGTTTAAATCGCTTGTTTCTTTATTGAAGTAATTAAGTATAGAACTGTAAATAGTTATTATTTTAATAATCATCTTTTTTGATATATTGAAATTAAGTACTTTTTTATCAGATGTATTAGCAACTTCTGATATAAAATAATTTAAATCGATAGATTTTTCATTGCCTATAGAAACTATTTCTTTATTTAGTATATTTTTTATAAAAATATTAAATAATATATTAGATAAATCATCTACAAAAATAATAGTAAATTTTGGTATCTCTCCTTTAATCTGAATTGAAATACGTTTATCAATTAAATTAAAAATACTTATAAAGTTGTGATCATTAGGTCCATAAACAGCAGGTGTTCTCACGATGGTATAATTTCCACTAAAATTATTTTTTATATACTCTTCAGACATCCTTTTACTAAGTCCATAAGTATCAGTATAGTTAGTTTGAAATAATTCTAAATCATTTTCCAAATTACCTGGAAGAGTTGCTTTTAGAGAACTTACAAATATCAATTTTATATTTTGTTTAAGTTCATTAATTGTATCAATTAATGTGATAGTTGAGTTAAGATTAAATGTTGGATTTTCCTTCATTCTTCTTAATCCAACTCCAGCAATATGATAAACAATGTCAATTTCATTTAAAGCATTAGATAGCTCATTTTTATTGAGAATATTTCCTTCAATTATTTCTAGATTTTTTCTAGGAGTTAATGAATGTTTATTTCTTACTATACATACTACTTTACAATTATTGTTCAGTAATGTATTTATAAGTGATTTTCCAATAAAACCATTTCCTCCTGTAATAAATACTTTTTTAGTATTCAAAATATTTTCTACTTTTAATCAAAGTTTCAATTAAACTATCACAGTCTTTTTTAGTATGCCAAGAGGTAACTCCTATTCTAAGTCTAGCTTTTAAATGGGGTACAGAAGGGGGAATCATTGCAGCTGTCATTACCCCATTTTCCAATAACCAGTTTGCCAATTTTATAGTTGTTTCAGTCTCTCCAATTAACACAGGAATAATATGAGACTCTGTATCCCCAATATCAAATTTAAATTCTTTTAATTTATTCATTATGTATTTATAATTTTTTTGTAATTTTTCTCTTAATTGAGCTCCACTATGTTCTAAAATCTTAAGCCCCTCTAAAGAAGCAGCTGCAACAGCAGGAGTATTACCTCTTGAAGAGGTATAAGTAGGAGAACTGTATCTAATTTTATCAATATAACTTTTTTTTGCAACTAGAAATCCACCTACACTGCCTAGGCCTTTACTCATTGTACCTGTAATAATATCAACTTTGTCTAGTACATTAAAATACTCCGCTGCACCTTTTCCATTATCTCCAATAGTACCAAAAGAGTGTGCTTCATCTACCATTATCTCTGCATTAAATTCTTCTGCTAATTTTACAATTGCAGGTAAATTAGCATAGTCACCATCGGCACTAAATAGTCCATCAACTACAATTAGTCTTCTCTTTCTATCTTGAGTGTCCTCTAATATAGTACGAAGTTTTTTCATATTTTGATGAGGATAGGTTCTTGTTTCTGCTTGAGATAAATCTGAACCCATAAAAATTGATACATGATTTAATCTATCATTGATTATTACATCATCTGAATCATATATTGTTGATAACAATCCTATATTAGCAGCCATTCCAGAGGGAAATAGAATAGAAGCTTCTTTATTAAAAAAAGATTTTATTTTTTCCTCTAAAGTATTATGGATTGATAAATAACCACAAAATACTTGTGCACCGTAGGTATTGGTACCAAACTCTTTAATTGCATTAATTGAAGCAGTTTTGACTTCTTCATTTTGAGTTAATCCCAAATAGTCACAAGTTCCAAACATTAAACAGTCCTCATAATTATTGAAAGTTATTTTATTGTTTTTATAACCTTTGACAATAGGTAAGTAGGGATTACACCCATTAGAGCTAAGCTCTTCTATTATAGTAAAACTATTTTTCATATTGAATATCCTTTTTGTAAATATTGTATTTTTTGTTATAGATATTTTCTATACCACCTAACTTAAATGATATATTTAAAGCTTTTTTATTATTATCAAGCATCCAGCCAACATTATATGTTTCAATATTATGTTCTACTGATATATTGTTTAGTAAATCATCTAATAAAATAGAAGTGATTCCGTATTTTCTATATTTTGGATGTACACCAATAAAATAGATTCTATATTTATTTAGTTTTTCAATATCAACATTATTGTCAATACAGCTAATATAATTGAAATCAGGAATTATCATTGCAAATGCAATAATTTCATTATTAATTTCAATAATTCTAGATAACTTCAAAAATGGAATAATCTCTTTTGTTGAGTAAATTAATTCCTCAAGATCTATAGGAGTAAAAGCCCAATTATCTTTCCATGCAAAATTATAGAAATCTACTATTTTTTTTAATTCTTCATCAATATTATTTAAATCAATATATCTAATGGTAATATCATTTAATTTTTTAGAAGCAATTTTTCTTATTAATGAAAGTCTTTTATAAGGTGGTTTGAGTTTTGTTACAAATTCATTTAATCCCATTACTTTTGAAAAGTTATTGTTGATTAGTAATTCATGATAGTATTTTTTATTGTGTGGCATACCAATGCTAGGGTATTTATCAAAGCCTTCAACTAATATTCCACGTAAATCTGTTATTTTAGGACTCATAGGTCCATACATATGTTTTATATTTCTTAAATTAAACCATTCATTTACTTTATCAAATAATTTATCAACAGCCTCATTATCATTGATTGAATCAAAATACGCAAAATAACCAGAAGATTCTTCAATAAAATCATCTTTACTAGGTTTGTGAAATAAAACAATTCGCGAACTAGGTTTTTTTAAAGCATCATAAGTAATAACAATTGTTTTTTCTCCATTTCTAAAAAACGGATCTTTTTCTAAAAACTCTTTACTTATATTATCTTCAGAAACTTTTAATCTAAAGTCATTTTTACTATAAATATTTTTTGGTACTTGAAAAAAATCACTAATTATTTCTTCATTTAAACCTTCTTTTATAGAATATTCACTCATTCATTAACTTCTTCAAGAAAAGACTTTAAGTCATTAACTGTAAAATCATCTATATTTATATTTTCTATTTCATCATCGATTGTTAAGTTTAATTCTTTTTCCAATTGTAAAACAATTTCAGTCCAAGCTAATGAATCAACTCCTAAATCTACTAAGCTATTTGTTTCATCAATTTTTGATACTTCTATATCTACTTCCTCCGAAATAATTCTTTTTAGTAATTCTAAATCTACCATTTATGCTCCTATTTTTAATAAAAAATTTTAACAGAAGAATATCACCTAATAGTCACATTTTTTAATTAAACCAAAAATAAAATATGTGACTTTTGATGTGACATTTTTCAGTTATAATTCAACAAAACTATTCATTTGGGGGGAAAATGTTTAAAAAGAAAATACTTATAGTAGAAGATAATGCATTAATAGGATTAGATTTAAAAAGAATTCTACAAAAACTAGGTTTTGAAATTACACATGTAGTTAGTAATTATGAGATGGTTTTAAAAAGTATTGAAAAAGTTGTTCCTGATCTTGTCTTAATGGATATTTATTTAAATAGTGAAAAAAATGGTATTGAAATTGCAATAGAGTTAAATAAATTAAAAAAAATTCCTATTTTATATTTAACTGCTTATTCTGATGATAATATTATGAAAAAAGCTTTTCAAACAAATCCCTTTGGGTATCTCGTTAAACCTTATAAAGAAGAAGAATTAAAAGCTATGATTAATCTTATTTTTTATAAAATTAGAAGTATTGAAGAAAAAGTAAATCACAAGTTTAATCATATAGGATGTGATTACTATTTTGATATTAAAAATCAAAAACTTTATTATAAAAACAGTATAATAAAAATAGGAATGAAAGAAAAAAAGCTTTTAGAGTTACTTACAAAAGCTAATGGTGAATTTGTAACTCATAGCCAACTAGAACATTATTTGTGGAGTGAATATATCCCTTCTCATAGTTCTTTAAGAACACTTATATATAGGTTAAAATCAAAACTGGGGTGTAATATAATTGAAGCATTATATGGGATGGGATATAAATTAAATATTAACTCCATTAAAAATCAGTTATAGTATTATCTTTTATTATTAATATGATTATGTAGAGAGAAAAAATTTATTCTCTTTACATTTTAGTATTACTTGTGTAATTTTACAAACAGATATTTTAAATTATTTGATTATTTAACCTAGAGTTACATCTTTATTTCTTTTTTTGAAATATTCTTTGTCAACTCTACATAAAGGACAAGCTCCTGGAGGTTTTTTTCCTCTATGTACATGACCACAAACTTCACATACCCACTCCTCTTCCTCATCACTTTCAAAGAAACCTTCTGCTTCAAGTGCTTGGATTAATTCTCTATATTCTTTCTCATGTTCAACTTCAACTTTTCCAATTGCTTTAAACATTCTAGCAATCTCTTTTAATTCTTCTTGTTTTGCAATCTCTTCAAATTCTGGATACATAACTTCATGTTCATATTGCTCACCTTCTGCAGCATATAAAAGGTTTTTAGCTGTTGTATCAAATTCAAAATCATTTACTAATTTATTGTAAGCTTTATATTCTGCCATTGCATGGTATTTTTCATTGTCTGCTGCTTCTTGTAAAAATCTTGCAATTCTATGGTAACCTTGTTCAAATGCTACATCGGCAAAAAATTCATATTTATTTCTAGCTTGAGATTCTCCTGCAAATGCTTTTATTAGATTTACTGCTGTTAAGTTTTCTGTGATACATTCCATATTTTGACCACAACAGGCTAATGTTCCACCACCTACATTTTGTACTTCTACTTCATTTCCACATTTACTACATTTGTAAGTTTCGTATTTTCTCATTTTATTTTCCTTTTTTCTTTATTATAATTATATTTATATAATAACTGACTTTTTAATATCATCAACGAATTCTGTTATATCATCATGAAGTGCTTGTAAATCTTCCTCATGTTCAACTTCATCTGCCAAAATCTGACTTACTAAGTCATAGGTTACTATATCTTTATTTCTAGTGGTCTCCACAATATCGCTATAAGTTCGTATAGCACATTGTTCACCTTTAATAGCATCTTCTAAAATTTTTACTACATCAAAATTATTAGGAGCATCATAGCCACAGTTAGTATATTTCATCCAATCATTTGGATGTAATATTGGAGTTCCTCCAAGTTGCAAAATTCTATCTGCAATCATATTCGCATGTCTTAGTTCATCTGTTGCATGTTGATTAAGTTCAGCAATTGCAGCATCTTTCATAAGACCTTTTATAACTTTTCCTTCTATAAAATATTGATAATAAGCTAACCATTCATCAGCATAAGCACGATTAAGTAGACTTATAACCTCTTGAACTTCAATACCTTTTATAATTGAATTACCAACTCTAGCCATAATAGATCCTTTTTATTAAATTTAAGTAATGGATAATTTTTTTCCATTAGGAAGTATATGGTAACTATTCTTATGTAAAAATAAATTTTAAATACTAAAGGATAATAATTATTATCTAAAGAGGTAAAATTTAGATAACATACACTTATGGAAAATTTTACAAATATATTAAGAGAACATAATTTAAAAGCTACACCACAAAGATTAGCTATAATGGATTCTGTATTTTTAAATAGGCATATAAGTATTGATAAACTATATGAAGAGGTTAAAGAGAAATTTAGTTCAATATCACTTGCTACTATTTATAAAAATATAAATGCTATGACAAAGAATATGCTTTTATTGGAAGTTAAATTGCCAAATGAAAAGTCAGTATTTGAAATAGTAAAAGAGAAACATTCCCATTTAATGTGTAGTCGATGTGGAGAGGTTACAGATGTTGAAATTAATACAGATGAGATGATAAAAGATATTTCATCTAAATATAATTTTAATGTATCTCAAAGTGATGTAGTTTTATCTGGAGTATGTCAATCTTGTCAATGTAACTAAATTAAGGATTTATTAGATAAAATCGCACCTATGATAGTATATGGAAAGCAAGTAGTATTTTATATTTTAGATAATCATCCAAAAATTATTAAACAAATTTTTTTAACAAAAGAGATTGATAAAAAACTTTTTAAGAAATTTATGGATACTGGTGTAAAAGTAGTTAGACCAGATAATAAAAAAGCCCAAGCATTAGCACATGGTGGAAATCATCAAGGTTTTTTATTAGAGATTGATCAATTTGAATTTACTAATATAAGTGATATAAAAAAAGATGAGTTTATAGTTGTCCTTGATGGCTTAAGCGATGTTGGTAATATTGGTGCAATTGTACGAAGCTGTTATGCTCTTGGAGTTGATAGTATAGTTATTTGTGGATTAAAAAACTTTAATCCAGAAGGTGTCGTTCGTACAAGTAGTGGAGCGATGCTTGATATGTCTATAGCATTATGTGAAAATAGCTATGATTTGGCTAATGAACTAAAACAAATAGGTTTTAGTTTAGTTGGTGCAGATATGGATGGATATGAAGTTAAATCAATAACTAGAGAAGAAAATCAAAAAACAGCTTTGTTTTTAGGAAATGAATCTCAAGGTTTATCTGGAAAGTTAAAAAGAAAACTTGATTTGAAAGTTTCAATTGGTATGCAAAATAATTTTGATAGTTTAAATGTATCAGTAGCAGCTGGTATATTAATTTATGAGTTAAAATAAATGTTTAAATTTTTAGTATATATATTTGTATTTGCAGTTTTTGTTAATGGTTCAATACTTGAAGAAAAAGTAGAGAATATAATAGGTAAGAAAAACTTTCAAACACATAGTTCACTAATTAAATTAATATTTAGTAATAAAAGTAGATTTATAGTTAATGAACAAATAAACTATTATAATTTATTTAAAACATTACAGCAAAATGGTTTATTGCATTTAAGATTGAACAAACCTACTCAAATAAATATAGAATTTAAAATATTAAATAAAAATATAAAAGCTTATAAAGTATTAAATGATGCAATGCAATCTTTGGGATATAGATATTATTTTACAAAATCTTTAGAGTATGATAGTGTAGATTTAGTTTGGAAAATAGTATTTAAAGCAGAATATATGCTTGATCCAGTTATGTTATTAAAAGAGTTAAAATCTAATAACTGTAAAATAATAAATGTAGTGAACAAAGATGTAAATAGCTGGTATTATGAGATAGATTTTGATCAATCAAAAATTAGTAAATCTATAAAAATAGAAAAAAATGAAAAGGTACGTTTCCAAAAACCACTTAGAGCTTTTTTTCTAAAAGTCGATGATCCAAAATCTTTACAAGTAATAAGTAGAAATTTAAATAACTGGTTTCCACATATTGTATTTTTTGATGAGAATCTTAAAGTACTAGAAGCTATTAAAAAAGATAGAGTATATAAAGGTATTAAAATTAAAACTCCTAAAGAGACAAAGTATATAAAAATTACAGACCTTTATAACCTTATAAATATAAAAAGAGGACTTACTATAATAGTAAGATAATTTATTAACTAGAAGAGGCGAAATAATGTTTGATGAAATAAAATTTGATAGAATTGAAAGATTACCTAAGTATGTATTTGCTGAGGTAAATGATATAAAAATGGAAAGAAGAAGATCAGGATATGATGTAATTGACTTCTCTATGGGTAACCCAGATGGTGATACACCTGAACATATCAGAGAAAAATTAGTTGAATCAGCCAAAAAAACAAAACACATGGATACTCTTCTTCAAAAGGTATTCCAAAATTACTTAAAGCTATTGCTGATTGGTATAAAAGAAGATATGATGTTACTTTAGATCCTCAAACACAATGTGTTGCAACAATGGGAAGTAAAGAAGGATATGCTCACTTAGCATATGCTATTACAAATCCTGGTGATGTGGCAGTTGTTCCTGACCCTACATATCCTATACATTCTTATGCTTTTATTCTTGCAGGTGGAAATGTTCATAAGTTTGGTTTAGTATTTGATGAAGATTATAATGTAGATGAAAATCAATTTTTTAAAGATTTACATAGAGTATTTATGGAAGCTAGTCCAAAACCAAAATATGTAGTTGTAAACTTTCCTCATAATCCATCAACAGCAACAGTTACACCAGAGTTTTATGTAAAACTTGTAGCTATGGCTAAAAAAGAGAGATTCTATATAATTTCTGATATTGCTTATGGAGATATAACATTTGATGGATATAAAACACCATCTATTTTAGAAGTACCAGGAGCTATTGATGTTGCTGTTGAATCTTTTACTCTTAGTAAGTCATATAATATGGCAGGATGGAGAGTAGGATTTTTTGTAGGAAATACAAAACTTATTGGAGCATTACAAAAAATCAAATCATGGCTTGATTATGGAATGTTTACACCAATACAAGTTGCAGCTACTGTTGCTCTTAATGGTGATCAACAATGTGTAAAAGATATTACAGATAAATATGATCATAGGCAAAATGTATTAATAGAAGCTTTTATAAATGCAGGTTGGTCTCTTAGAAGAAATAAAGCAAGTATGTTTGTATGGGCAAGAATACCAAAATGTGTAGAACATTTAGGAAGTTTAGAATTTTCAAAAAGATTACTAATAGAAGCAGATGTTGCAGTTGCTCCTGGTATTGGATTTGGTGATTATGGTGAAAACTATGTAAGAATTGCTCTAATTGAAAATGATAAGAGAATTAGACAAGCAGCAAGAAATATAAAAAAATTTTTAAAACAGTTTGATGAGTGTGAAATACCTGAAGATGATAAGTAGGATAATATAGATGTTAAAAATAGGAATAATTGGTGTTGGAACAGTTGGAACTAGTGTTTGTCAAATATTAGAAGATAACAAAGATATAATTACAGCTCGTGCTGGAATCGAATTAAAACCTGTAAGTGGTGTAGTAAATAACTTATCTAAAAAAAGAGATGTATCTATTAAACTAAGTAATAATATTGATGATATTTTAGATGATGATAATATAGATATAGTTGTAGAACTTATGGGTGGAGTTGAAGAACCATATGAAGTTGTAAAAAAAGCACTTAAAAAAGGTAAGCCAGTAGTAACTGCAAATAAAGCATTACTTGCATATCATAGATATGATTTACAAGAGTGTGCAGGTGATACAGCTTTTGAATTTGAAGCTGCGGTTGCTGGTGGGATACCTATTATTAGTGCTTTAAGAGAAGGACTTAGTGCAAATCATGTAGAATCAATAAAAGGTATTATGAACGGTACTTGTAACTATATGTTAACTCAAATGATTAACAATGGTGTAGAGTATGATGAAATTTTAAAAGAATCTCAAGAGTTAGGTTATGCAGAAGCAGATCCAACTTTTGATGTTGGTGGATTTGATGCTGCACATAAACTTCTTATATTAGCAAGTATCGCTTATGGAATTGATGCAAAACCTGAAGATATATTAATAGAAGGTATTCAAAATATTACAAGTGATGATATATCTTTTGCAAAAGAGTTTGATTATTCTTTAAAACTATTAGCTATTGCAAAAAGAAATGGTGATGAAGTAGAACTTAGAGTTCATCCTGTTTTAATACCTAATTCACAAATGATAGCAAAAGTAGATGGTGTAATGAATGGAATCTCTGTAATTGGGGATAAAGTTGGTGAAACTATGTATTATGGACCAGGAGCTGGTGGTGAGGCAACAGCAAGTGCTGTGATTGCAAATTTAGTTGATATAGCTAGGCGTGGTAAAGGTTCACCAATGCTTGGTTTTACAAAACCTTTAGAGGGTGGAACATTAAAATTAGCTAATAGTGATAATATTCAAACTAAATACTATATAAGAATGAAAGTTGAAGATAAAAGTGGTGTTTTAGCAAAAGTTGCTTCTATTCTTGGTGAACAAAATATCTCAATAGAAGCGATGATTCAGAAAACTTCAGATGATAATAATGCTAATTTACTTTTATCAACACATACAAGTAAAGAACTTGATATAAAAACAGCACTTAATAAACTTACTGATTCAGGTCTTGTAAAATCAACACCTGCAATGATAAGAATAGAGGATTAATATTAATATTCTCAAATTTAGAAGTTAAATGTTAGATAATATAGATATCCAGGACATAAAAGATATAGCTTTAAAAGCTGGAGTTTCTATATTAGAAATATATAATGATAAATTTGAGGTAGAATATAAAGAAGACGATTCTCCTCTAACCTGCGCTGATAAAAAAGCCAATGACATAATTTGTAATTCACTAAAAAAACTATATCCAAATATACCAATTATTTCTGAAGAAGATGAACAAGTAGATTATGAAATAAGAAAAAACTGGGAATACTATTGGTGTATTGATCCCATAGATGGAACTAGAGAATTCATTAATAAAAATGGTGAATTCACAGTTAATATAGCATTGTTACATAATAATATACCAGTTTTAGGTGTAGTGTATTCTCCTATTTTTAAAGATATGTATAGCGCCAAAAAAAATGAAGGTGCTTTTAAATTTGATAAAAAACTACCTTTAAAAGTAAACAATAAACAAAAAGAGTTTTTAAAAGTTGCAACTTCAAGATCTCAATTATCTCCTGAAACTATAGACTATATAAACAATTTAGATACAAAGAAAATAGAACATATAAAATTAGGAAGCTCTTTAAAAATATGTATGGTTGCAGAAGGTGAAGTTGATATATACCCAAGACTTGCTCCTACAATGGAATGGGATACAGCAGCCTCAGATATAATTATAAGAGAATCAGGTAAAAAAATACTACAATATAATAGTAATGAATTAGTAGTTTACAATAAAATCACTCTTTTAAATCCTTGGTTTATTGTAAAATAGATAAATAAAAATTATAATTATGTATAGCAATTAACCCTCTCTATTCACCAATTCTTAAAATAAGATTGTCTATAAGCTATAAATAAGAAAAGTTGAGAAAAGCCCTTAAATAAAGGAAAAATAACCTATTTAGAGGCTTAAAATTAAGCCTATTTTAAGATTTGTTCAAATATAATGCTTCTATAAAACATATACAATCTGTAAATTGTAAAGGGGATATCCTATGAAAATTAATACAAATGTTGCATCATTAAATGCACAAGCAAATAATACAATGACAAATAACAACTTAACTAATTCTCTTGAAAAGTTAAGTTCAGGACTTAAAATCAATAAAGCAGCAGATGATGCTTCTGGTATGGCTATTGCTGATAAGCTTAGAATGCAAGCTAGTACTGTAGGACAAGGAATATCAAATGCAAATTCAGGATCTGCTCTTATTACAATTGCAGATAAAGCGATGGGTGAGCAATCTAAAATTTTAGATACAATTAAAACGAAGCTTTTACAAGCTGCTACAAGTACAACTTCAGCTGAAGGTAGAGAGGCGATTAGAAAAGATATACAAAAGCTTTTACAACAAATAAATGATATCTCTACTCAAACGACATATAATGGTGTAAATCTTCTTAATGAAAAAGGTGCAGATTTTTCTTTTCAAGTTGGTGAAAAATCTACAGATGTTATTGGGATGACAACAGCGTATGCTATTAATACAAATGGTTTAGGAAGTTCTGAAAGTGAATTTGGTAACTCTGGAACAATTAAAGGTGCAACGGTAGGAGCTGCTATAACTGGCCTTGTACTTGAAGGAGAAAGTATAGATGCGAAGGTAAATGTATCCAATTATACAACAGGAGGTCTTGGTGTAACTTTTACAGCAGCTTCAGCAGGTGGTTCGGTTATGTTAAGTGCTAAAAGTGTATCTGGATTTTCAGCTGCATCTAAAATGCTAATTCAAACTAATGATCCTGAAGATAAAGCATTTTTAGATGCTCAGGTAGCAGCATTAACAACTGATGGATTTATAAAGCTAGCAGATGGTGTATATTCTACTAGTGCAGCTAATGTTACATGGGCAAATAGTGCGACTCATGATTTTGATGCTATTAAAGTTACATCATACTCTGCCGGTGGAGCATTTAATTTAGGAGCATCTACAGAAGCAACTATTGAAAAAGTAAGTGGTGCTGGAGATATGACAGTTACAGGTGCAGTTGAAGCTGAGTTAGATGGTGATAGTGCAGAAGGTATTGCTTTTGGTGGAGTAGTTCATTTAACTGAAGGTACTATGGCTGTTGAAGCTGATGTTCCTGTTACAAATGGAGCAGTGGTACTTAATTCAGTTGCAGCAGTAACACAAGCAGATTCGGCAGAATTAGCAATATCAATAGCAAGTGAAAAAGCAGTAACGTCAATTCATTTATTTAATAGTAATGCTTCATCAACAGTTATACTATCAACTATGGATGGTGATACTGCAAAAGCACTTGAGGATGCTGGTCTTTCAAAGAACCTTGAAGGTAAATATGTATGGAGTGCTACTTCTGCTATAAGTAATGAATTAAGTTTTGCAGGTGGAATAAAACTATCAAATTTAACAATCGAAGGGTTAACGAAAAATACGGCAGGATCTGAGAAAATATATGTTGAGACAGCAGGTGCAGTTACTATAGAAAATTTAGGAACAGATTCTGGTAGTGAAGAATTACAAAATGGTATAGCTATAGATCTTGCTACTAGTGCAAATATAGTTGCTGGAGCTTCTGCAGCTGCAACTGCGTTTGTAGGTAACGGATTTAGTGCAAGTATGGTGGATAGTGGATTAGGTGCATCACAATTATCAGGACTTTTATCTATAGGTGAAGGTGGATTGACATCTGAAACTGCTAAGAACTTTATGTCAGTAATTGATGATGCAATGACTCAGCTTAATACAGTTAGATCGGATTTTGGTTCTACACAAAATCAAATAAGAGTTGCTATTGATAATATGATGACAACACAAGTAAATCTAAAAGCAGCTGAGTCTACAATTAGGGATGTTGATTATGCAGCAGAATCTGCAAACTTTAACAAACAAAATATTATTGCACAAGCTGGTACTTATGCTATGAGTCAAGCAAATCAAGTGCAACAAAACGTATTAAGATTACTTCAGTAGTAAAGTAAACTAAATAAATAGCCCAAGTCTTAAAGGCTTGGGTTTTTTTATTTAAAATATTAATTTAATCTAATATTAAGAATTGGTATGTAATAATATTTTTTAAATAAAGGAGAAAAATATGGAAAAGTATGGCAAAGTTATACCTGATAATATATTGAAAATTCAAAGAAAACTATGTCAGTATGAAATAGGATCACGTAATTATAATAAATATAAAAAGATTCTATCAAAGCATATTAAAAACCATATAATGAAAAAAAGAGTGAATAGTAATATAAAAACTATTGAAAAAATAAAAGAACTTGATATTAATTAGATTAAATTTAATCTAATATTAAGAAAAGGTGTGTCAAAATACTTTTTACATGATAGGTATCGATTGATACCGAAGGGTGAAAGTCCCTATGCTTGAATGGCTATTGCTTGACAAGAATGTTTTCGGTAGTAGATAATATATCTACTTGTTACATAATTAAAAAGGATAAATTATGGGATTTCAAATTAACACAAATATTTCGTCGCTAAATGCACAAGCTCAAGGTACTTTAACTAACAATAATCTTTCTAGTTCATTAGAAAAATTAAGTTCAGGTTTAAAAATCAACAAAGCGGCAGATGATGCATCTGGTATGGCAATTGCTGATAAACTTAGATCACAAGCTAGTTCTGTTGGACAAGGGATTGCAAATGCAAGCTCTGGTAATGCTTTAATTACAATTGCGGATAAAGCGATGGGTGAGCAATCTAAAATCTTAGATACAGTAAAAACAAAACTTTTACAAGCTGCCACATCTACAACTTCAGCAGAAGGTAGAGAAGCGATTAGAAAAGATATTCAAAAGCTTTTAAATCAAATTGATAACATTTCTGAACAAACTACATATAATGGTATTAATCTATTAAATGAAAAAGGTGCGGATTTTACTTTTACAGTTGGTGAAAAGTCAACAGATGTGATTGGAATGACAACAGCATATGCAGTTAATACAAATGGTTTAGGAAGTTCTGAATCTGACTTTGGTAATTCTGCAACTATCAAGGGTACTGCTTCTGGTCAGGCTATTTCAATGGTTCTAGAAGGTGAAAATGATGATGCAAGAGTAAAGGTATCTAATTATACAACAGGTGGTTTAGGTGTAACTTTTGTTGCAGGTTCAGCAGGTGGTTCTGTTATGATGGATGCAACAAGTACAACTGCTATAACAGCAGCTTCAAAATTAATTCTTGAGGCTACAAATGCTGAAGATAAAGCATTTTTGGATTCTCAAATTGCAGCTCTAACAACTGATGGATTCACTAAATTAGCAGATGGTATTTATTCTACAAGTGCTGCAACTTTAACATGGTTTAATTCAGCAACACACGATTTTAATGATCTTAAAGTAACATCATATTCTGCAGGTGGAGCAATGGCATTTACAAGTGCTACAGAAGCTACTATTCAAAAAATAAGTGGTATTGGTGATATAACAGTTACTGGTGCAGTTGAAGCTGAGTTAGATGGTGATAGTGCAGAAGGTATTGCTTTTGGTGGTAGATTTCACTTAACAGAAGGTACTATGGCTATTGAAGCTGATGCACCTGTTACAAATGGTGCTGTTGTACTTAACACTGTAGCTGCATTAACTCAAGCAGATTCAGCAGAATTAGCAGTATCTATAGCAAGTGAAAAAGCAGTAACTGCACTTCATTTATTCCAAAGTACAGGTAATGCATCGGTAATATTATCTACGACTGATGGTGCAACAGCAAAAGCACTTGAGGCTAATGGTCTTTCAAAGAACCTTGAAGGTAAATATGTATGGACTGCTACAACAACAGCAAGTGCTGAATTAAATTTTGGTTCAGGATTAGATTTATCAAACCTAACAATCGAAGGATTGACAAAAAATACTGCTGGGTCTGAGAAGATATATGTAGAAACAACAGGTGCAGTTACTGTAGAAAACCTTGGAACAGATTCAGGTAGTGAAGAATTACAAAATGGTTTAGTTGTAGAACTTGCAACTAGTGCTAATATGGTTAATGGAGCTTCAGCTGGTGCAGGTGGGTTAGTAGCAACTGGGTTTAGTGCAAGTATGGTAGATAGTGGACTAGGTGCATCACAACTATCAGGGCTTTTATCTATAGGTGAAAATGGACTTACAAACGAAACAGCAAAAAACTTTTTGTCAGTAATTGATGATGCGATGACTCAATTAAATTCTGTTAGAGCTGATTTTGGTTCTACTCAAGCACAAATGCAAGTTGCTATTGATAATATGATGACAACTCAAGTAAATCTAAAAGCAGCAGAATCTGTAATTAGAGATGTTGATTACGCAGCAGAATCTGCAAACTTCAACAAACAAAATATTATTGCACAAGCTGGTACATATGCTATGTCTCAAGCTAATGCAGTACAACAAAATGTATTAAGACTATTACAATAGTAATAATATAAAATATATTTTTGACCCAAGTCATAGAGACTTGGGGGTTTTATTTATATTATAAGTGTTTAGATTAATTGATTATGGAATAGATATTAGAAAAAGAATACTAAAACCTTTATTTTAAAACTTGATTGTTAAATCACTTATTTCTTTTTCTACAATATCTAAAAAAACTAAATATTTACTCAAACTTTCATTAATATATTTAATTGAAGCATTAAGATCAGATCCAGCAAGGGCATGGGGATATACTGAAACTATAAAATGAAAAGTGGTTCCTTTAAGCATCGATCTAGTGATAAAAGATTCTTTATTTG
>LLEK01000099.1_pt1 | contig 15608 bp, 18 predicted proteins | sample 595821 | NCBI WGS metagenome assembly LLEK01 (sample SAMN02919311, study PRJNA255460) | bioreactor metagenome | biome: chemostat; feature: culture 2011_25.1; material: sediment; isolation source: day79 25degC chemostat 2011 inoculated with Wadden Sea sediment taken from... | place: Germany: Bremen ...
TCATCTTTTAATATATGCAACTTTTTCAACAAAAAAACAAAATTATAATTTTAAAATAAAAAATATACAAAAACAAATAATATTTCAAAACTTTATGAAATTCAACAAATTAGTAATTATCAACTAAAAGATGTAGTTGTTATTTATAAATCAAAAAACATAGCAGTAATAACAAAAAAAGACGATAAAGCTATCATGATATATAAGCCTTCTTCTCACTTATTAAAAGTTGCTTATAGCTATGATATGATTGTTAATAGTATTGATAAATACTATGGATTAAAAGAGATTAAAAATATATCAAATATAAAACAAAAATATATTATAAAAAACTATAAAGATTTTTATATAGATGGAAATAAAATAGATTTATTTGATGAAAAGTATCAAAACAATATAGTAAAAAATTTAAGTGGATTATATAAAAAAGGTTACCTATATTATAAAAATAAAGGGGTAAAAAAAAGGATTAAATTATACTTTGCCAATAAAACAAAAAAACCAAAAGATGGTAAAAATATTACCATATCTTCTGGTCACCTTATTAACTATAAAGGAAAAGTACAAATAAAACTATATAGTTCTAAAGACTTTTATTGAGCAAGTCCTATATACTTAACTACAATACTATATAAAGCTGGTATATCTGTTTTACCAACAAAGTCATTTATACCTATTCTACTCATTTTACCTTTTACGGCATCTGTTGTCATACTAGAGTTTACAACAACTGGTACATGATGCAATTTATTATTATCTTTAATAGCTTGTGCAACTTGATAACCATCTGTTCCTGGCATCTCAATATCAGTTATTACTAGTCCTACTTCATCAGGATTTATTTCTGATATTCTTGTTAATAAGTCTCCACCATTATGAAGTATTTCAAAATTTGCATTTGCTTTTAATAAGAATTGATTAATAACTTCTCTAGCAACCGCACTATCTTCAGCTACTAATATTTTTTTCTCTCTACTTATTGGTTGTGTAACGTATCTATCTAAATCACTTGCATTAATATCTGTCCAACCAATATCACTCAATAATTGTTCAGCATTAAAAACAGTACAAAGTTTTTCTACTTTATCAACCTCTACATATGTAGTATATGTAATTTTTGAGTTTTGCTCTTCTGAGTTATTAAGTTCAGCTGTTGTTTTTTCAACAATGTTTACCATATCTTTTACTAAAAAACCAACTTGTTTATGATTAAATTCACAAAAGATAATAAGTTTATAGTCATTTATAGGTAATCTATTATAACCCAACCATCTGTCAAGATTAATTAAGGTAATTGGTTCACCTCTAATTGTAGCAATACCTTCGATAACATCTGTATCTTTTGGAGTATCTGTTACTTGAACTTCTTCAGTGATTATAAAAGCTTTTATTTTAGCTATATTTATAGCATATATATCATCATTACCTGTTCTAAATACAGCTAATTGTTGAACGTTTCTAAGATGTGCTTGGGTTAATTGCTCTACACTATTACTAATACCGCTCATATAAATTCCTTTTTAAATGCAATTGTCTTAATATGCTAAATTCTATCTACTTTTCACTTAATAAATTTTTAATTGCAATACTACACATAGTAAGTCCAAAAGAACCAGTCACTCCTACAAAGCTACCTAACTCTTTACAATTTGGAAGTTCACTACTAAATATAACTTTAAATTTTCTATTAAATCTCGCTTTTTTTAACTCATCTCTTATTTTTCTAACAAATGGATCGTTATGGGTCTTGAAAATATCTATATACTCTATACGTGTAGGATCAATTCTTTTTGCACTACCACTTGTTGAAATAAGTTTTTTATAATATCTCTTAATAATCTCTACTTTTGCCCTTATATCATCAATAGCATCAAGTATTAAGTCATATTCACTCATATCAAAACTATCTATCCAATCTGAATCAATTTTTTGGTTTATAGCAGTTACATTAGGATATAAAGTTTTTAGATGTTCAACTTTTATAGCACCAAGAGCATCACTTCCTATTTGTCTGTTTTGATTTGTTTCATCAAATACATCATAATCAACTATTGTTATATTTTCAACACCACTTCTATATAAACAATCAAGTGCAAAGCCACCTACTCCACCAACACCTAAAATTATAATTTTAGCATTTTGAAGTTTTTTGAAATCATCTCCAAATAATTTTTTACATCTAGCATGTTTCAATATATAAGCCCCTCTTTTAGTAAAGCTTGTTTTACATTATAAATTTGTTTATGTTTATCATTACACCATAAGGGATCAAGTAAACTATTATTGCTAATTCCTGCTGTTACTCTTGATATAGATACATTTTCAGGTAACATTTTTATAGATTTTACAAGAGTATCTATATAAAGTTCTTCACTTATAGGTGAAAATTCACCTCTTTTATATTCACCTGTTAAAAGTGTGTTTTCAACAACATAAAGAGGATGAAACTTTATAGAATCTATCCCTAACTTTAAAGACTCTTCAACACCTTTTAACATCATATCTTGAGTTTCATCAGGAAGTCCAAATATCATATGACCACAAACTAAAAGACCTCTTTGTTTTGTTTTTATAATCCACTCTTTAATATTTGCAAAATCATGACCTCTATTAATCTTTTCTAGAGTTTCATCATAAATTGATTGGATTCCATACTCTACCCAAATCTCTTTTGTTTGATTTAATTCTTCAAGATAATCAAGAGTTTCATCAGTAATACAATCTGTTCTTGTACCAATACTTAGTCCAACTACATTATCAAAACTTAATGCTTCTGTATATAAAGCTTTTAATGTATCAAGAGGAGCATAAGTATTTGTAAAAGATTGAAAATATACTATAAATTTATTTGCACCAAATTTATTTTCTAATCTTTCTTTAGTAACTTCAAACTGTAGTTTAAGTTGCTTGATTTGTTTTTCTAAATGGGGATTTTCTTTTGAATTTAGATTTAATTTAAATTTAGAATTATCTACTAAATTTGGAGAAAATGATTCATTTTCACAAAAGGTACAACCTCCACGTGCAACTGTTCCGTCTATATTTGGACAAGTAAATCCAGAGATACTTATAGGGATTTTATATACTTTTTCTCCATATCTATCTCTCCAATATTTTCCTATTGTATTAAGATGTTTCAATTTTTATAACTATCCCCAAATTATACAACGAAGTAATCGCCATCAAAACTAGGTAAAGAATAATTTATTTCTCTTCCTAAAGAATTTCTTAAATCATCAATTGATAAGTATTCTAAAGAATCAGCTTCAATATATTCCATAACTTCCTCTTTAGACATTCTTGCGTTGATTAGTTCTTCTTTTGTTGGAGTATCTATACCATAAAAACATGGATGTTGTATCATAGGAGAAGCAACTCTAAAATGTACTTCAGATGCTCCTGCTTCTTTTAACATTTTAACAATTCTTTTACTTGTAGTACCTCTAACAATAGAATCATCAATCACAATTAAAGATTTACCTTCAATTAGTAATCTCATAGGGTTTAGTTTCATTTTTACTTTTAAATTTCTCATCTCTTGTGTTGGTTCAATAAATGTTCTACCAACATAATGATTTCTAATTATTCCAAGTTCAAATGGGATATTACTTTGTTGTGCATATCCAAGTGCTGCAGGAACTCCACTATCTGGAACAGGTATTACCATATCGGCTTTTATTGGAGAGTTTTCATCATTTTTAGCTAACTCTTTACCCATATTTTCTCTAGCTTTATATACACTTTTTCCATCAATTACAGAATCAGGTCTTGCAAAATAAATATATTCAAATGCACATGGTCTAAACTCTGCACCCTCAAATAACATCATTGATTCTGGTTCTTCAAAGTCATCAGAAAAAATTAGCATCTCTCCTGGTTTTACATCTCTTATAAAATCTGCTTCAACTAAATCAAAAGCACAAGTTTCACTTGCAACTATCCAACCACCTGATTTTAATTTACCTAAAGATAAAGGTCTAATACCATGTTGATCTCTTACTATAAAAAGTTTAGATCTACTTTGAATCATAAAGTTATAAGCACCCTTTACCTCTTTTAATCCTTCAGTAATTCTATCTCTTAATCTATCTTGTGTAGATTTAGCAATTAAATGGATAAGATTTTCTGTATCCATATCTGTTTGGAAAATTGAACCTTCATCAATAAGTCGTTTTCTTACGTCTTGTTTGTTTACTAAATTTCCATTATGAACAATAGATATTTCACCCAATTTATATTTTGCATGAATTGGTTGTGCATCTGATACAGAATCACTTCCTGCTGTTGAGTATCTATTATGACCTATAGCAATATTTCCTGGTAATTTACCTAATGTACCTTCATGAAATACATCTCGAACATATCCCATTTTTTTAATAGTGTAGATTTTTTTATCATCATACCCACCACTACTAATTCCTGATGCTTCATGCCCTCTATGTTGCATAGCAAATAAAGCTGCACTTGCTAATCTAGCTGCATTGTCATTTCCGTAAATACCAACTATTGCACACATATTATAATCCTAAACAATCGTTAATACTATAAAGTCCAGCTTCTTGTTTTACAATCCATTTTGCTACTTTAATTGCACCTTGACTAAAAGTGTTTCTTGATGTTGCTGTATGATTTAGTTCGATAAATTCACCATCATTATAAAATCCTGCTGTATGACGACCAACTATATCTCCACCTCTTAAACTCATAACACCAATTTCATCTTTTGTTCTAGCTCCAATAACACCATCTCTTCCTGATACTCTTACTTTATCTAAATCAAGTCCTCTAGCTTCTGCTGCATGCTCCGCTAAAGTTAGTGCTGTTCCACTAGGAGAATCAACTTTATATCTATGATGTTGTTCAACAATTTCACAATCAAACTCTGATAGTGTTTTAGATGCAAGAGCTACAAGTTTATTTAAAACGGCAACCCCTAAACTCATATTTGTTGCATATAAAATTGGAGTAACTTTACTTGCTTCTATTAAAAGATTTCTTTGATGTTCATTGAATCCTGTTGTAGCAATTACAAGTGGTTTTTTATTTTCTGATTTAATAACTGTTTCAAGTAATTCTTGTGTTGCACCTGGTGCTGAAAAATCTATAGCAACATCACAAGCATCAAGCATTGTTTGCATATCATTTGTTACAACTGTATCTTTTGGTAATTGTTTTTTTAATTCATCAAATACATGAACACTTCCTACACAAGCGTTTTCATCAGTTTCTAAATCATCAATAAGTAAAGAACCAACTCTACCTGTACTTCCTAAAATTCCAACTTTTAACATTATATATCCCTAAGGTTTTATTTAATTATTCGAATTATACCCTTTTTGTTTTAAACTATCTTACTATAAATTTTAGTTAAAGATATAGTTTTATAATTTTTTAATTAATATAGTTTATGAGTAAAAAAGAGTTAATGATAAATTAAAAAGTTTTAAGATTATATATGGCTAAATTTAGCCATATATTTTATTGTAAATAAGAAATAGCACCTATTCCTGCTGTTGCTCCATCACCTGCTGCACAAACAACTTGTTTTGGTGCATTAATTCGGATATCTCCAGCAGCAAATAGTCCATCAACTGAAGTTTTCATGTTTAAATCAACAATAACTTCACCAGAAGGATTAACATCACATAAAAAAGAACCATCTTCTTGGATTAGAGTTTGATTTAATACATCTCTTCCTACAAATATAAAAGCTCCTAAAACATCTAAAGTTTTTGTCTCTTGTGTATTTTTATCTTTTACTACTACACCTATTACACCCATAGCATCACCAATAATCTCTTCAGTTGTATGACTCATAACTTGAATGATATTATCAAATTTATTCATCTTTTCAACTTCATGTGGACTTGCTCTGAACTCATCTCTTCTATGTATAATATAAACTGTTTTACAGATATTTGCTAAAAATATAGCCTCTTCAACAGCAGTATCACCACCACCTAAAACAGCAACATCTTTATCTTTGTAAAAGAATCCATCACATGTAGCACAAGTACTTACACCTTTTCCAAAAAATTCTTTTTCACCTTTTATACCAGCTGGTTTAGGAACGCTACCTGTTGCTATTAACACAGTCTTTGATTCTATCTTATCACCTGATCCTAAAGTCAATGTAAATATTTCATCTTTTTTAGTTACATTTGAAACTTCACTCATATCATGTTTTAAACCAAACTTTTGACATTGTTCGGGCCATTTTTCCATAAGGTCCATACCTGTTACAACTTCTAATTGCCCTGGGTAATTCTCTATTTCACTACTTTGAGTTATTTGTCCACCTGGTAAACCTTTTTCAAACATAGTGACATTCTCTAAACCACCTCTAGTAGCGTAAAGACCTGCTGTAAGCCCAGCAGGACCTCCACCAATAATTGCTAAATCTAACATATAATATTCCTCTATCTATCTTCTAAAAATTATAGCAGATTGTACATTATTTTTCTTACGTGAAAGTTTAATTTCTAATCAATCTAATTTCTTAACTTTCTGTTAATATTTTAAATTTATTGTTTATTATCTCAACGTAAAGTTCTTTTTTTCCATCAAATTTATAATTTTTTGTTTTATAATATTCATCCATTATTACTTTAAATATTTTTTTATTCATATCATTTGGATAAGGTATAACATTGATATTTGAAAACTTTATAATTTTTGATTCTTTTTTATTAAATATTTTCCTTTTAAACTGTGAAAACTTACTAAAGTTTTGACCATTTGATTTTTTAAAAGCATCATCGTAAAAAGCAAGATATCTTTTTATATCACTTTGTTTCCAAGCATCTCTCCAACTAAAGATATTAGATAAAACAAGACTTATGTCTTTTTTTGAAACTTTGTTTAATTTATTTTCACTTATAACTAAAACTGAATTATCTAAATTTATAGAGTTATCTAGTTTTTTTATTTTAGTATTATCTAAAGCTATACAACCTTGTGTGAAATCATCTCTATCACCTTTTTCAGGAAGTCCATGTATCCAGATACCATGCCCTGTTTTACCATTTGCTTTATCATATATATTTGGATAATTTGTTGTAAGTGCTAATGGTCCGTAAAAAGGATCAAGTTTTGTTAACTTTTTAGTAAGTTTATAAGCACCAATAGGTGTTTTCATATCACCTTCTTTTTTCTTATCTCCGTCTGCTTTACCAGTAAATACACTAGATGAAAAAAGTTTTTCTTTTTTTAAAGTATCATATAGAACTATATCTTTTAAATCTTTTTGACAAATAACTACATATCTAATTGATTCATAGTAACCATTTGACACATCTTTAGATTTTAGGTTATTATCCCAATACTCTTTATTTGTTAATTGTGTATTTATGACTTTTTCAACAGCGTTAATGCCTTTTGTTCTATATAATTCTATTATATCTAAAGGTAATGCAAATAAAAAATTTGCAAATATTAAAGTTGATATAATAATATATCTCATAGCAGTAATTTTTCCTATATTTTAAGATATGAAATTGTATAATAAAACTCTTAAATTTATATATATTAAAGAGTTATAATTGAAAATTATTTTATCATTTATTTTATCTGTTACTTTAGGTTTTGCTTCATATATACATGAAGATATTTGGTGGAAGGGTGAAAGTTTACTTACTTTTTTTGATAAACATCAAATACCAAAAGATGTATATTTCAACCTTTCAAAAACTGACAAAGAGTTATGTTCAGAAATATACGCTGGCGTTTTGTTTCAAATTTTGTACGATAAAGACAATAGGATGGAACAAGCACTAATACCTATTAGTGAACAGATGCAAATACATATTTTTAAAAATCTAAAAGGTCAATTTACTTTAGATATCATACCTATCCAGTATCATGAAGTTGAACAAAATATATCTATAAAAATAAAAAATTCTCCTTATGAAGATATTTTAATTGCTACAGGAAATAAATCATTAGCAAATGAATTTGTTTTAGCTTTTAAAAATTCTGTAAACTTTAAAAGACTAAGAGAAGATGATGTTGTTTCTATTATCTTTAAACAAAAGATTAGACAAGGTAGATACTTTGGAGTTCCTGAGATACTTGGAGCTTCAGTTAAAATGAGAAGAAAAACCTATTATATTTTCCAACGTCCTGATGATAAAAGATATTATGATGATAAAGGGAAAAGTTTAACTAGTTTCTTACTAAAAACTCCTCTTAGATATAATAGAATATCTAGTAGATTCACACATAAAAGATGGCATCCTGTACTAAAAAGATACCGAGCACATCTAGGTGTAGATTTTGCAGCACCAACTGGAAGAAAAATAGTTGCTGCTGCTGCTGGAAGAGTTATCCATAAAGGTAGAAAAGGTGGTTATGGAAAAACTGTTATGATAAGACATAAAAATGGATTAAAAACATTATATGGTCATCTAAATAGTTACAGTAGAAAAATAAAAGTTGGTTCTTGGGTAAAACAAGGTACATTTATTGCTCGTGTTGGAAGTACAGGATTAAGTTCTGGTCCACATTTACATTTTGGATTATATAAAAATGGAAGAGCTATGAATCCGTTAAGGATAATAAGTGTAACAAAAACAAAACTAACCGGAAAAAAGAAAAAAGAGTTTATGAAAGTTGTTAAATCTCTTAAAACAGATTTAGACAATAGTTTAGAATATGCCAATATTCCTATGAAACTCAAGCAATTTGAGTTTTCATATAAAATATAAAGAACTCCAATATGATAAAAGAGATTAAAAATAAAAATCTAGATGAGATTCTAGAAAATATTGAAAACTATCATGCTTGTGATATAGCTGAAAATTTAAGAAAATTAAAAAAGAAAGATAGTGATAAGTTTTATGAATATCTTCATAAGATTCCTGAAGATTATCTAGGGGAAGTTTTACTTGAACTTCCTGAAGCTTTAAGAGATAAAGCTTATAACTCTTTATCAAATACTCAAATCTCTCAAGCTATTGAAGAACTTGAAACTGATGATGCTACAGATATTATTCAAGATTTAGAAGACTTAGATGAGCAAAAAGCAGACGATGTACTTAAATCACTTGACCAAGAAGACCAAGATGATATTAACTGGCTTAAAAAATATGATGAAGAACAAGCTGGTGCATATATGCAGATTGAGCTTTTTAGTGCCAATCTAAATGAAACTATTCAAGAATCAATCAATAGACTAAAAGAGCTTAAAAAAAATGATGAGATTGAAAATATACATCAAGTTTTTATTATAGATGATGAAAATTCACTACAAGCTTCAATATCACTTGAAAACTTACTTACATTTGATTTTAATTTAAAATATTCTGAAATATTAGATACAGATAAGGAAAATAACTATAAACCTTTTTCTGTATTAGGAAATGACGATATTGATGAAGTTGTTAAACAATTTGAAGATTATAATTTATCTGTTGTAGCTGTTATAGGATATAAAAATAGACTTTTAGGAAGAATCACATCAGATGATATTTTAGATGTAGTAGAACAAAGTGCTACAGAACAAATGTATCAATTAGCAGGGGTTGATGAAGAATCAGAACAAGAAGAACTTTTTAGAACTGGTAAAAAAAGAGCTTCATGGTTATTTATAAACCTAATTACTGCTATATTAGCTTCACTTGTTATTGGTTTATTTGATGAAACTTTAAAAGAATATATAGCCCTAGCAATACTTATGCCAATAGTTGCTTCAATGGGTGGTAATGCAGGGACTCAAACTCTTGCAGTTATGGTTAGACAATTGGCCCTTGGTGATATTGATGAATATAATAGTCGTGATGCTGTAAAAAAAGAGGTAATAATATCACTACTCAATGGACTACTATTTGCTATAATTTTAGGAACCATTGCCTTTATTTGGTTTGAAAATATAACACTTGGTTTTGTTATAGCCATGTCTATGATTATAACACTATTTTGTGCTGGTTTTTTTGGTGCAATTGTACCTTTACTATTAAAAAAATTAGAAATTGACCCTGCTATTGGAAGTACTGTAATACTTACAACTGTAACTGATATCATGGGATTTTTTAGTTTTCTAGCTCTTGCAAAATATATGTTAATGTAAATAGCTATGGATATAGAAACTTTACAAAATACAATAAACTCAAATGATGCAGTTATGATTTACTTTAGTGGTGAAAATTGTGGAATTTGTAAAGTTTTAATGCCAAAAGTAAAAAACCTTTTTGATAATAAATTTACAAAAGTAAAACAAATATATATAAGTGCAGATGAATATACACAAACATCTGCACAATTTAATGTATTAACCATACCAACTGTTATAGTATTTTTTGATAAAAAAGAGTTTGTAAGACAAAGTAGACATATATCTATACAAGATTTAGAAGCTCAAATACAAAGACCCTATAATATATTTTTCAAATAAGGAACAATAAAAAATGAAAAAGTTTTTTTTAATAGTGCTTGGAGTTTTAATACTATTACAATTTATACCATCAAAGATACAAAACCCAAAAACAGACAAATCTTTAGAGATAAAAGCACCAGAAAAAATTATGAGTGTATTTAAACGATCATGTTATGATTGTCACTCAAATGAAGTAAATGTACCTTGGTATGCTTCAGTTGCACCTGCTTCATTTATGATAAAAAACCATGTAGATTTAGGTAGAAAATGGCTTAATTTCTCAGAGTGGGAAAACTATACCCAAAAACAAAAAGATGATAAGCTAAAAGGGATATTTAGAACTGTTTATGCAGCTATGCCAATGGCTAGTTATTTATCTGTACATGAAGATGCAAAACTTACAAAAGAAGAGATAAATATGATAAGAAACTGGACAGGTAAAGCACCTTATTAAAGGAACTGAATGAGTGAAAAAATAGACTATTTTAAAGAAAAATCGAAAACTTATAGTAAAAATAGTAAAAGAGTAAGAAATGTCCATAATATTGCAGATGGTATATTAAAAAATATAAACTATACAAAAGATATGGAACTAATGGATTTTGGAAGTGGTACAGGACTTTTAACTATTCAAATAGCACCCTATGTTAAAAAGATAACTGCTATAGATATGTCACCTTCTATGAATGAAACATTACTAGAAAACAAACATCAAGTTGATTGTGAACTTGATATAATAGAACTTGATTTATCAAAAGAAAGTGTAGATAAAAAGTTTCATGGTATTATTTCTTCTATGACATTACATCATGTAGAAGATATAGTTGAACTATTTGAAAAGTTTTATACTATGCTTGAAGATAATGGAACAATAGCATTATCAGATTTATATACAGAAAATGGTACTTTTCATTCAGAAGATACAGGTGTATTTCATTTTGGTTTTGAGGAAAACTTTATAATTCAATGTGCAAAAAAGGCTAACTTTAAAGATATAAAATGTGAGCAAGTAAGTGTTGCAAAAAAACCTAAAGGTGAATATCCTATCTTTTTATTAACAGCTATTAAATAAAAAATTAAGATAAAAGTTTAATAAAAGCTTCTACTATAGCTTTTTTTTCTAACTCTTTTATCTTAGTTTCTAAAGAATCAACAGTTTCATTTTCTTGTAAAGTTAAACTTTTTTGTAAGATTATCTCACCTTCGTCATAGTTTTCATTTACCATATGTATAGTTGAACCACTTATTTTTTCTTTATTTTTTATAACTGCTTCATGTACAAATCTACCATACATACCCTCTCCTCCATATTTAGGAAGAAGGGCAGGATGAGAATTAAGTATTTTAAAATTATTTGTAAGAGATAATGATATTTTTTTCATGTATCCTGATAAAAAGATATACTCGCATTCATACTTTTTTAATAAATTAAATATCTCTTTATCAACATCATTATATAGTTTATTATTTACTACAAAGCTATCTATGTTTTTATCTTTTGCTTTTTCTAGTACTTTTGCATTTGTATTATTTGATATAACTAATACAATTTCTATATCTAATATATTGTTTTTAAAAGCATCATATAAAGCATCAAATCCACTTCCATTATGTGATGCTAATATTGCAATTTTTGTCATTTATTATCCTAGTTTAGTTCTAAAAATAGAACTTTACAATAGTTTTACTTTTAATTATCTTTTTATATAACCCAACTTTAACCCAACATTTTTCTAATATAATACCTTGTTTATAAAAAATATACATACATTTAAATTTAATATATAAGGAGTTAGTTATGATAGTAGAAATTGTATTTGCAGCAGGTTGTTTTTGGGGAGTTGAAAAACACTTTGAAAACTTTGAGGGAGTAGTTGATGTAAAATCTGGTTATACAGGAGGGAACTATAAAAACCCAAGATATGGTCAAGTTTTAAATTATAGAAATACTAATGATACAACAGTAGTAAATCATACAGAAGCTGTAAAAGTAGTTTTTGATAATACTAAAATAGATTCAAAAACTCTTATAAAGTCTTTTTGGGAACTACATGATCCAACACAAAGAAATAGACAAGGTAACGATATAGGAAACAACTATAGAAGTGCTGTATTTTATACTAATAATAATCAGTTAAGAATTATTAATGAAACAAAAAATAAATACCAAACACTTCTAAGAGAGCATGGTTTGGGAGAGATTGTAACTGAAATAAAACCACTAAGAAAGTTTTGGCCAGCTGAAGATAAACATCAAGATTATCTAGCAAAAAATCCAAATGGATATTGTCCAAATCATAGTACTGGTGTAAAATTTAAAAAAGATACAGAAGAGGTAAAACAAGATGTTATAAAACCTCTTAAAGGAAAAGAGATCATTGTTATAGAATCTGAAGGATTCTGTCCATATTGTGATAAGTTTGAAGCAGAAGTTACTTCTAACTATAAAGGAACTGTTCCACTAAGAACTGTATATGCAAAACAAATAAAAGGTTTTAAGATAAAAACTCCTTTAGATGCAACACCAACTATATTATTTATAGAAGATGGTGTTGAAGTTTTTGCACATAGAGGATTTTTAGCAAATAAAGGTTTTTATAAAGTACTAGGTAACTTTAAATTAGGAAAAGGAACTGAAAGTTACAATGTTGCTTTTAATAAAGGAACAGACAATAGATTTTGTAAACAATATGATATATTTAAAGATACTCCTGATGGTGTATTTATAGATAAACTTTCAGGTAAAAAATTATTTGATACAAAAGATAGATTTAACTCAAAAACAGGATGGCTTAGTTTTTATAAAGCAATCGATGGAGCTACTATTGAAAAACCTGATTATAGTTATGGTATGAGTAGAGTAGAAGTACTAGCAAAAGAGAGTGGTATACACCTAGGACATGTATTTCCAAGACCCGATGGGAAAAGAAGATTTTGTATAAATGCTACAGTCTTAGACTTTATACCAAGAGCAAAAGTAACATATTAACTTTATTTTTAAATAAGAAAAACAAGATAATCTTTTCAAAATAATTTAAATAGAAAGGATATATATGTATACAATAATTGTAGACAAAGAATGTGGTTGCTTTAAAAAAAGTGCCTATGAAAATAATATGAGCTTTAGTTTAAAAGATGATGCTTTAATGCAAGCAAATATGATGCAAAACTATATGAATGATAAATTTTGTGGTAAACATGACTTTAGGCTTGTTGAAAATGGAGATAATTTTTTAATCAATGTTTCTATGAATGAAGAGCCTAACACATCATGCTGTGGCGGGGGACATTGTTCATAAAATAATTTAATAGTACATGACGTAAGTCAATACTAAATTTTTTGTTATAAGCTATAATGTTTCAAATATTATAAAAAGGTGAATGATGAAAAAATCAACCCTGTTATTTGTAATTATTATAGCTTTAACAAAAACTATATTAGCACAAAACTTACCAGTAAAAAACCAAGATGTTTCTCCAAAACAACTAAAACTACAAAATAAACAAATAACCCAACTTGTAGCAAAAGAGTTATCAAAAAATTTACCTCAAAAAATAGATAAATATACTAGTTTTACTAAAATTGAAGCAGTAGATACAAATCTTATTTATACTTTTGAGATTAATATTGCTCCAAAAAGTGAAGAAGAGGTAAAAAAAACTGATAGAACAAGAATGAAGAAAAGTGTCACTAAAGGTATTTGTAACTCATCTAAAAGATTTATGGATGCTCAAATATCAATAAGTTATAAATATATAAACTCAATAACAAAATCAAAATTATTTCAATTTGATGTTAATCAAAAAGATTGTTATAAACTTTATGGAACTAAATAATGAAAAAGTATAGTTATCTAACAGTTTTAATCTTATTTATAAGTACATTATTTAGTGGTTGTGAAGAAAAACCTAAAACAGACATTGCAAAAGTACATTGGGATAGAGATATGTGTGCTAGATGTGTAATGGTAGTAAGTGATAGAAAAAATACAGTACAAGTAAAAGATCCCAAAACTGGAAAAAAATATATGTTTGATGATATTGGATGTACAGTTTTATGGTTTAAAGAGGAAAATATACCTTGGAAAGATGAAGCTATTATTTGGATAACAGAGGTTACTACTGGTAATTGGATAAATGCTAGAACCGCTTTTTATGATACAGACAATATAACACCTATGGCATATGGTTTTTCTGCACATGAAACTAAAGATTCTATTAAAGAAGATAAAGAGATTATTGGATTTGAAGAGGTATCAAAAAGGATTCTTAAAATAGGAAAATAGTTATAACCTCTAGTTACTAATTAGAGGTTTTGTATCTTCAAGTAATAAATTTGGTTCTACAAATGGAGCTAAATTTGTTAAAAAATTTAATAAAGTCAAAATAGGACTAGCATAAAAGAATTTTATTTTGTTATTGTAGTGCCATAACTGATCTGCATACTGATAAGCTTTATATGAAGTATCACCTACATTGTTTTTATCTATATCAAACCCAGCATATCTATCCCAATAGTTATATTCTATTAAATTAGAATTTGTAAAATTACCCCTTACATCTTTTACTATATCATCAATATTTCCTATAATTGTATTATTTTTTATAGTATTGTTTTTTATAGCAGCATGAAAATGTATAGCTTCACCATTATAAGAGATTGTATTATTTAAAATATATCTTTGCATACCCTCTTCTGTATCTTTTGAATCTATATATAAACCTTGTGAGTTGTAACTTATAGTATTGTTTTGAAATAAAAAGTTTGATACACCTGCTATTACTACACCTATTCCAGCAGCCCCTTTAGAACTTTTTATACTATTATTTAAAACTTTACTATTTTTTGCACCTCTAAACATAAGTGCTACAGAGTTATATTTATAACTATTATTTTTGATTAGATTATCTTTTGATAAACTAACATGTAAACCAAATCTATTATTAGTAAAAGTATTATTTATTATCTTATTATTATTAGCATAAGTTAGTGTTACATCTCTTACTCTATCTATGGTGTTATTCTTTATGATATTGTTATTGCTATACCAAACCTTTAGTCCATTACCTTTTAGACTTATATGGTTGTTTTTAGAGCTTATATAGTTATCTTTTATAATTGAATCATTAACCATATTCATATTTATACCATATAAGCTATTTACGATTCTACATTTTATAATCTGACAGTTATTTACTTTATTCATAACAATAGCAGAATCAAGGTTTATCATTT
>LLEK01000102.1_pt1 | contig 15357 bp, 15 predicted proteins | sample 595821 | NCBI WGS metagenome assembly LLEK01 (sample SAMN02919311, study PRJNA255460) | bioreactor metagenome | biome: chemostat; feature: culture 2011_25.1; material: sediment; isolation source: day79 25degC chemostat 2011 inoculated with Wadden Sea sediment taken from... | place: Germany: Bremen ...
ACTGGAATTGACGCAAAAATTGAATGATGAAGGCATCTTCACAGATACCTTTATGGTTTCCGCCATCAAAGGGGACGGTTTGGATCATTTTGTTGATTTTATCGCAGAGAAGCTTCCAAAAAGTCCGTGGCTTTTCCCGGAAGATCAAGTTTCTGATATGCCGGAACGTCTTTTGGCGGCTGAGATCACCCGAGAACAGCTATATCTTAAACTGCGCCAAGAACTTCCCTATTCAACAACTGTTGAAACAGAAACATGGGAAGAAAAGAAAGACGGCAGCGTCAAAATCGAACAAATCATCTACGTAGCCCGCGATGGTCAGAAGAAAATCATTCTGGGGAAAGGTGGTCAACAGATCAAAGCGATTGGCGCAAACGCCCGAAAACAGCTTGAAGAAATTCTGGATTGTCGTGTTCACCTGTTCCTGTTTGTCAAAGTCCGTGACAAATGGGGGGACGACCCGGAACGTTTCAATTACTGGGGGCTGGATTACAACGCGTAAACCATATTAAGCTTATGATTTTCTTTCCCATTTCTGCTGTTCTAATGTCTGCTGTTTGGCTGTTAAGCCTGACCTTATGGCTTATCCCCGAACAAACGAGATGGGACTACGGGTTGTTTTCGATCTACACCAGTACTTTTTTTGAACTGCCTATATTAGCTGTCCTTATCGGCACCCTTGGTATTTTCCTACATAAAAAATGCACCGATAGCCGCCTGTTCAAAATAACTATGGCGTTGAGTTGGGGATATGTCTTTTTCCCCATTCTCACCTCCGCCTTATTGATTCTCGCTGCCTTTACAGGCTTGACCGGCTATTAACGACTGCTGCGCAATTCTTCATTAAAGGCTAAAATCTTCTCAGCCAGCGTATCGACAAATACGTCTACACCAGTGAACTTAATCATTTCGTTCACTGCTTTGATCTTCTTATCTTTAAGAATTTTGCCTGATCTTTCATCGATCTTGACATCAAAATCCATTTCTAATTCTTCTGAATAAAGCCCCAACCACGTACAATTGGGTTCCAGATCGTGTTCAACACTGACAAAAAGGCAACCGTTCTCTTCGTCAGTCACTTGGATGCGATGCTCCTCGTTACAAAGAAGCGGGTCCGGCCCCAGTTTTTTGCGCAATTTTTTGATGACCATATCGACAGGTGTCTGACGTCCCACAGCCTTATTCCTTATGTTGTCTTATTGTTGAGTAGTAAAACGATCTAGTTCCAGCCCTAAACGGGCAAAAACATCCGCCCAATCCCCATGCGCCGATTGACGGTACAGTTTCACAGACGGATACCACAGACTTGTGACAGCTTCGCCCGCAACAGGCAAGCCCCAACGCCAATCAACCGCATAAGGCAAAACCATCCAGACAGGTTTACCCATTGCACCGGCCAGATGCCCAACGGCCGTGTCACAGGTGATAACCAGGTCCAGTGCTTCGATCAGGGCTGCGGTATCGGCAAAATCCAATAAATCCAAACCGTAATTGCGCACGACCTTAGAAAGCTGCGGGTCTGTCAGAACATCTGCGCCATCCCCCACCTGCAGGCTGAAAAAATCGATATTGCGCATATAAAAAAGACGTGAAAACGGCCAAATTCCGGGGGAGCGGCGCAGGTCCTTGCGATATTGACGATCACCTTGCCACACAAGGCCAACCTTTGTGCCCTCTGCCTCTTTCTCCAAGCGATCCTGCCATTGCGCAACATCACGCTCCGCAGCTTTCAGATAAGGTGTAAAGGCCGGTAAATCATCGGGGGAACCAATGCCAAGTAAACCGGGCAGGCTATTTAAGGACGCCCGTAGATCATGGCGCGGCAAGGGGGTGTCTTGTGGTACAACACCATCCAGACCATCCAATGGCGCAAACAAGCGGGCCAAATCTTTGGGACAGGCGAGATAAACTTCCCCGACATGTTTTTTGACCAAAGGAACAAAGCGGGCAAATTGAATCGCCTCACTGAAGCCACCTTCGGTGTACAAGACTATTCTTTTGTTTTTAGCCGGTTGTCCATCCCATAAAGGCGCATCATCGCCCCCCTTGGGTAAGACACAATGATAATGGGGTAGTTGAATGCGACTTTCATAGGCTGTCCAACCCTCGGCCCAATCCCCGTTTTGCAACAAAATCTGGGCTTTACGGAAATCAACTTCCGCATCTTTCGGGGCTAAGTCCTGTGCCTTTAAAATGTACTTCAAGGCACGCTTGGCATTTAAGTCATCCTGATAGGCTAACGCCAACTCCAGACAAGGGCGAACCTCGGTCGGGGCCAGTTTGGCGGCCTTCCCCAAATAATCAATCGCATCCAGAATGTCGTTATCTTCACGCATAACAACGCCAAGCGCACATAGGCCTTCCCAATCACCCGCATCAATCTGGACGGCTTTTTGGCAGGCTTGGCGCGCTTCCTGTATCTGTGCGAGATTAAGCAGGGCCAAGCCGCGCCGTGCATGTGCTTTGGCCAGCATAGGACGGTTTTCAAGGGCGCGTTCATAACTTAAAATCGCACCGTCATATTCTTCTTTGCTAGACAGGCAGTCCCCCATCATAAGATAGGCTTCTGCATGATTTCCATCCAACTTGGTTTCGCGACGCAAAACAACAAGGGCACCATTCCAATCCTTCAAGTGCATCAGTTTTGCAGCCGATTTCATATGAATATCATTTCGCCCTTTGCTATGTTCTGAAGCCAACAGGAAATGTTTGCGCGCACGTTGCGTATCCCCGACAGCCAAGACCAACAAGGCATAAAGCAAATGCGCTTCGGCATAATTTGCTTTAATTTCAAGGGCTTTTTTTACATATTCACGGGCTTGATCCCGGTTGCCAAGACGGGCTTCAATGGCCCCGCACCGATAAAAGGCTTCAAACGAATCTGGCCATTTTTCCAAAATATAGCGATATTGCTGAACAGCCCCCTGAATGTCGCCATTGCGTTCCAACAGTTGCGCCCGCCCGATATGAAATCGCACATCATCTGGGGCAAGGTCAGCGGCGCGCTCATACGCCGCATTTGCCCGTTCAGAACGCCCCAATAAGGTGAGGATTTCGCCAAGTTTACCAAAATAAGCCGCGTTATGTGGATCGGCCTCAATCGCACGTTCGATCATGGCAACCGCATCCATTTTCAACCCTCGTTCAAACGCGGCAACGCCCAACAGGTAATTTGCATCCGCATGATCAGGGTACTTGCGCAGAATATCACTGTAGATCTGAACCGCTTTTTCCATTTTCCCTTTCTTATGGGCGCGAATGGCAGCGGCTAAAGACAAGGAAACAGCAATGGGAATAGGAGCGGGCGTTGCTTTATCCTCATTGGAATCAACGCCGTTTGTGGCATGATCATTTTCTTGCGCTTGATCGGTCAAGCCGGAAAATGCAGACACGTTCTTCACCCCGTTTACTGAATTTCATCACTTTAAGCTTCCATCATATGAAATCATAGGCCATGTTCCCATAGTGTTTTTTAACTTTTTTTCTTTTTTGGTCTTACGACAATGATCTGGTCCGACCTCGGCATCGTTCTCTCCACACGAAAACATGGCGAAAACAGTATTATTCTATCTGTTTTAACGCGCCAACATGGCCGCCATAACGGACTGGTACGTGGCGGGGCGGGAAAACGGTTATCGGCAATCGCTCAACCCGGCAACCTGCTGCATTTGGAATGGAAAGGGCGATTGGATGAACATCTGGGGCAATTCACCCTTGAACTGGAAGAATCCTATAGCGCCAAAGCCCTGCATTCGCGTGAAAAACTAACATACCTGAATGTTGTCTGCGCCATGTGTGAAACCTGCCTTGCAGATCGTCAACCCGTTGAGGGCTTGTTCGGCGCTACATTGATCTTGCTGGATATGCTGGATCAGCCCCGTTTATGGCCGGAAATCTACCAACGCTGGGAATTAGGTCTTTTAAATGAGCTTGGTTTTGGATTGGACTTAACTTCATGTGCAGCCACAGGGCAAACAGGCGATTTAATTTACATTTCCCCCAAAACCGGACGGGCCGTCAGCCGCGATGCCGGGGAACCTTATAAAAACAAGCTTTTCCCTTTACCTCATCATCTACTTGTAGATGAGATAAAACCAACGAAAAAGGACCTTCTCAGCGCTTTTACCATCACCGGACACTTTTTGGACCGCTGCGTTCTGGCCCCCATTAGCAAGAAGATTCCCTCGGCACGTACGCGATTTATTGACCGAATGAAATAGATGGTTAAACTAGGGCCAAATCTATTTGATCAAATTTTTTCCTTAATTTTCGAGGACCAATGACCGATACAAACCCAGCAGGCGATATTCGCGAAACGCGATTAGCCGACGCCTTAGGCGAGCGTTATCTCGCTTATGCCATGTCCACAATTATGTCGCGCTCTCTGCCCGACGTGCGCGACGGCCTCAAGCCCGTTCACCGGCGCTTGTTATTTGCCATGCGCCAACTCAAACTGGACCCACAGAAAGGCTTTAAAAAATGTGCCCGTGTGGTCGGGGACGTCATCGGTAAATATCACCCGCATGGTGACAGTGCGGTTTATGATGCGATGGTTCGCCTCGCACAGGACTTTGCCGTGCGTTACCCCTTGGTCGATGGTCAAGGAAACTTCGGTAACATCGACGGTGATAATGCCGCCGCCATGCGTTATACCGAAGCCCGCCTGACCGAAGTTGCAATGGCCTTGCTGAGCGGAATTGACGAAGATTCTGTTGATTTTCGCGATACCTATGACGGGGAAGAAGAAGAACCCTGTGTCCTGCCCGCAGCTTTTCCAAACTTGCTGGCAAACGGATCCAGCGGTATCGCAGTCGGCATGGCCACAAACATTCCCCCGCACAACGCAGGTGAACTTTGTGACGGCCTATTACATTTGATCAAATTCCCCAATGCCAGTATCGAAAAATTGGTCGACCTTATCCCCGGACCTGATTTCCCGACCGGTGGCGTATTGGTCGAAGAACGTGCCAGCATCATCGAAACCTACACAAAGGGGAAAGGCTCGTTCCGTATTCGAGCAAAATGGGAAAAAGAAGAACTTTCCCACGGCATGTATCAAATCGTCATTACCGATATTCCCTATCAGGTCCAAAAATCCAAACTGATTGAAAAAGTAGCCGAGCTTCTGATTGCGAAAAAACTGCCTTTGCTGGCCGACATTCGCGACGAGTCCACCGAAGAAGTGCGCGTTGTACTGGAACCGCGTAACCGGACCGTTGAAGCCGAAATTTTGATGGAACAGTTATTCAAACTAACGGATTTCGAGGTTCGTTTCGGATTGAATATGAACGTTCTTGACGCAGACCAGACCCCGCGCGTCATGGATTTGCGCGAAGTCTTGCAGGCTTTTCTGGATCACCGCCGTGTCGTCTTGCAACGTCGTTCCAATTATCGTTTACAAAAGATCGAACACAGGTTGGAAATTTTGGAAGGCTACTTGATTGCTTTCCTCAATCTGGATGAAGTCATTCGTATTATCCGCGAAGAAGACCATCCCAAAGAAGACCTTATGTCGACCTTCAAGCTGACAGATGTGCAAGCCGAAGCCATTTTAAACATGCGTCTGCGTTCCCTTCGTAAGCTTGAAGAAATGGAAATCAAGACCGAACACGACCAACTCAGTGCAGAACGTGACGGTTTACAAACCTTGCTCGCTGACGAAACATTACAATGGGCACGTATTTCCGATGAAATTCGTGAAACCAAGAAAAAATTCGGTCAAAAAACCGAACTGGGGAAACGCCGCACTAACTTTGGGGATGCCCCCAGTGCAGATATCGTCAATTTCGAAGCCTTCATTGAACGCGAACCTGTCACCATTGTCTGTTCGCAAAAAGGCTGGATCCGTGCCTTTAAAGGGCACAACAACGACGAAGCCGCCATGAAATATAAAGATGGCGACAAAGAACGCTTTATTCTGAAAGGCTACACAACGGATAAGCTTTTGGTCTTTGCAACAAATGGTCGTTTTTTCACCATCGGCTGCGACAAGCTGCCGCCGGGACGCGGGCAGGGGGAACCCATCCGCCTGATGGTTGATATGGGCAATGAAAACGAGATTGTCGATATGTTCATTCACCAACCGGAACGCCAAGTCTTGCTGGCCTCAAGTGCTGGGCGCGGTTTTGCCATTCAGGAAAAAGATGTCGCTGCCCAAACCAAAAACGGGAAGCAAATTCTCAACCTGCAAGACGGTGAGAAAGCCAAAATATGCTTGCCCCTTACCGGTAATGCTATTGCCGTGGTTGGGGATAACCGCAAAATCCTGATCTTTAAAACTGAGGAATTACCCAATATGGCCCGTGGGCGTGGTGTCATCTTACAAAAATACCGTGATGGCGGTATGTCCGATGTCACAACCTTTAACCTCGAAGATGGCCTCAGTTGGCAAATGGGCGGGGATAGTGAACGCACCCGCACCGTAACGGACCTGTTGCCCTGGATTGGTAAACGAGCCGGGGCAGGGCGCTTGGCCCCCACCGGCTTCCCCCGCAACAACAAATTCACCTAAGGTTTTGATCATCAATAAAAAATGGCGTCTCTGGTAAAACAGAGACGCCAAAGCCTGATATACCCACAAAAAATAAATCGGCATTCCAATACCGATTTATCTTGAAAACTATTTTCGGCTGGTATATCTAGGTATTCAAATAACGTGGTGCGCCACTCAGGTATTATGGAAAAAAAGAACATGACCCCCACTATTTCTGCTACGCCGCGCAATGACTGGACCTTGGAAGAAGTCGAAGCGCTTTTTGCCCTTCCTTTCAACGATCTTCTCTTTCATGCGCAGAGTGTTCATCGCCAAAATTTCGATCCGAACCGTGTACAGCTTAGTACGCTGTTAAACATCAAAACAGGCGGTTGTGCAGAAGATTGCAATTACTGTTCTCAATCGGCCCATCATGAAGCGGAATTAAAAGCGGAAAAGATGATCCCGTCTGCCGATGTCATCGAAGCTGCCAAAGCTGCCAAAGAAGGCGGTGCAACCCGTTTTTGTATGGGCGCGGCCTGGAGCTCCCCCAAAGATCGCGACATGCCGGAAATTCTGAATATGGTCAAATCTGTTAAAGATCTGGGCATGGATACCTGTATGACATTGGGCATGTTGTCTGATAAACAAACCGAACAGTTAAAAGAAGCCGGTCTGGATTATTATAACCACAACATCGACACGTCCCGTGAGTATTACGACAAGGTTGTCAGCACACGTACATTTGATGACCGTCTCGCCACATTGGACCGCTGCCGTGACAATGGCATTAAACTGTGCACTGGCGGTATCATTGGCATGGGCGAAACGCGCACAGATCGTGCGTCCATGATGGTAACCTTGGCAAACCTGCCCAAGCATCCGGAAAGTGTGCCGATTAACATGCTGATCCCGATCGAAGGCACACCGTTTGAAGCCAAAGCTAAAATCGACGATTTTGATTTTGTCAGAACCATCGCGGTTGCCCGTATCGTTATGCCCGCATCCTACGTTCGCCTGTCTGCGGGCCGTGAGGAAATGAGCGAAGAGCTACAAGCCTTGTGCTTCTTTGCCGGTGCGAACTCCATGTTCTATGGTGACAAGTTGCTCACCGCTGGAAACCAAAGCGTCTCCAGTGACCGCAACATGTTTGAGCGCCTCGGCATTCAGCCCGAAGAACACCGCGAAGGTAAACCCATGTTGGAAGCAGCCAGTTAAGCTGACACCACAAAAACGCGAAAAAGGCTGTCGAAACATCGGCAGCCTTTTTTATGTAAGAAAAAAAGGGCCCCTGAAATTCTTCAGGAGCCCTTTTTTAAATCCGGTTAATCCTATCCGAAGATCACCGTCGGCAACCAGGTTGCCAACCCCGGGAACAAGGCCAGCAAGCCAAGTCCGATCATTTGAATAAGAATGAACGGGACAACGCCTTTGTAAATTTGCATCGTTGAGACCTCTTTCGGGGCAACACCACGCAAATAGAACAGCGCAAAACCAAAAGGCGGTGTCAGGAACGATGTTTGCAAGTTCATCGCCATCATCACACCCAACCAAACCGGGTTCAAATCCATCATCAACAGAACCGGGGCCACAATCGGAACAACCACGAATGTGATCTCGATAAAGTCGAGGAAGAAGCCCAGAACAAACATAACGGCCATCACAACCAACATGGCACCGACAACACCACCCGGCAGATCGTGCAACATCTCGTGAACCATATCGTCGCCACCAAGGCCACGGAAGACCAAGGAAAAGACAGACGCCCCGATCAAAATGACAAACACCATTGAGGTGATGTCCATCGTTGAACGACAAACCGTTTGCAGGATTTCCGCATCCCACACCCGTTTCAACGCCATGATAAGGCCGTACACCAAAACCAGACAGCAAACAACGGACAGTCCAATCCCGAACATATTGGCGAGATTAATCTCGTTCATGCCAACGCGTAAGTCCATTGTATTGGTCAAAATGAGCATCACAACCAAGGACAAACCCGCCGCATAGAACGGAACACCGTGGTTTTCATCAATACGCAACCCGGCCAAAAGCAAAGCGCCGATTGAACCTACTGCTGCGGCTTCAGTCGGTGTCGCAACCCCAGCCAAGATAGATCCCAACACAGCCACAATCAAAATGATTGGCGGGATCAAGGCATGGGCAATACGTTTACCTAAGCCATCCACATTCAGTTCTTCTTCCGGGATCGCCGGTGATGTTTCCGGTTTCAACCATGCGACCAACAGCTGATACAAAATATACATACCAACCAAGCCAAGGCCCGGGATCAAGGCACCCGCAAACAAATCACCAACAGAAACAGGTTCCGGCGAGAAGTTCCCCATAGCCCGTTGCGCATCGGAATAAGCGTTTGAAATCTGATCGCCCAACAGAACCAGAACAATAGAAGGCGGAATGATTTGCCCCAAAGTCCCGGCTGCACAAATGGAACCACAAGCCAGTGACGGATTATATCCGCGCTTTAACATGGTCGGCAAAGACAACAACCCCATTGTCACAACAGTTGCCCCCACGATCCCCGTCGATGCAGCCAACAAAGCCCCAACGATAGAAACAGAGACACCCAAACCACCCCGCAAGGTTCCAAACAACATCCCCATGCTGTCCAGCAACTTCTTCAGCGACCTTGGAACGCTCTAGCATTACCCCCATGAAAATAAATAAGGGAACGGCGATCAACACCTCGTTGGTCATCGCGTTCCAAAGATACGCGAGGGTAGAGCCCCAAATAAGGACCACGTAAAAACATCCGTAGCCACACCCATAGCGGCAAAGAAAATACTTGTACCCGCCAACGTAAAGGCAACGGAAAACCCAACATCAAAAAGCCGCATGTCACGACGAACATGGCAAGGCATAAAATTTCAGCGATTTCCATAATCAGGGCACCTCGTGTAATTCATGGTCTTCTTCCGGTACCACAACGCCCTTTAAAATCAGGAACGAGCGCAATGCCAGCCCAATACCTTGTAGGGCAAGCAGAAAACAGAATACCAAAATAACGGATTTTAAGATAAACAAAGCCTGAATACCGCTTGTCTCAACAGAACCTTCCATAATCGACCAGGATTGGTAGACATATTTCCATGAGGAATCTGCGATCAAAACACAAACGGGTAGAAGCAGGAAGACAACGCCGAAAATATCAATCACGGCCTTTTTATGAATGCTGGCTTCACGGTAAAAGACATCAACCCTGACGTGTCCATTGTGCAACAGGGTATAACCGGCACCGATCATAAAAAGGAAGGAATGCATATAGACGACTGATTCCTGCATCATAATGGAACCAAAGCCGAAAACGTAACGCAACACTACGACAGAAAACTGGGTGATTACCATAATCACGGCCAACCAAGCGACAGTCTTACCGATCGTCTGATTCAATCCATCGATGAAACGCATTAAAGCCACAAGAAAACCCAAGGCTTTTCTCCTTTTAAAAAGAGAGTGTGTATCATCATAAAAATTTATGATTTTTCTTGATTATTGGATGGAAAATGGCGGATCGAAATAAATCCGACCCACCATTTTGTTCATCATTAGTCGTATTTGAACGGCAAGCGACGTGCATCCCAGTACGCGTTCTCAGACATATCAGACCAACGCATTGCTTTCTTACGGAAGTCTGCAAAGTGTTTGAAGACCTTGCCTGTCATGTCGTCACTGGCAGCCACTTCGCGCATAACTTCACCAGACGCTTCACCAATTTTGGTCATAACGTCATCAGAGAATTTACGCAATTGTACACCATGCTTGTTCAACAGAACATCAAGGCTGTCACCGTTACGGGCGTTGAATTCAGCCATCATGTAGTTGTTTTCCGCCATCGTAGCATTGCGAACGATTTCTTGATGCGCCGGAGATAAAGATTTCCAGACATCCAGGTTTACGCCGCAAGACAATGTAGAACCCGGCTCGTGGAAACCCGGGTAGTAGTAGAATTTGGTTGTTTTATAGAAACCAAATGCCAAATCATTCCACGGACCAACCCATTCCGTTGCGTCAATCGCACCGGACTGAAGGGACGGGAAGATTTCGCCGCCCGGCAGTGTGATCGCTGCTGCGCCCAATTTACGCAGAACTTCGCCACCCAGACCCGGCATACGGATTTTCAGACCTTTCAGGTCTTCTACTGTGTTGATTTCTTTATTGAACCAACCGCCCATCTGAACGCCTGTGTTACCACAAGCAAACGGTTTTACGTTAAAGCCAGCTGCCAGTTCGTCCCACAGTTCCTGACCGCCTGCATGATGGATCCACGCATCCATTTCACCCGCTGTCAAACCAAACGGCACAGCAGTGAAGAAGTTGAATGCTTTGTGTTTACCTTGCCAATAATATTCTGCACCGTGGTACATATCGGCTGTACCACTGGAAACAGCATCAAACGCTTCAAGAGCCGGTACCAATTCACCGGCTGCAAACAATTTAACGGTCAACTGACCGTCTGTCATGTCCGTGATACGTTTCGCAGCACGTGCAGCACCTGTACCTAGGCCGGGAAAATTTTTCGGCCAAGTTGTAACCATTTTCAGTGTACGTTTACCGCTGGCGATTGCAGGCGAAGAAACTGCAGCCGCTGCACCAACCGCGACGCCGGAAGCAGCTCCGGCGAGAAAATCACGACGCTTCATGTGAAAACCTCCCTAATCACATTACAAATAAGAGCTCGGAATTAATCCCGAACATCGGTATAATCAAACCAATGAGAAATAATGTTACGGGAGATGCAAATGCGATGCAATGAAAAGCAGCTACCAAGTACTACTTAGTCCGTTGCATTAATTAATTTTTTCTAGGTATTAGTCGGTATCCAGCGGTACCCAAAGTCCGTCAACACAACCTTCCAGAGGTGTGTAACGTTGCTTGTACGACATTTTGCGGCACTCTTTAATCAAGTAACCGAGATAAACATAGGGCAAGGCATTTTCCCGAACATGTTGAATGCACCAAAGCACTATATAGTTTCCGACTCCACTATAGGCATTGTCGCTGGAAAAAAAGCTATAAACAGCAGATATACCGTCATCCAGATGATCCAGCAATAACGCGGCAACCAACTTCCCTTGGTCGCGAAACTCGACAATAGATGTTTCCACTGGTGTTTCTTCGACCATCGAACGATAGTCAAAAAAGTCCATAGACGCCATATCCCCATCGGTATGACGCCCATGTTGATATTTTTCAAACAATTGAAATTGTTCCTGCGTCGCAATAGGCTCGCAAAATTGTGCCTGCAAGTGTGAAAAACGTTTTGCACTGCGCCGCTGATTTTTAGAAAAGACAAATTGCGTCGCATCAACACGTACCGGAATGCAGGCAGAACAATTGGGACACACGGGCGAATAGGCCATAAAATGACTGCGTCGAAAACCGCCCTTGGACAAGGCATTATGTAGGGCGTTCGCGTCCTTACCGCTCAACTCCGTCACAATACGTCGTTCCACCTGCCCATCCAGATACGGACAGGCGAGGGGAGAGGTCGTATAGAAAAAGACTTTGGGTTTTACCCGGTCCTGACGCATGACACTCCGCCTTACTGTTTAATTACGTTCCACGCTATTCAACACCAACGTTCCTGCTAACATATCATGTAAGCAGCGTCTTTTGGTATTGAAAAGACTGACAATTAGAATCAAAAACGACGTTGGCGGTGCCGTAAAGAAAAAAACCGCCGTTTGGATAAAAGCCTGCAATATTTCCGGTTGCCCGCCATCCAGACGATAGACACGAATGCCGACAAAACGCATGCCGTATGTCGCACTTTGGGGCGAGGCAATTAAAAACGTATGATAAAGGATCGGGATCAGTGCCAAAACCGCCATTAAAGGGCCAAACAACAAGCCAAACGACATAATCCCGGCGATACTCGCAACAACGGCCCCAACCAACCCCAGGCTTGCACATATAATGAAATCAATCACATATGCGATAATCCGTTTGACTGAAATACCCTCATAATATTCAGGACTTTCAATCGGATCTGGGCCTTCCGCTTTTCGGTTGGCACTCGTCTCTTGCCACCGCGCAGACGGTGTTACGGATCGAATATCAGTCATTCTTTTTCCTTCGTTTTCGACATTTCGTTCATATATATATACAATTAGGTCGAAGGTAATAAATAAACAAGTTATTGACGGAAGTTCCTTCAATCTCTATTGAATGCTTCCAAGTGACACTTACACGATAAAGAAGTATAAAGAAATGAATATCGATCCACGAGAGTTTAGAGACGCGTTAGGAAATTTTGCAACCGGAATTACGGTTGTGACAACCTTGTGCCCCGACGGGAAACCGATCGGCGTGACAATCAATTCCTTTGCCTCTGTTTCTCTGGAACCGCCACTGGTGCTCTTTTCCCTGAAAACCGACAGCCCCTTAAGCGATTTTTTCCTAACACAAGATCATTTCAATATCTGCATTCTGTCTGAATCACAGGAAAAGGTCTCCAACCTGTTTGCTGGTCGTGAAGAAAATAAATTCGATCAAGTCGAATGGGTTCGCGGTGAAAACGGTTGTCCCAACCTAAAAGGGGCGCTCGCCATTTTAGAATGCAAACGGGCCGAAGCCCATATCGGGGGCGACCACACCATTTTCGTTGGTGAAGTCACCCGCATTGAAATGGAAGAAAACGGCGGACCTTTATTATATTATAAAGGTGGCTATAAAACGTTTTAATCAACGTGCCTTGAAGACAGGTTTTGTTTTGTCCATAAAGGCCTTGAAACCATTCTGATAATCCTCAGAATCACATGTTGAAAAAGCTTCGTCCAGTTCTTCGAGGCTCAACGGTTGCGGCTGTTTCAATCGACGGACCATCTTTTTATGTAAACGGGCCGCCAACGGCGCACCTTTGGAAATTCGCTCTGCACACAGGCGGGCTTCTTCTTCGACTTCCCAATCTTCAACAATCCGGTTAATCAACCCGACACGCAGAGCATGGGCGGCATCGATAACCCGGCCTTCCAGCAATAATTCCAGCATCACAGCCGGGCTGACAAGGCGTAAGATCGCATCCAGTTCAGGATAGGCCAACGTATGCCCCAGACGATTAATCGGTACGCCAAAACGCGCGCTTTCACCTGCAATGCGCATATCACAGGCACAAGCGATTTCCAAACCACCCCCCGTGCAAGCCCCCTTGATCATGGCAATGGTCGGATGCTGACATTCTTCAATCGCCTGAACGGTACGTGTGACAACCTCGCCATATGCCTTCGCCTGCGCTGCGCTGGACCTTTGTTCAGGAAATTCCGATATATCGGCACCAGCAGCAAAAGCTTCATCACCCGCGCCACGTAATATCAGGCAGCGCAACGTATCATCTGCGGATAATTCTTCGATCACATCGCCTAACTGTTGCCATGCCGGTTTGGTCAAGGCATTGCGTTTATCGGGATTATTTAAGGTAATCGTTACCGTTTCACCATCACGTTGGACTAAAATCGGGTCAGTCATTGTCTTTATTTTCTCCGCACGTTCCAAAATTGTTTGACGAACAAACTATCAAGTTTGCAAGATAAGGCAAATTGTTTGCACATAAGGATGAACACTCATGCAACAAAACAGCTTTCTCAGCCTTGGCCCACACGGGTTTCACCGTATCGCCTATACACAATGGGGATTTGCCGAAGCCGGTCGAACGGTCTTTTGCGCCCACGGTTTAACACGCAACAGCCGTGACTTTGATTTTCTGGCACAAAGTCTGTGCGAGAATCATCAAGTTATCTGCCCCGATATGGCAGGGCGCGGTCAAAGCGATTGGTTGTTAAACCCGAATGATTACGGTTTTCCAACTTATCTCAGTGACGTGGCTGCCTTAATGGCAAAAGTCGGCGAAGAACAAATCGACTGGATCGGCACCTCAATGGGCGGGCTGATCGGCATGATGCTCGCCGCCCAAGTCAACAGCCCCATCCAACGCCTGATTGTAAATGATGTCGGACCTTTTATCACAAAAGAATCGATTTCTTTCCTTGGTAGCTATCTGGGACTTGATATGAGTTTTCCCTCTCTGGAAAGTATCGAAAAACATTTGCGCCAAGTCCACGAACCTTTTGGGAATCTTAGCGATTCCATGTGGCATCATTTGGCACAACATAGCTCCAGAAAAAACGAAGACGCTCAGCTTGTCTTGCATTACGACCCGGCAATTTCCGTTCCTTTCAAAACTTCAGAACCTGCCGATGTCGACCTTTGGCCTGTTTGGGAGGCTATTCAATGTCCGGTTTTAATTCTCCGAGGGGAAAATTCCGACCTGCTTTCAAAAGAGACTGCAGAAGAGATGTTGAGACGAGGCCCCGATGCTGAACTCGTTGAAATCCCTCAGGTTGGGCATGCTCCGGCATTGATGGAAGAGAGTCAAATCGACCTTGTCAAACGGTGGTTGGCAGGTTAATTTTCAAAATAACTCGAAAAAATCAATTATTTGGCTTAACTCCAAGGTAGACTTTCGTGTAAATTGATCGTTAAATCGCTTTGTAGTAATGGTTTGGATAAAAATCCATCCCAACGCCGTAATGATATAGTGGCCGGAGACAAAATATGAATCAGCTTGTGACGACAAACGATGCGCAATCCACAGACCTTATCAAAGGCGATGGTTTGGAAGATTACGTAACATTTAAAATTGCTGATCAATTGTTCGGCATTCCTGTTTTGAAAGTTCAGGACATTTTAATGCCCGACCATATCGCCTTCATCCCATTGGCCCCGAAAGAGGTTGCAGGGTCGATCAACCTGCGTGGTCGTATCGTCACTGTCATTGATGTGCGCGTCCGTCTTGGCCTGCCCAAACGCGCAGACAAAGGACAAAGCATGGGGGTGACCGTTGAACACGTCAACGAGCTTTACAGCTT
>LLEK01000105.1_pt1 | contig 15285 bp, 14 predicted proteins | sample 595821 | NCBI WGS metagenome assembly LLEK01 (sample SAMN02919311, study PRJNA255460) | bioreactor metagenome | biome: chemostat; feature: culture 2011_25.1; material: sediment; isolation source: day79 25degC chemostat 2011 inoculated with Wadden Sea sediment taken from... | place: Germany: Bremen ...
ATCTCTATAAACTACATAAGGAATATTGTTTTTATCAATTGCTATAGAAGTATAAAGTACATTTTTTGCTAAAAAGCCGTTTTTACCAACTACTTTCCAAGAATTTGTATCTTTATTGTATTTTTGTACTATAGCTTTTTTTGAATTTTCATAATCCATATAAACTACATATGGGATATTATTACTATCTATTATAATTTTTGTATATTGTGCATTCCCTTGTGAAAAACCACTATTTCCCAGTATCTCCCAAGAGTTTGTATCTTTATCATATTTTTGTACGGTTATTTTATTTGAATTTGCACCATCTCTATATACAACATAAGGATTGTTATTTTTATCTATTACTATTTCTGTAAGATAAACCTCTCCTTGAGAAAACCCTGCTTTCCCTACAACTTCCCAAGAGTCTGTGTTTTTATTATACTTTTGTACAGTTACTTTAGACCAATTTCTTTGATCTTTATAAACTATATAAGGAATATTGTTTTTATCTACTACTAAAGATGTATTGTTTACTCCTCCTTGAGAAAACCCTGCTTTCCCTACAACTTCCCAAGAGTCTGTGTCTTTATTATACTTTTGAACAGTTGCTTTATGAGAATTTGCACTATCTTGATAAGCTACATAAGGAATATTATTAGTATCTATTACTATTGTTGTAAAAGAGACTTCTCCTTGTGAAAAGCTCGTATTCCCTACAACTTCCCAAGAGTTTGTACTTTTATTATATTTTTGAACAGTTGCTTTATGAAAATTTGCACCATCTTTATATACTACATAAGGAATATTATTAGTATCTATTACTATTTTTATATGAGAAGCTATTCCTTGTGAAAAATTTAAACTTCCTACTATTTCCCAATTTGTATCTTTATCAATAAAACTTGAAGCTTTAGAATTATTTATATAATACCATCTATAAAAGTTACTATCTAAATTATATTTTATTCCATTTTGAGTATATTTTGATTGTTCTCCTAACTCTTTAGTTAATACAAGAATATCATGAGTTATAAGAGGTAAACTTGTTCTATCCCCTTTTGTAAATACTTCAGTAGCACTTTCTTGACCATCTCCTTGTGGATTATCTGTCCAAAAGTCTAGATTATCTCTTATTATATGGCTATATACTTTATTTCCTACTTTTACTTTTGTTTCATTTGGAAAGTCTTCTAAGTTTATAACTTCAATTCTATTATTTAAAACAAGAGCATCATCTTCTATTTTCATATTTTTACAAGTTATATTATTTGGCAGTTTTCCATTTAGAACTAATGATTTACCTTCTTGGTTATAATATCTATTATTGTTATCTTTATAACATATTTCATTGTTTATTTCTGTTTTACTTAAAAACTGACTTTTATAGATTGAGTATGTAGGTTCCGATTTATATATATTATTGGTACTTTGAAAAGTTTTTATATCAGTTATTCCTTTATCAAGAGATGATATTTTCATTACACTTGCTTTTTCTGAATATGCTCTATCTCTATAAGCTACATAAGGAGTATTATTTTTGTCTATTGCTATAGTTGTATAATGTGCTCTTTCTTTTGAAAAACCTATTTGTCCTACTACTTTCCAAGAGTTTGAGTTTTTATCATATCTTTGAACAGTTGCTTTTTTTAAGTCTGTATAATCTTGATAAACAACGTAAGGAACATTATTTTTATCTATTACTATTGAAGTATATCCTGCTTCCCCTTTTGAGAAACCACTATTCCCTACTACTTCCCAAGAATTACTATCTTTATTATATTTTTGTACTGTTATTTTATTCGAATTCATTTTATCTTGATAAACTACATAAGGAATATTGTTATTATCTATTGTTATTCTTGTAAAATGTCCCTGTAAAAAGCCAATTTGCCCTACTACTTCCCAAGAGTTTTTATCTTTATTATATTTTTGTACAGTTGCTTTATATGAATTTGGAATATTTAAATATATTACATATGGAATATTATTGCTATCTACTGCTATTGATGTTTCATAAATATGACTTTCAGAAAAGCCTGCTTTAGCTAATATTTCCCAAGAGTTTTTGTTTTCATTATATTTTTGTACAGTTACTTTTTTTGAATTTGCGCCATCTTGATATACAACATATGGAGTATTGTTATTATCTATTATTATTTTTGTATATTCTACTCCTCCTTGTGAAAAACCTTCTTTACCTACTACTTCCCACAAATTTTTTTCTCTATTATATCTTTGCACAGTTATTTTATTTGAATTGGCATTATCTTTATAAACTACATAAGGGATATTGTCATTATCTATTGCTATTTTTGTAAAATATGCTTTTCCTTTTGAAAAGCCAGAATTTCCAACAATTTTCCAATAATTTGTATCTTTATCATATTTTTGTACAGTTACTTTACTTGAATTCGCATAATCTTGATAAACCACATAAGGAATATTATCATTATCTATGGCTATTTTGATATAACTTGATAATCCTTTTGAGAAACCTAAATTTCCTACTGCTTCCCAATCTCCATCTTTAGCAACAAAACTTGAAACTTTAGGGTCATTTACATAATACCATCTATAAAAACTATTATCTTTATCCCATTTTATTCCATTTTGTGTATATCTTGATTGTTCTCCTAGTTCTTTTGTTAATACTAATATATCATGAGTTATTACTGGTAAACTTGTTCTATCCCCTTTTGTAAATACTTCAGTGGCATTTTCTTGTCCATCTCCATAAGGGTTATCTGTCCAAAAGTCTAAACCATCTCTTACTATATGAGTGTATACTTTGTTACTTACTTTAACTCTTTCATTGGGTTTAGTAGAAGATATATTTACAATAGATATTTTATTTTCAAAAGAAACTAGCTTTTCTTTATGTATAGTTACTACTAAAGTATCACTTTCATTATTTAAAGAATCTTTTAACATTATATTAAAAACTCTATCTCCACTTTCTCCAGAAGTGTCAAGTGATATATTTGCTTTTCCTGAAAATTCAATGGTTTTATTAGTATCTATAGCATTTACAAATATTTTTGAATTAACTTCTCCATTTACTTCAACTTCTGTAAATTCTTTTATGGTAGTTGTTGGAGTATTTGTTAAGCTTGGTTTTTCTTTATTTGTATAGTCATTTATCCAGTTATATATAAAACTATCTGTTTGGTTAGTCCAAAATCCTTTTTTATTTTTTACAAGAACAGATATAGTATGACTTCCTTCATTTAAGTTATTTAAAATAGTAGAATTTTCTATATTGAATTCATTTGAGTAATCATTCCCATCAACACTATATTTATAGTGAGTCAGTCCTTTACCAACAATTGAAAAACTAATATTTTGTTTATTTGTAGTATTGTTTTCAAAACTAGAGATTATTGTAGGTTCACTGTTAAAGGTATTTACTAAATTATCTAGTTGTGTATCATTTGTAACTATCTTTTTTAATTTTATTAAATTTTTCCCAATTAAATTTATAGCACCATTATCTACAATTACATTTTCTTCTATATTAAATTTATTAGAAAACTCTGTTAAAGTTGTATTAAGGTCTCCATTAGCAGAGAATGCTGCTAACATCAATCCATAAGATTTTGAAGGAGTATTTTCTAACGTATCTTTTGTAATTGTTGAAGGTATAGTTTTTAAAATGTCAATTTCATTATTATCTGAAATTATTTCTGAAATAGATTGATTTATATTTTTAATATTTTGTGTCTCAAAACCAGAATTTTTAATTTTTCTATAAGCTAGTTCTGTAAAAGGTGTGATATTGATAGTATTTTCACTTTTATCAACAACAGTTACAGCCCTTAAAGGGATGGTTAAATTCACCTCTTTATTTGTATATTCGTCTAAATAAACTCCACCAGTAACTTCTACTAAAATAATTCCTTTATATTCACCTACATTTATGGTGTATTGCCCATTATCATTGGTCTTTCCTGTAGCTATAGTTATATTATTATCATCTTTTACAATTACTTGTGCATCTTTTATATAATTTGCTACAACATGCCCTGATATACTTGTAGAACTTTGGTTATTGTTATTTGTATTACTATTACAAGCAGTAAATATAAAAATAATAATTAAATTTATAATTGTGAGAGATAGTCTCATTTTGGACCTTTATATTGACTTGTAGTCAATCGTAGCATATTAGCGTCACAGTTTACGTTACAGTTTTTTAAATTATAAAATTTGCATAGAGTTTTTAATTATAATAAAAATTATTTTTTAACTATAAATACTTTATATTTATTAAGTATTATTGTATTTTATATCCTAAGTCTTGATTGTTTGATAGTTCTAAATCGGGAACTTTTTTCTTTAATCTAAAAACAGATCCTCTTATTTTGTTTATACAAAAGTTATCATTTTCCCAAACATGATTAAATATTAAATCATAAGATATATTATTGTTTTTATGTTTTGTTAATATGTCTATAAATTTTTTCTCTTTTTTGGTTAAGTCTATCTCTATATTTCTATAGTATAAAATTTTTTTATTATTACAAAATGAGTATTCATTTTTTAGATTTATTTTTGTTGTCGTTATAATAGGTTTTATATTTTTTTTTAATTTTGCTAAAATTAACATGATGTTTACTTTTAAAACTTCATTTTTAAAAGGTTTTAAGACATATCCATAAGAGCTACTATTTTCTATTGAAAATAATACCTCTTTATCATAATATGCAGTGATAAAAATAGAGGGTATTTTATACTTATTATATACAATATCACAACACTGTATCCCATCAATAGCACCATTTATATCAATATCCATTAGTAAAATATCAGCTTTTTGATTTTCTAAAAAGTTTATAGTATCTTTATGATTTGATGTAATAGCTAAAACATTAAAACCAGAATTAATTAAATATGTTTTAATATGATTAGCGATTGTTAAATCATTGTCAACTATCAATATTTTATAATGTTTCATAATACCTTTTTTGCCTCTAACAAATCATATAAAACTTTTTACACCCAAAAACAAACTTTTCACAAATTTTTATAATTTAATTTATTTTTAAATTATTTATCAGAAGAAACATATACCCACACATTCTATATAAATAGTGTCACAGCTATTGTCACAATAAATTAAAATTTTTTACAAATTTTTTTCTTTTATTATTTTGATTCATTTTTACACAAAGGAAAAAATATGAAAACAAGGCAAATAAACAATGAGGGTTTAAATTTAATAAAATATTTTGAATCATTAAAATTAGAAGCGTATCAAGATAGTGTTGGTATATGGACTATTGGTTGGGGACATACAGGAGATAAACCCAATGATGGAACAATCTTTGAGGGAAGAAAAATAACACAAGGTGAAGCAGAACAGTTTTTAGCAGATGATCTTGCCGAGTTTGAAAAAGCAGTAACAAATTTAGTTGATGTTGATTTAAACGACAATCAATTTTCAGCTTTAGTAAGTTTTGCTTTTAATTTAGGTTCGGGAAATTTAGGTAGCTCTACACTTTTAAAACTACTAAATAACAAAGACTATTTTAATAGCTCAAAAGAGTTTGTAAGATGGAGTAAAGCAGGTGGAGATAGACTAAGAGGCTTAGTTAGAAGAAGATTATCTGAAAGAAATCTTTTTTGTTCTTTTTCTAAACCTATTGTTAGTGATATTCCTGATGATTGGGAAAAAACTTATCTTACTTTATAGTAAAAAAGGATTAAACTTTATAGTTTAATCCTTTTTGTTTTATTCTTTTTTTAGAAACTCTTAACTAAATTTAGGATGTAATCCTGCTAAAACTGAATCAATCTCATAGATACTATGGTGATCGAATGGAGGTAATAAAATAGCTTTTATAATTCCAATATATTCTTTTTTTAATTCATCAAAACTAGCTGGTTCTTCTCTTGAAGGTATTTTCCCTTCCCCTAAAATTTCCTCTAGTTTTTCAGTTATTTTATTATCAATACTCTCTTCTAGTTCTTTATGGTACCATAAAAAATAAAGCATCATACGAGCAGCTGTACCACTTGGTCCACTTAGTAATAGTTTTTTTTCATTTAGACCATGTTCTACCCATTGTACTTCTTTCTCTCCCCCTTCTAAAGTAATAACATTTAAAGAAGTTCCTGTTGTTGCATTTTCTAAACTATGAGGAGCTTCAGAAAAAATATTATCTACTAACCAATTTGTTACACCAGCATCTATACAAAGACTTATTTTTTCTTTTTTTTCATTGTTCCAAAAGTTTTCTTTCATTGAGTCTGTTATTTCATGTTGTGTAGGGGAATTTGTATTATGCTTAGAATTACGAGTAGCAATTTCTAAACGTGTATCAATTCTTTCAAATACCTTTTTATAAATAAAAGTAGAATTCTCTTTAGCTATACTAATACCAGTTTTTATATATTCGTATGGCATATCCCATATTTTCTTATCATAATTTATAGTTCCTTTTAGTGGATAAGTAGTATTTAATTCATCAAAATAACTTTTAGATACTCCTTTAAAAGCACCTTCATCAGTTAAAATTTTAAGTATTAAGAGATTCCCTATAATAGTTTCATCATTTAAAGTTCCTCCTGAATAACGTTTGAATTCTTCTTTCATTTTTTCATTTTTAGTTTCTTTGTAAGCACTTGAAATATTTTTATTAATTTTATTAGCTACTTCTAATAGTTTTTTTTCTGTATTTAATTTCACACATTCTTTTACTTCTGCACTATATATTTCAGTATATTCTTCTGAATAAGCTTGAAAGTCATGTAATATTTTATAATCTAACATTTTATTTCCTTTTTTCTTTTTAAAATTTGTATTCTTTTTTAATACACCATCACACTATTTAACTCCTTTATAAAGTTTAAACTTTATAAAGATGTGAAATTATCCAATATAAAAATTTGCTAACAATTTGTATCGATTATTTATATATTTTTCAAATTATTAACAAATTCCTATATGTCATTATTTCAGTAACTTAATCAGAAATACTCTTTCTGGTTAGGTAAACAAAAACAAAAAGGATAAAAGATGGGTTTAGGTGAAGAATTTAAAGGTCTGCCAATGGAGTCACTGATTGGTGCTCCTCTTACAGCTGCTTGTGAATCAAATTTAAAGTTAGCAAGAACAACATCTGAGTTTATAGAAACAGTAGGTTTTGATAAAGATAAAGATGGTAAAGAAACAATAAGAACTGCAAAGTTCTCATATAATGTAGTAGATGATAAAGGTAAGTCACAAAAAGTTGATTTAGATGTTCCTTTATTAACAATCGTTCAGATTCCAAGTTTAAAAGTTGATTTAGTTGATATCACTTTTGATATGGAGATTAAAACTTCTGAAACTGATAAGTCTTCTAGTTCTAAAGAAGGTAAGATGTCTGCTGAACTTAGTGGAAAAATCGGACCATTTAGTGTTAAAGCTTCAGTTTCTGGTTCTGTTTCTTCTCATAAAGAAAATACAAGAAGTACAGATAAATCAGCTAAGTACCACGTACAAGTAAAAGCAACAGATCATGGTATGCCAGAGGGACTTGCAAGAGTTCTTGATATTATGAATAAATCAATTGCTGCTCCTCAACAAGAACAACCACAAGTTAACCCTCCTAAGGATGACAACCCTCCTAAATAATGGATAGTTAATAAAATTATAAAAGTAAATATCTAATCTTCAAATGAAGATTAGATGTTTATCAAAAAGGACACAAATGGAAAAGTCATTCGCATTAGCAGACATAAAATGTATTAAAAGAATCACCATTGGAAACATCGACCCAAATAACCCAATGAAAGATGAAAAAAAAGAAGAACAACTAGAAAAGTTAAATGAGTATTTAAATGGTTATCCAAAAGGTAAGATAATAGGAAAAGATGTTAGTTTTGGTGTTTTTCAAATGGGAGAACACCAACTAACAATGCAATCTACTACATATCATGTTGGATTTACAAGAGAAGTAAGATAAAAAATAAGGATTTAAAATGGCAATTTTTTTAGATAACGTATTAACAGCAATACACAATTCAGTTATAGAAGCTCAAAAAATATCAGAACAACAACATATGAGAACACTAGGTAGATATTTTTATTTAGATAATGGAAAAATGGAGCATGATGGTATAGAAGTAGAAGATTTAGGTATGCCTAAAAATATTGATGTAAAACTACCGTTTCTTCAAGAGGATACAGTAAAGTATCATGATGTAAAACTACCTCTTATAGCACTAAGTCCTCCAAGTTCTATGAAAATAAAAAATATGAAAATCTCCTTTGAAGCAAAAATAACAGGTGTTGATAATAAAAAAGAAGGTAGAGGTTTCTTTAAATATTTAAAAAAGAAGAATAGTGATGAAATTATTAAAAAAGAAGAAGATGATAATACTGCAAAAGGTCCTATTCAATTAGACTTAAGTCCTGGAGAAAAAGGTGCTGGTTTAGCAAAAATAGAGATAGAGTTTATGAACTCAGATGTACCTGAAACATTTGCAAGAATCAATGATCATATTGTAAAAACTTTCCCTTTTTAAAATAGTAAGGAATTAAAATGTATGAAATTATAAAAGTATCATTGGATAAGATATTTATGCCTACTGATGATATTGAAGCTAAAGATTATTATGTTGATATTATAAAGTCAATAAGAGATATTGGTTTAAAAAAAACTATCATACTTGAGATATCATTAGATGATGATACTTTAAGTCTAAAAATAAAGAAAGATAGTTTAACTATTACTCATATGAAAACTGATGATAAGTTTTATTCTTTAAAGAGTATAGAAAACCCCTCTTATAATAGGATTTTTAACTCCACAATGACAAAATATAATATTGGTAAATACTTTGATAGATTAAAAAACTCTCCATTTGATAAGTATGATAAGGTTTTTGATAATTATATAGTTGAAGATCTTATATTTTTTAAGTCTTTGTTTTGTGATGCTGCAAAATTTGATGATATTTTTTTAGAGTTTATAAATATTCTTTTAGAACAGAAAAAGAGTGTTGAATCTATGGATATTTTATATGCAAAGTCGTGGAGTAGATTATTAGAGTATTTTCAAGATAAATATAGACTTGATAAAGATATTTGGGTAGTTACACAAGAGATGAGAAAACTATATCAACATGATTTAGTAAAAGAGATATATGATGAACTATCATAATATAAACTAAATAACTTTTCTTATCATCTTTTCAAAACTATTATACCTTAGTTCTTAAACTTTTATCCTTTGCTACAAAAAAGCAAAATAAGGTATAATAGATTCCATGAATTTCAAAGAAACTTTAAAAAAATCCTTAGAGAGTATTATAATTATATTAAAACTTATAATACCTATATATATAATTGCAGATATTTTATACTTTTACAACACCTTATCTTATATATCTTTTTTAGTAGAACCTTTTACCTCTTTTATAGGTTTACCAGCAGAGACTTCTCTTGCTATTATTAGTGGTATATTTTTAAATTTATATGCTGCTGTTGCTTTTGCAGCTCCTCTTGATATGACTCCTCATCAGTGGTCTATACTTGCAGTGTTTTTAGGTGTTTGTCACTCTTTGGTTGTTGAGAGTGTTATAATGAAAAAAATAGGTATATCAAATATTTACTCTTATAGTTTACGATTTTTTGCAGGATTGTTTTTAGCTTATATAACATTTCTTATGCCAAGTAGTTGGTTTGATGCAACATTAACTCAAAGTGTATTTGAAAAACAAACTTATGATAGTTTATCTAGTTTATTAATTGGTTCAACTCTTGGTGCTATAGATTTAAGTATAAAAGTTATCATCTTAATAACAGTTCTTATATTTATCATGGATTTTATAAAAACAAGAAAATTTATAAAAGAGTCACAAAAAAATGTAAGTAAAGGTTTCTCTATAGTTGTTGGTATAATTTTAGGTATAACTTATGGTGCTGGTATACTTATAAATGAAGCGAAATCAGGTAGCATAAGTAAAGATGATCTTTTTTATATAGGTACTTTTCTTATGATATGTCATGCTATTATAGAAGATACCCTACTTTTTGTTATCTTTGGAGCTGATTTTACTATGGTTATAGTTATAAGAACAGTGGCAGCTATAATTCTTTCATATATATTATTAAAAATTTATCAAAAAAGATATAACTAATGTCTATGATGATAATTGCAAAAAACAAAGATATCTCTCCATGGATTGATTCTTTTTTACAATTTGATAAAAATTTAGATATTCAAATATATCCAAATATAAAAAATAAAGATGATATTACTTTTGCTCTTGTTTGGTCAAGTAATGATTGTGATTTTAAACAATATAAAAACTTAAAGTGTATAGCTTCTATGGGAGCTGGTGTAAATCATATCTTAGAAAATAAAACAATTTCTAAACATATAGCTATAACAAAAATAGTTGATGAGAAGTTAGTTGATTCTATGTGGGAGTATCTTCTTACTGTTGTGCTAAATGTAGTAACAAATCACTACAAATATATCAATCAACAAAAACAAAACATATGGAACCCAATACAAGTAAAATCAATAAACAATACTACTATTGGTATACTAGGTTTAGGTCAGCTTGGTAGTTCACAAGCTATAAGATTTAAAAATATGGGCTTTAAAGTAAAAGGATACTCTTCTAGTCAAAAACAAATAGAAGGTATTCAAACATTTACGTCGTTAGATGATTTTTGTGATGATCTAGATATAGTTATAAATCTTTTACCTCTTACAGAGCAAACAAAAAATATATTAAATAAAGAGTTATTTAGTAAGTTTACAAAACAAGCATATATCATAAATGTTGGTAGAGGTGAGCATATAGTTATTGATGATTTAATACAATCTTTAGATACTAATATATTAAGTGGTGCTACTCTTGATGTATTTGAGTCTGAACCACTAGATTCTAGTCACCCTTTTTGGAATCATGATAAAATAACCATAACACCACATATAGCTTCTATAACAAACCCTACTTCAGTTACAAAACAAATCATGGTAAATCATCAAAGAGTTAGTAAAAACTTAGAACCTTTTAATAAGATAGATTTAAATAAAGGATATTAAATATATGAAAACTATAAATTATAACAATACAAAAATAACACCATCAAAAGTTATCTGTATAGGTAGAAACTATGTAGAACATATAAAAGAATTAAACAATGAAACACCAGATACTATGGTAGTTTTCAATAAATCAAATTCAGCCATAAGTAGTGAACTAAAGTTTGTAAGTACTGATACTAGGTTTGAAGGTGAAATATGTTTTTTAATACAATCAAACCAAATCAAAGGTATAGGTTTTGGGCTTGATTTAACAAAAGCAGATGTTCAAAATAAACTAAAAGAAAAAAGACTACCATGGGAAAGAGCAAAGTCTTTTGATGATTCAGCAGTTTTAGGTGACTTTGTATCTTTTCATGGAGATATCAAACACTTAAGAATGGAACTTTTTATAAATGATAAGCTTATACAGTTTGCAAATTATGACTTGATGATATATAAGCCTCTAGAGATGCTTGAAGAGATAAAAACATTTATGAGCTTAGAAGATGGAGATATTATTATGTCTGGAACTCCTAAAGGTGTAGGAAACTATAAAATTGGAGATATATTTTTAGGTAAAGTTTATGAAAATGATAAATTACTAGTAGAATCTAAATGGATAGTAAAATAGTTTTACTATCCCGTTTAGTTTTATTTTTGATTTAGAAATATCGTTTTTAAAAAACTTTGATACTTTTGATGGATCCCAAGAAACTACTAAACAAGGAACTTTTAAATCTCCATATCCATTAAGCTCTTCTAATACTTCATTTCCTCCAAATCTTGAAAACATTTTGTAGTGTTCACTTTTCATAGCAGATAATGTCATATCTATATCATTATTAACAAATACATTATGCATACCAGCCATCAAGTATTTGAATTCTAATCCTAATCCTTTTTTTGCATTATTTTTCACTGCATTTCTTGATATTTCACCTATAGTGTTATATCTTTTTCTTATTTTCTCAAAAGAATAATTTTTCTCTGAAGGTAATTTATTTTTAGAATCAAAGATAAGTCTGCAAGTTCCTGTATATAGATTATTACTTTTATAATATACTATTGCTGAACTTTTATCAAAAATATCAAAATTTAATCCTTCTATTTTATCTGGAAAATCGTTTTGATAACCCATTTCCATATATACATCACTTCTTAATTTGAATACATTAATTAGTTCTTCAGCTGTTGTTGTTAATTTTAAATTATCATTAATATTCTCCCATGATAAGCTTTTATTAAATGTGATAGTTTCATCAATAATCTCTTCTAAAAATATTCTATCCTGGAATAGTTTTAGAGCATACTGTTGTTTATTGTTAAAATCATCTGGCATATAATCTAAATTTCTATTTAGATTAGTTTTTACTAAATCTCTAAATTGATCTAGTGTTGAATTTGTGTTTATGTGTATATTTTTCATTTTTTATCCTTTTCTTTATAGAATAAAAAATTGTACACAAAGAAAGTCACGCCGAACGTCACATTGCCTACTTTAAAAGCGACATTTAAGGAATTATATAAGAATTATAGGGAATTATTGAAAAAATTAGATAATATTTTCTTATAGTTGAGTTTGTTTATTTAATCTTTTAGAGTAAGTTTACAACCAAATGATGGAATAGTTTCTATTAGTTTATATTCTAGTTTTACTCTAACTCTATAAACAAGAGTTCTAAGTGTACTATCAGAGATAGTTTCATTTGGCCAGATTTCATATATGATTTTTTCAAAGGGTACTATATGACCTCTTGCCTCAACAAGTATAGATAAAAGTTGTCTCTCTTTTAGGCTAAGTCTCATAGGGATATTTTGATAATATAAAGCTTTATTATCTATATCATAATAATAGTTATTTCCAATATATAAAAAATCTTTTTGTACAGAAGCATTTTTTTTCTTTTGTTTTATTTTATATAAGCATAAAAGCATAGTAGATCTTAACTCTTCTCTTTTAAAAGGTTTTAGCATATATTGTAAAGGGTTTGTTTCTATGGCTCTATTTATAGTTTTATCATCACTAAATGCAGTAAGATATATAACAGGAATTCTTTTTGTTTTGTATATAGCATGGACTGTTTCTACACCATCTTTACTTTTTCCTAGATTTATATCCATCATAATAATATCTGGTTCATCTTCTTCTATACTTTTAAGGGCGTCATTATAGTTTGTAACAGTATTTGTAACTTTAATATCTAGTTTAGATAAGACATTTTTTATATCAAGTGCTACTATAGTTTCATCTTCAACTATCAATACCTTGGTTTTTTTACTCATTATTGTTCCAATTTATTTCTACTTCCACACTACTAGTTACTCTTGTCTATTTAACCTCTTAACTACTTTATTTATTATTAAGGTATTAGGTAATATTCACTTTAATGGTGAATATATATTCTATTTTTCATAGCCTACATTATTATCTCTAATAATAAGTTTAATTATATATATTATATTGGTTAGTGAATTAGCTTTCTGCTGTAAGTTTACATCCAAATGCGGGGATAGTTTCTATTAGTTTATATTCTAGTTTTACTCTAACTCTGTATATAAGAGTTCTAAGTGTACTATCAGATATAGTTTCATTTGGCCAAATCTCATAGGTGAGTTGTTCAAAAGGTACTATATATCCTCTTGATTCAACTAATATAGAAAGAAGTTTTCTCTCTTTTTGACTAAGTTTCATAGGTATATTTTCATAATATAAAGCTTGATTGTCGATATCATAATAATAGTTATGACCAATATGTAAAAAATCTTTTTGAATTATAGGGCTTTTATCTAATTGTTTTATTTTATACAAAGATAAAAGCATAGTTGTTCTTAACTCTTCTCTTTTAAAAGGTTTTAGCATATAGTTTAAAGGAGTTGTTTCTATTGCTCTATTTAGTGTTTTATCATCACTAAATGCTGTAAGATATATAATAGGAATCTTTTTTATTTTATATATGGCGTTAACGGTGTCTATTCCATCTATATCATCTTCTAAGTTTACATCCATCATAACAATATCAGGCTCATCTTCTTTTATACTCTCAAGAGCATCAGCACAGTTTGTAACAGTATCTGTAACTTTTATCTCTTTTAGTTTATTTAAAACATTTTTTATTTCAAGTGCTACTATTGTTTCATCTTCTACTATTAATATTTTTGTTTTATTGATCATTTTTATTATCCCAACTTATTTCAACTGTTACACCATCGTCTGATTTAGTATTTATTTGACCTCTTAACTGTTTTTTAGTTAAAGTTTCGATCAATATTAAACCCAATGAGTCTGTTTTTTTCATATCTGTATAGCCTACACCATCATCACTAACAATAAGTTTAATTATATTGTTTTCTTCATATAATTTTATATCTATATGACCTTGTTCATCTGGAAAAGCATATTTGAAAGAGTTTGTTACTAACTCGTTTAAAATAAGTCCACAATATATAGCTTGATGCATTTTTAGCTCAGCTTTTATCTCTAAGTTTATTGTTATCTCATTTTCATAGGTGTATTTTAGCTCTTCTACTAAAATAGAAAAGTATTCATAAGCATTTACATGAGTTATATTATCTCTTTGGTACAATAGTTCGTGTAAGTGACTCATTGCGTTTATACGATTTTGGATAGTTGTGAGTATCTCTTGATATCTTTTATCCTCTATCTCATCACTTTGAAGTCTTATGAGTGATACTATTGTTTGCATATTGTTTTTTACTCTATGGTTTAACTCTTTTAACAATAAACCTTTTTCATCTAAAGCTATTTCTAAATCTTTTGTTTTTTCACTTACTTGTATTTTAAGTCTTCTTTTTTCATTTCTTTGTTGATTGATAAGTTTTTTATTTACTTCATTTTTTTCTCTTTGTAAAGTATTAATTCTATCTGCTAATGCTATAGAAAAAATAATACCTTCTAATACTATAGCAACTTCAACAAAATATGAAAAGTACTTATAAATATTAAATATTCCACTACTAGATAAAAGCATAAAAAACATGGCTATAAAAATAATAAACCAACCAAATAATATAAAATAATGCATGTCTATTTCTTTTTAGTGTACTAAATACGGTTATTAGTATTAAGTAAATAAATAAACATAGTATCAATATATTTCTGTATTTATTAAAATCATCAGTTACTATAAAGAATACAGTTGTAATAGGAACTAAAATTAAGAATATATTTAAAACTTTATTTACTTTTGGATATTGCCTTGTTTGTAAAAATGCTTTAGTAAAAAGTGCTAATGCAAAGACAGGTAAAGCT
>LLEK01000112.1_pt1 | contig 14854 bp, 14 predicted proteins | sample 595821 | NCBI WGS metagenome assembly LLEK01 (sample SAMN02919311, study PRJNA255460) | bioreactor metagenome | biome: chemostat; feature: culture 2011_25.1; material: sediment; isolation source: day79 25degC chemostat 2011 inoculated with Wadden Sea sediment taken from... | place: Germany: Bremen ...
CTGTAGATACAACAAAGAAATATGGTTTTAGTAATAGTACATTAAATTTGATATTTAATAAAGGCTTATTAGTAAATAGTAAAAATGATTTGAATATTTCAATTCCCTTTGAATATAAAGAAGATTTAATTTTTAGTAAAGACTATTATGAGAATAAGAATGAATATAATATAGGATGTAATAGTAAATATTTAGATTTAGGAAATAATTTAAAAATGTATTTTAAAAATGATTCCTATTTTAAAGATGAAGCAGATAAAGTTTTGGTATTTATCATCGAAGAAAAAAAGTATTTCAACTCAAAAGGAAGTGAATATCGATTATTAACAATGTCTACTTTTGATATAAAAAGGAAAGAATAAAATCTTAATTAAGCTAAAAGTGTCATTATTAAACTCAATATAGAAATTTTATATTGGACTTTTCTATTTTTTAGAGATTTAGTTTTCTATACAACTATCAGTTGAAGAATCATAAGTATAATTTTCTAAAAATTTTACACCTGTATTTTTTAAATCAACAGTTGTTACATCTTCATTCTCAGATGAACTTAGTACATAGTGTAAATATGATTTAAATGAATTTGATGATGAGCTTACTGTATCTGTTGTTTTTGTGTATTCTAATATAACTTTTTTATTACTAAAACTACTAACTCTAGAAGAACCTAAAGTATATCCAATTCCACTAGAATACAGTTCAAAGTGCATTTTATGCTGATTATTTACATGACTTGATGCACCAGGTAAAAAATTTCCAATATATTTAGCAGATAAAAAGGTCTCCATATTTTCTGGAATTTTTGTATAATTAGTAAATCTCCATGAATATGATGCACTTAAAGTAGGGATTGTAGTTACCGTTCTATAAACAGGTTTCCCAAGATAAACTTTGTTTGTCATTGTTTCCTCTTCAGAGTAAACATCTTTTGAATCTAGATTGTTTTTTCTAGCGATACTTTCTAGATTGTTTGAAAAGCTATAACTTTTAATACACTGTGTTGTTTCAACTCCATCTTTATCTATTAATGTTAGCTGATAATCTGCAAATAAAGTTGTTGCTCCTAATAATCCTAAACCTAAAACTAATCCTAGTTTTTTCATTCTTCATCCTTTTTGTTTTTTTAATAATAGAGTATTCATCTATTATTTAAAAAACTATAACAAATAGCTGTTACAGTTTACGTCACAAAATTATAAAAATAAGAAAACAAATTTAAACTATATTTTCAAATAACAAACTTTAAAGAGACAAAAGTAAAAATTTTTATCTTTTTATTATAAAATTAAATTTATAAATAAATTTGTTATTTAATTGAAAATAAGGCTTATTTTTAATGTTAATAATTGATAGGTTAAGTTCTATAAAGTGTCCTATTTTAAAGCACTAGAGACAATGTTGAAAGTATTCTTAATATAGTTTTTTTATCAAGTAAAATTTCAAAATAATTTATAATTATAATTTTAATAATTTTTAAACCCATATAATTTAGTTTAAATTTAGCTATATGTAAGTAATCCTATTGTTATAATGTGATGGTATATTTTTAAAGAGTTTATTATTTGAAGTATTTTCTTCAATAATTTTAGAATAAGTTATTTAGATTGGATCTTAAAAATGTCATCAAACTTAATTTTATCTTCTGCAGTAATTCTTGTACTTGTAGTTGCGCTTCCTGTTGTATTTCACTTAACCAAATATCTTGGTGCAAAAAGTGATAATATTAGAAAAAATGAACCGTATGAAAGTGGTATTAGGCTTACTCATACTGACCCTCACGATACATTCAATATCAAGTTTTACTCAATTGGAATTATCTTTTTACTTTTTGATGTAGAGATTCTTTTTATGTTTCCTTGGGCTATTAACTTAAGAGAGTTAGGTTTCTTTGGAATGATGGAGATGTTTGTTTTTGTTGGACTGTTAGTTGCAGGATTAGTATATGTATATAAATCAGGGGTGTTAAAATGGACTTAAGTTCTTATAGTGAGCAAAACCTATTAGGTGATTCTATTGTTACTACAAAGCTAGATGCTGTTGTAGATTGGGGAAGACAATCCTCTTTATGGCCAATGGTTTTTGGAACGGCCTGTTGTGCAATAGAATTTATGGCAACAGCTGCCAGTAGATATGATATATCAAGGTTTGGTGCAGAGGTTTTAAGATTTTCTCCTCGTCATGCAGATTTACTTTTTGTAGCGGGAACTATTAGTTATAAACAAGCACCTATTTTAAAACAGGTGTATGATCAAATGCCTGAACCAAAGTGGGTAATAAGCATGGGTGCTTGTGCTAGTAGTGGTGGCTTTTATGATAACTATACTACTTTACAAGGTATTGATGAGATAGTTCCTGTTGATGTTTATATAGCAGGGTGTCCTCCAAGACCTGAAGCTATTCTTGATGCTGTTATGAGTATTCAAAAGAAACTATGGAGAGAGTCTGCACTAGATCTTCAAGAACATAAAGGTTTCCAAGGAAAGCTTGATGACTGATATTATAGCTTCACTTCAAGAGAAGTTTTCAAATATCGAAATTCTACCTAAGATGATAGATAAAGATATTTTAAGAGTACAAGAAGATGATTTATTTGAAGTAGTCTCTTTTATAAAAGAAAAAGAATTTAATATATTACTTGATATTGTTGGAATTGATTTTTCAACCTATAAAGAGGAAAGAGAAGAACGATTTGCTTTGATTTATCACTTTAGAAGTAAAGACTTTAAAGAGACAATATCTTTAAAAGTTAATTTATCTAATGAAAAAGATGGTGTGGAGAGTATTACTTCTTTATATGAAGTTGCAAATTGGTTAGAGCGAGAAGTATATGACCAATATGGAATCAACTTTAAAAACCATCCATTATTAAAAAGAGTTTTAAATCATAGTGAATTTGTAGGACATCCTTTACGAAAAGATTATGAGATAACAAAAGGTCAATACTGTACATATACTCAAGATATGATGGATGAACTAGATCCTCAACTTAAACAGCGAGATTTAGATATCAAAAAAGATAGTTTAATGGTTTTAAATATTGGACCATCTCACCCTGCTAGTCATGGTACTATTAGAACTATTGTTGCTCTTGATGGTGAAAAAATAAAAGCAGCAGCTACAGAGATAGGGTATTTACATAGAGGTTTTGAAAAAAGTTGTGAAAATCATACTTATAATCAAATTATACCTTATACAGATAGACTAAATTATTGTTCTGCGATTATGAATAATATTGCCTTTTCAAAGACTGTAGAAGATATGCTAGGAATTACACTACCTGATAGAGGTATTTATCTTCGAGTTATCGTTGCAGAGCTTTCAAGGGTTATTGATCATCTTGTATGTTTGTCAGCTGGACTTCTTGATATGGGTGCTCAAACAAATTATTGGTATTTATTTAATCCTCGTGGTGAAGCTTATGATTTTTTAAGTAAATTAACAGGAGCTAGACTTACTAATAGTTATATGAGAATAGGTGGTATGACACATGATTTTCATGATGGTTGGGAAGATGAACTTGAAAATATACTAAAGTCAGTTGAAAAAGGTATAGAACAATCACTCTTAATGACAGAACACAATAGAATATTTCAAGAAAGAACTCAAGATATTTCAATAATAAGTGGTGCTGAAGCTTTAAATCGTGGATTTACTGGTCCAAATTTAAGAGCTAGTGGTATTGCTTATGATTTAAGATTTGATAAGCCGTATGATTACTATGATACTTTTGATTTTGATCTTGTTGTTGGAACTCACGGAGATACTCATGATAGACTAATGGTAAGATTTTTTGAGATGAGAGAAAGTATGAAAATAATTAGACAAGCAGTTAAGAGACTTCCCTCTGGTCCTATATGTGCTGATAATCATGCTGTTGTAATGCCAAGCAAAGATAAAGTTTATAATTCAATAGAAGGTGCTATGAATCAGTTTAAACTTGTTTATGAGGGTGTAAAAGTTCCTAAACAAAATTATTATGGAGCTTATGAAGCTGCAAATGGGGAACTTGGATTTACAATAATGAGTGATGGTAGTGGAACACCTTATAGAGTAAAGGTACGAGCTCCAAGTTTTGTACATATTCAGTCATACCCACACTTAGTAGAAAATACACAAATTGGTGATGCTATTTTAACTCTTGGTAGTTTAAATATTATTGCTGGGGAGATGGATAGATGAGTTTTAGTTTTACAAATGAAAATTTAAAAAATATAGATAATCTAAAAAAAAGATATCCCCAACCTCAAGCTTTATCGCTCCCTTTATTGTGGATGGCTCAGTATCAAGATGGGTTTATATCTATGGAAGCTATAAAAGTAATAGCAATACATTGTGAGGTACCACCTATGGAAATCTATAGAGTGGCTACTTTTTATACTATGTTTAATCTTCAAGAAGTTGGTAAATATCATATTCAACTTTGTAAAACATTATCATGTAAGCTTTGTGGGAAAGATGATATTTTAAGAAAAATAAAAGAGGTTTTATCTATAGAGGTTGGAGAAACTTCAGATGATAAACTTTTTACATTATCTCAAGTTGAATGTTTAGGGTCATGTGGAACTGCTCCAATGATGCAAATAAATGATGAATTTCATGAAAATTTAACTTATGAAAAAGTTGAGAAGATATTAAAGGAGCTTAGATGATAGTTTTAGAAGATAAAAAAATAGTAAGCTCAAAATTTCATATAAAAGATTCTCATACTTTAGAAGCTGTAAAACCTCATGGTGCTTATAGCTCTTTAGAAAAACTTTTCAAAATGACTAATGAAGAGATAATAGATGTAGTTAAAGATAGTGGTTTAAGAGGTAAAGGTGGAGGTGGTGCGCCTGCTGGAGCTAAATGGGCATTATTACCCTTAGATGAAAAACAACCAAACTATTTAGCAGTAAATTGTGATGAGAGTGAACCTGGAACTTTTAAAGATAGACAAATTATTGTAAAAGATCCACACCTTTTAATTGAGGGTATTATTTGTACTTGTTTTGCAATTAAATCTAATCATGCTTATATTTATATAAGAGGTGAATATAAACAATTTCAAGATATTTTACAAGGTGCTATTGATGAAGCATATAATGCAGGGTATTTAGGGGAAGATATCAATAAAAAAGGTTTTAATCTTGATGTTACTATACATAGAGGAGCTGGTGCTTATATTTGTGGTGAAAAATCTGCACTTTTAGAATCGATGGAAGGTAAAAGAGGACACCCAAGACTTAAACCACATGGAAAAGAACCAGAGTGGTATTTTGGATATCCAACACTTGTAAATAATGTAGAAACCATAGCAAGTGTACCTCATATTATAGGAAATGGGGCACAAGCTTATAGAGACTTTGGAACAGAGCATTCTCCTGGTACTTTACTTTTTGCTATGAGTGGTCATGTTAATAATCCTGGTGTTTATGAAGCAGAGTTTGGTATATGTATGATGGATTATATAAACCATTATGGTGGTGGAATTAAAAATGGTAAAAAACTAAAAGCTGTAATTCCTGGTGGTGCATCTACAAAAATATTAACAGCTGATGAGGTAGCTTTAGCAAAACTTGATTATGAAACTATGAAAGCTTTAGGTTCATCTTTAGGTACTGGTGGAATGATAGTAATGGATGAAGATACCAATATGGTTGAAGCGTTAAAAAATTTATTAGAGTTTTATCATCATGAATCTTGTGGACAGTGTACACCTTGTAGAGATGGTACAGGTTGGGTTGATACTATTATGAAAAATATCTTAGATGGTATTGCTTCTGGTGATGATATAGAAAAAGTGTTAGAGATATCACAAACTATGAATGGTAAAACTATATGTGTATTCGCTCCAGCAGCTTCAGATGTTATTGATGGATTTATTTTAAAGTTTAGAGATGAGTTTGAAGCATACGTAAAGGACAATAAATGAGTTTGGTAACACTTACAATAAACGGTGAAAACTATAAAGTAGAAGAGAATGAACTTCTAATAGATACACTAATACATAATGAAGTGCATATTCCATATTTTTGTTACCATGAAGCTTTAGGTGTTGATGGTAACTGTAGAATGTGTATGGTTGAGATTGAAGGTCAAAAACGTCCTCAAATTGCTTGTAATACTTTTGTAAAAGATGGTATGGTTGTAAATACTAAAAGTGAAAAGATAAATGGTGTTAGAAAAGATATTCTTGAACTTGAACTTATAAATCATCCTGTTGATTGTCCTATCTGTGATCAGGCTGGTGAGTGTAGTTTACAAGACTTTTATATGGATTATGGTTTATATGATTCAAATATAAGGGAAGATCAAAAAGTTAATCATGAAAAACATGTTGATCTTGGGAGCGAAGTTATGCTTGACCAAGAAAGATGTGTCCTTTGTGCAAGATGTACAAGGTTTACTTCAAATATTACAAAAACAGGTGAACTAGGTATTGTAAACAGAGCAGATCATGCTTGTGTAAGTACTATGCCTGGTGAAAAACTTGATAATCCTTATGCTATGAATGTAGTTGATCTTTGTCCAGTTGGAGCTCTTACAAGTAAAGATTTTAGATTTGCCCAAAGGGTGTGGTTTTTAACTTCTACTGAGTCTGTTTGTCATGTATGTCAAAAAGGTTGTAATATTTATATTGATCACAACAAAGAGAAATATAAAGACGATAAAATATATAGATTTAGACCACGGATAAATAAAACTATAAATGGTCACTTTATTTGTGACGAGGGAAGACTTAGTTATAAAAAACTTCAAGAAAATAGACAACTTTCTTCTAAACTAGACAATATTGAAATATCTAATGATGAAGCTATAGTATATTTTAATACTAAAATAAAAGAATCAAAAAATATAGTTATTTTAGTTGATGCAAATTTATATAGTGAGGATATGTCATTGATCGTTAGTTTTGCAAAAGATATAGATGCAAAAGTTATTTCGCCTGTAGATTCTTATTATGATGAATCATTTGGAGATGATTGGTTAAAATCTCCTTGGAAGTGTTCAAATAAAGGAACTTTAAAAGAGTATGAGATAAACGAATCTTTAGATGATAATGAAAAAGTAGATTTATTAATAAGTTTTAATCATCCTGATATAGATAAGTTTGATTTAGAAGAAAAGATATCTTTTCAAACACATACAAATTATAAAGCAGATTTGGTTTTACCAATACCTGTTTATAGTGAGTATAGTGGTACAGTTATGAATCAAGATGGTGTAAAACAACATTGTACACAAGCAATATTCAGAAATGAACCAGTTGATCAAATAGCTATGTGGCTTGAAAAAATAAAAGGAGCTACTTTATGACAACATCTGCAATAACAATGACACTGTTTTCAATAGTAGTTGCACTTGTATTAGCACTAATGATGATACCTATTCTTGTTTGGTTAGAACGAAGAATAGCAGGTCTTATTCAAGATAGAATGGGACCAAATAGAGCAAATATTGGTGGATTTAGATTAGGTGGACTTGTTCAATCTTTTGCTGATGTTATAAAACTAGTTTTTAAAGAAGAATATTACCCTTCTCATATAAAAACTGGAAAATGGCTTTTTACATTAGCTCCGTCTATTATGTTTGTATCTGCTTTATTAGCTTTTATGACAATACCATTTGCGGATAATTTAGTAGTAAATGGTGAATCTTTTAAAATACAAGCTTTACCAATTGATTCTGGTGTGTTATGGTTTTTAGCTATTGGTTCACTTGGAATTATTGGAATTGTTTTTGGTGGTTGGTTAAGTCACAATAAATATTCACTTTTAGGGGCTCAAAGAGCAAGTTCTCAAATGCTTGGATATGAACTTCCTTTAGGTTTAAGTGTTGTTGCTATGATTATCACATATCAAACAATAGATTTTAATGATATGGTTGTTTGGCAAACCAATACCTTTTTAGGAGTTATTCCTGCATGGGGTATTATTATCCAACCAATTGCTGCAATTATTTTTATTATTACCATATTTGCAGAAACAAATAGAGCACCTTTTAATGTTGCAGAGGGTGAGAGTGAAATTGTTGCTGGACATATGACAGAATTTTCAGCTATGAAATTTGCTTTATACTTTATGGGTGAATATATAGCTATGAATACAGCAAGTGCAGTTGTAATAACTATGTTTTTTGGTGGTTATCAACTTCCTGGACTTGATACAAAAGATTTACTTAGTAATTTTAGTTTAGTGATTGTTGGCTTTATGATTGTTTTTCCTATTCTTATTTTTATTTTGATTAGATGGATGAGAAAAAATAATAATGTAAGAAAAACTGTAAATACTGATGGTGGAAGAAATTTTGAGACAAAATTTTTAACCTATGCATTGGTACTTATGACACTTGCTATTGAGGGAATTGGTGTATATCTTTTAAGTGTTCCAGCTGGTTCTTTAACAGCAAGTGTTACAGTTATGCTTATTCAAATTGCTATTTTCATTTTTAAATTGATGTTATTTAATATCTTTTTTATAGTTGTACGTTGGACTCTTCCACGGTTTAGATATGATCAAGTTCAAAAACTTGGTTGGAACTATTTACTTCCTATATCTATTGCTAATATTTTTATTACAGCTGTAATAGTAGTGGGGGTAAGTTGATGGAAAAGAAAATAAAAGTTATTGAACGTCACGGAACATCATTTAAAGATAGACTTTTTTTACCTGCTATTTGGCAAGGTTTAAAAATTACTTCAAAACATCTACTTGCAAATGTAAGAGATATAAAGTCTGTAAATGTATTAGAATATCCAGAAGAACAACCAACTGATATCTCTGAAAGATATAGAGGATTGCATAGATTAACAAAAAGAGAAGATGAAAGTATAAGATGTGTTGCTTGTTTTATGTGTGCAACTGCTTGTCCTTCAGATTGTATTTTTATTGAAGCAACTGGGCGTGATGATGGTATTGATGAAAAAATGCCACAAAGGTTTGCAATAGATACTTTAGAGTGTATTTTTTGTGGTTATTGTGTTGAAGCTTGTCCTTGTGATGCTATTAGAATGGATACAGGTATTTTTAGTGTGATTGGTAATAAAAGAGAAGATTTTGTTTTAGAAAAAGAAAAACTTTTAAGCCATGAAAGTGCTTTTAAAAAGGATGGAAAAGATGCTTGAAAATAGTATATTTTTTGTTTTAGCTCTATTTTTAGTGGGTGGATCCATTGCTATGATAAGATTTAAACAAAGTGTATTTAGTGCTATTAGTTTTCTTTTAGCAATGGTTGCTATGGCTGGTATGTTTGCTTTACTTCATCAAAACTTCCTATTTTTAGCACAAGTACTTGTATCTGTGGGAGCTGTTATAACATTGACTCTTCTTGTTATGGTTTCTATTAATATTCAAGAAGATAATTTACCAAAAGATAGAGTATCAAATAAACAACTTATATTTTTTACAATTTTAACTTTACCTATTATTTTACTTATATTTAAAGCTATTAATAGTGTAGATTTAAAATTTAAAGAAGTTGATGAATCTCTTGGATCACTTCAAGCTGTAGGTATGGATTTGTTTACTAATTGGGTATTGCCTTTTGAAACAATATCAATATTATTACTTACAGCTATGATAGGTGGTATTATAATCTCTAAAAGGAAGTTTAATAATGAGTCCTGATAATTTTTTATATTTAGCCGCAATCCTTTTTTGGATTGGTCTTATAGGGGTTATAACTAGAAAAAATCTTTTTGTAGTTTATATGTCTATTGAGTTGTTGTTAAGTAGTGTAAACTTAGTATTAGCAACTTTTTCTAGAGTTCAAGGGGTAAACGATGGTTCAATTATTGCTTTACTTGTAATAGCAGTTATTGCTGCTGAAGCTGCTATATTCCTTGCTCTTATTGTATATCTTTTTAAATCAACGAAAAGTATAGATAGTGAAGCATTTACAAAGCTATCTCAACAGGGGGATCAAAAATGAATACATATCTTAACTTAATAGTATTTTTACCCTTTTTATCTGCATTGGTTTTAGGGGTGTCATATCTACTTGATTCAAATAAAAAGTTAAATGAGCTTTATTATTCAGCTATAGGTATATCTATCCCTGTAATTATTACAATACTTAGTTTTTTAGTTGCTAGTGATGTTGCATCTAAAAGTGAAGATTATGTACTTATCTCTACAGCTTTTAATTGGCTTGATGTTGATAGTTTTGTTATAAATATATCTTTTATGGCAGATAGATTAAGTGTAGTGATGATTAGTTTTATTACTTTTATTGGTACACTTATTCATATTTATGCTGCTGGGTATATGAAAGGTGATGAGGGATTTGGTAAGTTTTTTAGTTACTTTAATTTATTTATAGGAAGTATGCTTTTACTTGTATTAGCAGATAACCCTATAGTTATGTTTATAGGATGGGAACTTGTAGGACTTGCTTCTTATTTACTAATCGGATTTTATTTTAAAGATACTATAAATATTACTGCTGCAAATAAAGCTTTTATAGTAAATAGAGTAGGGGATTTTGGTTTTATTATTGCTTTAGCTACTTTATTTATTGCTTTAGAAGGAACTGGATTTACATTTAGTGCAATTGAGCAAAATATTTTAACAATTGATCACTCTACACTTATCATAATTGGAATACTTTTATTTGTAGGTGCTATGGGTAAATCAGCTCAAATACCACTATATGTATGGTTGCCTGATGCTATGGCTGGACCAACTCCTGTTTCTGCACTAATTCATGCTGCTACTATGGTAACAGCTGGTGTTTATATGGTTGCTAGATTTGGATTTTTATATAATGAAATACCAAGTATTGGTGAATTTATAGCTATTATAGGTATAGCTTCTGCATTATTTGCTGCAATTATTGCTTGTTATCAAACTGATATAAAAAAGATACTTGCATATTCAACAATGTCACAACTTGGTTATATGTTTGTTGCTGTTGGTCTTGGTGCTTATAGTTTTGGTATTTTTCATGTATTTACACATGCATTTTTTAAAGCACTTTTATTTATGGGAGCAGGGGCTGTTATAATAGCTCTTCATCATGAACAAAATATTTTTAAAATGGGAAATCTAAAAAACTACATACCAGGAGTTTTTATAGTTATGCTTATAGCAACTTTAGCTATTAGTGGAATCCCTCCATTTGCAGGGTTCTTTTCAAAAGATGCTATTTTAAATCACGCTTTTTTAAATGGTAACTATGTTATTTGGACTTTAGGAGTTCTGACAGCTTTTCTAACAGCTTTTTATATGTTTAGAATGTTATTTATAGTTTTTTATGGAAAAGAGAAAAGTCATCATATCCATAACTTAGATTATAAACTTGTATATCCTCTTTTTATATTAGCAATTGGTGCTACGTTTGCAGGGTTTTTAGGAGCAAATGAAGCATATGGTGGAAGTAATATATTCTCAAGTTTTATTGCTTTGCCTGATAATATACATCATGCAAGTCATACTACAGAGTATATACTAGGACTTGTAAATGTTATCGTAGCTCTTGGAGGTATTTATATTGCTTCAAGAATGTTCTTAAATAAAGAAGTAGAAGAGCCTCAAGCGATTTCTTCATGGCAAAAATTAGTGATAAATAAATTTTATGTTGATGAAGTATATGATAGATTGATTGTTTGTAAACTACGAAACTTAAGTACTTTTTGTAATAAAGTAATAGATGATAAACTAATTGATGGATTTATTAATTTTGTTGTAAAAAATTACCTTATGGCTGCATCATCATTTGCATCTTTACAAAACGCAAATGTAAGGTACTATTCTATTTATGTTATTGGTGGTGTTTCTTTTATAAGTATTGCACTACTAATAATACTGGAGGGTATATAAATGGATCATATGTTAAGTTCTATAGTTTTTCTACCATTAATATTTGCCTTTGTTATGGGTATATTTAGGGTATCTACAAATATTCTAAGAGTAGGTACTTTATTTTCTTCATTTGCTGTATTGATATTGAGTTTGCAATTAGCTTTTGATTTTGATCCAAACCAAACTTTACAGTTTATAAGTATTTTACCTTGGATTAAAAGTTATGGTATTACATATTATGTAGGAGTTGATGCTATTTCGGTTGTTCTTCTTGTACTTGTGTCATTATTAATGCCTTCAATTATCCTTTCTATCTGGGATGAAAAAAGACAAGGTTTCTTTTATAATTTACTATTATTACAAACAGGTGTAATAGGTACATTAGTATCTCTTGACCTTATTTTATTTTACCTATTTTGGGAAACTATGTTGTTACCAATTTTTATAATGATTGGACGATATGGTTATGGTATGAGACAGTTTAATGCTATGAAAATTATAGTTATGACTATATTTGGTTCTATGACTATGCTTTTTGCTATTATGTATTTAGGATATGTTTATTTTCAAACATTTGATTATTGGAGTTTTGCATTATCTGATTTAGCGTCTTTAGAGTTTAATCCAAAAACAACAATTATATTAGCAGCAGGTTTTTTACTTGCTTTTGCAATAAAAATTCCATTAGTTGGTTTTCATACTTGGATGGCTCCTGCTTATAATTCATCACCAACACCAGCTCTTGTAATACTTTCAGCTATTATGGCAAAGCTTGGAATCTATGGACTTTGGAGATTTGGATTTGGGTTATTTGAGAGCTCTTTATCTTATTATGCTCCTTTTGTTATAACAATGTCAATTATTGGTGTTATTTTCTATGCTGTTCATGCCATTATGGAAGAGGATTTAAAACGTATGTTTGCCTTCTCTTCTGGTTCTCACCTTTCTCTTATTGCACTTGGTTTATTTTTGATGAATACTTATGCTTGGAATGGTAGCCTTTATCTTGTAGCAACACATGCTTTAGCTAGTGCAGGTATATTTTTGATGATAAGTATGATAGGTCGTAGAACAAAGTCAATTACTATAGATGAATTAGGTGGTATTGCAACTGTAGCTCCTAAATTTGCATTTTTCTTTGCATTTTTTGCCTTATGTATTGCAGGTGTTCCAGGAACTGGTGGGTTTGTAGCAGAACTTTTAATTATAGTTGGTGCTTTTAAATATAACTTTTGGGTTGGAGTGTTTACTGCAACTACGATGATTGCTGCAATAGTATTTGTATTTTGGATGCTTCAAAAAACCATATATGGTAAAACATCTGAACTAACAAGTAGTTTTGAAGAATTAACTTTTTTAGAGTTTATTATATTAATTCCATTAGTTATATTATTGATACTTACAGGTATTTTTCCATCATTTTTTATGTCCATTTTTGAGACGAATATTCAAATTATGTTAACTCAAATTGGGGGTATCCTATGACTATGGACTTTATCTTAGCTCTTCCTGTTACTATTGTTGTAATAGGTGCAATAGTATTAATGCTTTTAAGTTTTTTCCCAAAGATTACAATTAAAAATTATAGTTTAATTGCTGTTGGGTTTTTATTTTTAGCATTTGTAATAGAGCTTGTTTTTTTAAATAATGTAAAAACAGTATATTTGTTTCCAGATATCTTTCAAAAGATGTTTATAGTTGATAGATTTGCTACATTATTTGACCTTATGTTTCTTGGTGGAGCTATATTAACACTACTTATTAACAATCACTATTTTAGAAGTAGAGATTATTATCAAGGTGAGTTTTTTGCATTACTTCTTTTTAGTGTATTTGGTATGATGACATTAGCTCATGCAAATGAGCTAATAACTGCATTTATTGCTTTAGAGATTGCTTCAATTGGTGTGTATATTCTTGTGGGATATAATGAACAAAATGCAAAAAGTGCAGAAGCTATGATGAAATATATCATTCTTGGAGCTCTTGCAGCTACATTTTTTATTTTAGGTGCTGCTCTTATATATGGAGCTATAGGTTCAACTTATATAGGGGATATTGCTATATATATAGATAATAACCCAACACTAGATGTAACTATGATAATAGTTGGACTTGTATTTATCCTTATAACTATTTTATTTAAAATTGGTGCAGTTCCTTTTCACTCTTGGGTTATAGATGTTTATCAAGGTGCACCATTTCCTGTTACTATGTTTATGGCAGCAACTTTTAAAATTGCACTATTTGCAATACTTTTACGGATATATTTAGTTGATTTTACCCCTATATATTCTATTATATCTCCTGTACTTCAAATAATAGCCGTAGTTACACTTTTAGGTGGTTCACTATTAGCTATTTCTCAAAATAACTTAAAAAGAATGTTAGCAGCTTCTAGTATAGTGCATGGTGGATATTTAATGATTGCTGTTTCTTCAATAGGTTTAGGTGCTCAATTTGCAGCACCAGCAATTGTATTTTATCTGATCTCTTACTTTTTAAGTGCTGTTGGTGCTTTTGGTATTTTAAGCTTTGTTGCTGCAAATAGAAAAAAGAAATTGACCTTTGAACACTTTAAAGGCTTTGGTCATGAAAGACCATATCTTGCAGCTATGATGACTGTATTTATGTTATCTTTAGCAGGGTTTCCATCAACCATGGGATTTTTAGGTAAGTTCTATATATTTTTAAGTGCAATTGAATCAGGACAACTACTTTTAGCAGCTTTAGGTATAGCTATGGCATTTGTATCTGTATATTACTACTTTAAACTTATTGCATTGATGTATTTTTATCCATCACAAAATGAATCTAAGAAGTTTCCTTTTAGTTTAAGTGGTGTATTTATTGCTTTGATGGCTATTATGACTATATGGGGTGGTATTGGTACAGGGTTGATACCATTTTTACCAGGAGCAGATAGTTTAATTCAAATGGCTCATGAATCTATATATGGTATAGTTACTAAACTAGTTTTTACTAGTTAGTAACTTATACTATAATTCTTATATATGTAATTTTCTAAATTAATTTATAGTATTGTTTTTTAGCTTTTTCCTAAAGTCTTCTTG
>LLEK01000113.1_pt1 | contig 14848 bp, 14 predicted proteins | sample 595821 | NCBI WGS metagenome assembly LLEK01 (sample SAMN02919311, study PRJNA255460) | bioreactor metagenome | biome: chemostat; feature: culture 2011_25.1; material: sediment; isolation source: day79 25degC chemostat 2011 inoculated with Wadden Sea sediment taken from... | place: Germany: Bremen ...
TACACCAAAATACATCCTATCTTACCACTTATATAAAGTACTTTGAAGTTGATGATTCTGGTAAGTTATTAAAAGAAAAAACAATTAACCTTACAGGTTTAGTTGAAATAAACAAATTAGATGGCTCAAATGCTATTTATAAGTTTTTTTTAGAACCTTCCCAAAGTAAAACAATTTATATGTTTCAAGAAACACACGTCTACCATTTTTATGACTTTTCAATATTAAATGAAAAAGAATCTAGGTTATATTTAGTTTACGACAAAATTGATCTTGTATTAATTTTTGGACTATTTCTAGCCTTATCTTTATATAATTTATTGATATACATATCTTCAAAATATAAAGAATATTTGTATTATTCTTTATATTTACTGTTTTCTAGTATTTGGATATCTTTTAGTTATGGTTTACTCGCTCACTATTTTCATATAGGTGGTGAATTGGTTACTAGATTTAATTTTGCATTAATGTTTAGCTCCATATTTTTAGCACTATTTATCCAAACAATATTTAATACAAGAAAAGAGTATAAAACCGAACACAAATTTTTAAGTAGTGTTATCGTAGCACTAAGCATAAACTTTTTATATGGACTTATAGATTTTAATCATTCCCTTGAAGTATTATCTATAGTTTTACCCTATACAATACTTGTATTTTTAGGAATCAGTATAAGTATCTATAAAAAAGGCAATAAAATTGTTAAAATATTTTTATTTGCACATATTTTTTATATTATTTTTAATGTTTATGCTATTTTATTTTATACAGGTAATATAGATTTTTCATATATATCATTTCATGGAATAGCAATAGGTATAGTTTTTGAAGCTCTACTTCTTTCTTATTTAGTATCTTATAAGTTTAAAGTAATGGAAGAGGAAAAAAAGAGTTCTCAACTACTATTATTCCAAAAATCAAAAATGGCAGATATGGGAGAAATGATAGCAAATATAGCCCACCAATGGAGACAACCCTTAGCTATTATAAATGTTTCATCGGGAATATTAAGAGAAAAGAAAATTTTAAATAGACTCACGGATGAAGATTTAGAGGAGGAGTTGAACCACATTGATTTAAATATTTCACATATGTCTCAAACTATTGAAGATTTTTTAACCTATTTTAAACCCAATAAACAAAAAGAAGATTTTTACATTTTAGATGCAGTTAAAAAGGCTTTATTAATTATAGGTAATACCATTTATAAAGAAGAGATTGTAGTTGATTTAAATGTGGATAAAAATGATAAAGTTTTTGGTTTTAAAGAGGAGTATGTACAAGTATTGATATCTATTCTCTCAAATGCAATTTATGTATTAAAAAACAAAAAAGAAAAACATATCAAAATAAGTTCACAAAAAAATGAGGATGTAATAGTTTTAAATATAACGGATAATGCAGGTGGTATTCCAAAAGATATTTTAGACCAAATATTTGAGCCATATTTTACAACAAAGAACAACTCTTTAGGTACAGGATTAGGACTTTATATATCAAGAAGTATTATTGAAAATAGCATGAATGGTAGCTTAGAAGTATGTAATACAAAACATGGTGCTAAGTTCACTATCAAAATATGAGTATATGCCAAAACTTGACAAAACATTTAGGTAAAATGAAAAAATGAAAAACATATCAATTTTAATAGTAGAAGATGAACCAGAACTCTTAGCAAGGTTAACAAAATATCTATCTATATTTTGCGACACAATATATAAAGCTACAAATGGAGAAGAAGCTTTAAAGATATATAATAAATACCTTCCTACTATTATTCTAACCGATATTAATATGCCAAAATTAACGGGTGTAGAGTTTATTGAAAAAATAAGACAAAAAGATAAAAACAGTCAAATTATTATACTTTCAGCGCATACTCACACTGAAGATTTTTTAAAAATAGTTCCTTTAAATTTAGTAAGCTATTTGGTTAAACCTGTGCAAATGGAACAATTAAAAAAAACTGTATTAAAAGCTATTGGTAATATTTCTAAAAGTGATAAAATTGAACTGAACAGTGGTTATATATGGGATATTCAAACAAAAACTTTATCTTTAGAAAAGCTCGTATTAGAACTTACTTCATATGAAAATGCTTTTTTAGATTGTCTTATATCTAAAGTAAATCAACCCGTCTCTTATGAAGATATACACAATCATATTTATGATTTTGATGAATATTCACAAGATGCAATTTTCACAATTGTAAAAAGAATACGAAAAAAGACAGATAAGAAATTTATAAGGTCATGTTTTAAATTTGGATATAAGATAGAGTCTATTTAAGTATATAGCCAATGAAAATTTTATCCATTGGCTATTTATTAACTAACTATCTAGTAAAGTAATCACCATAGTATTAGAACCCTCTTGGCTTAGCCGATATTTAGAATCTAATTTACCGTTTTTACCATTATCATCTGCATCTATACTGGATGATGCGAGATGCCAATTATTTATACTTTCAGTATTATTATGCCCTTGACCTAAACAAATAGTATACTCAGTTCCATCAAGCTTTAAAGTTCCTTTAATGGCAAAGTTTAATTTATCAGGAGAATGTTCTCCACCTTTTGTATGTATCATATGATCTGAATTATTATTTACTGACTCTTTGTACCATTTTGCACAATCAGAAGAACCTTTTCTTCCTGCTTCAATATTTATCTCATAAATTCTTTTATCTGAATCATCACTTTCAGAAACATCTGTTAATTGCTGACCATCTGTTACAATATATTCATTATTGTAGGTAAAACTCATACTCATACCAATTTGATATTTAAAATAAAATTTATTTCCATGTGTACTTGACATCTTTTTTTCCTTTAGTTATTTACTTATTCACTTAATCTTTAAAATTAAGTCACCATTTTTGGAAAACACTTTAAAAATTATATATGAGAGTTTTGGCAATAATTGTCAATTGAATCAAAAAATGTTAAAGGGATTGACAATTGAAAGTTGCCAAAAGTTGCCAGAACTCTTATCTATAATAGTTCTAAATTAAATTGAAATAAAAAGGAAGTTTATGTTAAAAAAGTTAGGAAAAAGTATTTTTATTACAGTTATTGCTATTAGTGGATTTAGTATAAATTCACAAGCTTGTACAAGAGTTATTTGTGATGGGGATGATAGATATATCACTGCGAGAAGTTTAGACTGGGAAGAAAATATGCCAACATCACTATGGATATTTCCTAAAGGTTTAAAAAGAGAGGGTGGTGGAAATAATCCACTTAAATGGACTTCAAGATATGGAAGCGTTATCGCAGCTGGATATGATGCAGTTACAGGTGATGGCATGAACGAAAAAGGTTTAGTAGCCAATATGCTTTGGTTAAGTGAGTCTCGTTATGGAAAATCAAATAATCCCACCCTTTCAATTGGAGCCCTTGCTCAATATGTATTAGATAACTACTCAAACGTTAATCAAGCCGTACAAGGATTAAAAGAACTAAAGTTTCAGATAATAGCAACAAAACTGCCTGGAGATACTCAAAATGCCAATATGCACTTAGTTATATCAGATTCCAGTGGAGATTCTGCAATATTTGAGTTTATTAAAGGAAAAATGAAAGTTTATCATTCAAAAAAATATAAAGTTGCAACAAACTCTCCAACTTTTAATAAACAATTGGCCATAAACTCTTATTGGAAAGATGTAGGTGGCAAAGCAATGCTTCCAGGAACTCATCGTCCAGCTGATCGTTTTGTAAAAACCAGTTTTTATACCGATAATACAATAAAAAGTAAAATGTACGAAGATAAAAAAATGGCAGTATCAAGAGCCTTTAGTATTATAAGAGATGCCAGTATTCCTATTGGTATTAACATACCAAATGAAAAAAAAGACTTGCCTTCTACTCTTTTTAGGACTATCTCAGATCAAAAAGAATTAAGGTACTATTTTGATGCTGTTGTGTCACCTTCTGTTTTTTGGGTTGATATAAAAAAATTGAACTTAAGTAAAAATGGTGAAGTTAAAAAACTTGATCTTAGTAATTACCCAAATTATTCTGGTGAAGTATCTGATATGTTTATAAAGGCTAAGCCTTTTAAATGGTTAGAGTAGCTTTAAAAGCTTTTTGAAATAAATAAACATAATTAATAATTATAAATTAATTATGTTTTCATTTCCTAATTGTTTTGCTTCGTGTAAAGCTTGTTCGACTCTTTTTATAGTATCAGAGCTTTCTCTATCCTCTTTATTTACTTCAGAGTAACCAATATAGATATTTTCATCACAACTTTCTTTTGCTTTTTCTAGTATTTTATCTATAGCTTTTTTTGCACCATCTGCATTAGTGTGATCAAATATTACAAAAAACCTATGATTATCCATATATTGATAAAGGTCTGATGTTCTGATTGTTTCTTCTATAACTTTATTAAAAAGATTATTACATTTTGATTCTATTATGGCAACACTCATAGATGTTTTATATCTTTTTACTCTATAAAATTCTAATTCCATAAGGTTTATTGCACTTTCTAGAGCTTCTTGTTTTATCATATTAAACCTTGCTTTAAAGTTTTTTATTATAACAAAAGATATTATCTTTTTCAAGACAAAATAAGATTTTTATGAACAAATTTGTAAAAATTATTTATTTAAATTTTATAATACTAAATATCTCTTATTTTCTTTTTTTTCTTATCCCTTGAATAGAATCTAAATAATCAAGATAAGCGATGATATATTTTCTACTCATAGGGTAACTTTCTTTAAAGTTTTGTACATCAATATATCCATCTTTTTTAATTATTTCTTTCATATTAGTAACTAATTTTGCTAAAACTGTAGCATCGATAAAAAGATTATGTTGAATTCTTAACACTAATTTTTTTGCACTAAGGGATTTTAGTATATTGTCCCCAAGGTTTCTATCTATATCTAAATCATCGTAAATATTATATGGAGCGGTTGGTGTTATATCTTCTTGTTTTAGTCTATCTAATATAATCACTTCTAGTTTATCTTTGATATCTTCTTTGATATTTGCATTTTTATAAAGGTTCCCATCTTTTATAAGATATTTTTCTTTACAAAGTTCATCTAAAACTATATCTATAAAGTTCGGACTTGCCCAAGTAAGTCGTAAGTTTATAGAACTATTTGAAAGTAGGGCATATTTGTTTTTATCATAGATATTTTTGATATTTGATTTGATCAACTCTTTTGTTTGAAGAGGGTAAATTATAAGTGCCTTTTCATCACAAAAACTATTGGTTAAATCTTTTGCTAAATTTAGTGCCTCTTCATGACTTAAAGCAAATCTTTGTGCTGAAGATATAAGTCCTAAACCTTTTTTATGAGCTTGAAGTAATATCTCATAAGCTTTTAGTATATTGTTTGAATCAAGCTCTTCTAAAAGCTTTAGTTTTTGAGATTTTTTCATAGGGTCAATTATAGGATTTAAGACAACTGCACCTGCAATAGTATCATTTCCTTGTCGTATGATTATTTTTTCATTGTATATAGTAAAAATATCTTCATTTGCTTTTATAGTTGCAAAGTTTTTATCAAGTATTAAAACTCTAGCTTCTATTTTTTTTGCTCCAATATAGATAGAATATATTGTATTGTGTATTAATTTTTTTGCTTTTAGTTCTTTAAAAGAGATATCTATTTGATTGAAACCTCTAAGGTAACCTTTTTTAGTAAGTACAAAACCTTTTTTTATACTTTTTGTATCTATGTTTTGAAGGTTTAAGGCTGTTCTATTTGATATATTTGCATATTCTACATCTTTATTGTGAACTTGTATAGACTTTACTTTTACCTCTTTTTTTATATCTGCTATAAAAACTTTTTCTTTTGAATACACTGGTTTACCTAAAACTGTACCTGTTACAACAGTACCACTTCCTTTTGTAGAAAAGACTCTATCTACATAATATCTAAAAAAATTCTCTTGAAGTTTCACATCTGCTTTTAATTCAAAGAGTTTATTTTTTAATTCTTCTATAGAGTTTTCATCGTATATTGAAACAGCTTGTGTAAATACAATCTCAAAATCATAATTATCTATAAACTCTAAAATCTCTTTACTATTTTGTATTAATTCTTCATTTGTAACTAGATCTTTTTTTGTTACTACAACTACAGCTTTTTTTATACCTAAAAGGTTTAATATTTCTAAGTGTTCTATTGTTTGTGGCATTATCTTCTCTACTGCACTTACAATTATCATAATCACATCAAAAGAAAATGCACCAGCTATCATATTCTTTACTAGCTTTTCATGTCCTGGAACATCTATAAAAGCTATATTTTTATCATCTCTACTTAGATTTGAAAAAGATAAGTCTATAGTGATACCTCTTTGTTTCTCTTCATTTGTAGTATCACCTTCAAAGCCATTTAAAGCATGAACTAAGGCAGTTTTACCGTGATCAATATGACCACAAGTCCCTATAATATAATTATCCATTAAGTATATCTTTTATTATAAACTCTAGTGAATCTATCTCTTCTTCTTTTATACTTCTAAAGTCTATTAAAAATTTATCATTTTGGATTCTTCCTACGATATTTTTTGCTCTAAAAATACTCTCTATCTTATTTACTTTATAGTTTTTAAATTCTATGCTTAATGCTACTGTTGGTATTTTTTATTTGGAGTAGTTCCTCCACCTATTACAGTTTTAGTTTCTATTACTTCACATTTACAAATATCTTTTAAATTCTCTTGTAAAGTATTAGCTCTTTTTTTAAGTGTATCTATTGGAGTAAAAAGCATTTTTAAAGTTGGTATATCATCTATATTTCCTAGAAGTAGGGAGGTTATATTGTCTTCTAAAATAGCTAGAGTTATTTTATCAACTCTTAACATTCTTAATAGTTGATTTTTCTTTAGTTGTTCTATATATTTTTTCTTCCCTACAATTATTCCTGCTTGGATAGAACCTAAAAGCTTATCTCCTGAAAAGCTTAGTAAGCTTGGATTGTATTTCATAATATCAATTACACTTGGTTCATATTCATTTAAGTTATATGGAAGCTCAACCATATGACCACTTCCCATATCATAGTAATCTATCACATCATTTTTATTTGCTACTTTTACAACATCTTCAAAGTCAACTTCACTAGAAAAACCTTCTATAGTATAGTTTGATTTATGTACTTTCATTAATATTGAGGTATTTTCATTACAATTATTTTCATAATCTTTTAGATGAGTTTTGTTTGTAGTTCCTACCTCTTTTAATATAGCTCCACTACTTGCCATAACATCAGGTACTCTAAAACTACCACCAATCTCTACAAGCTCACCACGACTTACTACAACTTCTTTATTTTTTGCAAAGGTATTTAAGATTAAAAATACAGCACTAGCATTGTTATTTACTATTAAAACATCTTCACAACCAAGTAGTTCACATATTGTTTTACTTATATGCGAGTATCTTTCTCCTCTATGACCTTCTTCTAAGTCATATTCTAAGTTGTTATAAGAAGTTACAATATCTCTTACTCTATCAAAAGTATCACTAGATATTAAACTTCTACCTAAGTTTGTATGTACGATAACTCCTGTAGCATTTATAACTTTTTGTAGTGATGCTTGAGTAAGTTCTTTATACTCTTTTAGAACCTTAGATATTAAATCTTCTTCATTTATAGTTTTTGTTTTTTCTTCTAATATATCAGTTCTTAGTTTAGATATAATATCTTTTGATATTTTTGTAATAAGCTTAACAGACAATCCACTAAAAGCTTTGTGTTGGATAAACTTATCCACTTTTGGTATAGATTTAAGTAAAGACATTTTTACCCTTTCAGTTTAATTTAATATTTATAGTGTAAAATCCTATTGTTTTTGGGGGGTATGTGATCCTGGTGGACACCACAGGTTTCAACCCTGATTGGAGGTTTTGATGACAATGCCTCGGTAGGTTCGATTCCTACACCTTCTCGCCAACCCCCATAAAACTATATGACAATAACTGCTTTATCTTCTCTTGGAATAATTTCACCAATAATAGTTGCATATCCAAAAGTAACCTCTTTTATTTTTTCAAGATATTCTTTTGCATCATTTTTATTTATAGCTATTAAAAGCCCTCCTGATGTTTGTGCATCACAAAGGATTTGTTTTTCAATAGCATCTATATCTAATGGATAGGATACTATATTTTCAAGATATTTCATATTCTTTTTACTTCCACCTGGTACTACATCTTGAGCACAAAGCTCTTTTACCTCTTTTAGTATAGGTACAGCACTACTCTTTATCTTATAAGCAATATCTGATGTTGTAGACTCTAAAGCATGACCTAAAAGGCCAAAACCAGTTATATCTGTACAAGCACTTACTTTATATTCTTTTAAAAGCTTTGAGGGTACATAGTTTAAACACTCCATAACTTTTATAGACTCTTTTATCATCTCTTCACTTAATAAATCTCTTTTTATGGCAGTAGTTAATACTCCAAGACCAATAGGTTTTGTAAGTATTAAAACATCTCCTACTTTTCCACCATTGTTTTTTAGTATATTATCTGGATGAATCATACCTGTAACACTAAGACCATAGTACATTTCAGGAGTTTCTATAGTGTGTCCACCCATTAAAACTCCACCACACTCTTTTATTTTGTCATTTCCACCACGAAGTATCTCATCAAGTACCTCTTTGCCAAAATTTTTAGCATCAAAGCCTACTATATTCATAGCAGTTTTTACTTCAGCTCCCATAGCAAATACATCACTAAGTGAATTAGCTGCAGCAATCCTTCCATAAATATATGGATCATCCACAACTGGAGTTATAAAATCTAGTGTTTGTACTAATGCTTCATTTTCATTTATTTTAAATACAGCAGCATCTTCACTATTTTCAAATCCTACAAGTACATTTTTATCATCTGGTATAAGGTTGCAAATTGTTTGTTTTAGATCCCCCGGACCCATCTTTGCGGCTCAACCAGCTGCTTGTACAAATTTAGTTAATTTATATTTGCTTTTCATTGTGCTCCTTTATTAAAAATGGGTTATTATAGGTAAACTTAGAAGAAAATATGTAGTTTAAATCTATGTATACCTATACCATAGGTCTTATTTATAAACTTAAGTATAATACAAATAAAATTAAAGTTTCCAAAAAAGGTAAAATATTTTTACCTTTTAAGGAATTTATTATTTAAAGTAATATATAGTTTCATACAAACAAGAAGTAACCTAAGGTTTAGGTTGGACATTTAGACTTGTACTAATATGACTACACACTTCAAAAAATATTTTGAGGTTAACATGAAAAAAATACTACTAATGCTTTTAGCATTAACATCGCTAATGTTTGCAAAAACATTTACATTTACAGCTATTCCAGATCAGGATGAAACACAACTAAAACAGAGATTTGCGATATTTGCAAAACATTTAAGTAAAGAACTTAACATTGATGTGAAATTTGTACCAGTTAAGTCATATTCTGCTTCAATTGCAGCATTTAGAAACAATCAAGTACAACTAGCTTGGTTTGGTGGATTATCTGGTGTAAAAGCTAGACTTATTGTTCCAAACTCAATAGCAATTGCCCAAGGTGTTGAAGATCCAAAGTTTCACTCATATATCATTGCAAATACAAATACAGGTATTCAAAAAGCGAACTCTTTACCAAAAGATATAGCTGGCAGAAACTTTACTTTTGGTTCAAAAGGTAGTACGAGTGGAAGACTTATGCCTGAGTATTTTATAAGAGAAACATTTGGTAAATCACCAAATGATGTGTTTGATAAAGTTGGATTTTCTGGAAATCATTCTAAAACTATTGCTTTAGTTCAAAGTGGGGCTTATGAAGTAGGGGCTGTTAATTTTAAAGTATGGGATAGAGAACTAAAAGAGGGAAAAATAGATACTTCTAAAGTAAGAGTTGTTTATAAAACTCCTGCATATCCAGACTATCAGTTTACAGCTCGAGGTGATTTAGATAAACAGTTTGGTGAGGGTTTTACTAAAAAACTTACAAATGTTATTTTAAATATAAAAGATAAAAAAATATTAGAAGCATTTCCAAGAAGTGGTTTTATAAAAGCTACAAATAAAGACTTTCAGCCAGTTCTTGATGTGGCTAGAAAAATTGGTTTAGTGGACTAATTTATGGCTTTTTATTTAGAAAATCATACTATATCTTATGGTGAAGTTGATATTTTAAATAATATAAATCTATCTATAAAAAAGGGCGACAAGGTTGCCCTTTTGGGTAGAAGTGGAAGTGGGAAGTCTACACTTATTAAAAACCTTTTTGATATGCAAAAAGATAACTCTTCTTATATTCCGCAAGAGTTAGGACTTGTAAATAACTTATCGGTTTTTCATAATGTTTATATGGCGTTACTTGATGAAAACTCAACACTATACAATATACGAAATTTAATCAAACCAGTTAAAGCTGAACAAAAAAATACAGAAGATATTTTAGAAAAACTCTTTTTAAAAGATAAGATTTTTTCCAAAGTATCAAACCTTTCAGGTGGGCAAAAACAACGAACAGCAATTGCAAGAAGCCTAAATAGTAAAAAAAGTATACTCTTAGCCGATGAGCCAATATCTGCACTAGATGAGAACTTATCACAAATAGTAATGAATGTAGTAAATAAAAAGTTTCAAACAGTTGTTTGTGCTTTACACAATGTTGATATTGCATTAAAAAACTTTGATAGAGTCATTGGGCTTAGTGGTGGAGATATTGTATTAGATAAACAAAGCTGTGATATTACAGCTCAAGATACTAGCACCTTATATGATGTTTGCAAATAAAAATATAAATATATCTTTTGTATTTATTTTAATAGGCTTTATTAGCTTTATATTTGCTGATCTTTCTATCTCAACACTAAATCCATTTTTAGAAACAAGTAAATTTTTTGGCTCAATTTTAGATATAAATTTTAAAAATAGTGACTATATTATTGAAGCACTATTAAATACAATATCTATAGCTATTATTGCTATTTTTATCTCTTCTATTCTTGGATTTTTATTTGCAATTATTTTTAAGAATATTATTGTACGAATTTCTCTAGCAATTACAAGGTCTATCCATGAGCTATTTTGGGCTTTGATTTTTTTACAAATATTTGGCTTAAATACACTTAGTGCTTTACTTGCTATCATTATTCCATATAGTGCAATTTTAGGAAAAGTATATGCTGAAATACTAGAAGAAAATGATCACTTTCCAGAACAGTTAAGAGGTAAAAGTAAGGTTTCATACTTTTTATACACATTAATTCCCGATGCTTTTCCTCATATAGTAGCTTATACACTTTATAGGTTTGAGTGTGCTTTGCGTTCAACTGCAATACTTGGGTTTGTAGGTATTACTACACTTGGGTATTATTTATCATCATTTTTTATGCAAGGATATTATAGTGATGTATGGTTAATACTTATAGTATTTTATATAGTAGTAGCAACCATAAGGTTTTGGTTTAATAAATATACTTTTATCCCTGCTATTATTGCTTCATTTTTATATGTAAAAGAGTGGGGAGAAGTAAATATATATTATCTAATTAGATTTTTTACTTCAGATATTATTCCAGCTCCATTTAAAAATGATTATACTAGTGAAAAAACAATACAATGGTTCTCAAATCTTTTTACAGATGAGATTTTAGTAGGGGTATTTAACACAATAGTAGTAACCCAACTCTCCTTAATACTAACAGCAATCTTTGCACTTATATTTTTTCCAATTGTTTCAAAAAAATTTACGAAATTACCTTTTATTGGACATATATTTTTAGTAATACTTCGCTCAACACCTGAATATATACTAGCTTATATTTTCTTGCAACTCTTTGGCCCTTCAATGCTTCCAGCTGCTCTTGCTCTTATGCTTCATAATGGTGCAATAATATCATTTTTAATTGGTACACAAACCAATGAAATGGTACTCCGACAAGACAGTACAAAAAGAAGTGTAGAGTTATATTTTTATGAAGTATTACCTCGTATATACTCACAATTTCTAGCCTTTTTATTTTATAGGTGGGAAATCATCATGCGTGAAAGTGCCATACTAGGAATACTTGGAGTTGCTACTTTAGGTTTTTTTATAGATTCGGCAATTGCAGATTTTAGACTTGATAAAATGTTTTTACTTTTGATTGTAACTGCACTACTTAATATTACTATTGATATTATTTCAAAGAAGAGTAGGGATTATTTGAAAGTTGATAAGCCTACTAGTTCTTGTGGGTGTTCTTTGAAGTAGAAAGCTTTAGTTGTTTTTCGTATTCGGTTAAAAATAATAAGTTTGTTGAGCTCCTTGCCCATGTCCAGAATTTTTATTTCTTATTGTTGGAATACCACTTTCAAATAATTGTTGTAGTGATGAAAATTGTGTTTGTAAGTATGTGGGAATTAAATTATTGTCAAAACATATTTTTATTAATTTTTTTGATGTATCATTTTGACTATAAGTCCAGTTATGTTTATCACAAATTGTTTTCATTACACTTTCAAATGATTTAAGACACTCATTTAAACACTCTTTGTATCTTTTGTGTCTATAATGTTCATGTGCTTTTAAAAATTCTTCATTTGCACCTTTATACATAGAATTATTTAGTATTTTTAGAGTGGGTTTTATTATTTCTGAATGTATAAGTTTCGAGTCAATCTTTATAGCTTCTCCTGATTCAAATGAATAACCAATTGCATTTTCTTTAAATCTTTCATTTAATTCAATTATTGCATCATTAATCATTTTACTGTAAATATCATGATGCTTATATTGTTTTTTTAATCCAAAATAAAGATGTCTATAAAATAACTCAATTATATCTAATGCTTTTTGATAATCATTGGTACTTAATAAAAAATTAAATATAGCTTTTTCGTCGTTATTTGCATATTCATCTAATCTGAAAACACCGTATTCTTTACATAATATTTTATGAACTCCTGAATATATATCATTTCTACTAGAACGTTCTCTATTTAAGACTTCTCTAAAAATATGAATAACTTGAATTTTTAATTTTTCTGGTATTGTTTCGTATTCATATACATCAATATTATCATTGTTTAATTTTTTTTGTCTTTTCGAAAATATATTAGTAACTCCTAACATTTGTATCCTTTTTTAATTTAACTATGTATTATTACTATATATCCAAAGACTTCTCAATATATCCAATATACTCTTTTACTTCATCAAGCTTATTTAGTGTATTTTGACATATCTCTTTATAATCAATCTTTTCATAATGATGAGCTAAAAAGTTTCTAAATGATGCGATTTTTGCAAAATCATAAGCAAACTTTGCAGGGATTATATTGTGTTCACCAAGTACATCTATACTTTCATAATAGCTTGTGGATTTTGATAATTTTTTATGTTTTATAATCATTTCTGCTAGTGCAATTGAACTATCTGATACTAAATATAAGTAGTGAAGTAATGCTCCTTGATATATAACATCATCTAAAAATTTATCTTCACAATCAGGTTTTAAATCTTCTAGTATAGCTAAAAGTTTTTTGATAGACTTTATTTTCTCTTCAATTCTATGCAACATCTATAAACCTTTTAAATACTTCATAGTCTTGCATTTCATGAGTTTTATTTAGTTCAAATATATCTCTACTATCATCTTTTGAATCTATTAAAACTATTCCATCATCAAAGATAGATTTTAAAAGTTCAAAATTTTTGATTTTATTTAGAGATATAACATCTATCTCTTTTTTTAAAGTAATTTCTAAAGAGTGATGAATTTTTAATATAGTATCAAAATTGTTATACTCTTTTTTTATATATACAGCTATATCAATATCACTATGCTGATTTGCTGTACTATTTGCATATGAACCAAAGAGATATGCAAATTCTATTTCTTTAAAGTTGTTAATAGTATTCTTTATTTGTGTTATATTCATCATGTTTTATTGTACTATATTTTGATTAAATAATAACCTCACCCATAATAGTCTCTCTAACCTTATCAATTCCAAAACAAGCATTAGCAATTTTTCTAGGTGTTTCATCTTTATATTTTGAGATAACCTTATCTAAAGTTTCCATCTCATCTTTTGTAAATAAACTCTCATCAAACTCTTCATCCATTTTTATAAACTTTAGTTCTATAAAGTTGTTCTTTTCAAGAATTCCCATATCTACATAATCAAGAAGTTCAGCTATTAAGTATCTTCTTTCATCTTCTTCATCTAAATCTTCATCATTAGCTAAGATATCAAACAATTCACTTAATACTTTTGCTTGAGGGTTTCTTTTATCTTTTATATACTCTTCACCAAATATCTTACTGTTGTAGTTTTCTTGGTGTTCATAGTCTATTAAAAAAAGTAGTATTAGTAGTTTTTTATCATTTAGGTGTAAAACACCATTGTCTAGCATATACACTATTGTATTAGCAATCTTAGTTATATCAAATTTCAAAAATATCCTTTGTTTTTTAAATGTTATTTAGTTCTTTTTCATTGAACTTATATGTTTTGTGAGCTATTTTAGTAAGAATCTTTTTTTGAGATAACTCTTTAAATAGTTTTATCAGTGTTGGTTTAGAAATAGAAATAGTATCAGTAATATCACTATATGATGTTACTAACTGATGATTGTTATCTAAGTTTCCAATAATATACTTTATAACTTCAACTTGTTTTGAATCAGTTATTAAAGATATAGTTTTAATAACATTAGTATTTTTTTGTATTTGTTTTTGTTGAACTATTGGAAGTAGTACATCATGAAGTGTATTTAAAAGCTCTTTTATGTTTATAGGCTTTATTATATAGTTTTCAACTTTTTAGTTTTATAGTCATCAAGTAATACTTTGTATCTGTATGTGCTGTGTAAGG
>LLEK01000114.1_pt1 | contig 14714 bp, 15 predicted proteins | sample 595821 | NCBI WGS metagenome assembly LLEK01 (sample SAMN02919311, study PRJNA255460) | bioreactor metagenome | biome: chemostat; feature: culture 2011_25.1; material: sediment; isolation source: day79 25degC chemostat 2011 inoculated with Wadden Sea sediment taken from... | place: Germany: Bremen ...
CCGACCTACTGGACCTGACCTAGTTCCGAGGATGAAGAGGTTCTAAATTCGTTTGCGCCGAAGAACGATCACTCATGGCTGAGCGGCTTACATGCTGAAACCGATTTGGGGCTGACAGATTTAAATGGGAACGCCCTGCAACTGGATTTAAAGTTCATACAAGCCATTGAATTTAAAAGCGGGTATAGCCGTAACGATCATCCCGAGAAGCTATTGGTATCTGGATTCAAATCCCAAATGAACAAAAATACCTTACGTGATCATTTTGTCGATGGCAGCAGCGGGCCGCTTTTGCGCCTGATCAAACCGGGCAGTTATCTGCGCGGTGATGCCAATGGTGACTTCGATGAAAAACCGATCCAACCCGTCACCTTGACCAGACCTTTTGCTATTGGGGTCTTTGAAATCACTTTTGCCGAATACACCCGATATTGCCGGGAAACAGATTGCACCCCACCAGAAGATTCTGCATGGGGCAGGGGACGGCGTCCCGTCATTAATGTCGCGTGGGAAGAGGCCAAAGCCTATACCCGCTGGCTCAGTGAAAAAACCGGACATACCTACCGCTTACCCAGCGATGCCGAATGGGAATATATATCGCGCGCGGGGACCACAACAGCTTATCCCTGGGGGGATAAACTGGGCAAAGGCCTTGCCAATTGCGCAGGATGCGGCAGCATTTGGGATAGTGAAAAAACCGCACCAGTGGGACGATTTGCCCCCAATCAGCTTGGATTATTCGATATCAGCGGAAATGTATTTGAATGGGTGGAAGATTGCTGGAATGATCAATTTGAAGGGATCGGGCTGGACGGCACCGCCTATCAAAACCCCGCAGGGTGCGGCAAACGCGTTATTCGCGGCGGGGGCTGGAGCTTCCCGCCCAAAGAAATCCGTGTCACCAACCGATGGCGCGATTTCCCGACACGACGTAGCGACGATACCGGATTTCGTGTTTTGCGTGAACTGGATGATCAGGAAATTGCAAAGTTAGATCAATAAGCACACATATCTTTTCCTCATCCCAAAACACAATCTTTTCTGTTATAAACAAGGAAATCGCTTCACAGGGGATAAAGAACATATGCTTAAACGTGCCTTTTTGATTTCCACCCTTTTTATCAGCACGCAATCGGCCTTGGCTGACAATCTGGATCGCGCCATCGAAATAGTCGAAGAAAAATGCCACTTGTGTCACGGTACAGACGGGGAAAGCTCCAGTGCGATTTATCCCCGACTTGCCGCCCAACATGAAGAATATATCGCCAAACAACTGGCTGACTTTCAGGCCGGACGGCGTACAGGCACCATGAATGAAATGGCACAAGACCTGACACCGGATGAAATGGTCGCGCTTGGCAAATATTTTGCGGCCAAACCGCCGCTTTCCCACCGCGTGCGTGATGAAGAATTTGCCGCCGTTGGTCAATATCTTTACATGAACGGCAACAAATATTCAGGCGTTACCGCGTGTAAAACCTGTCATGGGAACGAGGGTAAAGGGACACAAAAATTACCGCGACTGGCAGGTCAGCACAAACGCTACCTTGCCGACCAGCTTACCGAGTTCCATAACCGCAATCGAACCAACGATAACGCGGTTATGCATTCCATTGCCTCGAAATTGACCGAAATGGAAATTCAAGCCCTCGCCACATACATCAGCGGTATGAAATAACACAAAGAAGGGGGCGTTTTAGCGCCCCAAACTCTTTTCAATTGCCGCAATCACTTTTGGGGCATCGGGTTTTGTTGTTGTCGCAAACCAATCAACAAGCTTACCATTGCCATCAATCAGATATTTGTGAAAATTCCATTTGGGTGCAGCCACAAAGCCCAATTCCTTGCGCGCCCATTGATAAAATGGATGGGCATTTTTTACCGCTCACAACCTCTTTTTGCGTCATCGGAAAATTAATATTGAAATTCACTTCGCAGAATTCCTTAATTTCTTTTTCCGTTCCCGGTTCCTGTTGCCCAAAATCGTTAGACGGTACCCCCAAGACAATCAGTCCACGGTCGCGATATTTTGCCCAAACAGCCTGCAAAGCATCATACTGTTTGGTAAAACCGCAATAAGAAGCTGTATTGACCACCATCACCGTCTTACCTGTAAATTTAGACAGGGGCAGTTCTTTGCCGTCAATATCTTCGAAGGTAAAATCAAACGCAGTTGTCTCAGCTTTGGCCTGTGTCATTGTAAATCCCACAATCAATAAGATCAGTATAAAGAAGCGTTTCATCACAGTCCCATCCTTAAACATGATTACGTAAGGCAAGGTCACGCGGGTGAGGGGCCAAATAGGTCTGATTGGCCAGATAACCTTCTTCCAAACGACGGATCATATGTTGCATCAACGCCATCGGCACTGTCATCGGAACATAGCCCTGACGATAATCTGAAATAACGGATGCCAGTTCCGCCCGACCGGATTGACTGAGCTTGTTTTTCAGATACCCCGCCATATGCATCATCGCATTCGTATGACGGCCTTTACTTGGGTTTGTATTCATACAGCCCATATAAGCCTGAATATAGGCCGCTGCAAAGTCATCGCGCTGATACTGTTTAATTCGTCCAACCAATTGGCCCAGCAACTTTGCCTTATGCGGCGCATGCGCCATCAGCAACAGTTTTTCACGGGCTTGAAATGCAATGACATCACGGCGGCTCCATTTGCGATCAAATAAATCTTTGACACGGCGAAAGGCAAAGACCCGTTCCACAAAATTTTCCCGCAAGAAGGGATCAGACAAGCGACCTTCTTCTTCCACCGGCAATTCGGGGTAACGTTCCATGATCGCCTGAGCAAACAAACCGGTTCCCCGACGTTCACTCGGTTGGTCATTTTGATAGATTTTCACACGAAACACACCACAACTTGGTGAATTTTTCTTAAAAACAAACCCGTCTAAATCATTTAACTCAGCCGCTTTTTCAGCACTGTAGGCAACCATATCATCGGTGTAATCATGGCCGCTTTTGGGTTCAATCATTCGCACGGCATCGCTCGTGGCATCTTCACGTTCCAGACGTACAGATTTGCGTGGAATACCCATGCCGATTGCCACTTCCGGGCAAACCGATTCAAACACGGCATATTTGGAAAAATAATGGGTTAGGAAACGATGATTGCAATGACCGCCGTTAAATCGAACTTCTTGTCCCAACAGGCAGGCGGATACCCCAATTTTCAATAGCTGTTCCATCTTCTTTTTCTCCTCAAAAAAGAAAGTGTGCTGCCAAGGAATTGTAGGTCTGCCATAAACTCAATTTAGAACATTTATAAAGTCAGGTCCAGCTTATTTTTTTCATGGACTGGTAAGACCAATAAAATAAAAAATATTTACATTTCAATACTCTAATTTGCGAATTATTATTATCAACATGCCCAAAAAAACGACAATAATTTACAAAGTCATGCTTGAAGATTAGGCAGAATGCCCGTAAAGAAGTCATAGTCGTTTTGACTCTTTTATGACAGTTTGTGAGATAGGTTTACCGTGAAACCCACCAACACATCTGATCCTTCCCACTTTCATAAAGTGGTGGATTGCCAGTATGCCTGTCCGGCACACACGCCGGTCCCGGAATACATTCGCCTTATTTTAGCCCGCCGTTATACGGACTCCTACATGGTCAACTGGGAAGCAAATGTGTTCCCCGGTGTCTTGGGCCGTGTATGTGACCGTCCGTGCGAGCCAGCCTGTCGACGCCAGCGCGTCGAGGAAAAACCCGTAGCGATCTGTCGCCTTAAACGGGTTGCCGCTGATAATAAGGAAGAGATCAAAGACCGTCTTCCCATCATCCCGACCAAGAAAAATGGCAAAAAGATTGCCTTGCTTGGTGGGGGACCGGCATCCCTGACAGTGGCACGCGATTTGATGCCCTTGGGATACGAATGTACAATTTTTGAACGCGATGCTCAGGCTGGCGGCATGATGCGCACCCAAATCCCGTCTTTCCGTCTGCCCTTGACAACCTTGGACAGCGAAGTCGATGTGGTTTTGGATATGGGTGTTGAACGTCGCTTTAATGGCGAAGTAACCTCTATGAAAGCCGTGATGGATGAAGGTTTCGACGCTGTCTTTGTCGGTACTGGCGCCCCAAGTGGCCGTCCGTTAAAAATGGATGGATTGGAAGAAGCCGGTGATCATGTCGAAATCGGCATCAACTGGCTGGCGGGTGTCACGTTCGGTCATATTAAAGAAGCACCGAAACGGGTCGTCGTTCTGGGTGGCGGCAACACGGCAATGGACTGTACACGCACAGCACGCCGATTGGGCGCACAAGAGGTCAAAGCCATTGTGCGGTCTTCCTATGACGAAATGAAATCTTCAGAATGGGAACGCGAAGATGCAATGGCGGAAAACGTCGAAATCCTTCCCAACCACACCCCCTTGCGGTATGTGGTGGAAGATGGGAAATTTATCGGTGTTGAATTTGACCGTGTAGAAACACACTGGGAAAAAGGCAAACGTAAACTGATTTCAACAGGGGAGGCACCTGTTCTGGTCGAATGCGATCTCGTTCTGGTCGCAATCGGTCAAGATGCAAGCTTCCCGTGGATTGAACGCAACCTCGGTATTGATTTTGATGACTGGGGCATGCCTGTTCTGAACAAAGACACCCTGCAATCCAGCAATGAAAAAGTCTTCTTTGGGGGGGATGCGGCCTTTGGTCCAGAAAATATCATTACCGCCGTTGCCCACGGACATATCGCAGCCGGATCCATTGATCGTTTTCTCAATAAGGAAAAAGACGTCAATGCCGTTCCGGTCGGGGAATACAACTTAACTTCACAGAAAATGGGCATTCACGAATGGTCCTATCAAAGTGCTGTTTCCAACGATCCGCGCAACACGGTGCCGGTGATGAATTTGGAAGAAGCATTGGCAAATATCGATGCAGAAGTCGAATTGGGATTTGATGAGAAACTCGCATTGAGCGAAGCTGCCCGATGTCTAAGCTGTGATGTGCAGACCGTCTTTTTGGGGGAACGCTGCATTGAATGCGTTGCCTGTGAAGATATTTGCCCAATGGACTGTATCAACTTCATCACCAATGGTGACGAAGACGATTTGCGTTCACGCTTACGTGTCCCGGCAATTGGAAACGACCGCGATATATATGTTTCCGGCGAGCTGAAAAGCCGCAAAATTATGGTTAAGGACGAAGATGTGTGTCTGCACTGCGGACTATGCGCCGAACGATGTCCGACAGGAGCATGGGATATGCAGAAATTCCTTTTCAAAGCGACACAGATTGAGGTGGCATAAAGATGAAAACCATTAATTCAGTCAACGAATTCGTCATTCGCTTTGCCAACACAAATGGAACCGGCTCTGCCAGTGCCAACAACATGTTCGCCAAAGCAATTTTCCGCATGGGCGTTCCCGTAAGCCCGCGCAACGTCTTCCCATCAAACATTCAGGGTATGCCGACATGGTATGACGTGCGCGTCAGTGAAAAAGGCTATCTGGGGCGCCGCGCCGGTGGGGCCGACATCGTTGTTGCCATGAACTCGCAAAGCATGATGGATGATGTACAAAGTGTCGAGGCAGGCGGTTATTTCCTCTATGACTCAACCAAGGAAATCGATCCACAATTGATGCGCAAAGATATTACGTTTCTGGGGATGCCCATCTCAGCCATCTGCCTGCGTGAATATAACGACCCGCGTCAACGTCAGCTGTTTAAAAACGTCATCTATGTCGGTGCGCTAGCAGCCTTGCTGGATATGGATTTCGAAGTATTAAAAGGCTTGATTGCCGATCAGTTTAAAGGCAAGGAAAAGCTGATTTCACCGAACGTTCACGCGTTGGAACTTGGTTATCAATATGCCAAAACAAATTTCAACTGCCCCCTGAGTATTCGCGTTCAAAAATCAGACAAAGTCGGCAACCGTATTTTGATCGACGGCAACACAGCCGCAGGTCTCGGTGCCGTTTATGGCGGGGCAACGGTTGCTGGGTGGTATCCGATCACCCCGTCCACCTCCGTTGTGGAAAATTACGAAAAATACTGTAATCGTCTGCGTATTGATCCGGCCTCGGGCAAAAAGAACTTTGCTGTTATGCAGGCCGAAGACGAACTGGCCGCCATCGGTATCGCCATTGGCGGAGGCTGGAACGGGGCACGTTCCTTTACCGCAACATCCGGTCCTGGTGTCTCCTTGATGACGGAATTCCTCGGCCTTGCTTACTTCGCCGAAATTCCGGTTGTTTTAATTGATGTACAACGCGCAGGCCCCTCAACCGGGATGCCGACACGGACACAACAATCCGACATTCTTGCCTGCGCTTATGCCTCTCATGGGGATACGAAACAGGTCTTGATCTTCCCCTCCACACCAACGGAATGCTTCCATATGACAGCGGATGCGTTTGATTATGCCGAACGCATTCAAACCCCGATCATGGTGATGACGGATCTTGATCTCGGTATGAACGATCACATGAGTGACGAACTCAGCTGGGACGACAGCCGCACCTATGATCGTGGCAAGGTCTTAAATGCCCAACAACTTGAAGAAGTTGAAGAATTTGGACGTTATCTGGACGTGGACGGTGATGGCATTTGTTATCGCACATACCCCGGCACACACCCGGAAAAAGGCATTTATTTCACACGTGGGACGTCACGCAACGAATATGCCGCTTACACAGAACGTGGCGAAGATTACGTGCGCAATATGGAACGTTTAAATAAAAAGTTCCGTACTGCTGCCGAAATTCTGCCACAACCGGAAATGCACAGCCAAAACATAGGCAGCAAAATCGGTGTGGTTTATTTCGGCACAACGAATGCTGCGATGGATGAAACGTTTGATCTTCTCCGCTCACAAGGCCAAAATGTCGACGGGATGCGCCTCAAGGCGTTCCCCTTTGCCAAGGCTGTGGAAGATTTTATCGAACAACACGATCAGGTCTTTGTTGTTGAACAAAACCGCGATGCCCAAATGCGGACCCTGTTGATGAATGAACTGGACATTGACCCGGCAAAACTAGTCAAGGTTTGTAACTACGACGGTTTACCGATTACGGCCGATTTCATCAGCGCAACCATTCTCGATCATATCGCCGTTGCACCGGCTTCAAAAGTGGCAAGAGGGTAAGAACATGAGTTACTTGAAATCCAAATTTCACCACCCAAAACTTGCAAAAAACGATCTTGGTCTGACATATCGCGATTATGAAGGGGCCTTGTCCACCTTATGCGCCGGTTGCGGCCATGATGCGGTTGGTGCAGCCCTTGTTCAAGCTTGTTTTGAACTATCGCTGGAACCACACAAGGTTGCCAAGCTGTCCGGCATTGGCTGTTCGTCCAAGGCACCGACTTATTTCCTTGGTAAATCGCATGGTTTCAACACGGTTCATGGACGCATGCCGTCTGTTGCAACCGGGGCCAGCATGGCCAACCGCAGTTTGAAATATGTCGGCATGTCCGGTGATGGGGATACAGCCTCCATCGGTATGGGGCAATTTGCCCATGTGGTCCGCCGCCGCCTTGATATGACCTATATCGTTGCCAATAACGGCGTATACGGCCTGACAAAGGGGCAAACAGCCGCCACAGCAGACAAGGGGTCACATACCAAAAAAGGGGAAGAAATCCTTTGGTCTGCAATTGACCTGCCGACAATGGCCTTGCAATTGGGAGCAACTTTTGTTGCGCGCAGTTTTTCAGGTGATAAGGATCAGTTGGTCCCCTTGTTAAAAGCGGCCCTATGCCATGAAGGATTTGCCTTTATTGACGTATTGTCGCCTTGTGTAACCTTCAACAACCATGCGACTTCCACACGCAGCTATGATTATGTGCGTGAACATGTCGAAGCCGGTAATATTGCCGATTTCGTACCCTCACGTGAAGAAATCACCACAAAATACGCAGAAGGTGAAAGCAAAGACATCTGCCTGCATGACGGATCCCTGATCCGCCTACATAAAGGAAAAGATGGCTATGATCCAACAGATCGCTTTGCCGCTATTAACGCGATTGAACAACACCGCGTTAAAGGTGAAATCCTGACAGGTTTGCTCTATTGCGACCCAACCTTGCGCGATATGCACGATTTCTTGGGCACAACAGAAACACCGCTTAATACGCTGGATGAAAAAACCCTGTGCCCCGGCAATCACGCCTTGGCCGGGATCAACAACAGCTTCCGCTAACAATCATTGCATTCAAAAAAGGCCTCACTGTCGAGGCCTTTTTTTTATTCTATCCTTTATAAAACAATAACTTCAGTCCTAGTCCCAACAAGCACGCACCTGTAACCTTTTCCAATCCATCTTTAATCTTAGTAATAACAGCATCCAGTTTTTGATGTGTCAACGCGATGGCAACACATGAAAACCAGATCCAGTGTGCACAAGCAATAAAAAGACCAAAACCAACTTGGCTTTGTAAAGATGTTTCCGGCAAGACGACTTGTGTAAATAACGCAATGAAGAACAAAGCTGTTTTTGGGTTAAGTGCATTACAGATGAAGCCTTGGCGAAATGCATAACCATTTCCGAAGCTTCCTATATTCTGCTCGCTTTGCACCAGTTGATTATCTTTCTTTTTTGAAAAAAGCGACTTAAGCCCGATCCAGACGAGATAGCAGGCTCCCAAATATTTCATAATTTCGAGGAGCCAGAGATTTTCCATCAGGACAAAGGTAAAACCCAATAGAGTATACAAAATATGCACCGATACCCCACAAGCAATGCCAAGCGCCGTCATTAATCCGCCAACACGCCCATTTTGCAAACTGTTACGTACTGTCATCGCAAAATCCGGACCCGGACTGATCACGGCGAGAAGGGTAATCATTGCAACGGCAAAAAATTGAGATTCCATTTTATCCTCCATTTTATTTACATATTAAATTTCCTTTCTCATTTGATCATTTGAAAACATTATATAAAAATCATATCTTGTATTCTTTATTGTGAGCAAAAGTCACAGATGATGAAAAACTTACCTCCCATATCCGCATTAAAAGCGTTCTGCGTTGCTGCCAAATACGAGAGCTTCACCAAAGCGGCTCAGGAATTAAATCAGACTCATGGCGCAATTAGTCGAGGCGTAAAGCAGTTGGAAGATTACTTCGGTGTTTTATTGTTTGAACGCCGTAACCGCAGACTATACATCACCGAAAAAGGAAACATTTTTGCGATACGGATGAATGATATCCTTGCGCAAATGAAACGGGCCTGTGAAGAATTGGCAAGTAAAGCGACAGACCAAAAGCTGTCAGTTTCGTGCGAACCTTCACTCGCAATGCGCTGGCTTATGCCCCGGCTTGAAAACTTTCGTCGTCAGCACGCAGGCTTGGACATTCATCTTTCCACGGCAGGCGGCCCTGTCGATTTAGCAGAGCAGGGGATTGACATTGCGATCCGGCGTTCGGATTTTAAATGGCCAGATGACTACTGGGTCACACCATTAGGCAAAGAAGAAATTGGTCCGGTATGCCGTCCTGACTACGTACAAAATCACCCAGAAAAACAATGGACGCTGCTGCACACCCGGACACGACCACAAGCGTGGAAAGACTGGGAAATTTTCTCAACTCAATCCATTTCGCCGCAAACAGAAAAGTTTTTCGATCATTTCTATTTCAGCCTGCAGGCCGCTGTTGCGGGTATGGGGGTCGCGATTGGTCCACGGGTTCTGGTTGCCGACGATATAAAAAACGGGCTGCTGGTGGCGCCATTCGGTTTTGTCAAAACACCTGTGGACTATGTCGTACTATCATCCAAAAAACCGCAAACCTGTGAAAAAACAAACCGTTTTATCACGTGGCTGCAAACGGCTTTTAACTAATCGCCTCACACCTTTTGCAGTAAGTTCATACGGGTAGGTTGATCGAAATAGGTACAGCCATCTTCTTTTTGAACACCATAATGGGCAAAGGCTGCGCGAAGTTCAGCATCCTGTTCTTCGAAAATGGCATCGCGTTCCGGGTTCGGACCTGTCAATTTATCGCGCAATTCTTCAAAACTTTGACGACGCACGGGGTGATTGTATGTTTCCTCTTTCTCCCATTTAAGCCCCAATTCCTCGTATCGCTTCAAAGCTTCATAAGCCTTCGCACGCACATAGGTTTCATCATCAATGGGTTTAAGCAGTTCAAAATGCGGGCCTTCTGCCACTGGTTCGGAAACATAGACAAATCCACCGGGGCGCAAGACACGCACGGCTTCTTTTAAGGCGTTGAACTGTTCATCAACCGGGATATGGTGCAAGCTGTTGAAAAAGACGACCACATCCATAGTGGCATCTTCAAACGGTAAATCCTGCCCAACGGCATCGATGAATTTTTCATCACGGACACAGTCATAAGACAACGCCTTTTTCATCTGACGCGGAGAACATTCAATCCCGATAACATGCGCACCTTGTTTGGCCATCATGCGGCTGAGGTGACCTTCACCACTGCCAACATCCAGAATGTGTTTTTCTTTTAATTCAATGTTTTCTTTTAAAACATCCGCGTTCTTTTTGGTTTGCATCATAATTTATTCCACACGATAAGATGAATGACAGGCACTACACACATCAATTATTTCACTAAGCGCTGTAAAGACGCGCTGATAATCATCAGTCGTCGGCGGTGTCGCAACATTTTTGGCGATATTTGCAAAGTTAGCCGCCGCATCATGGAAAACGCGCCCCATTTCGCGGACTTCATCCGGCATAAAACGACCCATCCCACGGCCCGGGTGGTCAATGCGTGATTTACTTTCTCGCAATTTTATCAACATTTCTTCGATTTCTTCATCGGTTCGCCCCTGTTCCTTCATCACAGTGCGAACTGAAGATCCAAATCCCATTTTATTTTCCGCGATATAAGCGGCCGTTTTGAAATCCCCCGCAGACAAGGCCAAGGTTATTTCGTTTAGATTATCAAGGTGTGTGCGCATTTCTTCCAGAAAAATCGATTTCACTTCTTGTGGAACCAAAATGACATTGCGATCATCCCCATAAGCCGTAGACGCCCCGAACACAAAGAGGCAGCACGCCCCCATAACCAATAAACGTTTCATTTCATCCTCCGACTTTAAACCAGTCGTGATTTTAAATTCGAAAACACTAATAATACAAGATAAATCTAATCTGAAAAAAACAACCTAATCTATTGAAGGATAAGAAAACTCAGCCTATCTTATTTGGATAACAAAAATAATTTTAGATCGAATAGGGGAAATAAGATGTCAGCCGCTTTATCACAGGAAGTCCTAGATCAACTTTTTTTAGAAGCCCGCACCCATAACCTTTGGCTGGATAAAGAGGTAAGCGACGATCTTCTCAATCAGGTTTGGGATTTGGCACGCTGGGGTCCCACCAGTATGAACTGCTGTCCCGCGCGCATAACCTTCATCAAAAGCCCAAAAGCCAAAGAAAAACTAAAAGACTGTTTATCCGAAGGCAACATTGCCAAAACAATGGCGGCCCCCGTTACAGCCATTATTGCGACAGATATGCGTTTTTTCACCAATATGCCGCGTCTTTTTCCCAGCTTCCCCGGTGCCGCCGATATGTTCGAGCAAAACCCCGAACTTAGCGAAGAAACAGCAATCAGGAATTGTGATTTGCAAGGCGCCTATTTAATCATGGCATGTCGCACTTTAGGACTTGATTGTGGGCCGATGTCCGGTTTTGATTCTGAAAAACTCGACAATATTTTCTTTAAAGATTCCAGCTTCAAATCCAACTTCCTATGCAATATTGGCTATGGGGATAAAGCAGGTCTTTATGACCGTGGTCCAAGACCTGCATTCGATGAAGTCTGTTTGATTGAATAACTCATACTTTCGGTCGAATACGAAAAGGTAACTGTATTTTTACTTACCTAACGTGATAGTTTAATATCAAATATAATATAACAAATGTGAACGCCTCTGAACATGAACCCCATAAACGAAGAGATCAGCAGCATCGTAAACCGGACTTTGCTCACCTGCAAACCCGATGATACGATTACAAAGTGCGCCGCAGCCATGCAAGAAGCCGGGGTCAGTTCTATCCTTGTCCAAGAGAAGGGCGTTCCGATCGGAATTTGGACAGAGCGTGACAGCCTGCGTCTTGATGTTTCCAATCTGGCCGTTTTTGATCGTCCGGTACGTGAGCTTATGAACGCGCCGGTTAAATCCATCCGCGAAGATATTTCCATTGGCGCGGCTGCCGTCCGGTTTAAAGAAGAAAAAGTTCGTCATTTGCTGGTCCTAAGCAAAGCAGCACTCCTTGTGGCATTATTACGCAAACCGATGTTATCTTAAAACACGGGGAAGAATACTATCTGACAGTCAAAACAGTGGAACAAACCATCACTGTTGCCGCCCCATTGCCCCTGAACACGTCAGTTTCAGCGATGCTTTAAAAATCATTCAGAATGCTCCACAGGCGGCGGTATGTGTTCTGTTTAACGACAACAGCTACGGCATTGTCACAGAAAAAGATGTTACGCGTTTTCTGTCGCAACGCAACTTCCCGGAAACAATCGGGGAAGCAGCTTCACGACCGCTGAAAACCATTCCTAAAGACGCAAACCTTCTGGAAGCCCGTAATATGCTGGTGTCAACAGGGTTTCGTCATCTCGGCGTATCTGACAACAGCGGCAATATCATTGGCCTGATCAGTTTTTCCGGCATTTTATCCAGCTTACAATTTGAATATGTCCGGCGCATCAATTCTATTTTGGAAGAACGCTCCCAAGCCTTGCGCGCGTCGCAGAACAGCCTTCACCTTGCCCACAAAATTATCGAAGCCTCATTGGATGGGATCATTATCGTCAATTCACAAGGCAAAATCGATTATGTCAATCCGACCTTTACCCATGTAACGGGATACAGCAGCGATGAAGCCGTGGGGCAGACGCCCGCGCTCCTCAAATCCGGTCGGCATGAGGAAAACTATTACACAGAAATGTGGCAACAGCTTCAGATCGATGGCTATTGGCAGGGTGAAATCTGGAACCGCCGAAAAAACGGGGAAGTCTACCCGGAATGGCTAACCATCACTGCCATTCGCAATGATGCCGGCGATATTTATCAGTATGCGGGTATCTTCTGCGATATTTCCGAGCGTAAAAATCAGGAAAACCAAATTCGCAGACTGGCCTATTTTGATGAACTGACCAAACTGCCAAACCGTCGACTGTTTTCTGATCGCCTGAATATGGCTGTTGCCCGTTCCAAACGCCATCACGAGCGCCTTGCGATCATGTTCGTCGATCTGGACCATTTCAAAAAGATCAACGACACCCTGGGCCACAACACAGGCGATGCACTTTTGGTTGAGGCCGCAGAACGCCTGAAACATTGTACACGTGATGAAGACACCGTTGCCCGGATGGGCGGGGATGAGTTTATCTTACTCTTCCCCGAGATTGAAAGTGTTGATGAAGTAACAAAAGTCGCTCAACGCATTGTCGAAGCGTTCTCCGAGCCGTTTATCGTTGATCAACAAAATCTGTTTGTCACGGCCAGTTTGGGTATCAGTGTTTTCCCCGATGATGGCGAAGACACGGAAACGATTATTAAAAATGCTGATGTCGCCATGTATCGTTCTAAAGATGCCGGGCGCAGTACATATAACCTGTTCAATGCATCCTTTACATCTCAAAGCTTGCGCCAACTGGAAATCGAAAACGCATTGCGCGGCGCAATCGCACATGATGAATTCGAACTTTACTTCCAGCCGCAAGCCGCCGCAGAGGATCGTACGATTGTCGCCGCCGAAGCGCTCCTGCGCTGGCACAACGAAAAAATAGGTGAAATCGGCCCGGCAGAATTTATCCCCATTGCCGAAGAAATTGGCATTATCTCAAAAATCGGTGAATGGGTCCTGACAAAGACGTGTCGCCAAATTCGGGAATGGCAGGATAAGGGATATCCAGCTCTTACCGTTGCGGTCAATATTGCGCCCGAACAGATCAAAGACAGTACCTTCCCGTTGTTTGTTGAGAAAACACTGGAACAATTTGACCTATCCGGTCGATGTCTGGAAATCGAAATCACCGAAGGGTCCTTTATTGACGAACCCGAACAGGTGAAAACCAACCTTTTTGCGCTCAAGGAAATCGGCGTACGCATTGCGATTGATGATTTTGGAACCGGCTATTCCAATCTGGGCTACTTACGAAACCTGCCGATTGATCACCTGAAAATCGATCAAAGCTTTATTCGCGGCATGTTTCAGGAAGAAGGCAATCGCCAACTTATCTCCACCATGATTACAATGAGTGAAAACCTTGGCATGCATAGTATTGCAGAAGGTGTGGAAGAACAAATTCAAGCGGACTTCCTCAGTCAAGGCGGCTGCTCATTGCTGCAAGGTTATCTGTTATCACGTCCAGAACCGGCCGCAACGTTTGAACGCCATTTAAAAAACGGTTTACGTTGGCCGGATAAAGATTAATTGGGTTAATTTTTTAATTCCTGCTCCAACCAATCGGCAATCTCTGAAACTCTATCAGGGTCGCCACCTAAATAGAAATTACCCCCAGCAATACGCATGCTAGGGCCATCATTGCACTGTCCCAAACAGGTAATTGCCTCTAATTCAATAGCAATGGAACGTTGCGTCACTTCCTCTTGCAAGGCCGCCATTATTTTTTCGCTCCCACGCAGACCACAAGACGGACGGCCCAAGGCAACAGCTTTATTGGTACAAATGTATAATTTTTCATAGGGTTAAATATAATCCTTGGGAGATATTT
>LLEK01000115.1_pt1 | contig 14690 bp, 11 predicted proteins | sample 595821 | NCBI WGS metagenome assembly LLEK01 (sample SAMN02919311, study PRJNA255460) | bioreactor metagenome | biome: chemostat; feature: culture 2011_25.1; material: sediment; isolation source: day79 25degC chemostat 2011 inoculated with Wadden Sea sediment taken from... | place: Germany: Bremen ...
TTGAAACCATGCAAGATGTCTTAAGCAAGTCCGATAAGGTGCTTATTGATAATGAAAAAGGCAGTTCCGGTGTTGTGCCCTACTTACCTTTGCCTGAAATCCAAAAGCGTAAAGGAGGCCAGTAATGTCTAAGAAACTTATCGCAACATTAGTCTTGCTGGTTGGCTTCGGCGGTTTGCTGAGCGGAACCTTGTTTAAAGTAGCGGAACCTGTTCAGGCGATTGTGTTCCAGTTTGGTGATCCGCGTCGTGTGATTACCGAGCCGGGTTTGGCGTGGAAAATTCCGTTCATTCAGGAAGTCGAATATTTCGACAAACGTATTCTCAACCTTGATCCGCAACCCGAAGAAATTCTGTTGGCGGATCAGAAACGTATTTTGGTCGATACCTATGCCCGTTATCGCATTGTCGATCCGCTGAAATTTTTCCAGTCGGTTCGTTTTGAACGCGCGTTCGTTCAACGATTCGGTAGTGTTCTGAACGCGGCTGTTCGTGACTCGGTCGCGAAGGTTGAAATGATCGATCTGCTCTCTGACAAACGCATCGATGTGATGAACGAAATCGTTGAAAAAGTCCGCCAAGCGGCCCCGCAATACGGGGTGACTTTGGTTGATGTTCGTATTGGTCGCACAGACTTGCCGGCACAGATTTCCCAAAACGTGTTTGACCGGATGCGCACAGATCGTGTGCAGGTTGCCAACCGTCTGCGTGCGGAAGGTGAAGAGATCAAGCAACGCATCACAGCGGAAGCTGAGCGTCAGAAAACAGTTATTTTGGCCGAGGCACGTCGTGAATCCAACGTTCTGCGTGGTGAAGGTGATGCCCAGCGTAACCGCATTTTGGGTAGCGCCTATGGTCAGGATCCGGAATTCTTCCGTTTCTATCGTTCTATGGAAGCCTATCGTGAAGCGTTGGGCGAGGGAACTTCGATGGTTCTATCCCCTGATAGCGAGTTCTTCACTTACTTCGGTAGCCGTAAGTAAGGGTAGGTCTTCGATTATACCAATCTGAAAATCACCCCGCATGGGCACCCGTGCGGGGTGATTTGTTTTTATGATTATTCCTGAATAAAAAGGGGTTTTGGTCTATGTCCGATTTCTTTACGGCGGTCGGTTTGGCGATTGCACTGGAAGGCATCTTATATGCTGTGTTCCCGGATGGCATGAAACGCATGATGATGCAGATATTGACCCTGCCGTCACAAAATATACGCAGCGCCGGTATCACGGCGGCGTTGATCGGTGTCACGTTGGTTTGGTTGATACGCGGGTAGTGATTTGTAACAGGTTGAAACACAGCGTTACAAAATTGCCCTAAGGGGTCCACATTCCTTTGTCATATTGGGCAAAACGATGGAAGTGGCTTGCACATTTCCATCGAAAGGATACATTTAGGAAAAAACCTATATTAAGACAGAGGTGGTTAAAAGAATGAACCAAGTAAAGAGAAGACCTCATGCTCAAGCCAAGGCGATCAATCCAACCTTGTGGATTATGGCCACATTGACAGCACTGGGGCTGTTGATTGCCATGATGGCGCAATCCCAAGCGCGTTCGGCGCCGGAAAGTTTTGCAGATCTGGCAGAAAAGCTGCTCCCCGCCGTGGTGAATATTTCGACGACACAAACGGTGAGTGCCCACGGGCAAATGCCGGAAGGGGTACCGGATTTCTTCCGTGATTTCTTTGAACGTCGTGGCGGGCAAATGCCGCAACCAAGCCCGCGTCATGCAACGTCTTTAGGGTCCGGTTTTGTGATTGATGCGGAAAAAGGCTACGTGGTGACCAATAACCATGTGATCAAAGATGCCGAAGAAATCAAAGTGATCTTGCAGGATAATACTGAGCTAAACGCGAAGCTGTTGGGAAGTGATCCCAAAACCGATGTGGCATTGGTTCAGGTTGATCTGAAAAAAGGCGTTAAACTATCGGCTGTCAAATTGGGTGATTCCGATAAGATCCGTGTCGGCGACTGGGTGGTTGCAATCGGTAACCCGTTTGGTCTGGGCGGTTCTGTGACAGCAGGTATTGTATCGGCGCGCGGTCGTAATATTCAGGCAGGCCCTTATGATGATTTCATTCAGACCGATGCCGCCATTAACAAGGGGAACTCCGGTGGTCCGTTGTTTGATCTGGATGGGGATGTGATCGGGATTAATACAGCGATTTACTCGCCCAGTGGCGGATCCGTCGGGATTGGTTTTTCCGTTCCATCCAATATTGCGAAAAATGTGATTGCCGATCTGGCAGAATATGGACACACCCGTCGAGGTTGGCTGGGCGTGCGTATTCAAAACGTATCTGCGGAAATTGCAGAAAGTCTCGGCCTGAAAGAAGCCACGGGTGCCCTGATTACCAGTGTTGCTGAGGATGGACCTGCACAAAAGGCTGGTATGGAAAAAGGCGATGTCATCCTGAAGTTTAACAACAAGGATGTCTCGGAAATGCGCAAACTGCCGCGTATTGTGGCAGAAACCGAAGTCGGAAAATCTGTCCCGGTGGAAGTCTGGCGCAAAGGCAAAATCGTTAAATTGAAGGCCAAAGTCGGTGAACTGGAAGTGGCTGAAAAGAACGGTGATGTTGAAAAACCGAAATTTGCCAAAACATCGGCAACGGTTGAAGAGCTTGGTTTGTCGTTAGGCAGCTTGAATGACGAAATGCGGGCTCGTTTTAACCTGCCGGAAGAGGCCAATGGTGTCATTATTCTGGATGTGGATAGTGATGGTCCGGCGGCTGAAAAGGGTTTACGCACAGGCGAGTTAATCGTTGAAGCCAGTCAAAAAGAAGTGGCTAGCCCGGACGATATTAAACAGGCTGTTAAAAAGGCGATGAAGGATGACCAAAAATCTTTGTTGTTGTTGATCGATGGTGAAGAAGGTCTGCGATTTGTCGCTGTAAAATTGGAAAAATAATCACCTATTAGGGTGATGAATTAAAAAAGGGCTGGGTACATAATCGTACTCAGCCCTTTTTTTATAGTGAACAGCCCTTGTAACGCACATCTTAAAGGTGTATATTTATAACGAAACATAACCCAAAATTAAACAAATAGGTGCGATGTGAGTTTTATTGTCAACAATAGTCGAGCAATTCGGTTGTCCGTTGTCATTGTGGCGCTCATTTCGATCCTATCTGTGCTTGCTTATGTTTACGAAGCTGAGCGTCGTTTTGAATCGGTTTCAGATGTATTATCGCAACGTTTGATTACCACGACACAAACGGTTGAGCTTTTAAGCCGCCTTTCTGCGGAAATTGGTTATGGCGGATTTATACATAATTTTAAAAATTATGTGCTGCGCCGTGATGTAAATTATAAATACAAGGCCGAAGAAAATTATAAGCAGATTTTAATGCTTATCCGCCAGCTGGAACAAATGATTGAAGACAAGAAAGATCATGTTTTCTTACGTGAAATCAGAAGAACGATTGAAGAATATAACGGTCATCTAGATGAGTTGACTGTAGATTTCAGCCAGCCTCAGATCGCAGCAGATGACAAAATGGTCAAGGTTGACGATACGGCTGCGATTAATGCAATTAACCAGTTATATAACATGGTTGATGAATTGAGCCAGCAAACCATCGCAGAGGCTAACCTTAAGCAGAAAAATGCCCATATATTTATTAAGTATGGATTTGGTTTGGTTATCTTGATTGCGTTGGTTGCCTTGTTCCTTGTTTCATTAATTAAAAAACTGGAAATTAAAACGATACAGGCAAACCGGGCGAATGACGCCAAAGGGCGCTACTTACTGACAATGAGCCACGAGATACGAACGCCACTGAATGGTATTTTAGGTCTTATTCAACTTTTCAATACAAAAAAATTGTCTAAAGAAGAACGACGTCATTTAAACCTCATTCAATCATCCGGTCAGGTCTTAATCAATTTGTTGAATGACATTCTGGACATGAATAAGGTGGCAACAAGCGAGCTTCATTTGGATATTTTACCGTTTGATGCAAACCTTGTTCTGGGTTCGACAACGAATTTTTATAAAAAAGTGGCGGCTGAAAAAAGCCTGATTCTGAACTATCAAAGTTCATTGCCTCCCGATTTATATTTAAATGGGGACTCGACAAAGTTACGTCAAATTCTGTCCAGTCTATTGGCATATGTTGTTAAGAATACGGATGCAGGCAGCATAAAAATTTCTGTGGATGGGGAATGTGAAAATAATTTTGCAGAAGGCGAGATATGTCTTCTGAAATTGAAAATTATTGATACTGGGCTTGGATTAAAATCAGAAGAACAGAATGAGTTTCTTGAACAAGCTTCAGGTTTACAAGAAAAAGGCTCGCATAAACAGAAACCGAGACAGACCCTTGTAAAAGAGCTATGCGATTTGATGGATGCGACGATTGAAGTGGAATCGCTTTATGGTGAAGGAACAAATATTAAAATCCTTATTCCCATGATGGTTCATTCTATTGAACAAAAACAATCTGAAGGGTCTGAAGATCAAGCCTATATGGACGCCTTTAGGGATGTAAATGTTCTGGTCGCAGAAGAAAATATGGTGAATGCGGTTGTGACAAAAGGCTTTCTTGAACATTTGGGATCGCGGGTACGGGTGGCCCATGACGGTGCGGAAGTGATACGTCTGTTTGATCATATGGAACCGGATATTATTGTGATGGATATCAATATGCCGGTTAAGGACGGGATTCAGGCTTCTATCGAAATCCGCCAAAAACCCAACGGTAAAAAAGTTCCGATTATTGCGTTAACTGGCGATGCGTTCGAACAGACCCGTGAAAAATGTAAAGATGCAGGCATGACAGAAACACTCACCAAACCTTTCTCTTTCGAACTGTTGCGAAACAGTATTTATGGTGCGTTAAGTAGTCGTGCCTAAAGACCTTATTCAAGAAGTCTTAGTTGCTTATTGACTAATATTTTTTGCGCTAAAATAGAAATAAGTGTTAGGGTAGGGACAAGACCGTAACCTGTAATAATTGACGACATGGTGTAAAATGGGTGACTGATGGATTTCATTGTTAAAAACAGTCGGGCTATCCGTCGCTCTGTTATTTTATTGGCTGCATTGTCTATTTTATCGGTGTTTGGCTATGTTTATGAAGCAGAACGTCGTTTTGAAATGGTATCGGATGTTCTGTCCAGTCGTTTATCTGCTTCTACACAAACAGTAAGTTTACTGAGCCAACTTTCCCTGGAAATCGGTTATGGCGGTTTTATTCATAATTTTAAAAATTATGTTTTGCGGCGGGATGATCTTTATTATTTGCGCGCCCAAGAAAATTATAAAAACATTTTGGCACTTCTGGATAAGCTTGAAAACCATGTTCAAGACCGTGAAGACGCTGCGATCTTGGATGATATCAAGCGTACATTAGGGGAGTACGTAGCAAATATTGATAAAATGAAGAAAAATATTACATCCATTGTTGAGGATGATAGACGTGTAAAAGTCGACGACACAAAAGCAGTCGCAGCGATTGCCTATTTATATAATATGGTGCAAATGCTCAGTGAACAGACACTGAATGATGCGATCATCAAACAGGAAGATGCCCACCGTTTTGTCCGACTTGGGTTTTTTTTAGTAGTCTTTATCGCACTTGTTGCGGTGCTTCTTTTGGTTTTGATCAAAAGGCTTGAAGCCAAAACGATACAGGCTTCTTCTGCCAACGAGGCAAAGGGGCGTTTCCTATCGACCATGAGCCATGAAATTCGCACACCATTAAACGGTATGCTGGGTTTGGTTCAGCTTTTGAATCACAAAAAATTTACAAAAGAAGAACAACATCATTTGGATCTGGTCCAATCTTCGGGTGAAATGCTTTTGGATATTCTCAATGATGTTCTCGACATAAGTAAAATTGAAGCCCATGAGTTACGTCTGGAAATAATTTCTTTTGATGTGGAAAAGTTGCTACAGACCACGGCTGATTTTTATAAAAATATTGCCAGTGAGAAGGGGCTGATCGTCAATTACCACAGCGATTTGCCGGAAGGTTTATATTTGAATGGTGATCCGACAAAAATCCGTCAGGTGTTGTCCAATATTCTGGCAAATTCTGTAAAGTTCACTGAAGTGGGCAGTATCAACATATCAACAGAATGTGAAATTATAAATGAGCCTGAGGCAGACAAGGTTTGTTTACTGCGAATTCGCCTGACGGATACCGGAATTGGTATGGATACAGATGGTTTAAACCATCTTTTTGAAAAATTCACACAGGCAGACAGCAGTATAAGCCGCAAGTATGGTGGTACGGGGCTTGGAATGGCCATCGTTAAGGATCTGTGTGAACTGATGAATGGTACGATTGAGGTCGATTCCGTTTACGGTGAAGGCACAAGCTTTAAAATTACGCTTCCCATGTTGTTATCTTCGCGTGATGAAATTCAGCATTTACAGGAGCCACACCAACAAGAAATGACGGAGATTTTTCAAGGTCTGGACGTTCTTGTGGCCGAAGACAATATGGTGAATGCGGTGGTGGCCAGAGGGTTTCTTGAAAATCTGGGCATCAACGTTCGTGTTGCTCATGATGGGGCAGAAGCGGTGAAAATGTTTGAGCGCCAACAACCGGATATTATTTTGATGGATGTGAATATGCCGATTAAGGATGGTATTCAGGCGACACGGGAAATCCGGCAAAAGGAAAATGGGAAAACGTTGCCTATTTTGGCACTAACAGCCGATGCATTTTCTGAGACCCGTGAAAAATGTGTGGAGGCCGGGATGAATGGGGCTGTTCCCAAACCTTTTTCGTTTGATTTGCTACGAAATACTTTATTTGAAACACTTAAGGACAAAGGTTAGGGGAGGCTAATCGTGTGTGGATTGTGTTTGGCATAATCTTGAACAGTGCCTCCCTCGCTGTCTTTTGCCTTGAGGTTCGCCCCATATTGCACAAGAAGATCAATCGTTTCCTGTGATGCATTTTCCGCCGCATACATCAATGCAGTTCGTGCGTTAAAGCGTAAATATTCGGTGGTTTTCCGAGTGGTTACATTGGGGTTTGCCCCTTTTTCAAGAAGAAGACGGAGCGCCTCTTTCTTGTCGAATTGGGCGGCTGTCATTAATGCCGTTTTACCGATTTCATTTGTTTGTTGGCTGAAGATGTTCTGTTCCAGAAAATAGGCGAGCATATCAGTATGGAAGACAGCGAAATGAAGTAAAGGATCCTGTTTTTCGCTATAAAACCAGATGGATGTGTTTGGGTGTTGCGGGTTAAAAGTTGGTAATCCCTTTTCCCATTCATCCAGTTGATAGCTGCCGTCTGTAATCTTCTGTATAATTTGCGCGGCCGGCTGGCCTGTCAAAAGAGCATGACGCAAACTGTTGTTCAGGCATGTAATTTCGTCCCATTGTCCTTCGAAGGCTTGTGCCCAAAGCGCCTTACGTGCGGCCTGTTCTGACTTGCCTTGCATCATATGGTGATGGGCTTGGTAATAGCGGGTCATGTCACGTTCGGCTTGCTGGAAAAGCGTTTTTGATTTTTGAAATTTTTGCCAGTTCCAAGGGCTCATTAACGCCCATTTTTCCAAGGGGTAACGACAGTCTTTTGCTTGTGGTGCCGGGCTTAATTCATTGGGAAAGAGGGCAATGCGATCCCATGTCAGGGCATTTGATCGGGCATGGGCAAACCGGATGGTCCCTTCATGCCTATAATCCCCGCTGAATTGGTCAATGAATTGGGCGTATCGCATCAAGCTTTGAGGGAGGCGTTTTCGAAATTTTGCGCAGTCCGTACGAGGAAAGTATAAATCCATACTACTGCCGAAAACGGGTTCAGACACATTTTTTAAATCGGGATGTTTAAGAACGCGTTCGCAAGGAATGACCAGTTCTTCTGTCATCAAATCGATGCGACCATCCCCGGCAACGGATAGAAAACGCAACCATTTGACAAGGTTGTCGATGGTGCCGTCGTAGGGTGTTGGTTGCTCAACGACTTCCTTAAAAAATTCAAAAAAACCCTGATTGCGGCCTTTGTCGCGAACCTGACGTTCTAAATCCGAAAAAATAAGCTGAATTTCAGAAATGGTTTGTGGTGTTGGTGGGGATTGGCTCCCCAGATCAAGGGCGCGTTGCAGTTGTTCCTGAAATTTTTCTGCTTGTGGGCGCTGTGCTGCCATACCTGTTGTGGTGAAAGGAAGAAGCAGACATAAAAACAAAAGTGCCCCCATTCTGCATTGAAAAGACAAACACATTCAGGGCACCTTTCCTTATATCAAGACGACTAACACGTCAGATTTTGTTCCAGATGGTGTTCTACATCACGCAGACAGGGGAAGGTGACACAGCGTTTATCAAAACGGGCAAGGTCCGCTTTTTCAATGCGCTTGATTGCACGTGACAGGGTCTCGCCTTGTACACCCAAAGCCAGTGCAAGTTCAGCCCGTTTCAAGGGAAGATGCAGTTCGGCACTGCCATTGGCGCGTTCTTTGCCAAACAAAGGCAGGAGTTTGACGGTCATAAATTTCAACAGGCGTTCGGACAGGTTCATACTGGCAGAGGCGATCATTTCCTCGCGGGCGTTGAAAATATCGCGTGTGCAGCTGTTGACCATTGCTTGACGGACTTTTTCATCGCGTTCAATCAGGCGGGCGGCGTCGTCCTGTGTGATTTGGCAAAAACAGCAATCGCGCAAGGCCAGTGCCGTGCAGGTATGACGTCCGCCTTCCAAAGAAGACCGATAGCCAAAAGCTTCGCCCGGGACGACCAGACGGGGCGCAAACATGGCACCGCGCGAATCGACCATCGTAATCATCACGATCCCGGAGATCAGGTTATAGATCCCGGATGCGTCGTCCCCTTGGCGGAAAATGGGTTCGCCCGCATGCACATAATGGATTTTCTTGCGCGCCGTTGTGGTGCATGTCTCCGGTTTGGAGGCATCGCGCAATTGATCGGTGCCGGAAAAGCCACATTGGTGGCAATGAATATTGGAATGCAGTGCGTCCATAAATCACCTAACCTTTCTGTGCACCTAAATAACATAACCGAGATCGTAAATCATTTACTCTTGTCAATTTGTGAAAAATTGATTTGGAACTGTTGATAAAAAGAACAAAATTATATTTTTCTTTAGTTTTAGAGGATGATTATTGCGCCTTGGTTGAGATGTGTAAATGTTATATAATCTCATTCTAGAATGTTGGGATGCGAATGTATCGTGCTGAGGAACGAGATATTTGAGGGTGCTTCTTTCCTCTCAAAGGGGGCTGAAATGAATAAAGCCAAATTGATCTTAATGCAGGTTTGTGTGTTTTTATTTTGGTCGGCACCGAGTTTTGCAAACACCCTAACGCTTGTATCATTAGAACAACCACCTCTTGTTTATCTGGAAAAAGGGGTCGTGAAGGGCATAACAGCTGACATTGTCAGGGCGGTTTTTAATCGCATGGGACAATCTGTGGAAATCAAAATTTTTCCTTTTGCCCGATCTTTGAGCATGGTTGAATTTGAAGAAGCGCACGGAGTGTTTGCCATTGTCAAAACACCGGAACGCCAACTGTTTATGGATTATGGGACGGAGGTTTTGTTACATCAAGCTGCGGTTCTTTTTGTTCGCAAAAGCTCATCGATCCTTTTTGATGGAGATCTATCAAAACTGGCCACTTATCGGTTTGGTATTTTGCGCGGCGCGACATATGGTTCAACTTGGTATAAAGCAAGGCAAACCAATGTTATTAAAGATGTTGAAGAGGTCACGCAGTATAAACAGAACTTGCAAAAGTTAGTTTCCGGGCGCCTTGATATATTGATTGGTCCTCGTTTTACAATGCTGGATTTGATCCATAAAGCAGGACTGGGAAATGACATTAAAGAGTTAATACCTGAAATTGAAAGCGTACCAACATATTTGGCTTTTTCAAAAAACGGCGTGTCAGACGATATAAAACGAAATTTTGATCAAACTCTAAAAACAATGAAGAAAGAAGGGAAAATTAAAGATATTATTCGTCAATACATTGGAAGCTAATAGGCATTTTGTGAGGTCTTTCTGATATAGAATATTGCTCAGCCCCCAAACAGTTGCTAAGTTCGTCGCACTGTTTGGGAAGAGGAATATAAAATGAGTGACGATACAGTAAAATATCTTCTACCGGAAAACCGCATTCCGAAATCGTGGTACAATATTGTGGCCGATTTACCGGAAATGCCGGCGCCGGTTTTGCATCCGGGGACAAAACAACCGGTGGGGCCGAGTGATCTGGAACCTCTCTTCCCCATGTCGATTATCGAACAGGAAGTGGCGACCGAGCGTGATATCGAAATCCCCGAGCCGGTCCGCGAAGTTTATAAGCAATGGCGTCCAGCCCCGCTTTATCGCGCACGCCGTCTGGAAAAGGCATTGGGCACGACAGCCAAGATTTTTTATAAATACGAAGGCGTTAGCCCGTCTGGTTCACACAAACCCAACACATCTGTACCGCAGGCTTTTTATAACAAAGAAGCGGGCATTACGAAACTGACGACAGAAACAGGGGCGGGTCAATGGGGCTGTTCCTTGGCATTTGCAGCTTCCTTGTTCGGGCTTGATGTAGATGTCTATATGGTGAAGGTGTCTTATGGTCAGAAACCATACCGCCGTGCCTTGATGGAAACTTATGGTGCGCGTTGCGTTCCGTCTCCGTCTATGGAAACCGAAGCCGGTCGTAAAATTCTGGCAGAAGACCCGGAAAGCCGTGGCTCCCTCGGGATTGCGATTTCCGAAGCGGTCGAGCTGGCGGCGCAGCGTGATGATACTAAATATGCACTTGGGTCTGTTTTGAACCACGTTTTATTGCATCAAACCGTTATCGGGATTGAGGCAATGGAACAAATGGAAATGGCGGATGCTGACCCGGATGTGGTCATCGGTTGCGCCGGTGGCGGGTCCAACTTTGGCGGGATTGCGTTCCCCTATATCGGGCGGAACCTGCGCGAAGGTAAAAACACCCGTATTCTGGCGGTGGAACCGGCGGCCTGCCCGACCCTGACACGCGGGACCTTTGCTTATGATTTTGGGGATACGGCACAACTGACCCCGTTGACCAAGATGCATACATTGGGTGCATCTTTCATGCCGCCGGGGTTCCATGCTGGTGGTTTGCGCTATCACGGGATGTCACCGCTGGTCAGCCATTGTAAGGAACTCGGCCTGATGGATGCGATTTCTTATAATCAGGTGGAATGTTTCAGCGCAGCGGTTCAGTTTGCCCAAGCTGAAGGCATCGTTCCGGCACCGGAATCCAGCCATGCGGTTAAGGCGGCAATCGCCGAAGCATTGGATGCAAAGGAAAAAGGCGAAGAACGCACCATCTTGTTCTGCCTGTCCGGTCACGGTCACTTCGATATGCAAGCCTATACAGATTTCTTCGACGGAAAACTGGAAGACAAGCAGTATGACGAAGCAGCCTTACAGACCGCTTTGTCAAAATTGCCGGATGTCGGTTAAGGTATTTTAAGCTAAGAAGAAATAGCCCCTGTCTAAGGCAGGGGCTATTTACATTTTGGAAGTTTGCTTTATGGCAAAGTCGTTATCGGTGACGGCCTTTCTCATGCTTGTCGTTTTGGCGATGATGTGGGGTTCCAGTTTTACTTTTATCAAAATTGCGCTGGGGGCATTTGGTCCGCTGACGATTGCGGCCGGGCGGATCACATTGGCGGCGATTGTTTTGTGCAGTCTTGCCCTGTGGCGACGTGAACAATTCCCGCGCGAACGCACGGTTTGGATCCATTTGTTCTGGCTGGCGATTTTGGGTAATGCAGCCCCGTTTTTCCTGATTAGCTGGGGCGAACATAATGTGGATAGCGGTATGACGGCGGTCTTGATGTCTACTATTCCGCTTAGTGTGCCGATTATGGCTCATTTCTTCACGGATGATGAGAAACTCACCCCTTATATGGTGGTGGGTGTTCTGATTGGGTTCAGCGGCCTGTTGGTTCTGGTTGGACCCAGTGTCCTTTATGGATTGGGCGAGGATGTCATCAGCCAAGGTGCGATTGTATTGGCAGCCCTGTGCTATGGCGGGGCGTCATTGGTGGCGCGGCGTTTATCACATATGCCGTTTATCGTGGTGGCGGCCGGGTCCATGTCGATTGCGACCTTGATGATGGCACCAACCGCATTAATGGTGGAACAGCCGTGGCAAGTGGAACCGCAGATGATGCAGGTTGCAGCGATTATCTATCTTGGTCTGTTTCCAACGGCACTGGCCAATATCTTATTGTTGCAGGTGATTAACAGCAGCGGAGTCAGTTTTCTTGCGCTGAATAATTATCTGGTGCCGGTTTTTGGTATCGCGATTGCAGCACTAACTTTGGGGGAGACTGTCCCGCCGGAAATGCTGAGTGCGCTTGGCATTATCTTCGTCGGAATCTTTGTCAGCAACCTGAAACGTAAAAGCGGCTGATTTTATCGGATGAATTTGATATCCTTTGTTCATCATCATAAGGACAGGTGGATGCGTCGCAAGGGCCATATCGTCAATCGTTATCGCCGTAAGCTTTCCAATCAAGGGAAAGATGCCCCGCTTTTTGCCGATAATCTGCCGCGATATGATGTGGCGCGCAATGCCGATACCCTGATCAAGCTTGTGCAGATGAACCCCTATAACAAGATCATTCTTGAACGGATGCATATGTTGAATGCATCTGATTGCTGGCTGGTATCGGGTTGTTTGTTCCAGACGGTGTGGAATGTGGTGGAAGGGCGCAATCCGTGCTCGGATATTCTGGATTATGATTTGATTTATTTCGACCCGGATCAAAGCCGGGAGGCCGAAGAGGTTGTGGCCTTACGTGTACAGGCGCTTTACAGCGATCTGGATATTAAAATTCAGGTAAAAAATCAGTCCCGCGTGCATTTATGGTATGAACCGAAATTCGGGCAGCCTTACCCGGAACTGACTCATGCTTGCGAATCGTTACATTATTATCCATCCAAGGTGCAGGCAATTGCGTTGCAGGGGCGTGGCGGGTCGCGCATTTCCTATGACGCGCCTTTTGGGTTTGAAAATCTGTTGCGTATGATTGTGCGCCCCAATCATGCGCTGGAATTCCCCGATATTTACGAGGCAAAAACCAAACGCTGGAAAGATATCTGGCCAAATCTTACCGTGCATGCGTGGCAATAATGGGGGAACAGAAGAAAGCGCCCGCAAAACGATGGGGCTTGTGGTTTGTCGTTGTCTTGTGTCTTGCACTGGTTGGCGCTGGCGTATTGGGCTATGTACAGCGCATTGAACTGGCCTACTGGGCGGTTGAAAAAGCGGCAAAAGAACTGGGCCTGAAAGGGCATCGTCTCAAGATCGACCGCTTGGATTTTACTGGTTTTGAATTACATGATGTTCACCTTGGACCTGATGTGTCTTTAAAACAGGTGAAGGTTGAGTATTCCTTTGCCAACCTGTTGAACAGCCGTATCGACAAGGTGATTTTGTCCGGTGTTGTCATGGATGTAAGTGCACCGGACACAGGTTTTTTAGGACAGCTTCAAACATTGTTTCAGGGAAATACGGCGGGATCAAAAACACAAATATCACCGCCTGAAATTATCATTAATGATATGGTAATTACCGGGCGGCACGAGAATATATCCCTTGATATTCAAGTTTCTGGAAAGGTGTCTCCTGATTTATCCGGTGAACTTCTGGTAAAAGGAAAAGGCGGCTATCAAGCTTTTGAGGTCCAGGATATCTCCCTTGATATTTCTTTGATGAAGGATGCCGAGACGGTTTTGTTCAGGGTCGAAAAAGCCCGTTTTCTGGATCGTCAAAAAGACATGTTGCTGCGCCCTTTTATGGTCACAGGGGATGGGCGTTTTCAGGTGGCTGAACAAAAGGCCGTATTTTCCTTGAATATATCAGACAAGGATCAGGCTGTTGTGGTGGATATGGAGGGGCAGGCCGATCTGGTTAATCGTCTTGTTCAGGCAAATGTCAAAGTCGCTGATGTCACATTTTCCCCCACAGGCTTACAACCGGATGTTCTGAGCCCTTTGGCAGATTTGCCGCAAAAACTGGATGCAACGCTTGGACTATCCGCGCAGTTAAATTGGCAGGATGAGGTGGCAAAATTAACGGGGGACCTGACGATTAAACAGGCCCGTTTTGCCATCCCACCGCAAAAAGAACGCACGGTGGAAATCGCAGGCGGGATCGGTTTTACCTTGTTTCCCTTAACGCAAAGCGGGACGCTTGATGTCACAAAACTATCGCTGCATCATCAAGCGACACCGGCGCTGTTTCATCCCCTGTATATCCAAAGCAAGGCCCGTTTACACGAAGATGGGCAACTTTCTTTTGAGGGCGCGGTCATGCTGGATAAATCGACCCCTGTACGGATTTTGACGGGGAAAGGGGATTATGATGTTCCGGCCCGCCGGGGGCAAATGGATGTCCGTGTTCCCGTTCTTGATTTTTCGCCTGCCGGGTTAAAGCCAAGTGATATCAGCCCGCTTTTTGCTTTGTTAAGTCGTGTCAGCGGCAAATTTTCTGCCTTTTCTCGTTTGGATGTGGTCGGGGAACAATTATCGGGTTGGGCGGATATATCGGTTGCGAAGATGTCGTTTGAAACCGATACGGTTCAGGTGCGCGATCTGACGACGGATTTGGTGATTGATAATGTCTGGCCCCTGCGAACCAAGCCCAAACAAGTTGTTACGGTTGGGGAAGTTGACAGTGCGGTAAAGTTGGCGCACCCCCGTCTGGTGTTTACGTTGGAGGGT
>LLEK01000117.1_pt1 | contig 14597 bp, 15 predicted proteins | sample 595821 | NCBI WGS metagenome assembly LLEK01 (sample SAMN02919311, study PRJNA255460) | bioreactor metagenome | biome: chemostat; feature: culture 2011_25.1; material: sediment; isolation source: day79 25degC chemostat 2011 inoculated with Wadden Sea sediment taken from... | place: Germany: Bremen ...
GCTTCATCTAAAAGTTTTTGTGCTAATTCAAGCTCTTTAATACCCTCTTTATAAACTTCTACACTAGTACTTAAAGTGATTTCTGGATCAACTAGTTTATCTAAAAGCTTTTGTGCTTCTTTTATTTTATCTTCAAAAGAAATTATATCTTTTTCATCATTCATAGGTACCATCCAACATTTTTATTATTTTATCTTCAAATTTATTAACTTCTACTAAAAAGGCATCATGACCATAATTACTATCAATTATTTCATAGGTACACTGGTTACCTTTTCCTATTTTTTTCATTATATCATATATCTCTTCCATCTCTTGTGGGAAAAACAACATATCTCCACTAAAAGATAAAAGATGAAGTTTACATTTTATCTTACCCATTGCATCTTCTATATTGTCACAATTTCTTGCAGCATCAAAAATATTAATAGTTTTTACTATATAAAGATAACTTAATGGATCAAAATTATGAGGAAAGTTATATCCATTATATTCTAGGTATCTTTCAACTTCAAAGCGTCCAAATAGTTCATAAAGTCCATCTTGTTCAACATAATTTCTACCAAATTTAGTATTCATAGAATCATCTGCTAAATAAGATATATGACCTGCCATTCTTCCAACAGCTAAACCATTTAGTCCATTTTCTTTAATATCTTTACTATCATAATAACCCCCTTTAAAAGCAGGGTCATTTCTAATAGCTTCTATTGTCACTTTATTAAAAGCAATTGCCCAAGGTCTAGTATATGCAGTTGTAGCCATAGGTATAACCATATCAGCAAAATCAGGATACTCAATAGCATAACATAAAGCTTGCATACCTCCCATACTTCCACCAACAACTGCTCTTACATGATTTATCCCTAAAGATTCAAACAAACTTACTTGAGCTTTAACTATATCACTTATAGCTAAAACTGGGAATTTTAATCTATATGCTTGACCGTTTTTCATCAAACTCATAGGTCCAGTTGATCCAAAACATGACCCTATATTGTTTGTAGCAATTACAAAATATTTAGTTGTATCAATAGCTTTACCATCACCTATTAAATCATTCCAATATCCTGGTTTTCGATCACCTTCATAGTATCCAGCAGCATGATGAGAACCACTTAAAGCATGAGTAATAACAATAACATTTGATTTATCATCATTTAACACACCATATGTCTCATACATTATCTCGTATGATTCAAGTAACCTTCCACTTTCAAGATATAAAGGTGTGTCAAATTTTGCTAACTTTGTTGTTATATTCAACTATTACCCTAAAGCATTTTCTAAATCAGCAATTAAATCATCAACACTCTCTAAACCTACACTTAGTCTTATAAGTCCTGGTGTTACCCCACAAGCTATCTTATCTTCAGGTGATAGTTGTTGATGTGTTGTACTTGCACTATGAGTTACAATAGATTTTGTATCACCAATATTTGTAACAAGTGAGAATATTTGAAGTTTATCTATAACAGATTCTGCTTTTTCATAAGACCCTACATCAAAGCTAAGTAATCCACTAGCACCATCTACTAAATATTTTTTAGCATTTTTATAGTTTGAATCACTTTCTAAGAATGGATACTTAACATCATCAATTCCGTCACAAGATTCAAGGAATTTAGCTATTTTAAGTGAACTATTACTATGTTCTCTCATTCTCATTCCAAGTGTTTCAAGTCCTTGAATAAGTAACCAAGAGTTAAAAGGAGCTGGAACACTTCCAAGATCTCTCATAAGACCTAGTCTACCTCTTAAACAAAATGCAGGGAAACCTTCAAGTGAAGTATATACTAAACCATGATAAGACATATCTGGTTCATTAAAATGCTTATATCTATCATTTCCTTTGATAAATTCATTAAGACCTGCTCTTTCAACTATCATACCACCCATGGCAAGTCCTTGACCTGTAGTGTACTTACTAGTTGAATGTATAGAGATATCAATACCCCAATCAAAAGGTTTAAATAAATAAGGTGTTGCTACAGTGTTATCTACCATTGACATAATATTGTATTTTTTAGCTATTTTAACAACAGCTTCAACATCAATAACATCAATAGATGGATTAGAAATAGATTCAAAAAATATAGCTTTTGTTTTATCATCTATTAACTCTTCTGCACTAGATGGATTAAATGTATCAAAGAATCTTACTTCAATACCAAATCTTTTAAGTGTATGTACAAATTGGCTATATGTTCCACCGTAAAGTTTATCTGATGTAACTACATTATCCCCTGCTTCACATACATTTGCAATAGCATAAAAAATAGCACTCATACCACTTGCTGTTGCAAGTGCAGCAGCACCACCTTCAACCTCAGCAAATCTTTTTTCTAAAATATCTGTTGTTGGGTTTGAAAGTCTTGTGTAAATATTACCTAGTTCTTTTAGAGCAAAAAGATTCGCACCATGCTCTGTACTTTTAAATTCAAATGCTGTTGTTTGATAAAGAGGAACCGCCATAGTTAAATGTTCGTCTTTTTCATATCCTGCATGTATTGCTAAAGTTTCTTGTTGCATGTTACCTCTTTTTTATTAATTTAGAAAGTATTTTATCTAAATAATAATTTATGTAGAATTAAAATTTAAGCTACATAAACCCCCTGTAATTCCTTTAGCATTGGTTCAGCATTGTTATTTATGTAAAAACTACTATCAAGCTGTACGTCTCCAAGTTTTGATTTGATTGTTATATTAATCTCTCTTTTACCTTGGTTTTTTGATACAATATTAAATATATCATATATTATTTTATCATCACTTGTAAATTCTACAGATATATTTAAAGGGTCTAGTACTTTTTCTACTTTTTTACCTTTTTTAGTTTTTCTGTTTTTGCTTCTTTTAGTGACTCTATTTTAAGTAAATTAAATTTCACCCCAAAGTCATCTATTTTTGCTCTTACTTTAAATGCAATAGGCTTGGTTAAATCAAAATCTTCATTTAACTCTTTGATTCTATCTTCAAAAAGCATTAATTCTATATTTCCATGTAAATCCATAATAGTAGCAATTCCAAATTTATTACCTTTTTTTGAAATCTTTTCTACAATACCTTCAATCTGACCTACAAGTAAAGCTTCAGCACCATCAGCTAATGTATCTATTTCACTACTTAAAGTATATTTTATCTCTTCAAGTGTTTCTCTATATTTATCTAAAGGATGTCCTGATACATAAAAACCTAAACTTGCTTTTTCAAATTCTAATATCTCTTTATCATCATATTCAGGCATATCATTTATAGTCACATTAACTGTAGTCATATCTTCATCATCACCAAATAAACTACCAACTGCTTGTTTTTTGGCTTGTGCAGCTTTTCCAGCACTTTCAACTATATCTTCAATTTGAATTAACATAGCTTTTCTTGAATATGGGAAAGTATCAAATGCTCCAGATTTTATAAGTGTTTCTATTACTCTTTTATTTACTTTAGAACTATCTATTCTACTTACAAAATCACTTAAATCTTTAAACTCACCATCTTTTCTTGATTCAAGTATAGATTTAATAGCAACATCTCCAGCACCTTTAAGGGCTCCCATACCAAACATAACAACTTCTTTGTCATCTATCTTGTTTGCACTAAATACTAAATCAGAATGATTAATATCAGGTGGTACGAGTTCATATCCAAGTCGTTTTACCTCATCTACATACTTTACAACTTTATCAGTGTTGTCTTTTTCTGATGTTAGAAGTGCTGCCATAAATTCTGTAGGATAATAACATTTTAAATATGATGTATAAAAAGTTACCATAGCATAAGCTGCACTATGAGATTTATTAAATCCATAACCAGCAAATTTTACAATAAGATCAAATAGCTCTTCACAATGTTGACGGTTATAACCTTTTTTAACCCCACCATCTGCAAATTCACCTTTAAGTTTATCCATCTCTTCTTTAATTTTTTTACCCATAGCACGACGAACAAGATCCGCACCACCAAGAGAAAAACCACCAATAACCTGTACAATTTGCATAACTTGCTCTTGATAAACAATAACCCCATAAGTTGGTTCAAGTATTGGTCTTAGAGGTTCATCAAATTCATCATAAAAATAATTTATCTCTGCTCGACCATGTTTTCTATCAATAAAATCATCAAGCATACCAGACTCCATTGGTCCTGGTCTATATAGGGCTAGTACGGCGATAATATCTTCAAAGTTTGAAGGTTTTAGTTTTTTATTTAAATCTTGCATACCTGAAGATTCTATTTGAAATAATCCAATAGTATGACCTGTTTGAACTAAATCATATACACCTTGATCATTTACATCTTGTTGAGTAAAATCTATTCGTATTCCATGTCTTTTTTCAATTAGTTGTAATGCACCTTCAATAACAGTAAGTGTCTTAAGTCCTAAAAAGTCAAACTTAATTAAATCAACATCTTCAACATATTTACCATTATATTGAGTTGCTAGTGTATCAAGTCCAGAAGGTTTAAAAAGTGGAGTTTTTTTCCATAAAGCTTCATTTGATATAACAACACCTGCTGCATGTGTTCCTGCATTTCTATTTAGACCTTCTAAAGCAAGTGCATATTCCCAAACTCTAGCAGCTTTTGGGTCCATATCACAAAGTTCTTTTATCTTAGGTTCTTTCTCCCAAGAATCTGCTAGGTTAATTCCAAGTTCATCTGGTATAAGTTTGGCCATTGCATCAGCTTGAGAGTATGGCATATCAAGAACTCTAGCAACATCACGTATAACCCCTTTTGCTAAAAGCTTACCAAAAGTAATAATTTGTGCAACATTAGCTCGACCATATTTTTCAACAACATAATCAATAACCTCTTGACGTCTAGCTTGACAAAAATCCATATCGATATCTGGCATAGATATCCTTTCTGGATTTAGAAATCTCTCAAAAAGAAGTCCATAAGGTAAAGGATCAATATCTGTAATTTCTAAAGCAAAAGCTACTAAACTTCCAGCAGCAGATCCTCTTCCAGGCCCAACAGGAACACCAATAGACTTTCCATAAGCTACAAAATCCCAAACAATAAGCATATAACCTGGGAACTTCATATTATTAATAATATCTATTTCTACTTGTAATCTATCTTTATACTCTTGATGTTTTGACTCATCAACTATTTTTAGTCTTCGATCTAATCCTCTCCAACACTCATCAATAAAGAGTAATTTATCATTTTCTAAAGAATATTCAACATCAGGTTCTGGTAGAGTAAGATTATTTAGTTGTGCTTTTTCTCTTGTAAATTTAAAATTTGGAGGAGTTGGATCACCTAGTTTTATCTCTAAATTACACTTATCTGAAATCTCTTGAGTATTATGTATGGCTTCAGGTATATCTGCATATAATTTTGCAATTTGCTCTGGAGATTTAACATAAAACTCATGAACACTATGACGCATTCTATTTGGATCATCATAAAGTTTATTCATAGCTATACACATAAATGCTTCATGAGCTTCTGCATCTTTTGGGTTTGTATAGTGAGTATCATTAGTTGCAACTATTTTAATACCCGTTTCAATACTTATTTGTATGATTTGTTTGTCTATATAGTGCTGATCATGAATACCGTGTCGCATTATTTCTAAATAGAAATCATCTCCAAATATCTCTTTATATTCTAAAGCTATTTTTTTAGCTTCTTCATATCCTTTTGCACCATTTTTTACATTTCTTTCATTGGCTAAATTTAAGTGCCAATTTATCTCACCTTGTAAACAAGCTGCACTACAAACTAACCCTTCAGAATTTTCTCTTAAAAGCTTTTTATTAATTCTAGGATAATAATAAAACCCATGCATATAAGCTTGTGAGCTTAGGAACATAAGATTTTTATATCCTACATCATTTTTAGCATATAAACATAAGTGAAATCTTTGTTTTGTTGATTTATCACCTATCTCTTCAAGATTATGAATATAAGCTTCCATTCCAATAATGGGCTTTATTCCCTCTTTTCTCATAGTATTATAAAAATCAATCACCCCAAACATATTACCATGATCAGTCATAGCAACACTATTCATACCTAATTCTTTTATCTTTTTTGCTAATACTTTTATCTTATTAGCTCCATCAAGCATAGAATATTCTGTATGTAGATGTAGGTGTGTAAATTGTGGAATCTCATTTGTTGACATAACGAAATTGTATCTTATTGTTAATATATTAAGGGTTAAATATACTTAACATATATTAATTTTAAATTTTAATATATTTTATGTAAAAAAAGTTGTAAAATAATAATATATAAAAAAGGAGTTAGCTATGCCTGGACTAATGGTAAACTCAAGACCTTTTAAAAGTGCTATATTAAAGAGAAAACTATCTCATACAGATACTGCTGATCCAAAAAATTTAAAACTTCCAGATTTCCTAGAAAAAGTATCTGATGAAAAACTATATTCTTTAGTACAAAGAGCTGTAGAAAAGTATAAAAGTCATAACTATAAATCTTTAGATAGAGAAGAACTAGATTATAAAAAGGAATGGAATGATTTATATATCTTAGTCCTTGCAACTTTTTATAAAAGAGGTTGGAGTTATATAATAAAAGATGAAAAAAACTTTTTTCCACACTTTGTATTTACTTATAATGTAGCTCCCCTTAAAAAAGAAGTTGATAAAACAATATCACATATATATAATAAACTAGATTCCCAACTATCAAAAGTAGAATTAGAAAATATGTATACATACTCAGCACTTGATGTAACATATTTATTACATTATCTAACAATTACACATTTTCAATATGAAGAAGAGATATAATAAAAGACTATAATTTTTTTAAGTAGATTTTATTTTATAAAGAATCTAAAGATAACTAAATTTTTAATATAAAGTATATAAATACATAAAGAGATACATTATTTATGCTACAATATTTAAAAATAGAGATATTAAAATAAGGTATTTTACTATGAAAACATACGATTTAATAATTATAGGAGCAGGAAGAGCTAGTAACCTAGCCGTAACTGCTGGTAAAAATGGTAAAAAAGTTGCTATTATTGAAAAATCAACACTAGGTGGGACTTGTCCAAATAGAGGTTGTGTCCCTTCCAAACTTCTAATTGGTTATGCTCATGTTGCAAGGGCAATTAAAGAATCTAAAAGACATTTTATTAATGCTACTATCAATAAAATAGATTTAGAAAAGATTTTTGAAGAAACAAATAACTACATCTCTAAAATAGACCCAAGGTATGCAAGTAGATTCAATGAAAATGTAGAAATCTTTAAAGGAACAGCTTCTTTTGTATCAAATCATATAGTTAAGGTAAATAATCAAGAACTAACTGCACCAAGAATTGTTATAGCAACAGGAACTAAACCTATAAAACCACCTCATGAAAAAGCATGGACAAGTGATGATATATTTCCTTTAAATAAAAAAATACCCTCTTCTATTACTATAGTTGGTTCAGGTTTTATTGCCTGTGAATTAGCAAACTTTTTTGATGCAGTTGGAATAAAAACAAAACTACTTGTAAGAAGTGAAAAGGTTTTAGGTAATGAAGATATAGATATTTCCAATATATTTAAAGAAGAATTTAGTAAAACTCTTGATATCTCTTTTAAAACTACTATTAAAGATATTCAACATGATGGAAAACAATTTAATTTAACTCTAAATAATAATGAATCTACAATTACACATAGTAGTGAAGCATTACTATATGCTATAGGAAGAGAATCTAATAGTGATAGTTTAAATTTACAAAACACCTCTATACAAACAAATGAAAGAGGATATATAAAAAGAGATGAGTTTTTTGAAACTACAGCAAAAGGGGTTTATGTAGTTGGAGATGCTTCAGGAGAACATATGCTACAACATGCAGCTGCATATGAAGTAAATCACTTAAGCAAAATTCTTCTAAATGGATATGATAAACCTTTAACTTTCAAATATATGCCCCATGCAGTTTTTACAGAACCAGAAGTTGCAAGTGTAGGGATAACCGAACAAAAAGCAAAAGAAAAAAATATCAAATATGTGTCAACTACTACAAATTGGCTTGCCAGTGCAAAAGCAATCTCAACAAGACTTAAATATCCAGTTACAAAAATTATTGTAGATCCAACAAATAATGAAATCTTAGGTTGTCATATGATAGGACCAGAAAGCTCAACTATGATGCATCAAGTTCTTGCGATTATCCATATAGATAATAATATCAATAATTTAAAAGAGATGTTGTATATTCATCCAGCACTTAGTGAAGCTTTACTTCCAGCTGCTGTTAGTGTCGTAAAAGAGATAGAAAATTATAATAATAAATAAAAATATATTAAGATTTTAACTTTATTTTGGAACAAAAAAAAGGCTAAGTGAAAATTCACTTAGCCTTTTTAGATAATTAAATATTACTATACAAATGAAATGTAAGCCATTTGTGTAGCATCACCTCTTCTAATTCTTGTTTTGATAACTGATGTGTAACCACCATTTCTCTCAGCATATTTTGGAGCAATCTCTGTTACAAGTTTATTTGTAGCAGATTTACTTTGTAATGCAGCAAAAGCAGCTTTATGTGCACTATCACCACCACTTGCAGCTTTTGTTATTAGCTTTTCCATATATCTTTTTAACTCTTTAGCTTTTGGTAAAGTAGTTTCAATTTTTTCTCTTTCGATCATACATATTGCAAGATTTGCTAATAATGCTTTTCTATGAGAAGATGTTCTATTAAGCCTTCTATATCCATGCTTATGTCTCATTATACGTCCCTTTTATTTATTAAGCTTTTAGTTGCTCTAACTTTTTTCTTAAAGCCGATGCAGTATCTTCATTTAAACTACTATCAATTGGATAACCAATTTCTGTAAACTTATCAGAAATTTCTTCTAAAGATTTCTTTCCTAAGTTTTTGATACTTTTTACTTCAACTTCACTCATAAGTGCTAAATCACCAACAAATTTTATACCTGCTCTATCAAGAGAGTTAAAACTTCTTGCACTTAAATTTAAATCTTCTATTTTTACTATTAAATCTTTTAAATCAATTGAACTTTCAGCTCCACTAGCCTCAACTAATTTTACTTCTGCTAAATCAAATACTTTATTAAATACTGACATTTGAGAGTACATAGTTGTAATAGCTTCTTTAAAAGCATCAATTGGAGATATCTGTCCATCTGTTTCAACTGTAAATACAGCCTTTTCATAATTTGGATTATCTTCAACTAATATTTTTTCAATATCGTATGTTACTTTTTTTACTGGTGTAAAGAAAGCATCAACTGGAATATAATCTGCTGGTACTAAATCTCTTAAATCTTCACTTGGAACATACCCAATACCTCTTTGTACGATAACTGAAAAGTTAAGTGTACAGTCACTATTGATTGTAGCTAAGTGTTGTTCTTTGTTAATTACTTCAATATCATCATTTTCAAGACTAGCTGCTTTAATCTCTTGTGCATTACTAAAAGAGTACTCAATTTCAACTTGCTCTTGATCACCTTTTATTTTAAATCTTAACTCTTTAAGGTTTATTATAAATATAGCTATATCTTCTAGCATACCTCTAATAGAATCAAATTCATGTTTTGCACCTTCAATTTTAACAGCTATTGGAGCATAACCAATAGAACTACTCATTAAAAGTCTTCTTAATGGATGTGCTAATGTTATAGCATATCCACTCTCAAAAGGAAAAGCACTAATTTTAGCACTAGTTTCAGTAATTTGTTCAATTTCTACTTCTGTTGGTAAAAATGGAGCATCTACAAATTTTTTCATATATTTTCCTTTAAATTTTATTATTATTTAGAATATAACTCTACAATTAGTCTTTCTTCAACAGGTATAACTACTTCTTCTCTTGTAGGGATTCTTGTAAAAATTCCAAAAATTTTATCTTTATCTACATCAACCCATTCAACCATACCAGTTTGATTTGTTAATTCTAAAGATCTTACAATTTGACTATTTGATTTAGATTTCTCTTTTACTTCAATTTTTTGTCCTACTTTTACAACATAAGAAGGGATATCAACTTTTTTACCATCAACTAAGATGTGACCATGTGTTACAAATTGTCTAGCATTTGCTCTTGTTGTAGCAAATCCCATTCTATAAACAACATTATCAAGTCTTGTTTCAATTAAAGTAATTAAGTTAGCACCTGTATTACCTTCTCTTCTTGCAGCTTCTTTAAAGTATTTTCTAAATTGTTTTTCAGAAACACCATAAATAATTTTTGCTTTTTGCTTTTCTTGAAGTTGCATACCATACTCTGATAATTTACCTCTTCTTTGTCCATGTTGTCCAGGAGCAAAAGGTCTTTTTTCTAAAGCAGATTTTCCATTTAATCTTCTCTCACCCTTAAGTCCAAGGTCAGCATTAAGTCTTCTTTCTAGTTTTTCAACTGGTCCTCTATATCTTGCCATGCCTTATCCTTATACTCTTCTTCTTTTTGGTGGTCTACAACCATTATGTGGTAATGGTGTAACATCTTTAAACCATCTAACTGTAATACCTTCAATTGAACCAATAGCTTTAACAGCAGTATCTCTACCTGAACCTGGTCCTTGAACTTTAATACCAACATTTTTGATACCATGTTCTATAGCTTTTTGTAATGCATCTTCAACCGCTGCAGTTGCTGCAAATGGAGTTGATTTTTTACTTCCTCTAAAACCTAAGTTACCAGCACTTGACCAAGAGATTGCATTTCCAGCATTATCAGTTACTGTTACCATTGTATTATTAAATGTTGCTGCTATATGTACTATACCATCAGCAATATTCTTTTTTACAACTTTTTTTCTAGTTACTTTTCTTTTTGCCATTAGTTATCCTTACTTAGCCGCTGCGCCAACAGTTTTCTTTTTACCTTTTCTTGTTCGAGCATTAGTTTTTGTCTTTTGCCCTCTACAAGGTAAACCTCTTCTGTGTCTTATACCTCTATAAGACCCTAAAGACATTAGTGATTTAATATCCATTGCAACTTTTTTTCTAAGATCACCCTCAACCATATAGTTTTCTTGAATCTCATTTCTTATTGCAGCTATTTCATCTTCTGTTAGTTCGTGAACTCTTTTATCATAAGAGATACCTGTAGCATCTAAAATTAATCTTGATGTATGTAAACCTATACCAAAAATATAAGTTAAAGCATACTCCATTCTTTTTTTGTTTGGTAAGTCTGTACCAGCAATTCTTGCCATGGATTATCCTTGTCTTTGCTTATGTTTTTTTGTCTCACAAATAACTCTTGTAACACCTTTTCTTTTGACAATTTTACATTTGTCACACATTTTTTTTACTGAAGCTCTTACTTTCATAAAAGTATCCTTTTTGTGTATTTCCAACTTCTATCACAGGTATAAAATCTATAATTTTAATACCAACTCTTTATAAAACCTATTTCGCAAAGTTTTATAAAAACTTCTCTGGGTTATAGAAATGGAAGCGAATTATAATTAAATCTTGCTTAATTTTTTATAAAGTTATTAAATACTCTAATTGTTATACTTTTTTATGGCACTTTTGAGTACCTTATAAAAGATATGATGTGGAGAAAAATATATTTGTTGAAACTTTCCATTTTTAAAATGTGAAACAACACCAACAAATCTATATTTGAAATTTTTACCATCATCACTTAAGTTTATAACAACTGGTCCACCTGATGCACCTTTAAATCCTGTACAGTTACTAGTTGCATATACTTCATTATAAGTTTTTAGTTTACATTTGGGATCATAAGTTAAAATTGACCCAAAATTTCCAACATCGCTAGAAAAACCACCTAAGCTACCAAAAACCGTTTTATAATCTTTTTGTAAGTCAAAAAAACTTTTTTTTGTTATCAATAAAGGATTTACCTCTTTTTGATCAATAAAACTATCTAATGCTAACACTGCATAATCACTATTAGTTTTTATTTTTTTATTATCATATAAACTATCATTGATCACTTTTGCATATTTTTGTAACATATTATTTTGTTTATCTTTTATAATAAATCTAATCTCTCCAGCATTTTTATCATATTGGCTTAAACAATGTGAAGCTGTAACTATAATTTTTGATTTTTTATATCCATACATATTTATTAATGTTGCTGAACATTTTTTATAGTTTGTTTTATATCTTTTTTTTGTTACAAATTCTAATTTAGTTGGAATTATCAATCTTCCTATTGCTTTTGTCCAAACAGGAGAAGTAGAAACAACAGGAACCCTTGTATCATTTTTCAATTTTTCTTGATGAGATAAAATAGATTTTACTTTTTTTATTTTACTTTTTACATCTTTATTATATTTATATGATTTAGTATAAAGCACTAATGCTTTTTCATACTCTTTTATTTTATGATGTAAATCACCTTGTAGTTCATATATTTTTGCCATTCTAAGTGGAGCGATTCTACTGTTTAGTTTTTTTGCTTCATTATAATAATATAATGACCTAGTGTAATCTTTGGTTTTTTTTAAATTATCTGCTAATCTTACATAACTTTGAGCTAGTTTTATATCTATATTTTTTTGGCTACTATCACTTAAGCTTTGTTTATAATATTCTATTGCTTTTATATAGTTCTTTTTAGCAAACTCAATATCCCCTTTAGCTGTATTTGCATATAAACTATATACACAAAATAAAACTATAAAAATATATCTCATTTAATTTTCCTAAAATAAAATAGCTCTTCTATATTTCCACTTTTTCCACTTAACTTACTTTTATTTGCTACTTCTAGTTTCCAATTTAAATCTTGAGTTTTTTTTATAAATTCATCTCTACATATGTCTATAGCTTTTTGATCTTGAACTACTCCATTACTATCTCTTTTTACAGCTCTTCCAACTTCAAACTGTGGTTTATAAAGTATTATGATTTTATCATTACTTAATCTATTAATATCTTCTATAATATTTAATATACTTATAAATGATACATCACAAGTTACTAACTCATATTTTGTTTGACTATGAAAATCTCTTATATCAGTATTTTCTTGTACAATTATTCTTTTATCATCTCTTATAGACTTATGTAGTTGATTTGAACCAACATCAACACAAGTTAATTGTTTAATATTATTATTTAAAAGTATTTGTGTAAAGCCACCTGTTGAAGACCCTATGTCTAATGAGAGTAGATTCTTCACATCAATTTCATTTTCTTCTAAAAAATATTTTAACTTATATGCAGCTCTACTAACAAAAAAGTCTTCCTCTTCAATAGTTATATCCATACCCTCTTCTACTTGAAAAGATGCTTTTGTTACAATTTTACCATTAACTAAAACTTTCTTTGTTTTTATAAGCTCGCTTGCTTTATTTCTACTCTGAATATTGTTATTATTTGTTAAGTATATGTCTAATCTCATAAGAAATCTTACCTAATTAAATAATAATTTTTAGTTAAATTATTAACTAATTCGTTTAAGAGTAAATTTATCTTATTTAATTAAACTTACACCACTTAAAAATTAAAACAAGGAAAAATAAATATGGCAACAGTAACATTTAAAAACGATATCGTTTGTAATTTAGCAGGAAATGAAATTAACGTTGGAGATGCAGCTCCAGTTGTAACAGTAGTAAACTGTGACCCAATGCTTCAAGATGAGACAATTGGTGGAGCTCAAGATAAAGCTCAATTAGTTGTAGTTGTACCTTCACTAGATACACCAGTATGTGATGCAGAAACAAGAAAGTTCAACACTGAAGCAGCTTCAATCGAAGGTGTTACAGTTAAAACAGTATCTATGGATTTACCATTTGCAGCAGCAAAATTTTGTTCAACAGCTGGAATTACTAACTTAGATGTATGTTCTGACTTTAGAAACAAAGATTTCTCAAACGCTTATGGAATGTTATTAGCAGATGGTCCTTTAGCAGGTGTTACAGCAAGAGCAATTTTTGTTATTGATACAGCTGGTAATGTATGTTATAAAGAATTAGTACCAGAGATTACAGCTGAACCTGATTATGAAGCAGCTATTGCAGCAGCAAAATCAGTAGCTGGTTCTTCTTGTTGTTCATGATCTTACTTTAAAGATTAAATACAATATTTAAAAAAGGGATTGCTTTTAGCAATCCCTTTTTTATTAACTATTTTGAATTATATTGATATGGAATAAATTCATTTGGCATATTACTATCTAAACTTACTTTAATCATACTATAACCAATTCCTAAAGAAATTAGTAATCCAAAAACAACATATATAATTGTTTTTTTCTCTTTAGATTCATTTCCATTATAATCTTCTATATCATTTAATGTTGGTTCCATCTATATACTCCTTATTTTAAACAATTATAAAATAGGATTGTTAATTGTTTGTTAAACAAATTAGTATGAATATAAGATAGAACTTAAAAAAAACTTTATTTTATTATTTTAAAAATAATTAACAGTAAATTAACACTTGTAAGATAATATTCAAAAAGCTAAAAAATACTTTGCCTTGAAAGTTTGGCCACCTATAGACAAAGTATTTGGCGTAATTCAACACCAATCTAAATTGTATTTAATATTTTCTTTTAATACTATAAAATATTGGTGTTTACTTATATAAAAGGAAATACATGAAAATATCTACAAACACCATATTGCTATGTT
>LLEK01000118.1_pt1 | contig 14412 bp, 17 predicted proteins | sample 595821 | NCBI WGS metagenome assembly LLEK01 (sample SAMN02919311, study PRJNA255460) | bioreactor metagenome | biome: chemostat; feature: culture 2011_25.1; material: sediment; isolation source: day79 25degC chemostat 2011 inoculated with Wadden Sea sediment taken from... | place: Germany: Bremen ...
CCCCAAAGAATATGCTTTTCTTCAAGTTTTGCGGTCTGATCGTTGCTCTTTCTTCCGTAGTGGTGGCTGTTGCACAATGGGATCAAATGAAGCAGCAGACAGAGCAAGCCGCTATCAACAATAGCATTCAAAAGGAATTAAAGGATATCACCGCTCGCCAGTTGGCGTTTGAGCAGATGAACCTGAACTTCCAAAATAATCAAGCCACTCCAGTCATTCAATATGTCAGGGAACGGGAACCGGAAGTCCAATATACTTTACCAAGAGTGCAGGAACGCGGTCCCAAGAGGGGGGATACCCGCCTGATTTAGCGGACGAGGCCGTGCAGTTGGTTCTGCAACAAGCCGAAGCACTGTCTGCTGAATGGGCGAAGGCGTAATTTACGCCGTTCGTTTCGATGTTTTAGCGTGGCGGAGGCGTGTTGACGGCCATTTTCCACCATAACGTTGTTTTAATGCATCAATATTCAAGGCCTCTACGCCATGTTTACGGATGTTATCAATCCGCCGGGAAAATAAATCTGCCCATCAAACAATATTTAAAAAATACGCCAGACTATGATATACAAAACTGGATAGTAATTAGGTAGTTTTATATATCAATGTTTGGTGCTCTAATAAAACAACATCGCCGCCGTTCATTGTTGGCACAATCGGATTTGGCTGTTCAGGCTGAACTCAATATCAAGACAATACGTGGCATGGAAAAAAAATCAGGGAACTCTAAAAAACTTAGGTAAGGTTTTACGTTGTCTTCGTTTGGAAATTGCAGGAATTCCATCGGCAGATGATTTGGGTGGCAGATTGAAGGTGGCAAGAGAACGCCGAGGCTGGTCACAAAGGCGACTGGCTGATGAAGCACGTCTAACTCAAGCGACTATCGTCAAGTTGGAGAAAGGTGTCGGACGGCTATCTTCGTTCTACGCGGTATGTCAGGCCATGAAGGTTAAACCGTTCTTACGCGAAGCTCGACAAATAGCATTTATGAGAGGGATTTCGGATAGTTGGAATACTTCGTTAGATTTTATAACTAAAATTCATTCAGTTGTTCCTCGTTTCGACCTCGATCCAGCATCTAATCAAACTAGTCATGTAAAAGCAGATCAAGTATTCTTTGAGAAAGATGATGGTTTAGCACATGAATGGCTCGGAGATTTTATATGGTTGAACCCTCCATATAGTTCTATGGAAAAGTGGGTTGTGAAAGCACATGATGAATGGTCTTCTGGCCGTGCGGGTTGTATTCTGTGCTTAGTTCCTGCGAGAACCAACGTTTCCTATTTTCATGATTATATTTTAGGCAAAGCATCTGTAATCATGCTTCGAGGTAGATTGAGATTTGGATCGGCAAATACCCAAGCCCCTTTTGCAAGTATGCTGTTGATCTGGGGTGGAAGCAATGAACTAGTGAACCAATTACATGAAGTCGTAAACGGTAGTTTAATTAATATAAGCCAGTCCTAAACCACCTTAAAGAAGCATTGAAAGACCGTGACGCGACCCTGACGGAAGCGATCCACAACGCCCGTCGTAAAACACAGTGGGGCTGGTCGAGCCTGTCAGTGTAAAGGTATCAAGGTGTTGTCTAAAAGCGGTCCTTTTTGTCAAGCTCCATCTTCGTCATCTCAGCCGATTTCATGGTTGTCTTCGCGGTCTGTTGGCCTTTGATTTATGAAGGCTGCTGTATGATGGCTTTGGAAAGGCTTGGGCGTTTCAATGTTACAGCTTCGCTCTATCAATGATGACGAGCAATGTTACGTTTCGAAATCATCCCGTGCCTGTCGTCTCGGCTTCGACGACATCTTTTTGGAGATTAAAGTGGTTTTCGTCTTTTTCGATTAAGCAGCAACCTCCTTGTTTCCCCAAGAGAATTCTGTTCCATCTATCCAGATACGATGCAGGATGACGGATAATTTACGGGCAACGGCGACACGGGCCTTTTTGCTGCCGATCTTTTGAACGAGTTTCATGCCCCATGCTTTCAGTTTCGACCATTTTCCCTTTGGATTGGTCAGTAGAACATTTGCGGCCTCATAGAGCATGTGGCGGCTTGAATTGCCGGATTAATCATTTCATAGACAGTGAACATACCGTCTGCTCAACATTGATAAATAACTCATAGGAACAATCTTATGGGAGATATTCAAATATGTATTTCAATGTATCTGGCATGGATTTGCATGAGCAACTTTTTGAAGTCCTTCGTGCCAATATGCTGATTAACGATAGTGCTGATTTAAGCCGTCTCATGGGCCGCAGTCGAACTTACCTCAGCACCTTACGTTATAACGGCCATTCACCCTCAAGTGATGCTTATGCGAACCTTCTGAACTACTTGCGGGAATGCTATGGTGAGACCGAAGATGCCGACCTAAAAGCCTGCTTGGGCCATTACATCAAACTGGTTGAGGAGATCGTAGCATGATGAAAATTTCTATTGTGCCGATTTCGTTCACAGGCACATTCCCAATGGGCTATACGGTGCCAAAGCTATTTTTACCAAAGGCCGAACTTGGCGGTCACAGTGTTTTGTTATCAACTTTAGCAACCAAAATCGGTCGAGATGATATCTGGCAAATCGACATCACCGGGCGGCTCGTAATACCTCATGAACTCGAATGTAGTAACATTGAACAAATCAAAGAAATCGAGTTTGGAAGCTGCTTTGATAACGGCGTTACGGCTCAAATTTGGAATGTGAGATGCAAAGTGGACACTGACAATATCATGATCATTGACCTTGATGATATGAGTGCTGAAAAGGCTGCTATTAACTTCGGGGGTGTGGAGAAATGACAGAGTTAAATGATTTCGTGCAAAGCGAAAAACCGACGTTTCTTGATTACAAATACTTGCTTAAACTTGATCTCGAACCTGCTCGGCTGGATAAGCTGGTTGAGTTACTTCCAAGAATGTCCTCGGTGTCAGTATCAACCATGTTGCATCCGGCTGATCTCGACCAATTCTGTCGCGACATGTTCAACCTCTGGGGCGATTATGTGAATATTGAAGTTTGGTTCAATGATGCTGAGGAAGGACTGAATATGCTAGAATTGCTAGATGTGAAAGCGGAGAGTTTCCGGGTGCGAGAGTTGTCTGCTTAGCTTATGGCGTAGAACGATGATGAATGTTTAACGTTCTAAGAAATATATAAAGGTCATTATAAAACAATGTATTGCAATATACAGTATTATATACACTTTATAAATTAAATTTATAAAATATTGATATTAAAGGATTATATATAAAATAAAAAAGGATTCAAAATCCCTTGTCCGCAAGGACGTGCCGGTTCGACTCCGGCCACCGCTACCACTCTTCAGTCCTTTATATGGCTCGGTTTTTTATTATCCATTTCAAAAATGATAAATTGTCAAACAAAGACAATTTTAGATTTGTACATCCGTCATCCCCGCGAAAAAGCGGGGACCCCGTCATAATATCGCAGGAAGCTGTTTTAGCGCTTTAAGCCGGAAGCTTCGCGTCCGCTTTCCGTGATCGTGGTTTTATGAAACCCGGCACCGAATTGGGAACGCTTGACCCAGCCGCGTTTTTCACATTCAATAACGGTACGTTCAAGGATTGTGTTGGAAATATTGTCGGCAACAGCAATGTCGCCGGACATGATCAGCAGTTCCAGCAGGAGCTTTTGTTGGGGCAGGACCTCGTTCATTGGGGAACCCTCTTGGATTGAAAAACAAACATTATTTAATAATTCCTGTGGAAATGTGAATTACATCATATTTATAGTACCACAATTGGATAATCTATCTGAAAAGTTGTTAACATTGCGATAATGGACAAACAAAATGATTGATCTTTATTCTTGGCCGACACCCAATGGCCACAAAGTCCATATTATGCTGGAAGAGTGCGGCCTTGAGTATCAGGTGCACGGCATTGATATTGCCAAGGGGGATCAGTTCCAGCCTGATTTTCTGAAAATCAGCCCGAATAACAAAATTCCCGCTCTTATTGATCATAACGGACCAAATGGTCAGGAGATCAGTGTTTTTGAAAGCGGTGCGATCCTGATTTATCTGGCGGAAAAAACAAAGAGCGCGCTTTTGCCTCAAGACCCGATGAAACGTTATGAGGTTTTGCAATGGTTGATGTTTCAGATGGGCGGGATCGGCCCGATGTTGGGACAGGCTCATCATTTCCGCATCTATGCGCCGGAAAAGGTGGAATATGGGATTGAACGCTACACCAAGGAAGCCGCCCGTCTTTATGGTGTGATGGAAAAACGATTGAGTGAGGTAGACTATCTGGCCGGTGAATATTCCATCGCGGATATTGCCTGCATGCCGTGGATCCGATCTTATAAGAATCAGGGGCAAGAGTTGGATGATTATCCAAACTTGAAACGCTGGTTCCTGTCGATTAAAGAGCGCCCGGCGGTCCGTCGTGGGTTGGACGTGTTAAACGAACATACCCGCACAAAAGCTTATGATAAGGACGAGCTGAAAACCTTGTTTAACGTGGATAAAAAATAATTGTGAAATAAAACGTTTTGATCGTTGACAGGGCAGCCGTCTGTTTGTAGAAAACCCATCTCGGACGGACGGATGTTCGTTTTCACATATGGACAGTTGGGTGAGTCGGCTGAAACCACCTCCCTGCTAAGGAGGCATACCCTTTATCGGGTATCGAGGGTTCGAATCCCTCACTGTCCGCCACAAAAACCCGCTTCGGCTATTTGCTGAGGCGGGTTTTTTGCTTTTAAATCAATAATTATGTAAAACTTGATGAGGCGAACCCATCAGGTCGTGTAATAAAAAGAGGAAGGCGACGTTGCATTCTCTTTTTATAAAATTCAGCAATTATGATGAGGGAAAATGGCGCACCCGACAGGATTCGAACCTGTGACCTACGCCTTCGGAGGGCGTCACTCTATCCAGCTGAGCTACGGGTGCTTGTTAGATTTGGCGAGAACATACAAGACAGTTGAATGCGGGTAAAGCATGGAATCTATCCGGCAGGATGTTTTTTTAGTTATCAAGGCTAAATTGATTAAAAAATATGCTGCATTTGTGTTTGGTCCCGGTTTATGTGGATTTGGTGTTAGAGGGGGCAGCTTGCTTCCTTGCGATTGATAAAGCGCACCCCGTAAGGGGCTTCAAGGGAAAAGCCGCCGCCACGTCCGGGGGCGACATCCAGACAGAACTGGTCATCGCCTTTAATATGCTGACTGAGGGTGTCGGCGACGTAAACAGGGGTTTCGTCCACGTGTCCAATTTGTATATCGCTTTCACCAAGAGTAAATTCACTAGCGATAAAGCACAGAGGTGCACTGCCGTCACAACAACCGCCGGAAATCAGGAAAATAAGCTCGCCATGTTCTGCCTTGAGTTTGTTTAAAATATCAAGGGCTTGGGGTGTTATGTTTAGCTGCATCATGGCAAAATCCTTATCCGAGAAAATAAAAAAAGCCGCAAAGAGGTGGGGGGAAGTCCTCTTCGCGGCCTTTTTAGCAATGCTTGGCTTAGAAGAAACCCAAGGCGTTATCGCTATAGCTAACCAACAAGTTTTTGGTTTGCTGATAGTGATTAAGCATCATTTTATGAGTTTCACGACCGATACCAGACTGTTTGTAACCGCCAAAGGCAGCATGTGCCGGATAGAGGTGATAACAATTGGTCCAGACACGACCGGCTTTGATGCCGCGTCCCATGCGGAAGGCACGGTTTCCATCGCGTGACCAAACGCCAGCACCCAGACCGAAAGCTGTGTCATTGGCGATTTCCAGGGCTTCGGCTTCGTCTTTAAATGTGGTGACACTGACGACCGGGCCAAAGATTTCTTCCTGGAAGATACGCATTTTATTGTGTCCTTTCAGGATGGTCGGCTCCACATAGAAACCGTCAGCGTATTCGCCGCCCAATTGGGCTTGGTTACCACCGCACAGGACTTCGGCCCCTTCGTTTTTACCGATTTCAATATAGGACAGAATCTTATCAAGCTGTTCCTTAGATGCTTGCGCACCAATCATAGTGGAGCTGTCCAACGGATTGCCTTGCTTGATGCTTTTGACACGTTCGATCGCCCGTTCGATGAATTTTTCGTAGATGCTTTCCTGAATGAGAACGCGGCTGGGGCATGTGCAAACTTCGCCTTGGTTGAGGGCGAACATGGCGAAACCTTCCAAGGCTTTGTCGAAAAAGGCATCATCTGCGGACATAACATCTTCAAAGAAAATGTTTGGTGATTTGCCACCCAATTCCAAGGTAACCGGAATGATGTTTTCAGACGCATATTGCATGATCAGGCGGCCTGTGCCGGTTTCACCTGTAAAGGCAACTTTGGCAATGCGTTTGCTGGTTGCCAACGGTTTTCCGGCTTCCACACCAAAACCGTTGACGACGTTGAGCACGCCCTTGGGCAGGATATCTTTGATCAGATCCATCAAAACCATGATCGCCATTGGTGTTTGTTCCGCCGGTTTCAAGACGACGCAGTTACCAGCAGCCAAAGCCGGTGCAACTTTCCATGCAGCCATCAGCAGCGGGAAGTTCCACGGAATGATTTGACCGACAACACCCAGCGGTTCGTGGAAATGATAAGCATAAGTATCTGCGTCAATTTCTGCGATAGAACCTTCTTGTGCGCGGATGCAGCCTGCGAAATAGCGGAAGTGATCAACTGCCAGTGGCAGGTCGGCGGCGGTGGTTTCACGGATCGGCTTTCCGTTGTCAATTGTTTCAGCCATCGCGAGCAAGGACAGGCGTTCTTCCATGCGATCCGCGATTTTATTTAAAACCTGTGCGCGTTCTGCCGGGGATGTTTTTGCCCAACCATCTTTGGCGGCATGCGCTGCGTCCAGTGCGCGTTCCACATCAGCAGCTTTGGACCGTGCAACTTCACAGATGACACCCCCGGTCACCGGGGAAATGTTATCAAAGTATGCGCCGTCAGCCGGTGCAACCCACTCGCCGCCGATGAAGTTGTCGTATTTGGTGCGAATGGCAACATCACCAGCCAATTCTTTTAAATCTTTTAATAGCATTTTATCTTCCTAGACTGTTTGAAGCAAACGCCTGATACGGGCGCCTGTACCTGTTAACTGGAAACGCCGTGACTTTTGCAGACACAACAATTCTGTAATGCCTGATTTGGGGCTTTGAGGAAACTCGACTTAAGTCGTATCTTTAGATGGTTTAGGTTTAATTTATTGGTTTTATTGAGTTTATTTTTTGATGGAAAAAGGAATAATTTCGGCCAACGGATAGCCTGCCTCTTGCCAGCCGTCTTTGCCATCGGCCAGCCAATAAACCGATTTATACCCCATGTGGGCGGCCCGTTTTGCGCCATTCCATGACATCCAACAGGATTTTAGGCAAAAGAAGATCAGTTTTGTCTGTTTATTCTGTGAACTGAGTTGCGCCAGCGCCTTTTGAAAATAGGTGTTTTGATCGGGCGTTAAAGCACCGCGCCCCACATCGGGAAGCCAATAACTGCCGGGAATAGAGGTGTGAGGTTTAACGCTGATCCACCCACCGTTTCGGGATTTTGTCAGGAATTTTCCAGATCCGATCACGTCAATGAAAACAGCGCCTTTGTCTTTTAGATGAACCGCTTGTTCGATACTGACGGTTTGTGCGCCGGGAACGTGGTCGGGAACAGGGGCCTTATAACGGTTCATGCGATATCCATCGGGGAGGGGTACAGTATTACAGGCCGCCAATATCATTAAAAACAGTAGGGAAAGGATTTTCATTTCGGACCTCGTTTATGAATGTGTGTCGGGTCGTACCCCCACAAGGCAATGCCGAGAAAAGCAAGACAAGAGAGCAGACAGATCCATAAGGCCTGCGTATTGAGCTGGGCATAAAAAGAAAAACGGATGAGTTCCACCGCATAGGTAAAGGGATTGAAGCGACAAAGCTGTGCGAGAAATGGGCTTGATTCCGAAATTTTCCAAATGGGGTACAAGGCGGAAGATAGAAAAAACATCGGAAAAATGACAAAGTTCATAATGCCCGCAAAATTTTCCAATTGCTTAATTCGGGAAGACAGGACCATCCCCAAGGCACCCAGCATAAGGCTGCTGACAATCAAAACAGGCAGAACCAACAAATAACCGGACGGCGGCAATTCAATGCCGAACCCAAAGGCAATCATCAAAAAAACGTACACCTGAACAATGGAAACAAAGGCCCCAGCTAAGAGCTTGCCGAAGAGCAGAAACCAACGCGGCATTGGGCTGGTTAACAGGACATGCATGCTGCCCATTTCGCGGTCATAGACCATAGACAGGGAGCTTTGCATGCCGTTGAACAACTGGATCATACCGACCAAGCCAGGCAGAATATAAACCTCATACGTGATATAGGTTTCATATGGCGCAATGATCGACACCCCCAAGGCTGCGCGAAAACCCGCAGCAAAGACGAACAACCACATCAAGGGGCGCACCAGTGCAGAAAAGAAACGTTCGCGTTGTTGTAAGAAACGCAGAAGTTCGCGGACAATCACGCCTTTTAGACAAATCAGGTAAGACATGTTTGCCCCCTTTGGGTCAAATCATTGAAGGTTTGCTCCAATGTGGGGGTGGCGAGTTCGTGTGCGGTTCCCTGTCCGGCGATTTGTCCGTTGTGTAAAATGATGGTTTGGTCATTTTCGCGAACCTCATCAATTAAATGTGTTGCCCAAAGGACGCTGGTGCCGCGTTCCTGACACAGTTGATGGACATGATCGACAAGGGTGCGTCGGGTTGCGATATCCAGCCCGACACTGGCTTCGTCCAATAACAACAAGGCGGGGTGATGGAGCAACGCACGGGCAATTTCGGCCCGTCTGCGATGACCACCGTTTAACTGACGAACCTTTTCATGGCGCCTGTCGTACAGGTCTAAACGTTCCAATTCTTCTTGAATGCGTTGTTCGCCCAGTTTGTTTCCGATCCCGTGCAGGCTGGCAAAATATCGTAAGTTCTGAAGAATACTTAGGTCCAGATCCAAGGTTGTCTGTTGAAAAACAAACCCCATCAAAGCCAAGGCGGCGCGCGGTGTTTGTGCGATATCATATCCATGAATGAATAAATTTCCATGTGTTGGACGGTTTAAGGCACTGGCTATGGCGAAAAATGTGCTTTTACCGGCGCCATTTGGCCCTAAAAGCGCACAAAAACATCCCGGTTCGATGTTAAAGGAGATATCTTTCAAGGCTTGCTTGGCATTCGCATAAGTGAAAGACAGGTTTTGTGCGGATAACAATGCGGTCATGGTTTTACCGCAATGCCCCAAGGGTAGCGTCCGACTTTAATAGATTTCACCGCTTTCAGGTTTTGGGTGTCAATAAGGGTGACATCGCCACTGACCCCATTGGTGGTGAGCAATAATTTCTCATCCGGGCTGAATTCCAGATGCCAGACGCGTCGTCCAACCAGAATATATTTTTCCACCTCGTAGGTTTTTCGATTAACGACGGCGACATGGTTTGCCGGACCAAGGGCAATATAAGCATATTTGCCATCATGGCTTAAACGCATGCCGACGGGCTGAACCCGATCTTTATGAATACCTTTAATGGCAAAGTTTATTTTTTTAATGATTTGACGGTCTTTTACATCAATGACGGATACGGTGCCGCCAATTTCAGAAGAAACCCATAACAAGCTGTCGTCCTGTTCAAAAACGGCGTAGCGGGGACGTTGATCAACCAGTGTATTGTCAAACAGTTCATGGCTTTGGGTGTCGATCCAATGCACCATGTTTGTTGTTTCTGACGTCGTAATGGCGATTTTACCGTTGTGGCTGACAGCCATGCCTTCGGGTTCCACGCCGACATCAATCTGGGCCAGTACTTGCGAGGTTTTGACATCGACAACCGTTGTCAGCGCATCGTCTTCGTTGGCAATATACAGTTTGCGGTCATCAGGATGCAGTGCAAATTGTTCCGGGTCGGCCCCGGATGGCAGCTCCCCGATTTTGGTTTCATTCACACTGTCGTAAATTTCCACCGTATCGTCGTTGGAGGTGCAAATATAAAGGCGCTTGTTGTCTTTGCTTAAAATAATACCGCGGGGGCGTTTGCCGACTTTAAAGGTCCGGGTGACTTTCATTTGACCCAGATCGAGAACGGAAACAGTGTTGTCTTTTTCATTGCTGATGAAAGCTGTAGAAGCCCATAAGTCACTGGCAATGACAGTTGAACCGAGAAGGGCCGCAAGGATCAGGCGTTTCATTTGATAAATTCCTTACATTTACTTTCAGGCTGATCAAAGCCGAGGGTGTCGAGTTCGCTATAGCGGTGCAAAAAACCCTCAATCGGGGCTTGTGTGACGAGGGAATGCGCTGCTGTTAATGCAATGGGTTGACGCAATTGACCGTTCCAAGGACGATAAGACAGTTTGCGTCCTTTAAATCCCGCCAGTTCAAACTGTTGGCTGCGCATAAAGTGGTTTAAGGTGGCGAAGTCTTTTGAATTTGTCCGGGTTGCTGCTTCCCCGATTGTACGTACCGCGGCCCAAGCGGCATAATCACGTGCGGTCATGGGGCGTTTGGCCTGTTTTTTAAAACGGTTTTGCAGTTGTAAGGCCCCCCATTGTTCCTGTGTCCAATACCATGCGGTGGGGAACAAGCCTTGTGTCCCGGCAACAGGGCGGGGATCAAAAGTTCGGTAAATCATATATTCCCCAAAATCACCCAGTTCATCGGCGACCATCAGGATGTCGTAATCTTTGCCTTGGGTGAGCAAGGGGATTTCCGCCTGTGCGCTACGATAGGCGTCACGTCCACCATTCCAGATTTTTTCTGTAACGATTTTTGCACCGTACTTGCGCGCGGATGCTTTAAGAGATGTGGCAAATTTTTGATCATCATCGTGTGGGCCTTGGATCAAAAACCAATCTTTCCAGCGTTTTTTGACCAGATATTGTGCCAAGGCATCCGTTAACATAGCCCGACTGGGTATGGTGTGGAGCAACCGGATATCGCACGCCTGTTGGCGCAAGGCATTGTCAGGGGCACGGCTGTTGAAAAAGAGTAAATCCTGATATTCAGTCTGCTTTAAAACGCTCTGAAGGCTAACGCTTGGAAGATCAAGCACAAACAGGTTATGACCTTTGGCGATGAGTCCATCAATGGCTTGTTGTAGGTTTGCGTCCTCTGCCAAAGTGATTGTTTCCAAAGTAAATTTCTGTTTTAGGAAACGTCCGGTCGTATTGTTGTCTTGCAAGGCGAGCAAAGCTCCCTGTACCCCAAGATCATCAGGCGGTTCAATCAAATTGGATAGAACTGGCGGGTGTTCTACTTTTTGCGACACAAAGGCGATGGAAATTGTTTCTACCTGTTTGGCTGAGGTTGGAAACGTCAGGCCTAATACTGCGATAAGGCAGAGCAAAAAACGCATGAAACCTGGCTCCCATTATTGCGTGAACGAACCGACAGTCCGGTATGCTTGCTATTAGAGCAACGTGACGGAAGCTTGAAAATTCGACCTTTGTCGAATGGCGGAGGCAAGGACGGATTGTTAGCGTTATCCAAACGAAATAAATTTCAACAGGGATGAGTTAGATGAAACGTTTCAGTGTTTTGGCATTTTGCCTTGTTGTTCTCAGTACATCTGCTTTTGCGGAAGGGTATTTGGCACGAAAGGCTGTGAAGCTACCGGATCTTGTGTTGGGAACGGACGAAGCTGGTTATCAGGTGAGCCAGAAGCAATATGATCTTAAAACAGGAACGGCATATCGGCTGAAAATTGTCAGTACCGGGCGCAAACCTTATGCATTACGCAGCGCAGATTTTTTTGATTTTATCTGGTTGCGCAAAGTTGAGGCCGGAGAAATGGAAATCAAGGCATCCCATCTGTATGAGCTTGAATTTGAAGAAGAAAGCGAAGCTGAGATTTTCTTTGTTCCGATCAAACCGGGTATCTACAAACTGTACGCGGCAGGGTTGGAAGAAAAGGGCACATTTACCTCAATTCATGTGAAGTAGTGACCCATGAAACGGATATATCTCTCGCTTTTGATCCTTGTTGTGATGATGGGGCAGGCCAATGCGGGCAATCTGATCATCCATAATAAAACGGACCGACAAGTGAAAGTGTCTTCGGTTGGCGGTGCTGGGCGCATTGAAGGTGGGCAAACAAATCAATTGCCTTTACCAATGAAGAAAGGGTCGCGACCATCAATATCTGGTGGATGAACAATGCCCGACAGCTGTGTCAGATCGTTACCCCGTGGGAACGGACAATCATTGTGACAGGTCGTAAGGAAATAAAATGTTTATCCAGAAAATGATTCCTTCTCGCCTAAAGTCGAATATCGGGCATGGCGGCAATTTGTTAAGGTCCTTGTATCTGAAGTTGCTTAAGCCTCAACCTCAGACGCATAAAGCCTCTGGCAGTGCGAACCTGTTGAAGGGGCTTTTAGCTCCCCTAACATTACTTGTATGCGCAAACCCAACTCCCGGGTTTGCGCTTTCTTTTGATAATATCCAAGATCGTGGTGTGATTTCCGTTGCCGTCTACCGCGACTTTGCACCGTTTTCTTATCGTGAAAACGGGCAGGCAAAAGGGGTGGATGTGGAGATCGCACAGGTTATTGCGAATGGGTTAGGCGTGCGTTTGGATTTATTTGAGTTGAGCGCAGATGAAAATGTCGATGATGATTTGCGCAATGCCATCTGGAAAGGACATTATCTGGACCGCAAGAAGGCCGATATCATGTTGCATGTCCCTTATGACAATGAATTGGCCCGGCGCAACGATTTGGTTGTTCTGTTTGCGCCTTACTACCGCGAAGACATGGTCGTTGCCCGTGATATTAAAAAATTAGGCAAGGATGCGACCTTGGGACATTTTCGTTATGAAAAAATAGCCGTCGAATTAGACAGTCTAGCCGATATTTATTTAAGTGCGGCATTCGGCGGTAGTGTTCGAAATAACGTTCTGCATTTTCCAACTATTCAAGAAGCGGCCGATCAGGCAATTGCGCAAAAAGCGTTTGGATTGATGGGACCGCGTAGCGTGGTGGAAGCTGCCTTGGGTGCACATATAGTCCAATATGATATCGGTAAAATACCGACACCGGGCCTGTCGCGGGAAAGCTGGCTATTGGGTTTGGCGGTGAAAAACGATTACCGCCAGTTGGGATATGCGGTCGGGGATATCATTGCTGCGATGGTCATGGACGGGCGGATGAAAGCGTTATTTGAAAAATATGGGCTGACCTACACCCCGCCGCCTGCAAGCTTTTATAATTAGGAGGCAGTTATGCCTTATTTATTGGTTCTTCCGTTCTTGTTAACGGTACTTTCCTTTTCTGCACAAGCGGGCAATATTGCCAAAGATCCGTTTAATTCACCAATGTGGGAATATCTGGCAGAAGAAACGTTTGGGGAAAATGCAACGGTTATTGTGGATGAAGATCTCAAGATTTTTGCCCCGACCAATGCGGAAAGTAATTTTCAGGTTCCTGTTTCTGTGGATGCGTCCGCATTGGGAAAGGTGGAAGAGATCGTTCTGATGACGGATCTTAACCCCTTTCCAATTGCAGTGCGTTTTTTCCCCATGCAGGCCAAACCTTATTTTGCAACACGGGTGAAATTGAATGAAGGCAGCGTCATTCATGCAATCGCCAAAACACCAGACGGTGTCTGGCATATGAATGGTACGTTTGTCAGTGCACAAGGTGGTGGATGTACGACAGGACCGCAACAAACGGCACAGGCCGACTGGGCTGATCATTTATTAGAGGCAAAAGGTCGTATGTGGCAGCGTGGAGATAGTGAACGTATCCGCGTGAGCCTGCGTCACCCGATGGATACGGGCCTGTCCGGGGATGTCCCGGTTTTTATCATCGAAGAGATTAATTTTAAAGACGCCAACGGGTTATTGCTAAGTCGTTTTGAACTGAAAGAACCGATCAGTGAAAACCCGGTTCTGACACTTGATTTTCCCAAGGGGACAGCGCCGTTGCGTATTTCAGGGCGAGACAACAATGCCAACGAATTTGATGTTGAAGTGGGGACAAGATGATGAGATGGGGAATATGGTGTGTGGTATGGGGCGTATTGATGTCTTTTGCTCACAACAGTATGGCTGATGATTTGTCTTATGATTTGAAGGCACAAAAAGTTGGGGACGGAGCCTATGTTTTCATCGGCAGCACGGATCATTTCAATCGCGAAAACGGTGGTAATATCGTCAATACCGGTTTCTTAATTGGTGAAACGGGCGTGGTGGTTATCGACACTGGCCCCTCTTTAAAATACGGTAATGAAATGCGTGCGGCGATTGGTGCAATAACGCCAAAACCCGTTCGCCATGTGATTATTACCCATCATCACCCCGATCATTTTTTAGGGAACCTGGCGTTTGATGATGCCCAAATATGGGCGATGGATGAAACCATTCAGGCCATAAACCGTGAAGGTGAAGGCCTGCTGGAAAACATGTATCGCATGGT
>LLEK01000120.1_pt1 | contig 14317 bp, 8 predicted proteins | sample 595821 | NCBI WGS metagenome assembly LLEK01 (sample SAMN02919311, study PRJNA255460) | bioreactor metagenome | biome: chemostat; feature: culture 2011_25.1; material: sediment; isolation source: day79 25degC chemostat 2011 inoculated with Wadden Sea sediment taken from... | place: Germany: Bremen ...
AAGCAATGTTAGTATTCGCGTTAAATTTAATTCTTGGATCATCAATCAGGGTTTCATTTCAACAAACGGCAGCGTTAAGGTTGATTTAGAAGATGAGACCTCACAAGGATACTTGGATATAGTTGTCCCCGGAATTGAAGAGCGAATTTCTGGCATAGAAAAAAACGTAGTCAGATCAAGTTAAGGGGTGTGTTGGGGATACCAAAATATACGGCGACTATATCGTATCTCATATTGACGCTCGTTCGCAGAAGCACCTTTCTTATTTTTCTGGTTATCTAAAAGGGAAAGTCAATATTGCGACTGAACGGGATTATCAATTGGTCAGTCGTGCCAAAGAAGGTGTCTTCAAATGCATTTTCGGCAACAAGCCCGAAGAAATCAAAAGCTGCGTTGATTACATTAAAACCACATTTGAAAACTGAATTCAAAAGGTAACACCCTGTTCCCTAATCGTTAGAATCATCTTGGACTTTGATTGCTATAGCCTTTAAAAAGATGTTGGTGTAACCTGCCGTCCTTATGGTTGCATACTTGAAATTTATTACGCATCTTATTTAGGGGTCGCATTCAGTTATGGCTGAAAAAAAGAATAACAAGAACACCAGTGCCAATGTTGGATTTGAAGAGAATTTATGGGCCGCCGCCGACAAGATGCGGGGCAATATGGAACCGGGCGAATATAAGCACGTCGCCCTCGGCCTGATCTTTCTGAAATATATCTCCGAAGCGTTTGAGGCCAAATATACCGAGCTTGTCGAAGATGAATATTCCGACCCGGAAGACAAAGACGAATATCTGGCGGAAAACATCTTCTTCGTGCCGGAAAAATCCCGCTGGAAATTCCTGCAAGATAACGCGAAGCAACCCACCATCGGCAACCTGATTGATGAGGCCATGCGGGGCATTGAAGATGCCAACCCGCCGTTAAAAGGCGTTTTGCAAAAAGACTATGGCCGCCCCAGTATGAACAAAACCATGCTGGGTGAACTGATCGACGAATTCGCCAAAATCCACACCACGGGGGAGGATGCACAGGGCCGTGACGTCTTCGGGCGGGTCTACGAATATTTCCTCAACGGTTTTGCCGGTGCCGAGGGTCGCCGGGGTGGTGAATTCTACACGCCGCAATCCGTTGTGCGTTTGTTGGTGGAGATGCTGGAACCGACCAAGGGCCGGGTCTATGACCCCTGTTGTGGCTCCGGCGGTATGTTTGTGCAGTCCGATAAGTTCCTGAAAGCCCACCAAGGCCGCATTGGTGATCTGGCTGTTTATGGGCAGGAGTCAAACAACACCACTTACCGTCTGGCCCGAATGAATATGGCCGTGCGTCGCATTGATGCCGATATCCGCTGGAACAACGAAGGCTCCTTCCATAACGACGAATTCAAATCCATGAAGTTTGATTACATCATGGCAAACCCACCGTTTAATTCGTCTGATTGGGGTGGCGACAAGCTTTCAGATGATGTGCGTTGGGCCTACGGCATTCCACCTGCGGGGAATGCCAACTTCGCATGGTTGCAGCATATCGTTCACCACTTGAAACCCGGTGGCACCGCTGGCGTGGTTTTAGCCAATGGCTCCATGTCCTCCCAACAATCCGGTGAAGGTGATATTCGACGGGCGATGGTGGAAGATGATGTCGTGGATTGTATGGTCGCTCTGCCCGGTCAATTGTTCTATTCCACCCAAATTCCTGCCTGCCTGTGGTTCCTCGCTCGTCACAAAGGCGAGAACGGCTTTAGGGGCCGCAAAGGCGAAATCCTTTTTATTGATGCCCGTGTAATGGGCCGCATGTTGGATCGCACCCGTCGTGAACTCGACCCCGCAGATGTCCAGAAAATTGCCGATACCTACCATGCGTGGCGTGGTGAGACGGAGGCGATAGAGCGAAACGGGGCTTACGAAGATGTGCCGGGCTATTGCAAAGCCGTTACTCTCAAGGAAGTTGAAGCTCACGGCTTCGTCCTGACGCCGGGTCGTTATGTCGGGGCTGCGGACGAAGAAGATGATGGCGTGCCGTTTGAGAAAAAGTATTCTGATTTGAAAGAAAAACTGCTTTTTCAGATAGAAAATAACCAAAAAGCTGATGCTCAAATTGTTTCATGCCTGAATAGGATTTCTCAATAATGGGATGGGAAAAGAAACTACTTGGTGACGTGCTGGAATTAAAGCGTGGTTATGATTTACCTAAGAACAATAGAGAAAGCGGGGATGTTCAGGTTATATCCTCATCTGGACCAAGCGGTTACCATTCGTCTGCAAAAGTTCCCGGTCCGGGTGTGGTAACTGGTCGATATGGGACTATCGGTGAAGTATTCTACTCCAATGATGATTTTTGGCCTTTAAACACCTCGTTGTATGTTCGAGATTTCAAAGGAAATGATCCAAAATTTATATATTACTTTCTTAAAACCTTAAATTGGCAGCAATTTAATGACAAAAGTGGTGTTCCGGGCGTAAACCGAAATCACGTTCATGAAGCAGAAATCGTTTACCCAAATACCTTGGCTGAACAAAAGAATGTTGCATCAATTTTATCCGCACTTGACGACAAAATCGAACTGAACCGCCAGATGAACGAGACGTTGGAGGAGATGGCTCGGTCAACCTTCAAGTCATGGTTCGTCGATTTCGATCCCGTCGTTGCTAAAGCCGCCGGACAATCCCCCGCCCATATGTCTGCGGATACGGCTGCTCTCTTCCCCGCTGCTTTTAACGAAGAGGGATTGCCTGATGGTTGGCGTTTGGGCCAACTTGATGATGTCTTGGTCTTGCAAAGAGGATTTGATCTACCCGTCAAAAAGAGAATTGAAGGCAATCATCCTGTATTTGCTGCTGGCGGCTTCCATGGCACACATGAAGAGGCAAAAGTAAGAGCCCCCGGTGTTGTCACTGGTCGAAGTGGTGTAATTGGAAATGTCTTTTTAGTCCAAGATGATTTTTGGCCTTTAAATACAACACTGTGGGTGAAAGAGTTTAAACTTGGAAGTGCGTATTATTCCTATCAGTTATTAAAAACGATAAATTTAGCAGCATTCAACGCTGGCTCCGCTGTGCCATCATTGAACAGAAATCATATTCATAATTATTCCGTATGTCTTCCTGATGAAAAAGTAATAGCTGCGTATGAAGAAATCGCATCAGCATTTTTTCAGAAGATCAAGGCAAACAACGAACAAAATCAAACCCTCGCCGACCTTCGCGACACCCTCCTCCCTAAACTCATGACCGGCGAAATCCGCCTTCGTGACGTGGAAAAAGCTGTTGAGGATGCATGAGCGTCAAGGGCAAGAGATCACCAAATTTCGTTGATGAATATTTCGATGCCGTGCCTGAATGGCAAGGGATGGATGATCCATTGGGGTTTCAGATCGTGCCCTCATATGTGGACGCCGACACAGCCCCAAGCGGTCGTTTGCCGGTGGTTAAACTGGAAAGCTGGCGTCTACTTTCTGATCTGTTGGGACATAAGTTCTTTGCCTTTGATAAAGGCAATTGGGTCTTTCGGGGGCATCGCCGCTATGACTGGTCCCTTAGTCCAACATTAGGGCGTGGCACGGATGGTATCATCCGGGAAGAATTGGCAAACAACCAGCTTGAGCGATTTAAAAAGGCTGTTCGAGGCCGCCTAAAAGACAACAGTGTTTTATTGTATAACAGTGAGACTGGATCGTCTGAAAATGACGATGAGCTTTGGGCACTTGGGCAGCACCACGGTTTACATACGCCGCTTTTGGACTGGACACATTCGCCCTACGTTGCCCTGTTTTTTGCCTTTGATGAAGATAATAAATCCTATGAAATGGAAAACCCGTATCGGGTGATTTTTGCACTGAATAAACGGGCCTTACGAAACAATGCGGCTTTTGCGGATATTCCGATTATTGAGCCAAAAATCGATGATCATGGTCGCCTCGTCAACCAAGCAGGCATGTTCATCAAATCCCCGTATGGGAACACCATTGAAAACGAGATCATCAATATTCTCGGTGAAAACGAAATCATTGATGTGGATGATGCCGATGCGTTGGCTCATTACATCTGCAAAATCTATATCAGGAATGAAGAACTGACGGAATGCCGCCACAGCCTTCATAACATGAATATTCATCATGCCAGCCTGTTTCCTGACCTGATCGGGGCATCGAATTATTGCAATGCAGAAGTGCCAAATGACAACAACGAACTGTCCCTGAAAGAAGGTTCGTTAAGCAATATTCTCAAAATTCGCATGGATCATGTCCCGGCTGCGAGAGGGATCATGGTCGGTGATGACGAGGCCGAGCCAGAAGTCTCTACACGCGATGATCCGCATGCTGTTGTAAAACTGGGTGATGCCTTAACAGCATTTCAGGATAGTTTTGAGAATTGGACCGAAGATGAAAAACTTATGGATGCCATGGCGTCTCTCTTTGGGGAAAAGGGCGTCTTTGAAGTCGAGCCATATCTCACGACAGACGATATTCCCGCCAGCACTATAAAATCCTTAGCAGATAAACTGCCCCCTCTTATTGCCTCTCGGATGGTGACTGATTGGGAACATAAGGAAAGTGCACAGGCCGCAATGCGTAATGCCATTCGCCATTTGTTGGTTTCTAACGATGTGCAGAAAGAAAAAGCCCAATTCATCGCCAAAGATATCGTCGCCAATATGGTGGAAGCAAAACGGGAATTGCAGCCAATTGTGCCGGAATTACGTTTTAAAGATTATCTTCTGGATACGGGCAACTGGGGTCAGGCTGAACAGTATATCAGCTTTTATAAGCCCTATCCTGAATTCACCATCGATACGACGCACGACGATGAGAATGAGCGATTGGCAGCCAATGACGAATGGACCAGAGGCGAGATCAGGACAGATCATAATGCCGCCTATTGGACAAAGCTGTTCTATCAATCAACCTGTATCAAAAAAATCCACACGGTTGTTTTTGATGACCGCAAGAAAACAATGGTTGCCCCAGACTGGGAAGCCGTTGGTGCCGGACGAATTTATTTTTACCGAAAAGATAGTCTGGCCTTTGCCTATCAGCAGCATCTTTCAGAAATGTATGGCGAGGATTTCTCACACAATCTGCGAAAGCAAGGCGGTGGTTCCTTTGACATTCCGGTTTTCGAAGACGAAAACGACTGGGTATCTTTCAAAGATTTTCTGGGTGATATAGCGGATCAAGAACCCGCCACAGACACGGATGAACAAATACGACTCTTCTACGAGTTGTTGGATCGATATGCCGAGTATAGGGGGCAGGAATGATAACGTTGAACAGCAGTATATGGGGGACATATGCCTGAGTATTCAGTAAAAGAGATTATTAACGATATTAATCACAGTTTTTTTCTCCCTGCTATTCAACGCAGCTTTGTGTGGAATGATGATTTTATTTGCAAACTATTAGATAGCCTGTGCTCTGGCTATCCGATTGGCAGCATTACGACATGGGAAACCTATGAAGAAATTGAGTATAGGCAGTTTATAAAAGGTAGTTTTCGACGCTCGCACAAGGGCACGTATGATATAGATAAAGTTCTACCCAATTCAGGCCCTAAAAACTTAGTTCTGGACGGTCAGCAGAGGCTTCAATCTTTATTTCTAGCTTTTAAAGGCCGAATTGATGGAAAACTTCTTTATTTGAACCTTCTTTATGAAGGGGATGACGATAAATCAGAAGCTCAGTATGATTTTCAATTTTTAGATGATGATAATGAGTTTCTGTCAGCGTCATTTGAACAAATAGAAAAAAGGAAATTCTACCCCATTGCAGTTAAAAATATTTTTCAAAATCAAGATACTACTGCCGAATACGTTAAAAGGCTTATTCAAAGAAATTCTGAGCTAAAGAAGTTTGAGGATATAATATCGCGGAATGTTGCCGCATTTCTTGATATGCTAAACAGCGAGAACCGTTTTCACTTAATCGAAATCGATAAAGGGATGGATGCGGCTGATCCTAAACGAAAAAACATTTCAGAAATTTTAGAAGTCTTTGTTCGGATCAACCAGCAACAAACGAGATTGAGCCGTGCTGATTTAATTTTCAGCACATTAAAAATGCAAAAAAACGGGATTGCACAATCTGTCGATGGGGTTTTAGAAGAACTTAATGCAAATCATAATCTTAAAGTTGATCTTAACTTTTTAATTAGGTGCATGTTCGTCACATCGGACTTAGGCTCAAAGCTTGACCTCAAAGTTCTCTCAAAATATGAAAATGTAGAAAAAATCTCAAAAAACTTTTCTGCTTGTATTACTGCGATATCAAGTGTTCTTGACTTTGTGTGTGCCGATTTACAACTCATCCATTCAAAACAAATCAGTGGTTTAAACACAATAATCCCCTTTGTGTATTTTGCTTATAACTGTCCCGATCATAAGCTACCAACGAAAAATCGGGACAAAGCCAAGAAAGCATTTTACCTTCTTTCGCTAAGTCGTTCTTTGTCTCGCTGGGGTGAGGCACGGATCGCTGCAATGGTTAAAAATGATCTTGGAAATCTGGAATACACTTCCGATGACCTAGAGTTCCCGTATTCAAAAGTTATTAGCTGGGTCGCATATTGGGAGGGGATATCTGACGTTTCTAACTACCTACTAGGGTTGAACCCACATTTGGTATTCACCCTAATTCAAGGAAGAACGGTTCAAGCTACTCACAATAAAGAGAATAGCCTTGAATTAGACCATATTTACCCAAGAAAAATCTTAAATGAGAAAGCCGTTGAAAGTGATGTGATCAATAGCATCGGTAACCTGTGGTTATTACCACGAGGGGCAAATCGTAATAAATCAGCGAAGCCGCCGAAAGAATTTCTCCAAGATGCACTTCAAAAAGGTGCTCTACAAAAAGGTGACCTGACAGGTGCTAAAATTGACGGTCTAGAAAGTTTGCACGGCAACGGTCATCGAAAGTTCATAAAAAACAGAGAACAGAAACTTCTGAACTCATTTTTGAAAAAAACCGGCATTAAACAATCAGACTTCCATAAAGCAGGTGAATAATGAAAATCATCACCGAAGACGATGTAGAACAGGTTGCTCTGGAATGGTTGGGTGAGCTTGGGTATGACATTCTCCACGGGCCAGATATTGGGCCGGATGGGGGCGATAGTGAGCGAACATCCTACAGTGATGTCGTGCTGGTGGATCGCTTGCGGGAACAGCTACAGATCATCAACCCGGATGTCTCCGAAGAGGGTCTGACCGAAGTCATCAACCGGGTGATTGATAGTGCCACACCATCTTTGATAGAAGAAAACCGTCGTCTTCATCTGATGATGACAAATGGTGTCGATATTGAAGATTATGGCTCCGATGGTTCACTGAGAGCCAAAAAGGTATGGTTGCTTGATTTTGATGCCACGGACAATAACGACTGGGTAGCCGTTAATCAGTTTACCGTCATTGAAGGACGCAATAACCGTCGCCCGGACATCGTTGTCTTCGTGAATGGACTTCCCCTTGGTGTCATCGAACTTAAAAACCCGGAAGATGAAAATGCGACCATCGAAGGGGCCTTCAATCAGCTTCAAACCTACAAGAAAGAAGTTCATGCCCTGTTTCGCCCCAACCTGTTTTTGGTAACTTCGGATGGCATTTTGGCCCGTGTGGGTTCCCTGACAGCGGATGAAGAACGCTTCATGCCGTGGCGAACGACGGATGGTCGGGCCATTGCCCCCAAAGGTGTGCCGGAACTGGACATTCTGCTTTCCGGTATCTTTGAACCACGGCGACTGCTGGATTACCTACAAGGCTTTGTCGTGTTTGATAGTGATGGTTCCAAGCTGATTAAAAAGATCGCTGGCTACCATCAGTTCCACGCCGTGCAAAAAGCCGTTCGCACTAGCTTGTCGGCAAGTGATGATGATGGCAACCGCAAGGCTGGGGTCATCTGGCACACGCAAGGTTCCGGTAAAAGCCTCCTGATGGCCTTCTATGCCGGTCGCATCATTGCCCATGCGGACATGGGGAACCCGACACTGGTTATTATCACGGATCGTAATGATCTGGATGACCAACTCTATAAGACGTTTGCGGGTTGCAAGGACTTGATCCGACAGTCACCTCGTCAGGCAAAAAATCGTGAAGAGTTACGGGAACTTCTGGCCGTGCCGTCCGGTGGTGTTGTCTTCACCACCATTCAGAAATTTTCTCCCGAAAAAGGCGAAGACTTTCCGGTGCTGACAGAACGTTCCAACGTGATTGTCATGGCGGACGAAGCCCACCGCAGCCAATATGGCTTTAAGGCCAAGGTGAAGGAAGAAACTGGTGAGATCGGTTATGGTTTTGCCAAACACATGCGGGATGCTCTACCCAATGCCTCCTTCATCGGTTTTACAGGAACGCCTATTGAGGCAACAGACGTAAACACACCGGCGGTGTTTGGTGACTACATCGATGTGTATGACATTCAGCGTGCCGTTGAAGATGGAGCGACGGTCCCGATCTATTACGAAAGTCGTTTGGCCCGAATTGAATTGGACGAAGACGAAAAGCCCAAAATTGATGCCGAGATTGAAGACATCATTGGCGAGGGAAACGAAACAGAAGGCGAAAAAGCCAAGGGTAAATGGAGCACCGTTGAAGCCTTGGTCGGCTCCCCCAAACGATTAGGTCTCGTCGCTGCTGATCTGATTGAGCATTTCGAAGACCGTGTGGCCGCCATGAATGGTAAGGCAATGATCGTTTGCATGAGCCGCCGTATCTGTGTGGACCTCTATAAAGAAATCACCAAAATTCGACCGGATTGGCATAGCGAAGAGGATGAAAAGGGCACTGTCAAAATCGTCATGACCGGATCAGCCACAGACCCGTTGGATTGGCAGCAACATATCGGCGGGAAGGCACGACGGGAATTACTGGCAAAACGGGCCAAAGACCCGGCAGATGATCTCAAGCTGGTCATTGTGCGGGATATGTGGCTGACCGGCTTTGATGCCCCCTGTATGCACACCATGTATATTGACAAACCCATGAAAGGCCATGGCTTGATGCAGGCCATTGCAAGGGTCAACAGGGTGTTTAGTGATAAGCCCGGCGGTTTGATTGTCGATTACATTGGGTTGGCCCAGAACCTGAAAAAAGCTCTATCTGTATATTCGCCCGGTGACCGTGAAAATACGGGTGTCGATGAAAATGAAGCCATTGCCTTGATGCTGGAACATCTGGAAGTTGTTCGCGATATTTTCCATGGGTTCGACTATACCAAGGGAGTTGGTGGTTCTGCTCGTGATAGACTGGCTGTAATTGCCGGTGGTGTGGAATGGGTGCTTGAATATCAACGCAAAGAAGCTGAGAAAATCAAGAACGAGAACGACAAGAAGAAGGCATGGCGGCTTTATGCGGATGCAGTTCTCGCTCTTTCCAAGGCATTCGCATTGGCTTCTGCAAGCGATGAAGCCAAGGAAGTCCGTGAAGAAATCGGCCTCTTTCAAGCGATCAAAGCTGTTGTTACCAAGAACGATACGAAGGCTAAAAAAACAAAGGCTGAAATTGACCTTGCCATCCAACAGGTGGTCAGCCGATCTGTCGTCTCAACTGAAATCGTTGATGTCTTACAGGCTGCCGGTTTAGAAAGCCCGGATATATCAATCCTGTCTGACGAGTTCCTTGAAGAAGTCCACGGGATGGAACAAAAGAACCTTGCTTTGGAGGCTTTACGAAAGCTTCTGAACGGAGAAATTCGTTCCCGTCTAAAAACCAACGTGGTTCAACAAAAAGCATTTTCTGAACGTTTGCAAAATGCCATTGCCCGATATCACAATAATGCTCTGACAACAGTGCAGGTCCTAGAAGAATTGATCCAAATGGCGAAGGAGATAAAGGAAGCCAACGCCAAGGGTAATGAACTGGGGCTATCGGATCAGGAATGGGCATTCTATCAGGCATTGGCCGAAAACGAGAGTGCACGCGAAGTCATGTCTGACAAGAAGCTCTGTGTCATCGCTCAAGAACTTCTCAATAAGGTCCAATATGCAACGGGTGTTGATTGGATGCACAGTGATGCTGCCCGTGCTCGTATACGCCTGATGGTGAAGAAGGTATTGAAGAAATTTGGCTACCCACCTGATTTAGCAGACGAGGCCGTGCAGTTGGTTCTGCAACAAGCCGAAGCACTGTCTGCTGAATGGGCGAAGGCGTAAATTACGCCGTTCGTTTCATTATGGCATCTAGCCATCTCTCATCTTGTTCAATGAGGGTAAACTTCATACCAAGCTTTTTACAGGCGGCTCCCGTTGTCCCTGTTCCCGCAAAGGGATCAAGGACATGACCGCCAGATGGACATGTTAATGCAACCAAATCTTCCATCAGTGAAATCGGTTTGACCGTTGGGTGATCCGTTTGGTGGTTACGCTTCGATGTTTTAGCGTGGCGGAGGCGTGTTGACGGCCATTTTCCACCATAACGTTGTTTTAGGGCATCAATATTCAAGGCTCCCACGCCATGTTCACGGATGTTATCAATGACCCGTTTTTCTGAAATTGGTTTTCGGCCAATATATATTGGTTCAGAGGCAGGTTTCATGGTGTTTACGCCGTAGAAATAGCCATCCCATTCCTGAGCTTCTTCACTGACCGCATGGTCATAAATGGGTTGATCAAAATTTGAGTAATTTTGCTGTCCGTTTTCCATTTGAATTTTACTGTATCCAGATACTCGTCTCCATCCAACGGGCGTTCTGTTTTTGCAATTATCTCGATCAAATAATTTGGCGACATTCATAGGCTTGGGTAACCCCGTATCATACTCCCAAGTAAGAAAAGGGTATGTTTCGACGCCAGTTTTCTCAATTGCTACAGCAAGATGATGGTAAAGCCGAGGACTGGCAAATACTGCAATAAATCCACCGGGTTTCAACACTTTCATAATCTTATGCCAAGTCGATGGCATAAAAGAAATACCGGTATCATCCCACGGTTTGCCCATATAGCCGATTTCGTATGGGGGATCAGTTATGATGGCATCAAACATGCGTCCATCCCTTATCATATCGTCGAGAACTTCCATACAGTTACCGATATGAATGGATTTGTTATACCCGTTATCATTGAGGGAAAAAGTTTCGGATTTAACGTTTTGAGAAAGGGAATAATGGTTCATTCGTCCTCTCCTTTCTCAGTGTTTGATGCTTTCACAATATATTCTGGTTTTTGAATGGCTTCATCACCAGTAAGTGTCGATGCCCCTACAAGGGTTGCTTCTCGCCATTGTTGCTCTTCAACTGGGCGGGTGTTCTTACCCCACATATGAGCACGACGAACATGCGGACGAACCCAGCGACCGGTTGGCGTAGAAGTTCCATCGCTTGCAGTTTGAACCATTGGCACGCGAATAATGGTGTAATCACGCTGTTGCTTTTTTCGACGAGCTTTCTTGCCACTTTTTTTCTTCATGGATACGGTTTTGCGATTTACACCTTTCGTGGACAACAAAAACAGCAGTTCAAGAAGTTTATTCCCCGCAGCCTCTGTAATCAGGTGATAAATATTCTCGTTCAGTTCCATGTTGTCAGGAATTGATGGCAATGTGGTCGTAATAAAACGCTTACCATTCAAAAACGAATTTTTATCGATTTCTGCACAAAGAGGAGAAAATGCCTTTTGTCCGGCCCATTGCACAAACCCATAAAATTGAATGACATCATTCATTTCGTAGGCAGCTACTGCAACCGGGAATTCTTCGGCTTGAAGGTCACCTTGCTTATTGTAAAATTCAATAATAGCTGTTGTTTCGAGCCAGATTTTATCATATGGCAAATGCAGACGGTCAAACTCAACCATTGCAGACAGAGATGCATTTACTTCTTCTTCGGAACCTTCGGCCAATTGATTTGCCGGGAAGGCAAAACAGATACCGTCGTTAATGCATTCTTCAACAGTTTGGAATTGTTTACCGCCACGATTTTTATCCAATTCTTTGACGCAGAGCAAAAACTGTTCTGGTTGAGGGCGTGCTACACTTTGAGATGGAGGCTGCGGGTAGCTTTTAGCCTTTGCCATTGGCTTATGTGGGACATTAATTGGCTTGCTGCCGTTGTCCTGTCGATATGTCTCACAGAGTTGGTCTACCTCACTTCGGCCAATAAGAACAGCCGTGCGGAAGTTGTGATTTTCACCCCCCATTGAAGAGATCAAGAGTGCAAATCCCGTCTGTCCAAATGACAATGCGATGTTAGCCGCGTCACCGGAAAGCAGGTAATACACAATCACACTTGAGATCGCTTGGCTCTTACGTGGTGTCATATGGCCGTTGGTAACCATCTGTTTGCGGATCATATCTTGCACGACTTTCCGTTCGTCAATTTGTGAACAAGATTTGTTCAGAATACGTTTTACATTGCTCATAATTGTGGGAATTTCATTCGCTGGCACATCAAAACGAAGGGTAGATTGACCGTAAGCTGCGAAGAAAGAATATGTGGACGAATTGCCGAAGTTAAGCATTGAAAGATCCTTTTTAAAAATCACCGACACCAGTGAACTCAAGCCGAGTTCGAGGGTTCACGTCTCACAGGGAAACGCTCTGAGGGAAGTCACCGATGTCGGGGAAGTGTTTGGTTTAGGCTTTAGGTCGTAGAAGCGGTTACCGCGTAGGGAGCGATTTAATTCGCATTTGCAGATTTACGCTCTGCAATTGACAGTCGTGAAATTTCTTCAAGATGCAGTCGTTTGTAATCCAACCAATTTTGTTTATCGCCACCATGAGTTTTATAGTGACTTGTCCCTGACTTAATTTGACCAATCGTGCACATCAAATAGCCATATCGTTTAATCAAAACACTCGGTGGTTCGCTTGATGTAATGACATCCTGAATTTTGTCTATAACAGGCTGAACACGTTTCTTTTTGCTGACATGTTCCAGCAACTGAATTTCTTCACTAAATTTATTAGTGTAAGAGTTCCAAGTCTCTTTACAGCCTCCAAATTTATGATACCCGCCAGAACCGCTTTTGATCCCACGCATTGTTGAGAGGGAAATTTTATAGTCTTCACAAATTTTAGAAGGGGCATCTTTACTGAAAATGATCTGCACACGCTCTTGTGGCGTCAGACGGTGGCGAGGGGTTTTACGCATTTGCTGATTTTCCTCAATTGGAATGCTTTTGTCGTTATCTTCATCCATGAGTTGAACGGTATAACCTGCCAACTTCTGGATCAATTGTTGCACCAAAGGAATATCTTTTTTTGTTCCATCAAGTGTCTCAGCCAGTTCTTTGATTTCTGAAATCATGCTCATTGTCATCTCCTAAAGCGATTGTTTTTTTTGCATATTGTGCAAACTCGACTATAGAATATCGGGGGATGAAAAGAAGGCCACTTGGCGATAGAAAAATCGTATAATAGCAGTATTTTTTTATGCTACCTTATTGTTTCAATTTATAAAAATAAAACGGAACATGCCAATGGTTGTTAAAATCAAAGATGGAAATTTATGTGAAGTAATTGATGAAAATGAGCTTGAAATCCAGGATAAGATCATTGTTGCATTTTACTGGACCTATCGCGATCCCGGATATTACTTTGATGAAGTTACGAGATGGAGGGTGCCAGTTGAGCCTCGAACCCGTATTTTAAGTTATCCATCAAAACCCGAAGAATATTCTTTCCCAAGGTCACGGACCTCGTTCGAGTATGCCCTTAGCCGTAGCAAGACCATAAAACTGCAACAAGCAGGACTCATTGAAGAGCTTGGAAGAAAACCAAACTATGAAATTGCGTTTGAATCATTATGGGATAAACCGCCTGAATTAAACTATCCTGACGATTTTGAAGATGTTTTAAATGAAGCTATTAAACTTTGTTCCTTCTTAAGTAAAGATACAGAAAAAAACGTGGAGCTTGTCTTTTGTGATCTCTCGTATTTAAATAAATGGCGTTCTTACGGTATGAAGGCAATGAAGAATTTTGTAAGTAAAAGATCAGATAGTTTCAAAGGAATTAACGTTAGTGATTTAGCCTGCGGTCATTCTATTCAGTGTCATTTTCAATGGCATAGGAAACAAAAAAATGAGATTGCAAAAGATAAACGACGTAAACGTAAAATATCCAAAGCTACCACAGCGGCACACAAAGATGGCCGATTACCGGGCATTACTGAACAAGCTCGAACTGCACGAGTTGCAAAGCAAAAACAAGACGCCCATGAATTTTATAACCCGCACCGTGAAGCAATATTGAAGCTCGAAGAAAATGGCAAATTGACATATAAAAAGTTGGCCCAAGCTCTAAACTCTTCGACTGAAACCTTAACCGTAAATGGTGATAAATGGACAGAAGATAATTTGAAGCAAGCGATCAAGCGAAACAATTTAC
>LLEK01000121.1_pt1 | contig 14201 bp, 16 predicted proteins | sample 595821 | NCBI WGS metagenome assembly LLEK01 (sample SAMN02919311, study PRJNA255460) | bioreactor metagenome | biome: chemostat; feature: culture 2011_25.1; material: sediment; isolation source: day79 25degC chemostat 2011 inoculated with Wadden Sea sediment taken from... | place: Germany: Bremen ...
TTTTTAGATTAGTTACTTTATCAACACTTTGAATGTTTTGTGTTTGTATTTTTTGATTTATTATATCTTCTTGTTGTTTTTGTTTAATTACAGATGAAGAGGTTTTATAAATTACCTCAAAAAGTCTATTTTTTGTTATTGGTTTATGGATATAGTTTTTTACACCAATATCTATTATAGCTTCTAATTTATCCACTTCATTATCAGCAGATATAGCAATAATATGTTGATTGGAATTTATTTTTAGTATTTGTTTTGCTAGTTCTATACCACTCATAAGAGGCATATTTATATCTGTAAAAATTATATCAAAAGGTGTACTTTTTTGAATGCTTTGTTTATATTCATCTAATGCCTCAATTGCATTGTCTGTAGTCTTAATAGAATTAAATAAGTTCTTAAGCATTGCAGATACTTTATCTCTTAATATTAAGTCATCTTCAATATAAAGAACATTTAAAGTCTTACTACTTTTTAGTACATCTTCTATTTGTATATTATAATTATTTCTATTATTCATAAAAAAATTATAACAGCCAAAAGTGTTCAAAAGTGTCATAAAAAATACTTATATTACTTTATTGATTTAAAGTATAAAATAGTAACAATAATCTTTTTATTTTATAAGAAAATATATAACTTAGAAGATGAAACTATCATTTATTTGTCTCTTAAGAAAAACAATGTAAAGCTATTTTAAGGAGAGAAAATATTTACACTTTTTTGATACAAATGAAAGTTCCATCTTTTAAACTATACCTCTCTAAAAGAGAGATATGTTTAAAAACTATATGTTAATGTTAAGTTGACTTGATCTTGGTCTGTTTCTGTTGTGTCATCTTTATCTACATCAACAAGTGTGTATCCTAGATTTGCTTTTAAATTATTAGCAACTGTATATCCTAACCATAGAGTTGTTTCAGCTTGATCATAGTTCTGAACTCCTTTATCATATGATGTCAATCCATAAAGCAACGTTGTACTTAAAGTGCCAAACGATTTGTTCACACCTACATAAAATGTTTTTGCATCTTTAAGATACATTTGATCCCCTTCTTCAAAAGGATTAATTGTTTCACCTGCAATATGAGTAAATCCTACATCTTTATCAATTTGAATATATCCAACGTATGGAGAAAATCCTGCGATTTTTGTATTTGCCATTAAATCAATAATAGAAGAATCTTCACCTACACCATCAGGTTTATTTACAGCATAATGAGCTCTAAATGATGTATCGCCATAATTTAAATTTATTTTTCCTCCAATAATATCTCTATTATCTGGTGCAATTAAGTCATAGGCTGTTGCTGAGATGTTTTCATTGAACTTTTGAGTTAGTGCTAATTTATATACACCATCACTTCCATTCATCTCGTCTATTGGTCTATAGTCTCTTGAGTAAACTCTACCATGTCTTTTTGTCCAAATGGCTTCAAGCGAAGTATTATCAAAGTTTGCATCAATCCTAATAGCATCTTGAGTTTTATTTATCCAATCTGTAGAGATAAACTGCCTACCTGCTTTTACTGCTACATCATCTGTTTTATATGCTACAAATAACTCTTCCATATCAGCAACTTGTTTTGAACCATCCTTTTCCCAAAACCGTTCACTTGCATCACCTTGCCCTTGATAATGTAGTTCATCTTTTCCACCTTCAAAAAGTGTTGAATAGGCTCTAAATTTAGAAGTTAAACTAAGATTGTTCCAAACACCTGTTTCATATTTAAGGGCAAAAGAACCTACACTATAAGAAGTGTTATTATAATAATTACTCCACTTAGTTAACTCTGTATCCATTTGTCTTTTTTCATAAGTAACTGCGAATTCACCACTTACTTTACCACTTGTCAAAGCTTCTGCAAAACTATCAGCATTTGCCACACTTACTGTTGTTATAGCACTCAATACTACTAAACTTAACTTTAATGTTTTCATTTCTCATCCTTTAAAATAAATGTACTTTAATCAATAAGTACATTTTAAAAAACCAAATTTTTGAAGTTTTGGTCTTTTCATTTTGAAAGCTTACATGAAAAAAATCGAAAAAAAATCGACTATATAATTGTTGCTAAATTTTAAAAAACCGATTATTTTTAGATTATTTATTGTTATGATTTTAGGTTATACAGGTTCAAAAAAATCTTATCATATTTAGCTCATAAAGTAGAGGTGTAAAAAAATTTTAGAGTAGGGGTTTGAGTTATCAGAAGTTTGAAAAGGGATTTGAGATAAAATATTAACATGGATATAAATCAATTAATAAAAAAATACTTTACAAGAGATAATATAGTTGATATGCTAACTCAATATGAACTATATTATCAGATATCTTTAGGTTTGTATGTTTATGAAACCATACAAGATGTAGAAGAAACGTATAAGAAACTAGATGAATTAGACTTAAAATTAGATATAGACCGAGTACTTGCAAATATATTTGAAATACTAGTAAGTTTTTCTAAAAAAGAAAACACCGAACAAACACTTTATTATGAAATAAGAGTAAGAGCATTAATTCATGCACTAAAAGATTTTGTAAACAATGATAAAGAACTATTATCTGTAGATGATTATGTAAAAGAAAAAACAGATATTATAATAAAAGATGAACTTTTTGATGAAAATATGAAATTAGAATTTGAAAGTGAATACTCAAAAGTTTATGATTATTATGATCTTTATATAACAGATGAATTAGTTGAAGAGTTACAAGAAAAATTTGTATAATTAAAATATACTATTTTAAAGCAGAACCTAAAATAGTTATCATCACATCTAAAAAATTACCTATATTTGGGCTTGAAGATTTTTGAGTTGAAGTATTAGTATCTTGAATTAATGATTTTACATTTTCATTGGGTTTAGGGTCTTGTACTTTTGGAGCACAAGCACTTAGTATAATTCCAACTACTACTATTAAAACTAGAGAACTATTTTTCACTATAAAATCCTTTTGAACGTTATAAAGAGTATCATAAGTAGTATAAAAATATAATTGCTAAAGCTTTAATATATAAGCTTCTACAAACTTCTTCTTTCTAAATATTCTCTAAACTCTTTAGCTCCATCTTTTGAGCTTGTAACTATATCTTGGATTTGGTTAAAACTTATTTCTAATTTTGATTGTTCTATACTTTTCATAGTTTTAATTTTATCTACATTGACTATACATGATCGATGGATTCTAAAAAAGTTTTTATTTTTCAAAACTTTTTCCATATCTCCTATTTTTTTTCTTACATAACATTGAGTATTGGCTATTTTAATTATCACTTCATCTAGGTCTGCTTTTATATAAAATATATCATCAAGTTCAATTAGGTGTATTTTATCTCCACTTTTTCCTAAAATTTTTTTACTACTATTATTTATAGTTGTTTGTAAAAATTTATTTACTTTATCTAGTGCATTAGAGACGTTTTCTTTTGTTGTTGGCTTTAAAATATAATCAACTCCACCACTTTTAAAAGCTTCTATCGCAAACTCTTCATAAGCTGTTTGGAATATTATAAATGTATTAGGTTCAAGTTCTATTATTTGATTTGCTAGTTCTAGTCCTGATATTTGAGGCATTTGTATATCTAAAAATACTACATCATATTTTGTTTTTGTTAAATGTTCTAAGGCTTCAGTTGAGTTATTGAAACAGCTTATATCTTCATAGTTTAGCTCTTTTAGAAGTCTTTCTAGTCTACTTGTGGCTAATTTTTCATCATCTACTATAAGTATTTTCATTTTATATTTTCCAGTTTAATTATAAATGTTGTGTTTGGTTTGTCTTCATATTTTAAATTACCTATTTTAAGTAATTTTAGTCTATTTTGAAGATTTAAAAGACCTGTTCCAAAAGTGATATTTGATATTTTATTTCCATTATTTGATACTGTTATTTTATCTTGTGAGGCTTGTATTTGTATCTGTAACTCTTTAGATGAAAAACCATGTTTTATAGCATTTTCTACTAAAAGTTGAATAGAAAATTTTGGTATTTTTATATCTTTTATATTATCTGTTTCAATGTTTAGTTTTATATTATCATCAAATCTTATATTTTCTATATCTACATAAGTTTGTACCATAGATAACTCTTCTTTGATTGTTATTAAACTATTTTTATTTATGGCATTTCGTAAAAATTTTGATAAGTTAAGAATTGATTTCTCAGCTTTTTGGCTATCAATATAAACTAATTCACTCATAGAATTTAAAGCATTAAATAAAAAGTGGGGGTTTAGTTCATTTTCAAGAGTTTTAATTTTACTATTTAATATCTCATTTTTAATATGTTCATTTTTATATTTCATAGATATAAACTGATGTAAAATAAGTCCAATTAAAAACGTAAGTGCTCCTATTGTAAAAGTAAGATACCAACTATATTGTTCTATAAAGTTAGTTATATAAATATCAAAAGTAAAAAAAAGTGAAAAACTAAATAAAAAGCCTAAAGAACCACTTAAAAAAGAAAAGCCAAAACTTATTAGATACCAGAATTTTTTATTAATATTTGGTAAAATATAGTTGTTTGATACGGTTATAAATATAGATGAAAAAAGTGTTATAGTAACTGCACTAAATATACCAAAAAGTATAGTAGATATATCTTGAAATCGCTCATCTAAAAAGTAAAAAAACAAAGATATAAAAAAGCCAAAAAAAGCTCCAATAGTAACAATATATAACCAATCTTTAAAAGATATTTTTAGTTCAACTTGTTCCATTGATCTCCTTATTTAGTACATTAACACCTAAAGCTATCCCTGGCCAACCTTGTCCTGCAAAAACTGTATCACCTACATTGTACAAGTTTTGAAAAGGTGTGTTACAACTTGGTAGTTGAGTGATATTTTTAAGTCCTATAGCTTTTCCACCACAATTATATCTTCCTATAAATCTATTAAAAGTATGTGATGTAGCACTAAAGTATTTTATAATATTTTGTTTTTTTATTGTAGTGAAATATTCTAAAAATTTATTTATGATATGGTCTTGTATTTTTTGTTTTTCATATTCATAAGCATCTTTATTTAAGTTTTTCCAAAAGTTTGCTTTTGTATGTGTTGATATAGTTACACTTAGACCATTTTTACTTAAAATTTTATCTTCTTGTTTTGAAAAAGATACAAAAAAAGAGTTTGAGATACTATTTGGTAATAGTTCATCATATATAAACTGGTAGTGTTCTAAAAACTCTTCTTTTGTATCAATAGTAAGGTAAACTAAAAAAGCACTTTGGTCACTAAAAGAAAAATTATCATAATACTTTTTTATATTTTTATCTTCAAATAGTTTTGAACATTTATATATAGATGAGTTTAAAACTAGTTGTTTTGTTTTGTACTCATTTTTTTTTGAAGTTATTATCCAACTATTTGTATCTTTTATGATTTTTGTTATCTCTTCATCTTTTTTTACTTCGATATCTTTTAGAATATCTTCTATGATTGTACCCATCCCACCATTTACATAAAACACATCATGAAAAGGATAACTAAGACCAAGAGCTAAAGATAAAAGCGAAATATCTTTTGAAGTAGTTTGTATAGTAATAAGTAGTTGTGAATCTATAAAATTTTTATATTCTTTTGGTATTTCACCTAAAATCTCTTTTATGAAACTATCTGCACTTTTAAATATATCAAAACCGTAAACTTTAATAATTTCAGATAAACATAAAGCTGTTTTTATATACCTTTTCATACTATATTTACCATAGTATATATTTTTTAGTTTCCAAAACTTTTCATCGATTTGCTTGATTTTTTGCCAAAATATATAGTTGTTTTTATTTGGATAGATTTCATTTATATTATTTATAAAGCTATCAAAATTTTTTACTCTATCTATTGTTTTATTCTTTTGAATAACTCTTATTGCTATAGAGCTTTTTGATATGTCAGGCTTTATCCCTATAGTTTCAAACTGTTCTTTTAAAATATGTCCATCTTCGTATCCTACAAATGTAGTAGCTCCTGTATTGTAGTAGTTTCCAAATCTTTTAAAAGTACTAGCACAACCACCTAGGTTTTTATCTTTTTCAAATAAAGATAAATTTTTATGGCTATTAAGTGAAGCTATTAAACTTCCTCCTATACCACTTCCAACTATAGCTATATCTAAAGATTGCAAATACTACTCCTATTTTTTATTATTATATACAATTTGTATATACTTTGGTATATGTTTTATGTTAGTTTGAGTATTTAAATTTATCGATTGCTTTGGCTCTTGATTTTTTTATATCTACTATTGAAAGAGGGTAGTTTATGAGTAAATTAGATTGTATAGCATTTTCTTTATGTAATAATTTTGGTTCAATATCTTTAAATTCTGTAATAATTGACTTGATAAATATTCCATCTTTATCAAACTTAGCACTTTGAGAGTAAGGATTAAATACTCTAAAGTATGGAACACTATCTGCTCCTGTACTAGCTCCCCATTGCCATGAGCCTATATTTGCACTTGCATCATAATCAAATAGTTTTAGTGCAAAATATTTTTCACCCCATTGCCAAGGTAAAAATAGATTTTTTGTTAAAAAAGATGCAACAATCATTCTTAGTCTATTATGCATAAGACCTGTAGTATTTAAGTGTCTCATAGCTGCATCAATTATTGGTACTCCTGTATTTCCATCACACCAAGCTTTAAAAGTTTTTTTGTCTTGATTCCAGATTATGTTTTTACCATTAAAATTTTCATACTCACTTTTTGGAAAATGATATAGTATATAGTTATAAAACTCTCTCCAAAAAAGTTCTCTTATAAAAAAAGTACTATTTTTATATGGTTTTATTTTATTAAATAGTTGTTTTGGTGAAATAAGACCAAATCGCAAATGAATAGAAAACTTTGAAGTACCATCAAGATAAAAAAAGTCTCTTAGCTCTTTATATTTATTTAGTTTTGGTATAAATTCATTTAAGAGTTCTTCTGTAGTTTTATATAAAAACTTTTCTAAATGTTGAGCTTCAAAGCCTAAATTTTTCAGTGTAGGAAAAGAACTAAAGTCATAGCTTGTCAAGTATAAGTTTTGTGATATTGTATATTCTTGAATATTGTTACTATCCCATAAAGGCATAAGGTTTTTATAAAAAGGTGTAAATACTTTATATGGTGTATTGTCTTTTTTTAGTCCATCATTTGGATGGATAAGATAACTATCATAAAATCGTCTCATAGATATAAGTTGTTCTATGTTTTTATCTCGTTGTATAGCATAAGAGTCAAAGTCACAACTACATAAAACTTCATCAAAATTTTGACTTAGTTTTTTAAGTATTTCACTTGGGTAGCCATAAAATATAGCCAAATTAAGACCTATATCTTGAAGTTGTTTTTTTAGATTTAGTACACTTTGATATATAAAAGTAACTCTTTTATCATTTGTAGGTAAATTATCTAAAATATTTTTATCAAAAATAAATATAGGTAAAATTTCACCAGAAGCATGGTGTAAAATAGCACTATCTTCTATCCTTAAATCTCTTCTAAACCAAAGTATTTGTTTCATTATTTATATGCTCTTACATCACTTCTCAATGCTAACTCTTTTGGATAAGGATTTAAAAAGACTTGTGTTTTTAGATAACTATCATCAAATCTTTTTACAAGCATATTTAATATTTTTGTAACTGCTATAAGTGGTATAATCCCTTTTTTATAATCTTCACAAGTTTCTAAAATATCCTCTTTTTCCTCTTTTGATAGATTCTTTTTGAAATACCCAAAAATATGTAAAAGAACATTATATGTTTTATTTATATTTCCTTTTTCCTCAATAGCTTTTAAAAAGTTTATTTTATACTCTTCTAAAACTTCTTCTAAATCTTTTTTATCATGGTTTGCAACAATACTTCCTAATAATTTATATGAAGCTTGTGATTTAGCATAGATGAGGTACTTGTAACTTGTATGAAACTCTACAAGTATTTTAAAAGATGGTTTTGATTCTAAAAAGTTCATTAAGTTATTGTATGCAAAAACTTGCATCAAGAAGTTTTCTTTAAGCCAAGGGTCATTTAGTCGTCCCTCTTCTTCAATAGGTAGATATGGATATACTTTTCTTAACTCTTTTGCAAATATACCTACACCTTTTTTTTCATTCATATTATTACCATCTTGATATATTTTAACTCTTTCCATACCGCACGTTGGTGATTTGGATTTGAGTATAAATCCACAAAGTTTATCTTGTGTTGCTTTTTTTGCAAAATGTATAGATGAATCTAAAATTCTTTTTGTAACATCTTCTTTTGTGACATTATTGACTACTTTAATATTATCATCTGCTTCAACTAATCTTATTGTATCTCTAGGAGTTCCAAAGACTTCTTCAGGACAATATCCAATTATCTCAAAGTATGTTGAAAGTTCATCTACTACAAACTTATCTTTAGCTCCACTTCCATCATATCTACACATTGTCCCTAATAAGCAAGACGATACTCCTATTTTCATATTAAGACTCCATACTTTTATAAATATCTTTTAAACACTCTAAAAATAAAGGATGATGATTTGGAGCACTAGCAACTCTATAATCCTCAAAACCTAACTCTTGTGCTACTTCTCTATATTCTATATCTAATTCTCCTGTAGTTTCAGAATTATCAACTGTAAATGAGGTAGGGTATATGATCACTTTTTTATTTGTTGTTACAACTTGTGCTAACTTATCTTCTAAATAAGGTCTTAACCATTCCATTGGTCCTAGTCTTGATTGGTATGCTACTTCTATACTTTTAAATTTTATACCTTGCTTTTCTAACTCTTTTTTTGCAGTAGCTACATTTGCTAATATATGTTTTTGATATAAGTCACCTTTATCTATAATCTTTTGAGTTAGTCCATGTGCTGAGAATATTAAAGTAAATTGTTTACTATCATCTTCTTTTAAAGATTCTTTTATTCTTTCAACAATTGCTTGATTGTAAAGTTTATTATCATAATAACTATCTATAGTTTTTATTTTATTTTCACAACCATATTTTTTAGCTACTTTTATTACATCTTCAATACTTGATTTTGTAGTGGTACTTGAATAATGTGGATACATAGGAATAGCATAAATTTCATTGTAATCTTTTACTTTTTTTAAAACATCACTAGCAAAAGGAGGGGTATATCTCATTACATGAAATATATCTGCATCAATCTCTTTTTTTAAGCGTCTTACTAATCTTTTTGTATGTCCAACTATAGGAGAAACTCCTCCTAGCATACTATAGTTGTGTTGAGCTTCTTTAAGACGTTTTTTTCTTATTATCCATCCTATCATAGCTCGTATTGGTTGAGGAGCTCCTATTATATATTTATCATTGAACATATTTTTTAAAAAAACATCTACTTCATCAAGGTTATTGGGACCACCCATATTCATCAGAACTATTGCTTTTTTCATATTATATTATCCCTATAATATTCTTGTAAACTATTTGTATTATTATTTGTGGCATTAAATATCCTTTTTTATTGTATTTTATAAAATACAAATAGTTTTTAGTAGATTAAAAATGACTTTTAATAATTACTTTCTAATAATATTTTGGTTTGTTGGTGTCTAAACTCAAACATTGTTTTTATATCATATTCAATAAGAGGCTCAATAAGCTTTCCTAAGATACCAAAAGGCATCTCATATTCTATAATATCTTTTAGTTCACACATAGAATCTTTTTGTGAAAATATATGTTGATGTTTCCAATATTTAAATGGTGACTTTATTGCCACATCTACTAAGATATTTGGCTTATCTAGTTTTTCTATTTTTACTTCCCAATATGTTGGTATAAAAAACTTTGTAGTTTTTATTTTTACTATTTTGCCTTCATGTGTTTTGGTATCTTCATTTAAAAGTTCTACTTTTATATTAGGTGGAGTTATTTTTGTTATATTATTTGAATCCATGTGAAATTCAAATAGTTCCTCTTGTGTACAATTAATTTGTGTTGTTTTTATTATTGTTTTCATAGTAACTCTTTAATATCTGATTCTATCTCTTTTGGTTCAGTTGATGGAGCGTATCTTTTTATCACTTTTCCTTTTTTATCAACTAAAAACTTTGTAAAGTTCCATTTGATAATATCTGTACCTAAAAAGCCACTAGAGTCTTCTTTTAGAAGTTTATATAAAGGGTGAGTATTATCTCCATTTACATCTATTTTGCTAAACATATCAAATTTTACTCCATATGTTAAACTACAAAACTCTTTTATCTCTTTTTCATCTCCTGGTTCTTGTGATAAAAACTGATTACAAGGAAATCCTAATACAGCAAGTCCTTTAGTCCCATATGTCTCATGAAGTTTTTCTAGCCCTTCATACTGATTGGTAAAGCCACATTTACTAGCTACGTTTACTATAAGCATAACTTTGTTTTTATATTTTTCAAGTTTTATGGTTTCGCCATCTATTGTTTTTACTTCTATATTGTATATACTCATCTGTTTTGCTCCTAATATTCCTGAAACTAAAAATAATACTAATAATATTTTTTTCATCTCTACTCCCTAATAGTGTATATAAATTTATTTTTATTAAAACTTACTTTTAATAGTTTATCTAAAATTATATTTTTCATCTTATACTTTATTTAATACATTTTTTACTAAATTTATATTTTCATATAATTTATCAACTCTTTTTATAAATTCTTTTTTATTCTTTTCATAATGTGTTGATTGTTCTATAGCTTCAAGCTTCTCATCAAAATGTTCTACTGTTTGGCTTTGTATATCTTCATTTGTAAGACCTAAAAGTAATTCTGGAGTTTGTTTTTCTAGTTTCATAATAGTATGTTCTAATGTATATTTATTATCTACATCAATATTTAGGTAATCACACATATCTATATAAATAGTATTGATATGTGAACCATAACGATTATAAATCACACCTGCAAAGTCGTTTAAATATAAATGGTAGTTTTTATAATTAGAAAGAAGTATTTTAATTTGACTCTCTGTAAAGTTCTCATCATCTTTGTAAACTTTATCTAACATATGAACTATACATAAGTAAAGAATCTCACTATTTGAATCTAGTTTTAATTGTTCTAAAAAGGTTGCTTTTTTCATAATAAACTCCAATTATTTAAGTATATTTAAAATTGGCGTTTATTAGTAGTATTATAATGTTAGTTTATAGTTTTAGTGGTTTTTAGTTTCCCAAATCTTTGCATATTGTTCATCTGTAAGTTTAACTAGGTCTAGTTCTTCTAAAAATTTATATAATTCATACCATCTTGTATTATCTGCTTTTATATTTGTTTCAAATCTAGGTATTGTATCTTCTATAATTTTATCCATAAGTTGTGATTTTTTCTCTTTACTATAAGTATAAAAAATATCTTTAGTTTCTTCAATATTTTCTTGACAATATTTTGCCATAGTATTAGTAACTTCTATAAACTTATAAAGTTCTTCTCTTTTTTTATCTAGTACAATATCACTAGTCATAAACTCTAGTGCTGAAAAGTTTGGATAAGGAGATAGATATTGATCTATAAAAAGGTTTTCAAAGTTTTCAAACTGAGCTTCTATACCTTCAAAGTTGTAAAAACAAAGCCAAGCACCATCAAAACTTTCATCATTTTTCATATTGTTTATATGCCAAAAATCTGTTTGAATAAATTCTACATTTTCTTTATCTAGTTCAAAACCTTCTTTTTGTGCATATCTTTTTAGTATCTCAAAACCAATTTTATTTGTTATATCATTTGAAGCTGGTGTTGTTATTTTTATTTTTTTATTTGATTTTAGTTTTTCAACTCTATCTTTTCTTATCATAACTCCACCACGAGTTTCAAAAAAACATCCCATAGATTTTAGTCCATCATAATAATGTTCAAAGAGATGTAAAGGTTCATTACAATGAATATCTATATTTCCTTTTGCTAAGTCAGCAAATCCATCATAATGCTCTTTGGGTTGAATAATTTGTACATCTAAGCCTTTTTTTTCATACTCTTTTTTTACTACACCTACTATCATTGGTAGATGGTCTGGATTTAAAAACCATTCTAGTGCTACTTTTATAGTTGTCATAATATTACCTTTATTTAAAATTGTGATTTATAGAAGTTTATTTTTTTAGAAATATTAGAAGCATTCCAAATATCACTAATCATACAAATCATATCAGGTCTTTGATTTATAATATTTGTTATATTTTCTTCCTTAATACCACCAATAGCACAAATAGGAATATTGAGTTTATCTTTTGCTATTTGTAATGTTTCTAAAGGAACTATATTAGAATCAGGTTTTATAGCAGAACTATAAAAAGAACCAAATGCAACATAATTTGCTCCTAGTGTTTGAAACTTTTGAGCAACTGATACTTCTCCATAACATGAAACTCCAATAATACCCTTAAAATCTTTTCTAATTTGAGTAAAGTTTTCGTAGTCACTTTTACCTATATGAAGTCCATCGCATTGGAGTTTTATAGCTAAATCAACTTTATCATTTAATACAAAAAGAGCATTATATTTTTTACAAAGTTTTTGAAGTTTTATAGCTTTTTGTTCTATTGTGTTATCATTATTTTTTTTATCTCTTAATTGTACTATTGTTACACCATTTATTAGAGCACTTTCTACTTGAGTATATATAGTTTCATCAGGAGTTAAAATATCATCAGTAATAAGATAAAGACCTTTTAATTGATATGACATATCTCTCCTCCTATCTTATGAGCTATAGGTCCTTTGCCATTTCCTATATTAGGAGCATCTTTTATTGCAAAATATATAAATATCTTAGCTGTTTGGATAGAGTCTTGTAGTGTTTTACCTAAAGCTAAATTTGCAGCAATTGCACTAGAAAAACTACAACCTGTACCATGTGTATTGTTACTATGTATATATGAAGTATCTAAGGTAAACTTTTCTCTTCCCATATATAAAATATCTATACTTCTTTTATGATTATTTATCTCTTGGATATGATTTTTAATTACAACTGAACAAGGTAGTTTAAATATCTCTTCTAAACTATCACTATTAGCAAATTCATATCCAAATAACTCTTTTGCTTCAAAAAGGTTAGGGGTGATAACTGTAACATAAGGAAAAAGTGACTTCATATTTTCTAAGGCATCATCTGCTAATAGTTTTGAACCAGCTTTTGAGATAGATACAGGGTCAAAAACTATTGGTATATCTAAATTTTTGATAAACTCTTTTACTACATTTATTATCTCATTGGAGTAAAGCATACCTATTTTTACAGTAGATACTTCAAAGTCATCAAATACTGCTTCAAGTTGGGACTTTACAAACTCAGGAGATACTTCATAAATATCTGTCACACCTTTTGTATTTTGTGCAGTTAAAACTGTCATTACACTACATCCAAATACACCAAAGGCTTCAAATGTTTTTAAATCAGCCTGAATCCCAGCACCACCACTACTATCACTTCCAGCAATTGTTAAAACTATTTTTGTATCCATTATTATCTTCTTTTTCTTTTATAGGTATTATTTTAACCTAAAAAGTTGTTTTTTTGTATTTTAAAATTGTTAGTTGATGGTGTTTAGCAAATAGAAAATGATATTTACTTTTAGGAACCTAATTTATAAATTTTAAATTCCTAGAATGTAATCTTATAAGTTTTTTATATAGTATTTACTGTGTACATATTCAAGATAACTATAAACTTTTAAGTTAACAGTATCTTGAAAATATTTCTTTGCAATGAGTTCATTATCATTTAATAAGTTTATCATACCTATAGTATATAATGCTTCACTTTTTTTTACATATATTATTAGCTTTAGATAATAAAACTTCTTTATCTATTTTTTTTGAACAAAAAGTTTTAATTCATTGTTCCAATCATTTAATTTTACATTTTTAGGAAGAGAATCAAGTTCTTTAAAAGAATTAGAGTTATTTTTACTTGAAATTATACTATAATTAAAGTATTTATAAAAATTATCTGTTTTAGAAGTATTTAAAAAAATTTTTAAATGTTCAGAGGCCTTATCCCAATTACGCTCTAACATATAAACATAAGAAAATTCTAGGTTATATGTACTTAATGTATAATCATCTGATGGAGTGAAAGTTGTTAATAATTTTTTTGATTTTTCAATTTGTAAATCTTCTGTATAGTTTCTTATAAGTTTTAATATGCTGTCTTGATCATCAGGGTTTTTATCAATTATTTGTTTAATTAAAAAGA
>LLEK01000122.1_pt1 | contig 14136 bp, 12 predicted proteins | sample 595821 | NCBI WGS metagenome assembly LLEK01 (sample SAMN02919311, study PRJNA255460) | bioreactor metagenome | biome: chemostat; feature: culture 2011_25.1; material: sediment; isolation source: day79 25degC chemostat 2011 inoculated with Wadden Sea sediment taken from... | place: Germany: Bremen ...
GCAATATCCAATGTCATCGCATTTTCAAAGGCATCATATGTCGCAATACCGCGCGGTGTAACACTGGCGTCATCGTTTTCATAATTATTTTTTACACAGATCAACCACTAAACGTCCGGCGCGCAGGAACAGTTCTTTGCGATCTTCATGGGTGGCAACAACGGTCCCGTTCCCCGGTAAAGACAGGCCCAAGGCTTCGCTCAGGCAATTCATGGAGTTCGCAGTAAACATGCCAGAACATGACCCGCAAGTCGGGCAGGCGCTACGTTCAATCGCATCGACTTCTTCATCGGACACATTGGGATCAGCGGCCTTAACCATTGCATCAACCAGATCAAGGGAATGTTCGATATCATCAATGGTGACTTTCCCGGCTTCCATCGGGCCACCGGATACAAATACCGTCGGGATATTCAGGCGCATGGACGCCATCAACATCCCTGGCGTGATTTTATCACAGTTTGAAATGCAAACCATCGCATCGGCGCAATGTGCGTTGACCATATATTCGACACTATCTGCGATCAAATCACGAGATGGCAAGCTATAAAGCATGCCGTCATGGCCCATTGCGATCCCATCATCCACGGCAATGGTGTTGAATTCTTTCGCAACGCCACCGGCCTTTTCAATTTCACGGGCGACCATTTGCCCCAGGTCTTTAAGGTGGACATGGCCCGGTACAAATTGGGTGAATGAGTTCACAACGGCAATAATGGGTTTTTCAAAGTCGGCATCTTTCATCCCAGTCGCGCGCCAAAGGCTGCGCGCACCTGCCATATTGCGGCCTGCTGTCGATGTACGTGAACGATATTCGGGCATAATCCAATCCTTTTGGTATTATAATCAGAACGCTTCCCTAAGAAGTGCGGCAACTAACATAAACATATCGTTTGAGTTTGGAAAGGTTTATACGCTGGCTGCGACAAAGTCTGGTGAAAGCCTAAATGACTTTTGGTCAAGAACACCATTTCCATCTATCAATAAGGATTTGAATCCTTTGACTTTGGCTTGTGCGACTTCATTTAAAATATCACTGCAAACCAAAAGAACACGTTCCGTGCTTACAAACGGAAAGGGTCGTTCCAAATTATCCAAATCATCGCGTAGAAGAACACGATTATTGGTAATTGAATACCCACATCTATTCAATTGAGCTGTCATATCATCGCGACACGCATCACTGCTTAAACAAAAGACCCCAACCCGTTTATCCAGTTTGCGTAGTTGAGGAACCAAAGACGCACCCGAGGGCACCGTCAAGCCATTTCGGATCAAAGTTGCATGGATACTAAACAGAAAAACATCATAATCGCGCAGAAGATCCATCACCCCGTCGACCTTAACAGTCAGGGTGTCGTCATCTTGAAGAAAGCCAACTTCTTCTGTGCCCAAGTCATTTCTCAGGCCAAATCGATCATGCATATAGATATCGCCTCCCCTTCTTAAGCGTACCCCTTAAGTAAGAAGACGTAGTTGATATTTCAATACGCGATGCGTGTTTATTTTTTGTCAGAGGGCTGGGGAACGGCCCTGCCCACTGCCCCTAAGGTTTTTTCCAGTTCTTTGGCTTTGTTTTTTAATTCTTTTTCCATTTGTTTGATCTGTCGATCCAACGAAACGGCATTGTTATAAGCACGTTCCCTTTTTTTGGCTTGGGCTTTTTTCCACATAGAACGCGTCATCCATTCCCCGGCGTGGGCAATGACGATAATCCCTGCAATCAGGCAAATCATCCCGGCCAACATATAATCAATCCGACCAAAAGCAGCAGCGACTCCCCAAAAACCAATAGTGGCAATGGATGAGCCGATAATAAAAAGCATCCGTCTTGTCACTTGGTTTTGATCGTATTGTGATTTTTCGTAATCGCGCAAGGAATTGGAAATTTCACTACGGGCAAGTTGTTGCCACTTGTTAAAATTCATTCCTTTAAAAGGTTCGCGGTTTTCCCGAATAAACAATTCAAGGCGCTTTACAATATATTCCGCACGTTCATCAGGGGTAGGATCGTTTTTTGCCATCTTAATTTTCGTTCACTCAACATGAAAAAGCCCCACCAAATTCTGGTGAGGCTTCTATCATAAGTGTGAACTTGCAAACAATCGGTTAAAGCGCCGATGTCAAACGTGCCAAGGCTTCTTTGAACTTGGCATTTTTCTCGCTGAGTTCTTGGACTTTTTGGCGTTCTGTTGCAACGACATCAGCCGGCGCATTGGCAACAAATTTTTCGTTTGCCAATTTTTTTTCTTTGCCGCCGATGATTTTATCCAGATTGGCAATTTCTTTTTCCAAACGGGCTTTTTCCGCCGCCACATCCATATGATCAACCACATTGATAAAGACAGTAGATTCGCCCACGACTTCCTGAACACAGCCGTGTGCAACGGCTTCATCAACCAAGTCGATAGATCCCAGGCGAGCCATGCGTTTGATCAGGTTTTCATTGCGTGCCAAACGTTGGGCCGTCTTTTCATTGGCACCTTGCAGATATACAGAAAGGGCGACACTGCCGGGCACATTCAATTCCGAACGCGTTGTACGGATTGTAGAAATCAGCTGAACCAGCCAATCCATTTCCTCGTTGGCATCGCTATCATCTAACAATTTTTCCGGCCAAGTGGCACTGATCAATTGCATATCGCGCTCATCCGCCATCGATTCCCATAACTCTTCGGTAATAAATGGCATTATCGGATGCAGAATATGGAGAATTTGATCAAAAACCCATGCGGTTGTGGCCCGTGTTTCCTCAATCGCGCTTTCGTCATCCCCATTTAAGATAGGTTTGGTGAATTCCAGATACCAGTCACAGAATGTGCCCCAGGCAAACCCATAAATCGCATTGGCCGACTCGTTGAAACGATAGCCGTCAATTGCCGTACCAACTTCGCCAGCGACCTCACCAACCTTGCCAACGATCCAACGGTTAACAGGATGCTTAACACTTGCCGCATCAAATCCTTTAACCGGTTTACACCCGTTTATTTGACAGAAACGTGCCGCATTCCAAAGCTTTGTTGCAAAATTGCGGTATCCTTCGACACGGCTGGTAGCAAGTTTGATATCACGTCCCTGTGCAGCCATGGCGGTCAGTGTAAAGCGCATCGCATCAGCACCATACTGATCAATCAATTCCAGCGGGTCGATAACGTTACCTTTGGATTTAGACATCTTTGCCCCTTGTTCATCGCGAACAAGCGCGTGGATATAGATGTCTTTGAACGGAACTTCGCCCATGAAATGAATGCCCATCATCATCATCCGGGCAACCCAGAAGAAAATGATATCAAACCCAGTAACCAGAACATCCGTTGTGTAATAATGATCAAGCTGCGGTGTTTTTTCCGGCCAGCCCAATGTAGAAAACGGCCAAAGTGCAGAAGAGAACCAAGTATCAAGCACATCGGTCTCACGGGTCAGTTTAACATCCTCGCCTGCGACCTTCTGGGCAGACTCTTCGGTCATTTCAACATAGACATTGCCATCTTCGTCAAACCATGCCGGAATTTGATGCCCCCACCAGATTTGACGGGAAATACACCAAGGCTGGATGTTGCGCATCCACTCATAATAGGTATTTTCCCATTGTTTGGGAACAAACCGGGTCTTGCCGGTTTCGACCGCTTCCAAGGCTGGTTTTGCCAACACGTCTGCTTTTACAAACCATTGATCCGTCAACCAAGGTTCGATCACAACCCCGGAACGATCCCCATAAGGAACCGTCATCGGGTTTTCTTCGATCTTCACCAAAAGGCCGAGCTCTTCCATTTCGGCGACAACTTTTGTACGGGCTTCAAAGCGTTCCATACCTTGATATTTTTCAGGCACATTTTCATTTAAATGTGCGTTAAGGTCCAGAACGTTGATAATTTCCAGATTGCAGCGTTTACCAACTTCGTAGTCATTAAAATCGTGACCCGGTGTAATTTTTACAGCCCCAGAGCCTTTTTCAGGATCGGCATATTCATCTGCAACAATCGGGATCGCACGATTTACGATCGGCAAAATAACATTTTTACCAATCAAATCCTTATAACGCTCATCATCGGGATGAACCGCAACGCCTGTATCACCGAGCATGGTTTCCGGGCGCGTGGTCCCAACGGTAACAAATTTACCGTCTTCGCCTTCCAGCGGGTAGTTGAAGTACCACATTTTACCGTTGACTTCGCGTTGTTCCACTTCCAGATCTGAAATTGCGGTATGGAGTTTCGGGTCCCAGTTGACGAGTTTTTTATCGCGATAAATCAGGTCTTGTTTATAAAGTTCGACGAAGACTTTACGGACAGCTTCGGACAAACCTTCATCCATCGTAAAACGTTCTTTCGCCCAATCGGCTGAGGCACCAAGGCGACGCAATTGATTAACAATTGTCCCACCTGATTGCGCTTTCCATTCCCAAATTTTATCAATAAATTTATCGCGCCCCAAATCGTGGCGGGTCACACCTTCAGCTTCCAAACGGCGTTCCACCACCATTTGTGTAGCGATCCCCGCATGGTCGGTTCCGGGCTGCCACAGAGCATCTTTACCCTTCATCCGGTTATAGCGGATCAAAATATCTTGCAAAGTAAATGTCAGGGCGTGTCCCATATGCAAGCTACCTGTCACATTGGGCGGCGGCATCATAATTGTATAGGGTTCTTTGCCAGCTTCGTGATTGGCGGCAAATGCATTTTTCTCTTCCCAAAGCGTATAGTGTTTTTCTTCAACTGCCGCCGGGTTGAATGTCTTGTCGAGCATTTTAAGACACAGCCTCTTATCTAAATGAAAATTTATAGCTTTAATAAACGCGAAAACGCCCGAGGACAAGCCCGGGCGCTGTAATTTCGCAAGATTAATCGTGTTTTAGTCTTCCAGACGTTCCGCACGGTTAATCATGATATCGATTTCTTTTTTGACTAATCGTTCAATCAAGTAAGGCAAATTGCGATCAAGCCATTCTTTGAGCAAGGGACGCAACATTTCGCGGGTCAAGCCTTCCAGCGTAATATCGCGTGTCCCAACTGCAATATCGCGTTGATCCAAAATTGCTTTTGCCAGTTCTGACAAAACATCAGTCGATGCATCAGCCGTCGGTGGAGAAACAATCCGATTGGCAACATCGGATGCCAAAATGGGTTGTGGTTCAAAAACAGGTTCCGGTTCCGGCTCTGGTTCTTCTTCCTCAATCATCATGTCAGATGTTAAATCCAGAATATCATCATCGATATCGATTTCTTCAATCTCTTCAATGATTGGTTCGGGGTCTTCCAATTCAATCACAGGCTCAAGTTCCGGTTCGGGCTCGGGCATTGGTTCTGGTTCCGGCTCAGGCATGGGCTCCGGTTCGGGTTCCGGCATTGGTTCCGGTTCGGGTTCGGGTTCCGGCTCAGGCATGGGCTCCGGTTCTGGTTCCGGCATGGGCTCCGGTTCGGGCTCAGGCATTGGTTCCGGTTCGGGTGTTGCTTCTTCAGTCGGAGCAGCCTCGGCACCTTCTTCATCATCCTCAGAAAGAATACGCCGGATAGAGGCTAGAATATCCTCCATCGACGGCTCAGCGCCGTCACCTGCTTCTGTATTTTCGTCACTCATCTCAACTTCACCCGATTATATTTGCGTATGTATTCATCAAAAAAGTTTCCAATGTAAATATTATACGCGTCCTCACCTTAATGAATTGTTATCGACTTATTCTTTTTCGTCAACATCGCCGACAGACGATGTGCCGATCCAGGCATCGCGAACTTCATCATAATGGACTTTCGGGTCATAAATCCCGGTGTCCAGCCCTAATTTTTCAGCCGTTAATTCACCTACGGCCTGCTTTAATTCATAAACGGCAACCAGTTCATCACGTTGTGCCCGTACCAAACTTACTTTAGCATCCAACAATTCTTGTTCGGCATCAAGGACATCAAGAACGGTACGTGAACCGACAGCGGCCTCACGTTGCACCCCATCCAGTGCCACTTCAGCGGAGCGAATTTGTGCCAAGAAAGACTGGATACGCGCTCTTGCGGTAACGAGCCCTTCCCAACCTGTACGGCCACTTTCCACAGCACTGCGACGGGCTTCTTCCATATCCATGCGTTTTTCAGCGGCTGTTTGTTTAGCCTGACGAACCTGAGAATATACCGTCCCTTTCTGATAGAACGGTACTTTCAAGGACAGACCGATGCTTGCCGACTCGGTCCGACTATCACGCGAAGATGATTCAAGTGCCGTATCCGTAGATGCGGTTAGGTTTAATTCCGGTAATAATTTCCCGGCCATTTCCTCGATATTCTCCATTGCAGCTTTTTCATCCGCAACAGCTGCCAGGAAAGTCGGGTTACTTTGTTGTGCTCGTTCGATCACTTCTTCCACTGTTGTTGGGATATCACTTGGCAAAGGAGAGGGAATCGGTTTACTCGGAATTTCACCAATTATTTTTTGATAAGTCGCCCGAGACGATTCGAGATCCCCTTCGGATTGAATCCGGTCAGCCGTTGCTTTTGCAAAACGGGCTTCAGCCTGACTGACATCCGTACGGGTAAGTTCCCCGACTTCAAAACGATCATTTGTTGCTTCAAACTGGCGACGTAAAACCTGTTCGTTATTACGATTGAGTTCAAGAACGGCTTCATCACGTACGATATTAGAATAGGCCAAAACCGCATCCATCAGAACTTCTTGTTCTTTTTCCAGCAAGCGGGCGCGTGCAGCATCCACTTTGGACTCGGCTTCTGCTGTTGCGGCTTCGGTCTGGAAACCACGGAATAAAGGCTGGGTTATAGAGAAAGAACTGGTCATCGGGGTGAGCGTTTGCTCCCGGTTTGACCCCGAACGCGAATTATTGTCACTACGTTCCTTGGCAACGGTTCCTGTCCAAGTTACTTCCGGGCGCCAATTGGCTAACGCCTGAGAAACACCCTCGTCTGTTGCGCGTACAGTTGCCCGTTCAGAATTTAGCGCAGGATTATTCATATAGGCTTTAACGAGGGCCTCTCTAAGAGTCTCGGCATTCGCTTGCGAACTAAAAGCCATCGCGCCCAAAGCAACGCCGATTAGAAAGTTTTTTCTCAGGTTCATTTTATTACCCATAACACTTACATAAGTTTCGCACAGTCTAACCATCTGCAACATGAAAGGCAAAGGATTCAGACACTTGTAAATTAATGTTTTTTAACAGAATTATCTAAACTAATTCTTTACAACCGATTACAAGGCTAAAAAAGTGAATTACCTCACATATAGATAAATCTTTTTTTCAAAAAAAATGCCTCGCGCGATTAGTGTCGAACAAGGCATTTAAAATATTATTTTCAAAGGCTTAAAAAGTAAATGCTGCTTCTTTCTCAAAGCCTGGCAAAGTTGCTACGCCCGCTTCCATAATATCGTGTTTTGAAAAAATATCGCCATTGCGTGTATATACGCAGACATTGGACATTGTGGCTTTGCCTTGCTCAATAACCAGCAATCGCCCGCCATCAGCCAATTGATTTTTAATGGAATCCGGCAGATGGGAAACTGCGCCGTTGAAAAGAATCACATTGTAAGGGGCCTGCTTTTCAACACCCTCTTTCATGTCACCCGTAACCACCACGACGTTATCAATCCCGATTTGGCTCAAGTTATTTGTGGCCGCTGTTGCAAGTTCTTCATCACTTTCGATAGCGACAACCATGCTGACAATCTTGGCCAGAACAGCCGTTGAGTAACCAGTATTACATCCAATATCGAGAACGATATCGTTTTCATCCAGTTCGGCAGTTTCCAACATTCTCGCGAGAACCATAGGTTCCAGAACAAAACGACCGTTACCAACCTCAAGCGCATCATCAATATAAGCGACACCTTTTTTGGATGTTGGCACAAACACCTCACGGGGAACCGCACCCATCGCATCCAAAACATAAGGGTCGGCGACCCGGTTGGTTTTTATCTGACCTTCAATCATATTCGAACGGGAAAGCGCATAATCCATAGTGGCACCGTAAAAAGTGTTAAATCAATAAACTCGTCGATGACGAACAGGATCACTTTAATTTTGAGCAACCTGCGCATCTCATGTGCCGTTTTATAATCCTCATTCGTCTCTATGACAATGGTGTAGAACGAATAAATCCCAGTTTTTTAGCCACAATTCATAAAAAATGAAAAAAAACTGAAAAAAATGGATTGACCCCGAGAGGTCATCCGACTAATTTCCGCTCCGCCGATGGTTACAGCCAAACCGAAGTGATTGGATCTGGCGCGGTGGTAGAGTGGTTATGCAGCGGATTGCAAATCCGTGAACAGCGGTTCGAATCCGCTCCGCGCCTCCACATCTCCGATCCGCCTTAGTTCAGTTGGTAGAACGGTGGACTGTTAATCCATATGTCGCTGGTTCGAGCCCAGCAGGCGGAGCCAATTTTGGTTCTGGATGTAATCATCGGCTATAGCTCTGATCCGCCTTAGTTCAGTTGGTAGAACGGTGGACTGTTAATCCATATGTCGCTGGTTCGAGCCCAGCAGGCGGAGCCAATATTAAAAGCACTCTCAGCATTATGCGGGAGTGCTTTTTTATTACCCCCATGAATAGTGTTTTAGAGTCCTTTTGATCGGAAATCGGTACGTATATACACCTAGCGCAGCATTGACGCCCAAAAAAATAGGTAATAAACCACTTGTGATTGCGTTTTCTGCGAGACAAACGAATAATGTCTCGCTATAATACAACCCAACCCAAGTTGATAGAGGTTGCCACTTACTATCGTATGGGTATAGAGAACTACAAAACAGCCGAGTAACCAAAGGAAAATTAAATGGTAAAAACTGCTACAAAAGATATTTTGCCGGGCACACGCGGAAGCGATACCCCTCACCCGGTTGATGTACATGTGGGGCAACGTGTTAAGTTGCGTCGCACACTCATGGGGATGACACAAGGCAAACTGGGTGAAAGTATCGGTCTGACATTCCAGCAAATCCAAAAATATGAACGTGGCGCAAACCGCGTGAGTGCCAGCAAACTTTGGCAGCTTGGCAATGTATTGGATGTGCCTGTATCTTTCTTTTTTGAAGATATGCCCGATAGCGTTCGCGAATCATTCCCGGGTTATCAAGGTGAAACCGCAGAAAGCGATATTCCTGAAGAACACCTGACACTTCACCGTCGTCAGACTTTGGAATTGGTTCGCACATTCTCACGTCTTCAGGATCCAGTTATCCGCAAACGTGTTATTGATGTCGTGCGCGCCATTGCCGAAAGTGAAACCGTTAACGGTTAATCACAAAAAGAAGATTAAAGAACAAAGGAACGGTCAAAGAAACCGTTCCTTTGTTTCTACTTATGCAACAAGTCTGTTGTTGCCATATTTGCCAATGACAAAAGATCGGAAACTTCGCTAAATCCAGATTTTTCAGCTTCTTTTTGAAGGTAACCGATGCATTTGACGAGTTCATCTGCTGAAATACGCTCAAACGGCGTGTAATCCCGGTAATCATCAATATTTACAACTGTCATCTATCCGCTCCCCAGCTTCATAAATTTTAAGGGAAATTAGACAGTATTTTGATATAGAAATCATCCTGTAGAATCCTACAGGTTTTTTTATGGATAAATAATATGGTGTGCAATCGCCTTGACAGTCGCCTGAAAACGACCATTCACGCCTAACTTCGTACAGGCATTTCCAATATGAAAAGTTACTGTGCGTTCAGCGACATTTAATATATTTGCGATTTCCCAGTTACTCTTGCCCCGCGCCGTCCACAACAAGCATTCTCGTTCACGCGCGGTTAATTTGATCTCTTCGCTCTCCCCCACTGCTTCTGTAAATTTCTCAATAAACGCATCATGGCAATAATCGGCAATAAAACGAACGATGGGAACGCTGTAATTCATCAAGTCGTTCCATTGCCCTTTATTTGCATTCGCACATACGCTGACGAGGGCCAATTCATTATTTGCTCGACGAATGGGAATTGTCATGCCCCGCTTTGAAATACCAAAATCCTGTGCACGTTGCATAAAGGCCTGTTCTGTCTTATTTTTTTTCAGGCTTTCCCAAATATAGGGCGTATGCGATTTTTGGGCTGCGCGTACAATCGGATCACAATTTATGCAATCTTCGGAAAAATAATAATCCAGCCATTCATTTTGGTAACTACATGCAACCAAGGGATCCCGAACTTTGACATTCGGAGAGTTGAAAATAGCATAGGTGAAATGGTCAAACCCCAGATGATCTTTTAGCGTCAAGAGAAAGTCGCTAAAATCCTGTAAGTTATCAATTTTGTCTAATTGAGTTACCGAATCTTGAATGGAAGTCGTCAGCATTTTTAAGTCCTATCTATACGCCGATTATTCCATTTAACATTGATAGAGGCAATTAAAAATTGTTCACCTTCCAATTTCAGATTGAAGGTTTTACGTGACATAGATCAATTTTCTATTTCATTTCGCCAAATTGTTAGTAAGATGTAATTTACCAATAAGGAGAATGACTATAAGAAGTCATTCAAGGCATTGAAAAAATTAGCTGAGCGTCGTTGAGAGGCAAAGTGGGTATAGAAGGCAAACCGATCACTGTTACGAAATGCGGTACCTGTGGGGGAGGAAAAGACGATTCCTCATTATGCGGGCTTGCCCGTTCTGGCCTTGAATCTGATCGTTTACAACGCACACATCGCAGTTATGATATCGGACAAAATATTTACCTCGAAGGGGATAATTGCGAAGGTGTCTATTGCCTGAAAGCCGGTTTGATTGCCATTCGTAAAACCGATGTAAACGGTAACTCTGCTGTTGTCCGACTGGTTCAACCGGGGGAAGCCTTTGGTCATCGGTCTTTTCTAGCCAACGAGAGGCATGCCGGAACGGCAGAGGTTTTGGTGAAAAGCAAACTCTGTTTTATCCCGCGTGTCAGCCTTGAACATTTATTGTCTCAATCTCCCGATGTTGCCATTCGTTTCACCCGGCGGGTTGCGCGTGATTTACGTGAAATTGAAGAATTATACCTGCTGACGACCACACAACCTGTTCGCAAAAGACTCGCGCATTTGCTTCTCAGTCTTAAAACGCGTTATTCAAGTAACGAAAGCGAAGATGATGAAGTTGTCATTGAGCTTCCCTTATCGCGTCAGGAATTAGCTGCGGCCATTGGAACACGCCCGGAAACAATTGCCCGTACGATCAAGAAGCTGGAAGAAGACCAATTGGCTTTCTTTAAAGGTCGCCAAGTGACAATCCCAAGCCTGGATCTTCTTCAGGAAGATTTTGAAGCAGAAGCATAGCTTAGATTAAAGATAGCCATGCGCTTTACGCGCAGCACTGTCCCATCTTTGTAACTTGTTTTTACCCTGATTTTAGATACGCTCCGAACCACGAATATATATTTGTATAATGTTTGCTTTTTCAAATGGGGGAAAAGAGCAATGGGAATCCGTAATCTCGATAAAATGTTTGCCGCCAAATCAATTTGCGTTATTGGCGCAACGAACGAGGAAGGACAGTGCGGCAACGTTGTTATTCGAAATTTGATAACGGGCGGCTTTCAAGGCCCTATCATGCCGGTAAGCGCTGATTATAAAGCCATTGGCGGCATTTTAACCTATCGCGATATCCCTGCCCTGCCCGAAACACCTGACCTTGCTATTGTCTGTACGGAAGTTGCCGCACTTGAAGAGACAATGCAGGCACTTGGCGAGAAAGGCGTTAAAGCGGCTATTCTTGTAAGCCATCAAACCAGCTGTATTGATGAAGAAACACCGGCTTTCTTGGGTGAATTACACAAAAAATACGGCATGCGTATTTTGGGCCCTAACAGTATGGGCGCTGTTGTTCCGGGCAAAAACTTGAATGCAAGTACCCATCACCTTCCCATTAAAGGGGGGAAGATCGCCTATGTCTCCCAATCGTCAACAATGTCGAGCACGGTTCTGGATTGGGCCAACGCACATGGTGTTGGGTTCTCCCACTTTATTTCTATCGGGAAATGCACCGGACTCGATTTCGGCGATATTATCGACTATCTCGGCAGTGATCCTTTTACCCGTGCCATCCTGCTTTATATGGAATCCATTCAAGATCAACGAAATTTTATGTCTGCTGCCCGTTCAGCAGCGCGTAACAAGCCCATACTCGTTATGAAATCCGGTCGCCACGAGATTGTAAACCTGACAACACAAACCCATTCAGGCGCAATGGCTGCCAGTGATTTGGTCTATGACGCGGCCTTTAAACGGGCCGGTATGTTACGGGTAAACAGCATTGCCGAACTTTTTGCAGGTGCGGAAACCCTGTCGGTGACAAAACCTTTTAAAGGTAACAAGCTTGCCATTGTTTCAAACGGTGTCGGGCTTAATCTCATTGCTGCAGATCATCTGCTGGAAAGTAATGGCAAACTAGCGATCCTATCAGAAGAAACCCATCAAAAACTGAATGATATCATCGGCAAATGCGATGTATTATCCAAAACCAACCATACCGGCATTCGTTGTCGCGCGCAGGATTTTCCACAGGTTTATGAAGTTCTGAAAAAAAGCAAAGAGGCCGATTGTATCTTATTTCTGTATTCGCCCAACATTCAGGAAAACAGCACAGAAAGTGCCCGTCAGTTAGTCGCAACGCATAAAAAACTGAAAGGTAATATCTTAACCTGTTGGGTTGGTGAAAAAACCGTTCAGGAAGCCCATCAAATTTTTGAAGAAAATGCCATTCCGGCTTATTCCTCTCCCCGCATGGCAATTACCGCCTTTATGCATATTGTAGAGTATCTGAAAAACCAGACCACATTGATGGAAATCCCCGAGCGTGTCCCTGCCGAGATTAAGCCTGCCCGTGCGGAAGTGCGCCAAATCATAAATGAAGCCCTTGAAAACGGTGAAACATGGTTAAAAGAAACGGATACGAAAAAAATATTGCGGGCCTATGGCATTCATACTGTTGAATCCCGGCTTGCAAAAGACGCAACCGAAGCCCAAAAAGTCGCAGTCGAAATTGGTTTTCCCGTTGTTGTTAAAATCTTGTCCCCTGACATTGTTCACAAATCCGATGTGGGCGGGGTCGTTCTGTCCCTTGAAAACGAGCGCGCCGTTGAAGAGGCGGTCAAAGCCATTAGTAACCGCGTCCATAAGTTTGATAAAAAGGCGCAAATTACAGGCTTTATCATTCAAAAAATGGTTCATCAGCCCCGTTGCCACGAGTTAATTGCCGGCATGGCACACCACCCTATATTCGGCCCTGTTCTTCTTTGCGGTGAAGGCGGAACGGCAACCGAAATTATTGCTGATCGTGCCATTGCCTTACCGCCCTTAAATATGAGACTGGCTGACGATCTCATTTCCAGAACAAAAATCAATAAATTGCTGAAGGGGTACCGTGACACGCCGCCGATTAATCGTAATGCCTTATGTCAGGCCTTAATTGAACTTTCTGAAATTTGCATTGATTTTCCGGAAATTCAGGAATTTGACGTGAACCCGATTTTTGCATCCAAGGATGGGGCGTTGGCGGTTGATTCCCGAATGCGTATTAAAAAGATAACCCATAAACATCCAAACCGTCGATTGGCTATTCGATCCTATCCTGCATCCTTGGAAGAAGAGTTTACACTTCGTAATGGACGTAAAGTCTTGATCCGCCCGATTAAGCCGGAGGACGAACCCGCCCATAACGAATTTATGACCCATGTGTCACCAGAAGATATTCGTTTCCGCTTCTTTGGTTCTGTTCGTGAATTACCGCATACGGAAATGGCGCGTCTGACCCAAATTGACTACGACCGGGAAATGGCTTTTATTGCACAAGCCCCGAACGAGGAAGACGGTCATATGGAAACGCTTGGCGTTGTACGAACTGGGACCGACCCAAACAACGAAGATGCCGAATATGCCATTTTGGTTCGTTCCGACCTTAAAGGTCAGAAACTGGGATGGAAGCTACTCAATAAAATGATCGATTATTGCCGCTCTCGTGGTACGACTTACTTTACCGGTCAAATTTTACGTGAAAACAGAACCATGCTTGAAATGGTAAAAGCAATGGGATTTGAAGCAAAACATCATCGAAGAAGACATCGTGGAAGTAAACTTAAACTATAAACCCGTTTTAAAATATGAAACCATATCCTATTACACTGATAAGGTTTGACGGATTGAATGTATCGCACTAAAATCCGCAGTTAA
>LLEK01000123.1_pt1 | contig 14127 bp, 7 predicted proteins | sample 595821 | NCBI WGS metagenome assembly LLEK01 (sample SAMN02919311, study PRJNA255460) | bioreactor metagenome | biome: chemostat; feature: culture 2011_25.1; material: sediment; isolation source: day79 25degC chemostat 2011 inoculated with Wadden Sea sediment taken from... | place: Germany: Bremen ...
AAAAGTACTTAACCCAATTACTAATACTCCTGCTCCTTTAGATTGAAGAATAGGAACTGCTAACATAGTTGTACCAACTGCATTTAAAACTGTCCCTCCAAATCGTAAAGAATTAGCAACACTTTTTTTGTTAATATTTGAAAAAGCATCAACTACATTATCTACAAAATTTCCAACACTTGGTAAATCTTGATTATAATCAGCCCCAGGAATTTTTAAAAAATTCATATTTAGTTTATCTAATGCACTTTTATTAATATTTGACTTAATATTTGGATTATAATCAGCTTGCCAATTATCAAAAACAGTACCACTAAAGTTATTAATATAAGCCGTAGTCCCCATAGCATCCAAATACTTCAATGGATTATTCTTAACATATGCATACAAGTTCATACCATCTACATATCCTTTTGGATCTTGTTGTATAAATCTTCCTAATTCAGGAGAATACATACGGTTACGATAGTAATACAACTCAGACTCTGAGTCATATCTTCTTCCTGTATATGTAATACTATTATTTACTTTTGATTTTAAAATAACATTTTGATTTTCATCTTTCATTGTCATTATACCAAATGAGTTATAAGAATAGCTCTCTACTATTTCTCCTAAAGAATTAGTGATACTTTGTATTGAGTATTGTCTATCTTTTAGGTAGTAGTATGTTTGGTTATTATAGATGTATGCTATTGGGTCATCTATATAACTTGCATATATGTATGTGTTGGTTAATGTGTTATTCTCATACTCTTGTACTACTTGGTTATTGTTATAGATGTATGTAATAGTTTTGTTTTCATTTGGTAGTGTTTTACTTACTCTTCTATTACTTGCATCATAGGTGTATGTTGCTTTTGTGGTTCCGTTTTCTTTTAACTCTACTAGTCTATTTAGGTAGTCATAAATGAACTCTTTGTTTTTATAGGTTTTTATATTTCCTCTTTGGTCATACTCTATACTTGTGTTTGTTATGTTGGTGTATTGGTTTTCTAAGTTTACTTCTCTATATTCATTTAGTCCATTTTGGTTGGTGAATATTTGGTTTCCTACTTTATCATAATTATAGCTATGATTGTTATAGATGTCTTTTGTGATTCTTTCTAGGTTATCATAGGTATAGTCTTTTATGATTGTTTGGTTTTGTTTTTTTATTGTCTCTTTTGTGATGTTTGAGTTACTGTCGTATTTTGTTTCTTGAGAGTATAGGGTATTAGAGTTTAGGGTGTATTCTCTTTTTTCTTCTCTGTTTCTTTGGTCTGTATTTATATTGTTTGTTATGCCGTTTGTATATTCTATTTTATTTAGAATGTTGTCTTTGTCATAACTTAGGTTTATGTAGTTGTCTATTGTTGAAAGTTTGTTTTGTGTGTTGTAGCTATTTGTTTGTATGATTTGGTTATCTACTTTTATTTGTAGTTGGTTTGAGTTGTTATCATATTGTTTGGTTATGTTATAACTATTTTGTGTTTCGTTTGTTATGTTGTTTAGATTGTTATAGGTGTAGTTTACTGTGTTTTCTTTTACTCCTTGGTTGTAATCTACTGAACTTATTAGTCTTGATAGTTTATCGTAAGTATACTCTTGCTCTTTTGTTCCATTTACTGTGGTTTGTGTCTTTCTATTTAGGGTGTCGTAGGTGTAAAAAGTGGAAATTCAACCTCTGAGAAGTAAGTTCCAGTTTACAATTAATTAGTATTCTGTCCCCGGATTTTCAATACTCTTATATCTGGATTTGGGAAATAGTTACTATTTATCACTCTAATAATTCTATAATACCATATATCAAAAGGACAATTAAAAGTAATAAAATTGAATACATATTCCTTTTGCTTAATAAAGCTTTCTTAGTATCTGTAAATACTTTTTTTTCATCCGTTCCAAGCGGTTCTAAAATCCTAAAATTTCTACTATATATTTTTGCAAGAATATCTATAATTACAAATGCAGAAAAAACACCAAGTAGCATAGAATTTATTGTGGCTAAGAATATTGCAATATATTTATATGTAAAAACTGCTGTAGTAAACTTTCCTGTATGATTTATAGTATCCAAATCAGACATCCAATAAGATATAGATAAAAAAATTATACTTATAGCAAGAAATAGTAATATGAAATGAACCCCACTACCAGTTTCTTTAATAGATCTTATTTCAAAGTCATATTCAGTATTTTTGATTATATTTAAATTATATAAATATAAGTTAGTATAAATATTAAAAGCACAAATAAATGGCACTATTACAGCAATAAATGAATATGAGTATATAAATTTAATTGTATAATAATCACCTCCAATAGATTGTGAATAAAAAGAAAGTTGTTCTATATGTGTAAAGATACTTCCTATATAATCAGCATAGTTTCTCAACAAGTCTATCCTTATTATAATATCTTCATTTATAAATAATAGGGGTAAAAATAGTATTATATTAAAATACCCTACTCTTTTAACTTTTGATTCAAAAAATTTTTATTTTTAATAACATCAATCATTTTTATCCTCTATATTAGAAATATTTGTCAAATATTTTTCCAGCATAATCTGATGCTTTCCCTCCAGCCCAAAGCCCCGCAGCTATTCCTGCATAAGGTGCTAAAGGAGCAGAAACTCCAAGTGCTATAGAGACCGTTGCAGTAGCAGTACCTGCAGCTACACCTGCAACCCCTCCTGCTGTTGTAACAACAACTACTCTTGCAACATCTCTTATACTTGTAGAAGTTATAAGATCATAACCTAATTTTAATCTTCCAACAACAGTTCCACCAATTCCAATAAATTTGGTTGATAATCTATTTTGATGAGTTTGTGTTCCATTATTACTAAAATTTTGAGCAACATTACTATACCATCCAGCTATTGTTCCAATTATTCCATCACTTTTTGTATTATTAATATAAGCCGTAGTCCCCATAGCATCCAAATACTTCAATGGATTATTCTTTACATAAGCATATAAGTTCATACCATCTACATATCCCTTAGGGTCTTGTTGTATGAATCTTCCAAGTTGGGCTGAATACATTCTATTTCTATAATAGTAAAGTTCAGACTCACTATCATATCTTCTTCCTGTATATGTGATACTATTATTTACATTAGATTTTAAAATAACATTTTGATTTTCATCTTTCATTGTCATTATACCAAATGAGTTATAAGAGTATGTCTCTACTATATTTCCTAAGTTATCTGTTATTGCTTGGATTGAGTATTGTCTATCTTTTAGGTAATAGTATGTATTTCCATTATATGTATATGCTATTGGGTCATCTATGTAGTTTGCATATATGTATGTGTTTGTTAATGTATCATTTTCATACTCTTGTACTACTTGGTTATTGTTATAGATGTATGTAATAGTTTTGTTTTCATTTGCTAGTGTTTTACTTACTCTTCTATTACTTGCATCATAGGTGTATGTTGCTTTTGTGGTTCCGTTTTCTTTTAGTTCTACTAGTCTATTTAGGTAGTCATAAATGAACTCTTTATTTTTATAGGTTTTTATATTTCCTTTTTGGTCATATTGTATGTTTGTGTTTGTTATGTTTGTGTATTGGTTTTCTAGGTTTACTTCTCTATATTCATTGATTCCGTTTTGGTTTGTGAATATTTGGTTTCCTAGTTTATCATATTGGTATATATGATTGTTATAGATGTCTTTTGTGATTCTTTCTAGGTTATCATAGGTATAGTCTTTTATGATTGTTTGATTTTGTTTTTTTATTGTTTCTTTGGTGATATTTGAGTTACTGTCGTATTTTGTCTCTTGTGAATATAGAGTATTAGAGTTTAAGGTATATTCTCTTTTTTCTTCTCTGTTTCTTTCATCTATATTTATATTGTTTGTTATAACTAGATGTAGTAATCATATGCATTCCACCTCAGGAGAGGTGGAACGAGTTAAAAATTTATTTTATCTCCTTAAAATACTTAGGATTCATTAATATATATTGTTCATCACTACTTAAAATTGTTGATGTATGTGTTGAGAGACTAATTGGTATTTCATTTTTTATTTTTTTAGAAAAAACTTCAATTCTAAATTCAACATATTTACTTAAGCAATTTGTACAATACATTACTCGTTTAATTTTAATTTTTAATTTTGTATTTAATTCATGTTTACCTATTCCTTCAGGTCCTCCTAGCGAACCATTTACCATTAAAAGATAAGAATCTATTGAAGATAATGGTGTAGTAGCTTTTGTAATTTCATAAATTTTTACGGGAACTTGTAACTCAAAAGTTTTTTCAATCACTTTTAAATACTTTTTGTCACTACTAATCTCTTTGTACTTTGAATTACAACCACTAAATAAAATAGTTAAAAGCAACAATAATAAATATTTCATACTTTACCTTTTTTAATAATTTGGATGATTATGATCAAAGGACAAATCAACATCAGTTCCAAGATGTAGTAATCATATGCATTCCACCTCAGGAGAGGTGGAACGAGTTAAAATAAGTTAATTAGCTTCGTAATTTTAAGTAAAACTTATAACACCTTCCAAAAGTATCTGCAGTTAAAAAAGCTAATAATAATCCTATAAAATATGACATTATATAATTATAGAAAATTATAAAGATTTTTGATTTAAATATAGAATTAAATTTAGAATCTAAATCAAAATTAGCTTCAAAAAAGAAAGAAAAATAAATAAGACCTATTATATATATTAAACCTATACTATATAAAACCATAGAAAAAATATACTTGTCTTCTTCTATATTTTTATTTATATATATCTTATTTTTACATTTTATAAACCTTAAACTACATAAATATACTTTAAATATAGGTATTGAATATATAATAAAAACTATTAATATTGTAAGTATAACTAATACATTTATAAATTTAAAATAATAATATAAATTTACACTTTCTGAGATAAGAGCTTTAGTCTCAATAGCAGGAAAAATTATAGAAATACTATCTGATAACATCCTTAATATTTCATTATTTACGATTAACTTTTCATTTAAAAAAATTGCTGGAATTAAAAATATAACAAGAGAAACTGCCCATACTAAATATGTACTAAAACTATTTTTCAGTACAGGTTCTTTTTTCTTATGTTGTTCTAAATCATTTTTTATAAAAAATCTTATTTTGTTATACATTAGGTACCTCTTTAAGAATATCAGTATTTTAAATTTTATTTAAATATTTTATCATATATATCACCTGCAAATTCACCACCTAAATGTGATCCTGCCACTGCACCCACAACAATAGCACCAGGAACAACTATAGGTGCTGTAGGAGGAGCAACAGTAGCTATTCCTACTCCTATAAGTCCACCTGCAGCAGTACCCACTATACCACCAGCTATACCACCAACAGTTTTTGTAACATTTTTACCAAATTCATATAAATTTTGAGAAGTAATTATATCTATAGCATTTTTTAAGTTACCAACAACTTTTCCACCTACTCCTAAAATATGTTTAGATGATGGACTTAAATTATCAAATTCTTTACCTATATTCTCTGCTGTACTTGCTATAATTCCAATTGGTGTACTTATCATATCTCCAACACTTGGTAAATCTTGATTATAATCAGCTCCAGGAATTTTTAAAAACTTCATATTTAATTTATCTAATTCACTTGTATTAATATTTGAATTATAATCTGCTTGCCAATTATCAAAAACAGTACCACTAAAGTTATTAATATAAGCAGTAGTCCCCATAGCATCCAAATACTTCAAAGGATTATTCTTAACATATGCATACAAGTTCATACCATCTACATATCCTTTTGGATCTTGCTGTATGAATCTTCCAAGTTGGGCTGAATACATTCTATTTCTATAATAGTAAAGTCCTGATTCACTATCATATCTTCTTCCTGTATATGTAATACTATTATTTACTTTTGATTTTAAAATAACTTGACCGTTTTGGTCTTTTATTGTCATTATACCAAATGAGTTATAAGAGTAAGTCTCTACTATATTTCCTAAGTTATCTGTTACTGCTTGTATTGAGTATTGTCTATCTTTTAGGTAGTAGTATGTTTGGTTATTGTAGATGTATGCTATTGGGTCATCTATGTAGGTAGCGTAGATGTATGTGTTTGTTAGAGTATTATTTTCATACTCTTGTACTACTTGGTTATTGTTATAAATATAAGTAGTTATTGTGTTAGTTGAGTTTAGTGTTTTACTTACTCTTCTATTACTTGCATCATAGGTGTATGTTGCTTTTGTGGTTCCGTTTTCTTTTAGCTGTACTAGTCTATTTAGGTAGTCGTATTTGAACTCTTTATTTTTGTACTTACTTATATTTCCTCTTTGGTCATATTGTATGTTTGTGTTTGTTATGTTTGTGTATTGGTTTTCTAGGTTTACTTCTCTATATTCATTGATTCCATTTTGGTTGGTGAATATTTGGTTTCCTTCTTTATCATAATTATAGCTATGGTTGTTATAGATGTCTTTTGTGATTCTTTCTAGGTTATCATAGGTATAGTCTTTTATGATTGTTTGATTTTGTTTTTTTATTGTTTCTTTGGTGATGTTTGAGTTACTGTCGTATTTTGTTTCTTGGCTGTATAGGGTATTAGAGTTTAGGGTGTATTCTCTTTTTTCTTCTCTGTTTCTTTCATCATTTTTTATTGTGTTTGTTATGCCGTTTGTGTATTCTATTTTATTTAGAATGTTGTCTTTGTCATAACTTAGGTTTATGTGGTTGTCTATTGTTGAGAGTTTGTTTTGTGTGTTGTAGCTATTTGTTTGTATGATTTGGTTATCTACTTTTATTTGTAGTTGGTTTGAGTTGTTATCATATTGTTTGGTTATGTTATAGCTATTTTGTGTTTCGTTTGTTATGTTATTTAGATTGTTATAGGTGTAGTTTACTGTGTTTTGTTTTGTTCCTTGGTTGTAATCTACTGAACTTATTAGTCTTGATAGTTTGTCATAACTGTATTCTTGTTCTTTTGTTCCATTTACAATAGTTTGGGTTTTTCTATTTAGTGTGTCGTAGGTGTATTGTACTATTGTGTTGTCTTGGTTGATTTGTTTTACTAGGTTTGAGTTTTTGTCGTACTCATATTCTATTGTAGTGTTGTCTGCATTTTATTTTTTTTATTTTTTGGTTTAGGTTGTTGTATTCATACTTTACTTTTACACCTTTTGCATTTGTTATTGCTACTAGGTTTGAAGTGTTGTCGTAGGTGTATTTTGTACTTTTTTGTTCTGATGTTCCTTTTGCTTCTACTTTTTCTATTACTCTATCTAGTTGATCATAGATGTATTGTGTAATTATTCCGTTGAAGTTTATCTCTTGTTCTATTTTGCCATTTTTGTGGTATTTTATTTGTTTTATGGCGTTGTTTTCTATTTGTTTTGTGTTTTGGTTAAGGGCGTTGTATTGGTACTGTTTTATTTTCCCTTCTGGACTTATTTGTGATGTTAGGTTGTTGTTTTCATCATAAGTATATGTGTATATTTCACCATTTGCTAGTTGTTTTTTTATGATGTTTTTATTTTTATCATAGGTGTATGTTGTGATATTTCCATTTGCATCTATTGTTTGTATGATGTTGTTATCTTTATCATAAATGTTTTTAGTGCTTATGTTATCTATTTTTGTTACAAGTAGATTATTTAACTCATCATAGGTATATGTGGTTGTGATGTTGTCTTTTATTTGTGATGTTTTATTTCCTACATTGTCATAAGTGTAGTTTGTGATAGTTTCATCACTACTACTAAGTGCTTGGGTTACTTTTGTAGGTTTTGAGAGATTGTTATACTCTATAGTTGAGATAGTTCCTTTTGCATCTATTGTTTTTATAACTCTACTTAGTTTATCGTATTGTTTATATGTTGTATTAGAAGAGGCGTCTGTTGTACTTAATTGTTCGTTGTGTTGTGAGTATGTAAATGTGGTTTGGTTTGTATTTGCATCAACCATAGATATAACTCTATTTAGTTTATCATAAGTATATTTTTGGCTTATTTCACTACCATTTACTATATTTATTTTTTCTATTGCATTGTTTGCTATGTCGTATTTATATTCTATGGTGTTGTTAGCTTTATTTGTTTGAGAAACTACATTACCAACCTCATCATAACTATATGTAGTTTTATCTCCATTTGGATCTATAGTTACTACTTTTCTATTTAGTTCATCATAGAAGTTTTGAGTTTTGTTCCCTTTTGCATCTAAGATTTCTATGATATTTTGATTTTCATCGTATGATATATATTTAGTATAGTTTTTACCATCTATTGCTTTTGTAGGTTTAGCTAAAAGGTTGTACTCATATTTTTTTACTATACCAAGAGGTGTTACCTCTTCTATTAGGTTTCCTACACTATCGTAGATATATTTATACTCATTTCCTTTTGCATCTATAGAAGCTATTTTTTTAGAGTTTGCATCATATTTATATGTAGTTGTATTAAGAGAAGCATCTGTTATAGTTTTTACTTGATTTAATTTATCATAGGTATATTGTACTAGTGTTTTTCCATCAAGAGTTTTACTTATTAGGTTTGAGTTATCATCATAGTTAAGTATAGTTACATAGCCTAAAGGATTTATCTCTTTTGTTTTTCTTCCAAGTTTATCGTACTCGTATCTTGTGATTCTCTCATCACTACTTCCATATCCTTGGGTTACTTTTACTAGTCTTTGGGCATTGTCATATTCAAATTTTGTAGTTATATCTACACCATTTACATTATAACTTTGAGATACTTTTTGACCTAGTTTATCGTAAGTATATTTTACAACTAGTCCATTTGGAGATACTTTTTCTACTAGTCTTGAAGCTTTATCATACTTATATGTAGTTATAACCTCTTCAAAATCATAGCCAACTAATCTTTTAGTTTTTTCTTGTGTAAGTTTACCATTTGCATCGTAAGTATAGTATGTAGTTGTATTATGAGGGTCAGTTTTAGAAGTCATTCTTTTTAGACCATCATAAGTAAATTTATAACTATTTCCTCTATTATCTATTTGTTCTATTTTATTTCCAACTTTATCGTATAGATATTTTGTAGAGTTTCCAAGTGGGTCAATATCTTCTTTTACTAAAGATTTTGTAACTATATCTCTTGCTGTATCATATACTTTTTCATATACCGCACCATTTGGTAAAGTTGTACTTTTTAATTGACCATTTTTTGTATAGGTATAGTGTGTTTCATTTTTTAGAGCATCGATAATAGTTTTTTTCTTATTATCTAGTGTATATTCTATCTTTTTTGTATTATTAGAAGCATCTATTATAGCTGTGATATTTCCTATTTGATCATACGTATAGTTTGTTTGATTTTGATTTTTATCTATACTATTTATGATATTTACACCTAAACTATCGTAGTTATTTATAGTTTGTTTTCCTAAAGCATCTATAGTTTTTATCTTATTTCCATATTGGTCATAAGTATGCGTTGTTGTATTTCCTAAAGTATCTATATACTCTAAAAGGTTTCCATGATCATCATAGTTATATTTTTTTACATCTCCTAAAGGATTTATCTCTTTTGTTCTTTTATTGTGTCTTGGGTCATATTCATAATTATATTTTTCCCCTAAGGCATTTGTCTTTGATAGCATATTTCTTTTACTATCATAAGTATATGTTGAAATATAGCCATTTCCGTCTGTATGACTTATCATGTTATGATTATTATCATACTCTTTTAACTCGATAGTTCCATCTTTTGTATTTATTCTTATTACATCATTTTGATCATTGAAAAAAATCTTTCTATAGTATCCATCTTCATTCCATGTTTCTGCATATTTGTTGTATCTACTATATTGGAACTGGAAGGTTTCACCTTTTTTATTTGTATGGTGTGATACTTGATCATTTTTATAGTACCCTATTTCTAAATAGTCCCCATTTGGTAGAATATATTTAGACATATTATGATTGTTTTCTGAATTGTCTTGATTTTTTAGATACTCATATTTTGTAGTTTCTCCTGCAAGATTTGTAAACGATACTAAATCATTCCCATCATAAGTGTAGCTTACTTCATTTCCTAAAAAGTCTTTTACTTTAGATACTTTTTTATTTGAGTTATATTCTAAATATAGCGACCTTCCTATAGAATCACTGATTTTTTCTATTCTATAGTTATCGTTATATATAAAATCTAAGAAGTTACCATAAGCATCTTCTTTTTTACTAACAATCCATTTTTATCAAATACTTTTTTAGAGTTATCTTTATTTGTTAAGATATATTTATCATCTTGTTTTTTTATAGTATATGTCATCCCAGCAGGATATTTATAAGTACCATCACTATTTTTAGCGATACTCACAGGGACACCATTTTCATCAAAATATATAAGACCACCATCTACAGCAAAAAGTAACATCTCCATATGATCCCAAGTCCAACCATATCCAAAGATACCGTTATAGTTAGACTGAGACTTATATGTTCTTTTTATATCAAGATTATATCCACGAGATTTTATAGATATATCAGGATTCTCTTTTTGATAGAACTCACCTTTTACCATATCTACTGGGTCACCATCAGCTATTAGTGCTGAGCCAGCATAGTTTGAATTAAAAACACTTATACTATTTAAAGAACCATTCGAACCACTAGAACCAAGATAGTCAGAAGTAAAAATAGATTTTGAAGAATCATAATTTGTAAAGATATCTCTTGTATAATCTGTATTTATCCAAGAACTTCCACCACCATTGTTCATATTGAAAAAATATGCTCTATAATTATCTGCAAAAGTTAAACTTACAGACATCACAAGTCCCTCATATCTTACTTTTCTTACAGGTGTAGTTATAATTGCATTATCATCTTGCATATCTTTTATAAAGTTTCTAATTTGATAGTCACTATATCTATCTGTAGTTTGATTTTCAAGTATTGGAATATGTCCATTTACTATATCATTTTTTGTAAGTTTTACTACTGGTATTCCTTGTTCATTAGCAACCATAAGTGCTTTTATAGAGTTGCCTCCAGGAGTACTTTGCCAATCTTCAAAAATAACCCCTTCATTATAAGAACCACCATACATATAGGTATTTGAAGAGAACGTTCCAAAAGTAGATAAAAACTCTATATATTTATTAGTTTCAATCTTATGTGTCCAACCAAGACTTACACTTGCATCTATATTCCAAGCTGGATGAATTAAATATTTTTCAACATTACTTGGATCTATCTTATCAAAATGTGTATATACTAAAGTTGGACAAATTGAACCTTTACTAACATCTCTTCTTATATGAAGTAACTTATCACTATTTAAAACTGATTGATATTGTCTGTATTGGTATTGAGAATTTATTATATAACCATATCTACCAAGATACTCCTCTTTTGTATAGTCACTTTTAAGTACCTCTATTGAAATATTGTTTAGTTCCTCTTTTAGTTTTGATATATATTGTGGTGAAACCTGTAATATATCAAAAGTCAATGTTAGCAATGTTCCTGCTTGTTTTCTAGGTCTATCCTCTTTTTTATCACCTTTCATATATCCATAAACAAAAAGTTCACCTGTTTTTAAGGCTTTACTTTCTTTTATAATTTCTCCATCAAGTCTAAGTACTGCTTTTACGTTTGCTTTACCCTCTGGTGTTTTTGTTATAAGTCCATATTGAGCTATGATATTTTTATCAGCTTGTGAATATGGTAAAAAATCTACAACAAGTCTTGATGTTGCAATCTGAGGTAAATAAATAGTATGTTCCATAAGAGCTTCATTTGTACCATATCTTTTAATATATATTTTTGTCTGAACTCTATCTTCTTTACTTATAGTTGCAAATCTTTTATTTAACTCATACCCTATAATTTCCTTTGGTAGAGTAAATGGTAAAACAGAACTATCTGTTTTAACTATAGTTTTTTTATAAGCTACATCTTTTAAACTTTTACCTGGATGATATTTATTTAAATACTCTTGAATTTGTTTTTTAAATAACTCTATTGCTGTTTCTTGTTTTACACCTTTTAAATACTCATCAAAATTAAAGTTAAGCTCATCTGGTATAGTACCATCAGGGAATAAATCTATACCTTTTTCAATCATATATTCTTTTTTCCAAGGAGCTAGTTGTATCCAAGTTTTATTTGAAGAGTTTCCTATTCCTCTATAATTCCCTATAGCTACTTTAACCTCTGCTACTATACGATCTCTTGTTCTATCATCTTGTGCATATCTTGCTTCTATATTTGATATTCTCATTAAAGCTATTAAAAGTGAAGTTTGATCCCACTCGTTACCTTTTTTAGTCCAATAAGTACTTAGAGTATTTTTTCTTGACTTTTCGTAGTCCTCAAATTCAATATTATTATATACCCAATTATATATTTTAACAGGATCATGGTCTAAGTCTTTAGCTAGTTCTTTTAATTGGGAAGTAAACTTTATCTCCATAGTTTCAGCCAAATACTCATTTGCATTAACAACTTGAAAAAACGATACTACTAATAAAATGTATATTAAAACTCTTTTCATTTGTTATCCTTTTTTAGAGCTTCTAAGGCAAGGGCTGTTATATATGGGTCATCAACCCAATCTCCAGTTTTATTTTGTTGTAAAATTATAAAATCTTTTGCTTTTTGAAGTACAATATCATTTACTTTTAGATGTAAAACTACCCCTATAGTATCAAGAAGTCCATCTCCATAAGAACCATTAGGGTTTTGTAAATCAACTAGCCACTTATAAGTCATTGGATATTTCCTTTTTAAAGTACCATATACTAAAGATGAAACAAAAATACTAGTATCACTTTTATTTGACCATCCCCAATATCCTTGCTTATTTTTTACGGTACTAAAGTTTCTTAAAAAGTAATACCCACTATTATATAAAGATATATCTTTTGTACTTTTTTCTATTGCATTTATCCCAAGAGCTGTTTCTACTGAACTAGGATAATAATGACTACTTAATCCCCAACCTAAAATACGTTCATTTCTAATAAGACTATTTGAGATAAGTTTTGAGATTAAAGCATTTGTATTAAATCCATAATCAGATAATGTTATAATCTTTCTAGCTAAAAAGTCATTATTATTTGCACTTTTACTATATAGATATGAGATTGATTTATCAAATATATATCTATTATTATCTTTTTCATCAATCAAAGCATTTAAACTCTGACTTGTAGCTAAGATATGAGCTTTACCATTTTTATCCCAACTACCATCACTATTTTGCTTTGAATATAGCCAGTTTTTTGCTCTGTTTATAGAGTCATCTATATCAGCTATATTTGATGTTGAGTTTATATTTACTTCTATAATATTTGATAGTAAAGTTTCTATACCACTATTATTTACACCACTTACACCATAATAATATCTTGAACCAATAGATATATTTTCATCTACATAGTTTGTATCACTTATAGTTGTAAGTAGTTTAGAGTTTGGAGCTAGATAACCATCATCTTTACTACTTTGAAGTATATTTTTTTCTATTAAGTTATTTACTTTAAATATTTTGTATTCTTTATATCCTAAATCATCCCAAGAAAGATTTACTTTTTTTGTACTATCATCATAACTACCATTTAAAGTAATATTTAAGTTAGAAATATTCTCAAATCTATATATTTCACTTTTTAATTCTTCTTTATTTCCAACACTATCTACTGCAAAAAACTGTAAATTTGTAGTTGAGTTTATATCTATATTACTTACTTTTGAATTTGCACTTTTAGTATTTGCAGCATCTTTTAAAGGTGGATATCCATCTAAAGAGTAGTAAATAGTAGAACCTTTAGTTGATACTAAATCTACAGCTATAGTTTTTGTATAAACTCCACCTTTTAAAGAAGCCACTGTAATAGGAGCATTTAAATCTACAAAATACTTCACAGGTATTAAAGTGACATTTCCAACTAAGTCAGTAACTTTTATAGTAAAATTATATTCTCCATAACTATTTGGAGGAAAATGTATAGATATAGTATTGTTATCTAGTAAAGTAAAATTAGTATAAATATTTCCACTTTCATCTAATACTACTATACTTTTTATTGCATCATTATCTACAAAAGTATAAAAAATATTATTGCTATTTTGTAGTGAAATATTATTAATAGGGTCAGTTAAACCACTTATTAACTTT
>LLEK01000125.1_pt1 | contig 13951 bp, 10 predicted proteins | sample 595821 | NCBI WGS metagenome assembly LLEK01 (sample SAMN02919311, study PRJNA255460) | bioreactor metagenome | biome: chemostat; feature: culture 2011_25.1; material: sediment; isolation source: day79 25degC chemostat 2011 inoculated with Wadden Sea sediment taken from... | place: Germany: Bremen ...
ATGTATATTTTTCTATATACAACATTTGTCCTCGCGTTACTGCGGGATTGCATAAGCATTTTAAATGTTGGTGGTTATAGAGAAGAGGTCATACCCAGCTCCATTTCGAACCTGGAAGTCAAGCTCTTCATCGCCGATAATACTGCCGGGTTCCCTGGTGGAAACGTAGGTCGCCGCCAACTTTTAAGATGCTTTCTTTTTGCTCTTTTTTTACGACTTTACTTATTTCTTTTTTATTCTTTTACTTTTATGTTTCTACTTTAATCAACATTTTTTATATTCTTTTTTTATTAGCTATTTTCTATCTTTTTATTCAATATACTTTTATTTTATATTACTATTTAATTAAAATTTACTGTTTCAAATAGATAACCCTTAAAGAGTTACCTATTTACTTATATAATATATTATAGAATTTTACATATAACCTAAAGCACTAGGCTTTAAATTATAGTTTTTATTATTAGTTTTAGAATAAGATACTATTCAACTTTTTCAAAGAACCACCCATCATCCAATCTATAGTTTCCATCTTCAACAGGCTTTGTTAATTCGAATCTATACGTACCAGTAGGTAAAATATCTGTCATTTGGTAGTAAGTGCTTACATTAAGAGTAGTTGGGTCAGGATAAGAATTAGATTTTATGGTTTCATTTGTATCTACATTTGTGATTTGTAGTCTAGCATCATATGTCTTGTAAACTTCATCTATAGTTGCCCAAAATATAAAAGGAGAGTTGACTTTTATTACAGCATAATCAGTATGGTCAACAAAAGAACCATCTGTCCAGCTTCCTGTATAATTTGATTGTTTATTATCCATTATAATTGAAGATATATTACCATTTCCACCATTTATTTGATAATCAATAATTTCAGTTGTTGCAACTTCCCCAGTTGCTGTTCCTGTTATATCTGAATTACTATTTGTTTGAGCTTCAATAAGTTGAAATTCAGCTATATCTAAATAACCACGACCATTTTCTTCTTCTACATTCAGTCTATAATATCTATAAGAATTTGAATTTACAAAGGTATATGTATTAAAAACATTATATGACCATGATGTTTCATCTTCTCTTATATCTAAATCACTCCAAGTGGTATTATCATTTGAACCTTGTAAAGTCCATTTCTTTGGAGCACCAGATATATCATTTGTATATGGTAAAATTCTGTATTTATTAATAATTTTACTATCTGTAAAGTCCACTTTTAACCATGCAGGTAGATTGGATGCAGCTACTTCCCATGTATTATTAGGCCCTGATTTCTTATCAAAAGCAAGCCATGCATCAAAACTTATACTAAGAATTGAACTAGCAGATACAGTTATAGTTCCATCTGTATTACTAGTTAAAGCTGGTATAGCTGATTCTTCTGAAGGATTATTTGCTCCGTCAGGATTAGTAATATTATTATCAGGATTAGTAATATTTAAATCACAAGAATCAGGACTAGGAGGAATAGGCATACCTAAAGGATTACAAGAAGGTTCATCAATTTCAATAGTACAATTACCAGTAGCTTTAACCCAAAAACCTTGACCTTTTTTTAGAGAATCTAATGTTTCACCACAATAGTTATAAGTATTACCATCTGCTATATGTAATCTCCATTGGGGATTAGAAGTATCATTATTATCATAATACCAAACATGATCTACACATTCTGCATTATTAAATATTGTCATATCTTCTATATCTTCTATTGCTCCTAGTTGTTGCCAACCATCTTTTATCTCATATGTAAATCCTAGTAAGCTTGTACTTAGGGCTGTTACTAGTCCTAATTTAATTAGTGTTTTTTTCATTTTCTTTCTCATTTTTTTTCTCCTATTTATTTGTTATTGAAGTTTATCAATAGATAAAACCCATCTCAAGAGAGATGGTATTTTATTTTAATAATTTTTATTGGGCTTTAATAAGTTCAAATTCATCTATATCTATAACTCCACGTCCATTATGTTCTATTATATATAGTCTATAATATCTATAAGAATTAGAGTTAACAAATGTATACGTATTAAATGTTTCTACAGTCCAAGTAGTCTCATTTTCTCTTGTATCTAAATCAATCCAAGTTGCATCATCATTTGATCCTTGTAAAATCCAATCTTTTGGAGAACCAGATAGAGCAGAATAAGGTTTAATCTTATATTTATTAATTACTAAATTATCATTAAAATCAACTTTTAACCATTCACCTGAACTAAAAGTTGTTTGCCATATATTAGTTCCTCCTATTTTATTAAATGCATTCCAAGCTGGATAACCTCCTTGATAATCTGAACTAGCAGATACAGTTACATTTCCATCAGTATTACTAGTTAAAACTGGTATAGCTGATTCCTCTGAAGGATTATTAGCTCCATCAGGATTAGTGATATTATTATCAGGATTAGTGATATTATTATCAGGATTAGAAACATTAGCATCACAATTACCAAAACCAGGAACAGTAGGCATACCTAAAGGATTACAAGAAGGTTCATCTATTTCAATAGTACAATTACCAGTAGCTTTAACCCAAAAACCTTGACCTTTTTTTAATGAATCTAATGTTTCACCACAATAGTTATATGTATTACCATCTGCTATATGTAATCTCCATTGAGGATTAGAAGTATCATTATTATCATAATACCAAACATGATCTACACATTCTGCATTATTAAATATTGTCATATCTTCTATATCTTCTATTGCTCCTAATTGTTGCCAACCATCTTTTATCTCATATGTAAATCCTAATAAGCTTGTGCTTATTGCTGTTACTAGTCCTAATTTAATTAGTGCTTTTTTCATTTTATTTCTCCTGTTTATTTGTTAATCTATATTTAGACACCTAAAGTTGAATTATTATTTTATTGTGTTAATTATTTTATTTGGCTTTATTTATTAATATTTTATTAATTATTTATACTTATATTTTAAATTTAATTTATTTTTAAGATAGTCTCTAAGTGGTGTTTTTTAAAGAATATGAATATAAAAGGAAAAATTCAATAAAATTTGGTTTAATTAAAAAAGGTTTTTTTGAATAATCTAATTACTAATAATTATATATCAAATTTTTACAATCACATCTTTACTCTTTTAAATAGTTGTAACTCTTTTACTTTTAATGTGGCATTTATAAACTTTTCAGGGCTTCAGTTACTTCTTGATATTTTTAAAGTACTTGAAGATAAAAATATAAAAGGGAGGATTCTTACTTCTACATATTTAAATTTTACAGATCCAAAGGCTTTAGAAAAAATATTGGAGTTTAAGAATATTGAATTAAAAGTATATGATAGTAATGAATTAAATAAAGGGTTTCATTCTAAAGCTTATATTTTTGAGTTTGATGATGAGTATAAAACAATTATTGGTTCATCAAATATAACTGCAAGTGCTTTTAAGTCCAATATAGAATGGAATGTAGAAACTATAAGTAAGAAAAATGATTTGTTTTTAAATGATATATTTAATGAATTTAAAATATTATGGGATAGTTCATACTTTGTAGATGATAAGTTTTTAGATGAATATAAAAAATATAGAGTGAATATAAAAAAAGAAAAAAGTTTTGTATATAACAAAGAGATAAAAACTAATCATATGCAAAAAGTTGTTTTGGATAGATTAGAATTTCTTAGGAGTAGTAAAGAAGATAAAGCATTAGTTATTGCTGCAACTGGTTCTGGTAAAACATATCTAGCAGCATTTGATGTAAACTATATTAAACCTAAGCGAGTATTGTTTTTAGTTCATAGGGAAAATATACTCCTTAGTGCTAAGGAGAGTTTTGAGTCTATTATAAGTGATTTTTCTTGTGGGTTATATACAGGAAATAAAAAACAGCTAGAGTCTGATTATATATTTGCAACTATTCAAACTATGAGTTCTAATTTTAAAAACTTTAGAAGTGATGAGTTTGATTATATTATTGTAGATGAGGCACATCATATAACAAGTTCTAGTTATAAAAAGGTTGTAGGGTATTTTAAACCAAAATTTTTATTAGGACTTACTGCTACTCCAAATAGAATGGATCAAGATAATATTTATGAATTTTTTGATGATAATATTGCTTGTGATATAAGGCTAAATGATGCTTTAGAAAATAATCTTGTAGTTCCTTTTCATTATTATGGTATTTCTGATATAAAACAGATAGATTATGAAAATGTTGATTTAACTAAAATAAGTGAATTAGCAAAACTTTTGATGATAAATAAAAGAGTTGAGTATATTATAGAAAAGATGAATTTTTATTCTTATAGTGGTAAAAAAAGAAAAGTTCTTGGGTTTTGTGCCTCTAAAGAACACTCAAATTATATGAGTGAAGAATTTGATAAAAGAGGGATAAAGTCTGTATCTTTAACAAGTAATGATAGTATTGAAAAAAGAGAAAATGAAATAAAAAAACTAGAAGATGATAATAACTCTTTAGAAGTGATATTTACAGTTGATATTTTTAATGAAGGGATTGATATACCTTCTATAAATACTGTTTTGATGTTACGACCTACAAACTCTGCTATTGTGTTTATTCAACAATTAGGGCGAGGGCTTAGAAAGTGTAAAGATAAAGAGTTTTTAACTTTACTTGATTTTATAGGAAACCATAATAAAGCATATCTAATAGCACTTGCACTTGTTGGAAATAAAGCTATAGATAAAGAGAGTATAAAGTTGTCTTTACTTAATAACTTTGCAAATGTTCCAAATATATTTATAAGTATGGATGAAATATCAAAACAAAGAATACTAAAACAAATAGATGATGAAAACTTTAATAGTATTAAATACTTAAAAGAGCAGTATTTTGAGGCTAAAGGACAATTAGGTAATAAGATACCTAAGCTAACTGACTATTTGGTATATGATGACTTTATAAGCCCTTTAAAGTTTATAAATGAATCAAAGTCTTATATAGAATTTTTAGCTAGAGTGGAAAAAGATGATAAGTTAAAAACTTTATGTAGTGATGATGAATTTTTAAAAACTATTAGATTTATTGAAAGTTTACTTCCTATTAAAAGGGTATATGAATTTGTGGTATTAAAATATCTAGTTAAATATGAATATATAGATATGAGTATTGTAAAACAACTTTTAACAAAGTACTTAAAAGTTGTAAATGATAAAACTGTAGTACATAGTTTTGAGTTTTTAAATCAAAGCTATTTTGATAGTGCTCAGATATCTAGATATTTAAAACTTGTAGAATTTAGTAATAATAAATTAGTAAAAACAAAAGAATTTAAGAGAATATTAGAAAATAAAAAATACAAAGAGTTTATTGAAAACTCTTTAGAATATGGAATATTGTCTTATGAAAAAGATTTTGGTATTGAGGATTATGGACTACCATTTTTAAAATTATATGAAAAATACAATATGTTAAATATAGCTCAACTTTGTAATTTTAATAAAATACATTCATCTTTTAGAGGAAGTGGATTTTTAAAGTATGAGAATGATTTCTTTTTATTTATCTCTATTGAAAAAGATAAGTTTTCAAAAGCTTCAAAATATGTAAATGATTTTTTATCAAAAGATAGATTTACTTATATAAGTAAACCTGCTCATTCTCAAAATAAAGGAGATGGACAAAAGCTTTGTGAAAATAAAAAATATGGAGTGAGACTTCATATTTTTGTCAGAAAGTTTGTACATGTAGATAAAAAAGTACAAGGCTTTATTTATCTAGGATTGGCTGATACAGTTAATTATAAAGAAGATAAGCCAATCTCTTTAGAGTTGAAGTTACAGCAAGCTTTAGATGATAATCTTTATGAAGAGTTTACTAAAGTTATATATTAAAGTATTTGGCTTCTTTATTTGGTACAACTATTGCTACTGTACTTTGTTCAGGGTGGATTTGATAGGTTTCACTAAGTTCTACTCCAAATTCTTCTGGTTTAAGTAAATCAAATATAGTTCTATTTAATGCTAAGTCAGGACAAGCTGCATATCCAGGAGAATATCTACAACCTTGATATCCTTTCATAACTACATCTTTTAATGTTGGTTTTTCTTTATTGGTTATATTTAAATCAAGTCTTATTTGCTTATGTACAAGTTCTGCAAGTGCTTCTGCTAACTCTACACCTAAACCATGAACATTATAATATCTAGCAAATTCACTTTTATCATAGATATCTCTTTCAAAGTCTGTGATTTTTAATCCAGAGCTTACAAAAGTAAATCCAATAGTATCAAAGTGGTCACTTTTAAAATAATCAGCTAAACATCTATGTGGAGATTTTCCTTGTCTTGGGAATTTTAATTTAGCAATAATATTTTCTTTATGTTCATCATAAACTTCAATAGTATCGTTATGTGATTTACAAGGGAAATAAGCATATAAAACAATAGGGTCAAATATTCCTTTTTCTAAAAACTCTTCTTTTAGGTCTTCATAAAGAGGTTTAACTACATTTTCTTCATGTTCTTTAAACTTTTGAGGGGTTAGTTTACCTTTTTTATATCCCCATCTTTGTCTAAATAATACTCTATGGTTTATCCACTCAAAGGCTAAACTTGGATCAAAGTCTTTAGACATATCTCTTCTACCCCAAAATGGAGGTGTATAGTTGTGATTGTGTTCTAATAATAAAGGTGTATGAATATCACTATTAAATTCAACTTTTTTTTCTTTTTTAATATCTTCATCCATAGTTACTAAATCAGCTGCCATAGCTGTATCTATCTCTCCACCAGCTTCAATTCTTTGCATAGCAACTACACCATCAAAAGCATCTCTTGCATAAAAGATAGGACCATCATATATAGGTCTACAAAATTCATCAACAAAAGCTTTAGTAAGAGCAGCTCCCCCTAAAAGTACAGGTAAACTAAGTCCCTCTTTTTGTAACTCTTCAAGATTTGCTTTCATCTCATTTGTTGACTTTACAAGTAGTCCACTCATACCTATGGCGTCTGCTTTGTGTTCATTTGCTGTTTGTATAAAGTCACTAATACTAACTTTTATACCAATATTTATAACTTTAAAACCATTGTTACTTAGTATAATATCAACTAAGTTTTTACCAACATCGTGAACATCGCCTTTTACAGTTCCAAGTACTAGTGTTGTTTCACTTTCTTTTTCTATTTTTGGTAAAAATGGATTTAGTGTATCTACACAAGCTTTCATAGTTTCTGCACTTTGTAGTACAAATGGTAGTTGCATAATTCCAGCACCAAAAAGTTCACCAATCTCTTTCATACCATCAATTAACCATTTATTTACAATGATTTCTGGTGCTATTTTATCTTTAAGTTTAAGTGCAAAAGGGATAAGTCTATCTTTATCTCCATCTTTTAAAAGTTGGATTACTTTTTGGGTATCATTTAACTTTTCAAACTCTTCATCACTTTGTTGCTCAACTGCTCCAATATCAGAAAAATGTTCAATAAAAGCAAAAAGTGGGTCACCATCAGTTCTATTATTAAATAGTAAATCTTCACAAATTTTTAGATCATCTTTACTCATTTTATTTATAGGAACTAAATGTTTTACATTTACAATAGCACTAGATAAACCAGCTTGTACACAATGATGTAAAAATACACTATTTAGATATACTCTTGCATCTTTATCTAAACCAAAAGAGATATTTGATAATCCTAAAGTTGTACTAACTTCAGGGTGTATTGAAGTAAATTCTCTTATAGCTTCTATAGTTTCAATACCAGCAGTATGATACTCTTCATCACCACTTCCAATAGTAAATACAAGCATATCAAATACTAAATCTTCAGGATTTATACCATGAACATTTACAGCTCTTTGATAGATTCTTTCTGCAATTCTTACTTTATCTTCTTTTGTTTTTGCCATGGCCACTTCATCTATAACTAGACAAACTAAACTTGCTCCATATTTTTTTGCTAAACGACAAGTTTCATCAAACTTTTCTTCACCATCTTCAAGGTTTACAGAGTTTACTATAGGCTTTCCACCAATTAGTTTTAGTGCTTCTTCAAGTGCTTTTATTTGAGTTGAATCTGGCATAAGTGGTAAAGATATTTTTTGAGAATATCGTGAGATAACTTCATTCATATCTTTAGTTTCATCACGACCTGCAAAACCAACACTTACATCTATTACATGGGCTCCAGCTCTTACTTGCTGTTGCCCAACACTTAATGTTCCTTCATAATCTTCAGCTTTTAGTATCTCTCTAAATGCTTTTGAACCTGTTGCATTACTTCTTTCACCTATTAAAAGAGGTGCAGGGTTTTGTTTTAGCTCAACTGTATTAAATAGTGAAGCTAAACTTGTAGGGTGGTTTCCAGCTGAAGCTTTTGGTTTTATAGTTTTTACAGCATCACTTAATGCTTTTATATGCTTTGGAGTTGTTCCACAACAACCACCTAAAAAACTAACACCATTAAAATCTAAAAATGATTTTTGAATAGTTGCAAACTCATCAGGTCCCATTGGATAAAAAGTAAATCCACCTTTATTTTGCGGTAATCCTGCATTTGCATGGATTGAAAGTGGCTTATTTGATACATCACTTAAAACTTCAAGGTGTTTTTTTACTTGCTCTGGTCCTGTACCACAGTTAAAACCAAGAGATAATAAATCAAAAGGTTCTAAAATAGTAGAAATAGTTTGTGCATCTGTACCAATAAGCATTGTTCCACTTAATTCAATAGTAACAGATACCATAATAGGAATTTGAGGTGCTTCATCATTTAAAGCATGAATTGCTACTTTTATTTGTAGTGGATCTTGAGCTGTTTCAAGTAAAAATATATCAGCTCCACCATCAACTAGTCCTCGAGCTGTTTCTTTATATCCTTCATACATAGTATCATAGTCAATATGTCCAAGACTAGGAAGTTTTGTACCTGGTCCAATAGAAGCTAGTACAAATCTTGGTTTCTCTTTTGTTGAGTATTTATCACATATTTTTTTTACATGTTCACAACCAAGCTTACTTAACTCATAACATCTATGAGACATATCATATTCATCAAGTACCCAAGGCATAGTACCAAAAGTATTTGTTTTGATTAAATCTGCATCGGCTTTAGCATAATCATCATGTATTTTTTCTAAAATCTCAGGAGCAGTTGCATTTAAAAGTTCATTACAACCCTCTTGTGATATACCTTTATCATCTATCCATGCTTCATCTGGCACAGTATAAGCTTGAAGTTGCGTACCCATCGCTCCATCAATAATCAATGGACGTGTTTTTATTATCTCTAGTATTTTATTTTTAATCATATCTTTAGCTTGCGAATTTTACAAGTATCATACCTGCAAATTTATCTTTAGTATAAAACTCTACTCTATAAGTTGAGCCTGTTTTATCAATTGAAAATCTTTTTTGCATTTTCTTTTGGTTTATTACTATGTTTGTTTCTTTTTTACTTTTATTTGTATATCCAATTATATTTACTCTATAGTTCTTTTTTGGATAAACCATAAAACCTTTTTTTACATCAATAACTGAACCAAATTTTATCTCTTTATCTTTAGAGTCTACTTTTATTTTAGCAGAGGCTTTCTCTTTTGATAGTGGAGTATAATCTGCTTTTAATTTAGCCAATCTTCTATTTCCATAATAAATAATATATTCATTATGTTTTTTTACTATACTCATAAGCGGATTACTTGGAACAAAATCTATAGTACCATCACTTTTTACTGGAAAGTAGTTTATAAAGTTTCTGATTTTAGATAGAGGTAATTTAATTTTATTATCATATAGAGATATTTCTATATCATTATCAAGTATATTTTTTACAACTTGATCATTTAGATTAAACTTTCTTTCATATTCTATACCCATTATATCCATATATTTTTCAAGTGCTAAAAGATGATAATATGCTCTTTGATGTGTAGGTAAAGATTTACTAGCTTCATTTCCAAAAGCAGCTTTTCCTTTATTTATAGCATAATAAGTCAATGTCTTTTCCATCTCCTTATCACCTTGTGCTGTTCTTGTATTATGTAGGTTATAAACATGTTCATCTTTTAAAAGAGATTTATTTACATGAGCTACTACTTGATTTGATATATCTTCTAAATTTCCATATTTTTCTATATCTAGGTTAGATTGATCTATAATAGAACATTGTCCCCATCTATATGGTGAGTGTAAGTTATCTTCATATTTAGGTCTATAAAAACCACTTCCATCATGTAAATTTACTACAAGTTTTACACTTTTATCATTTATATAGTTTTTTATTCTTTGTATCGATTCATATTCGGGATCATTTTTTGAAAGACTTGCGAACTTTCTATTCATATCACCATAAGGCCCACGACTTCTTTTTATAATACTATAAAAGTTTAGATTTGGAACTATCCAAACTGAACCTTTTTTTATTTCATAGTGTGTTGCTATTAAAGAAGCAGCCATAAAGCCACCTGGTTCATCACCTTGAATACCACCTACTATTAGTAGAGTATTATCATCTTCAAAACCTTTTTTTATGATATTAAAATCAAAGTTTTTAATATTTTTTTTATTTACGACTGTACTTTGTCTTTGAATAGTTTGTGTTGGATATGATTTTAGTTTAGAACTTTCAATCTTAATTGTTTTTTTCTCTACTAGTTTTGTAACTTCATTAGTAGGTTCAGTTTTTTTAATAGGTTCTTGTATTGGTTCTTTTTTTTGTACTATTATCTTTTCATTTGATATATCTGATGTATGAGGTTTGTTTTTTTCATTACATCCTACAAAAAAAGCAGAAAAATATATTATGACAAATAGTGTTATATATCTTTTCATTATATAACCTTAACATGCCAAGGTTCAAATCTAACCCCATCTTTATTGTTTATTGTATATCTTATACTAACATAGTCAAGTTTTCTCATCTTTTTAAACTCTTCCGTTCTTGCAAAATCAGCTGTGAAGTTTCTATCTCCCCAACCTTTTTTACCTATATCAAAATCACTAATAGCATGATATGTATAAGCAGGTGGAGCAATAATAGTTGAGGCTTTAGATAGATTACCATTTAGACTTTTTACTTTTGAAATATAAAGGCTTAGTTGTTTTACAACATTTCTAATCCCTGAAGTCAAGATAAGGTTATCTCCTACATCTTTTAATATTCGATTATAGTCATCTAAAGGTTTTCCTTTAAATATATAATGACCTGAATAAGATATTTTTTGTATATCTCTTGTTGAAACTTTTTGAGTTATATTTTGAACTGTTTTATCTCCATAAAAACCAAACTTTGAAGGTTCGCTATAAAAAAGTTTTTCAATTAGAGTTATTTCTTCTTTTGTAAACTTACCAATAGCAGAGTAGTTTCTAGCATAATATAGTGCTTGGTCAAATGATATTATATTAAAATTTGCAAAGCCTATATATCTTCCTAGTCTTCTTAGTCTCTTGTCTAAGGCATACAAAGTTTTTAGGTCATTTAAATGAAGGTTTACGTCCTGATTTAGCTGAACATAGTCTTTTGCAAATACTGGTGTTAGTGCTGATAATAATAAAAAATTTCTTCTATCCATAATCGCGATTATACCTTATTTTAGCTTATTGTGTATGTTTTTATAAAAAATATTTAAATCTTTCAACTTTAGATTTGATTCTCTTTGTTTTTTCCCCCAAGTTGGTTCTGGAAAGAAACTATCATCTTTAAATCTAGCTTGTATATGAAAATGTACATGAGGAACATAGTTTCCAAATGATGCTATGTTTATCTTATCACATTTAAAGTATTTTAACATCTCTTTTTCAATAATATTTAGACATCTAAATATTTCTAGTTTAGTTTTATCATCACATTGACTAAACTCTTTTATAGGTCTTTGTGTAAATATTTTAAGCCATGGTATTTCAAATGGTTCAATTTCTACTTTTACTAAAGAGTTTTCATAGATGATATTTTCCATTTATACTACCATTTTTATATGTTGATGTTTTCCTAAAAGTTCGTAAATTCCTTGTCTATCTTCATCACTATGAACTATCAATTCAAGAGAATAACTTTCAAACTTTCCTTTACTACTTGTTTTTGATTCTTTTATACTATGTTCTCTATTTTCTAGAATCTCTTTTATAATAGGATTTATATTTTGTTCAGATTTTATAACTACTTTATATTTCCAGTCACACGGATAATTTAATTCTAGTTTATGTTGATTTAAATCTATCATCTATTCTTATGCCTCCGCACTCTCTCTGATAAAATCTCCTGTTTTACCACCACTTTTATGTTCAAGTTGAACATTACTTATTATCATCCCTTTATCAATAGCTTTTACCATATCATAAATAGTAAGAAGTCCTATAGATACACCTGTAAGTGCTTCCATTTCAACTCCTGTTTTTCCAGCTAATTTGGTAGTTACCTTTAATTTAAATCCAGGTAATTGTGGTAACTCCTCTATATCACAGTTGATACCACTTAAAAGTAAAGGGTGACACATAGGGATAAGTTCTGGAGTTTTTTTTGTTCCCATGATAGCTGCTACTACAGCTGTTTGAAGAACTGGCCCTTTTTTGTTTTGATTTGATATGACATTGTTATATGCATCATCACTCATAGATATTGTACCACTTGCTATTGCAACTCTTGTAGTCTCATCTTTTGTTGAAACATCAACCATTTTTGGTCTGTTGTTTTCATCTAAATGTGTTAAGTTGTCCATTTAGTTCCTTTTAGATTCTTTTAATTTATGATTATATTATACTTAAAGTATTATTAAGAGACTTTTATATATAATCCCCAACTTATAAAAAAGCTATGACAAGCCAAAGAGCTGTCAAATCTATGCAAGAAAGTGGGTGATGTAGTTATGCCTGGAATTAAAGTTAAAGAAAGTGAGTCATTTGACGAAGCTTATAGAAGATTTAAAAAACAATGTGATAGAAGTTTAATCGTTACAGAAACAAGAGCAAGAAGATATTTTGAATCAAACCCTGAAAAGAAAAAGAAACAAAAAATCAACGCTAGAAAGAAAATGCTTAAAAAGCTTTATATGTTAAGAAGATACGAGTCTAGACTGTAATCTTTAAATTAACAAACTAAAAAGATAAAAGAGCTTTCTTTTATCTTTTTATATATAAAATACTATTTACAAATTACAAACGCGTCTATGGCTTAACTGGATATAGCACTGGGTTTCGGCCCCGGCGGTTGTGGGTTCGAATCCTACTAGGCGTGCCATTTAATGAAGCTTCATTTAATAAGTCTTAGGACTATTTAAGTGAAGCTTTTTTATTTTCGTAAAAAAGCTATTCCAACTTATTTCTCACAGAATAAATTATTAATAATGAGTTTTTCTATAGTAGTTTCACTATAGTAAGAAAAAATATAGTTAAATATTCTAACGTTTATAAAGCGATTTTTTAGTTTCCGATATATGTGACGTAATGTGTGACGGAATTTTTATATACTTTGGTTGATAATTTATTAGGAAGGAAATATTTTAAAATGATTAAAAAAATGAAAAAATACTTAGAATTACTTCTAAGTCTATATCCTTTAATATTAATTTATTTTATTTTATTAGATTTTAGTACTTTTAATATTTTTAATTTGGAAGTAGGTTATTTAATAACAATAATATCTAACATAAATATTAATAGCTTTAATTTTATTTTTCTTTTTATGATGGTTCCTATTATTTTCTTATTATTTTTAGTATTAGGGGCTTCTCTTTCACATAAGTTTAGTAAGTTCATAATGGAATTTAGTGTGAAGCTAAAAAGCTTTAATAATATTATAGAAAAGATTGATAAAATAAATAGCCTCAGTCAAAAGGTCTTAACTGTACTTTTCATATATGTTACATTTTATACACTAGTTTTTATGACTATCATCCCTTTATGTTTGAATTTTGATATTTTTGCTGATTCTTTTGTATTTAATTATATAGTACTTTTATTAATGGTGATTATATTAGATACCATTTTTATTACACCTTATAAGCTAATTTGTAATATAAATAGAT